>ENA-OVGC01000277-OVGC01000277.1-human-gut-metagenome-genome-assembly--contig:-NODE-277-length-49194-cov-7.364049_pt1 | contig 49194 bp, 39 predicted proteins | sample MGYA00237768_ERZ505415 | MGnify/ENA primary metagenome ERZ505415 (study PRJEB26158, sample SAMN06016382) | human gut metagenome | biome: human gut; feature: ankylosing spondylitis patient; material...
CATACGAGATTCAAGTGTGACTGGAGTTCAGACGTGTGCTCTTCCGATCTCTAATGGTCAAAATGAAAACGATGGACGGCAATACCGCTGCCGCATACGTGTCTTATGCTTTTACTGATGTTGCTGCTATCTATCCGATAACTCCGTCTTCTCCGATGGCGGAAGTTGTTGACGAATGGGCAGCCCAGGGTAAGAAGAATCTTTTTGGTCAGTCCGTTAAAGTTTTGGAAATGCAGTCTGAAGCAGGTGCGGCAGGTGCCGTACACGGCTCTTTGCAATCTGGTGCGCTGACCACCACTTATACGGCTTCTCAGGGCCTGCTGCTCATGATTCCCAATATGTATAAAATGGCAGGCGAGCTTCTGCCGGCAGTATTCCACGTTTCTGCACGTGCACTGGCTACCAGCTCTCTGTCTATCTTCGGTGATCATCAGGACGTTATGGCTGCCCGTCAGACCGGCTTTGCGCTGCTGGCTGAAGGCAGTGTACAGGAAGTTATGGACCTGGCCGCTGTTGCGCATCTGGCTGCAATCAAAGGCCGCGTACCGTTTGTAAACTTCTTTGACGGTTTCCGTACCTCTCATGAAATTCAGAAAATCGAAGTTCTGGACTACGAAGATTTGGGCAAACTGCTGGATATGGATGCAGTTGACGCATTCCGCCGCCGTGGCCTGAATCCTGATAACCCGGTTATCCGCGGTACCGCGCAGAACCCTGATATTTACTTCCAGACCCGTGAAGCAGTTAACGGCTACTATGACGCACTGCCGGAAATCGTGGAAGGCTATATGCAGGAAATCAACAAACTGACTGGCCGCGATTACCATCTGTTTAACTACTACGGCGCTGAGGACGCTGAAGAAATTATCATCACCATGGGCTCCAGCACTGAAACCGTGCGTACCGTGGTTGAAAAACTGAACGAACAGGGCCGCAAGGTTGGTGTACTGTGCGTTCATCTGTATCGTCCTTTCAGCATGAAACATTTTATGGCTGCTGTTCCGGCAAGCGTAAAACGTATTGCTGTTCTGGACCGCACCAAAGAACCGGGCGCTTTCGGCGAACCGCTGTATCTTGATGTACGTGCAGCTTTCTACGCATCTGACCGCAACCCGATGATTATCGGCGGCCGTTATGGTTTGGGCTCCAAAGACCTGGTACCGGCAGATATCGTAGCTGTATTTGATAATCTGGCTGCTGCTGAACCGAAAAACAATTTCACCATCAGCATTACTGATGACGTTACCGGCACTTCTCTGCCTGTCAGCGGTGATTTTGATGTTACTCCGGCTGGCACCAAAGCCTGCAAGTTCTGGGGTCTTGGCAGTGACGGTACTGTTGGCGCTAACAAGAGCGCTATCAAGATTATCGGCGACTACACCGATATGTACGCTCAGGGCTATTTCTCTTACGATAGTAAGAAATCCGGCGGCGTAACCGTTTCCCATCTGCGTTTCGGTCACACCCCGATTATGGCTCCGTATCTGATTAATGCGGCTGATTTTGTTGCTGTACACAACCAGTCCTACGTTTATAACTATGACGTTACCGCTGGTCTGAAAAAAGGCGGCACCTTCCTCTTGAACTGCACCTGGACTGCAGAAGAGCTGGAAGAACACCTGCCCGGACAAATTAAACGCTATATCGCTAAAAACGATATTAAATTCTATATTATCGACGCTGTAAAAATTGCCCAGGAAATCGGCCTCGGCGGACGCATCAACATGATTATGCAGTCTGCATTCTTCAAACTGGCTGACATCATTCCGCTGGCTGACGCTGTTAAATATCTGAAAGAAGCTGTAGAACATTCCTACGGCAAAAAAGGTCAGAACATCGTTGACATGAACAACGCTGCTATCGATCAGGGCATCAACGCTATTACCGAGGTTACCGTTCCGGCTGCCTGGGCAGAAGCAGAAGATTCCCATAAAGCTGAAGCTACCGGCAATAAATTTATCGACGAAGTGCTCGTTCCCATGAATAGACTGGAAGGTGACAAGCTGCCTGTAAGCACTTTCGTGGAAGAACATGCTGACGGTACTTTCCCGAGCGGTACTGCTGCTTACGAAAAACGCGGCATCGCTATCAACGTGCCCGAATGGCAGATTGATACCTGTATCCAATGTAACCAGTGCGCCTTTGTCTGCCCGCATGCTGCTATCCGTCCGGTACTGATGACCGAGGAAGAAGCTGCGAAAGCTCCGGCAAGCCTGCCGTCCAAAGACGCTATCGGCGCTAAAGGCCTGAAATTTGCTATCACTATTTCTCCGCTGGACTGCACCGGCTGCGGCAACTGTGCTCAGGTATGCCCGGCTCCCAAAGGCAAAGCGCTCGTTATGAAACCGCTTGATACCCAGGTTGCCAAGACTGTAAACTGGAATTATGCAATGAAAGAAGTTCAGCATAAACCCAATCCGATGAGCAAGCTGACCATGAAAGGCATCCAGTTTGAACAGCCGCTGCTCGAGTTCTCCGGCGCATGCGCAGGCTGCGGCGAAACTCCGTATGCTAAGCTGATTACCCAACTGGTAGGCGACCGCATGATGATTGCCAATGCTACCGGCTGTACCTCTATCTGGGGCGCAAGTGCTCCGTCCATGCCGTACACCAAAAACTGTGCAGGCCATGGCCCGAGCTGGGCTAACTCCCTGTTCGAGGATAACGCTGAATACGGCCTCGGCATGTATCTGGGCGTAAAACAATCCCGTGAACGTGTTGCTGACATGGTAAGAGCAATGCCTGTTGACCAGGCTCCGGAAGATCTGCGCAAAGCGCTGACCGACTGGCTGGAAAACATGAATGTAAGCGAAGGCACCCGTGAACGTGCTGACGCACTTACTGCTGCACTGGAAAAATACAAAGACGGCTGCGAAAAATGCGCTGCTCTGTATAAAGAAAGACAATTCTTCGTTAAACGCAGCCACTGGATCTTCGGCGGCGACGGCTGGGGCTATGACATCGGCTACGGCGGACTTGACCACGTACTGGCATCCGGCGAAAATGTAAATGTTATGGTCTTCGATACCGAGGTATATTCCAATACCGGCGGCCAATCCTCCAAATCTACTCCGACTGCGGCAATCGCTAAATTTGCTGCCAGCGGCAAAAAGACCAAGAAGAAAGATCTGGGCATGATGGCTATGAGTTACGGCTATGTTTATGTAGCACAGGTAGCTATGGGCGCTGACAAGAACCAGACTCTGAAAGCTATTGCCGAAGCAGAAGCTTATGATGGTCCGTCCCTGATTATCGCTTATGCTCCGTGTATCAACCATGGTCTCAAAGTAGGCATGGGCTGCAGCCAGCTGGAAGCAAAACGCGCTGTTGAAGCAGGCTACTGGGCTAACTACCGTTACAACCCGGAACTGAAAGAACAGGGCAAGAATCCGTTCATTCTGGATTCCAAAGAGCCTACCGCTGACTTCCGTGAATTCCTCATGGGCGAAGTTCGTTACTCCTCCCTGCAGAAAATGTTCCCGGAAACTGCTGAAGCTCTGTTTGAAAAGACCGAAGCTGACGCTAAGGAACGCCTGAACAACTATAAAAAACTGGCAGAACAGCAATAATCTGTCTGAAAGCTGAAAAACCGGCTCCGTAAGGGGCCGGTTTTATTTTGTACATAGTTAATAATATTTTTTCTCATTTAAATCTTTATTTCACAAACTTGTTACCTCTTTGACCTACTTTGGTCATAATAGTTTGGTATTATATAGACATGGAAGCAAGGACCTCCAAATGAAGTGGAAGACAGGTGATACAATGCATGTCAAGATACTTGGGCCGATGACTAAGCAGGCGGAAGTGCTGCTGCAGAATACTGCCGTTGCTTTGAAGAAGCTGAAGATGAAAGCTACATTTGAAAAGGTTTCCGAATTCCGTAAAGTGGCAGCTTATGGAGCTATTGCCCTGCCGGCGCTGGTTATTGATGACAGACTGATCTCGGTAGGCAGCGTGCTGAATGTGGAGGAAGCAATGGCTTTGCTCAGACAGCTGCAATAAACAACATCTTTTCATCATACACCTCTCCTTTTTAGTTGCGTCACACGGTCTGTGTGGCGCAATTTTTTTGTCTTTTTACTCCTTTTTTGCCTATACTGTTATCTGAATTTCCTGTATAATAAATTTAACATTGATTTAACAATGGGTACAGGGTTTTCCTGTATAATAAAGTTAACAATGATTTAACAGAAATTTAACAGGTATTTTACAGGAGGAGAAAATGACTGTTTATTTGTTCACCTTTTTAGGCGGTATCGCACTGTTCTTATACGGCATGCAGCTGATGGGCGATGGCTTACAGAAAGCTGCGGGTGCTAAATTACAGAAGGTACTGGAAACCATGACCGGCGTATTGGCGCTGGGTGTACTTTTAGGCGCGGTAGTTACAGCAGTGCTGCAGTCAAGCAGTGCGACGACGGTAATGACTATCGGTCTGGTTAATGCAGGTCTTTTAACATTAAAGCAGGCCTTTGGCGTTGTTATGGGTGCCAATATCGGTACTACCATGACTGCACAGCTCATTGCCTTCAAGCTTACTGACTATGTAACCTTGATGCTTTTTGTCGGCTTTATTATCCAGCTCGTTTCCAAACGCAGACGCGGCAAGTACATCGGCCAGGTTATCCTGGGCTTTGGCGTGCTGATGCTGGGTATGGATATGATGGGCAAGGCAGTTATGCCTCTGCGTGAATATGAAGGCTTTACTGATTTTATCAGCAGATTCTCTGATAATCCGCTGCTCGGCATTGGTGTCGGTCTGGTAATGACCGTGCTGATTCAGTCCAGCAGTGCTACTATCGGTATTTTGATTGCTATGGCCAGCCAGGGACTTATTTCTCTGGAAGGTGCTATCCCCGTACTCTTGGGTGATAACATCGGTACCTGCATTACTGCAGTACTGGCTTCTTTGCGTGCCAATACTACGGCTAAACGTGTTGCGCTGGCGCATGTTATGTTTAATACAGTTGGTACGATTATCTTTGTAACCTTTATGTCCCTGTTTGTTAAACTGGTGCTGTCTGTTTCTCCGGAAGGCGATATCGCCCGCCAGATTGCCAACGCGCATACAGCATTTAACGTTATCAACACTCTGTTGTTCATGCCCTTTGCCGGTAAGTTCATCCAGCTGATTGAAAGACTGCTGCCGAATAAAGGCGAAATTGTTTCCATGCGTCCTGTGTATTTGGATGAAGCAATGCTGAAAACTCCGTCCATCGCTATGAGCCTGGCGGTAAAAGAAGTTGTCCGTATGGGGAATCTGGCCCGCAAGAATATGGGTATGGCACTTGATTCTATCAGCAAGTATGATGAAGGCAAGGTTAAGTATGTAATGGAACACGAGCCTGTTGTCGATGCTTTGGAAACCGATATTACCTGCTATCTGACCGAGATGAGCGAAACTCAGATGAGTGAAGACCTCAGTGCGCGTCATACTGGTCTTTTGCATGCCTGCAACGATATTGAACGTATCGGCGACCATGCGGAAACCCTGGCGAAGAAATCACGTACTATTTTTGAAGATGAAGTAAACTTCTCTGATGAAGCGAAAGAAGAACTCAAGCATCTGAGCGAGCTGGTAATGGCAGCCAGCGGCAAAGCTCTGGAAGCTTTGGAGAAAAACGATAAAAACATCGCTGCCGAAGCTATTACCATGTGCCGTCAGGTAAAGGCATATCAGAAGGAAGTACGTAAAAACCATATTGTGCGTCTGAATGAAAAACGCTGCGAGCCTATGGCCGGCTTTGTGATGCTGGAACTTTTGATTAACATGAAGCGTGTTTCTGACCATTCCAAGAACATCAGCCAGATTGTACAGGGTACTTTCTAAACAATATTGCAATAATTTACAGGATGATATTTGCTGACTGCAGGTATCATCCTGTTTGTATTTGCCGGGAAAGGAGATACAGCATGCTGATAAGCGCCAGCCGCAGGACGGATATACCTGCCTTTTATGCAGAGTGGTTTTTTAACCGGATTAAAGCAGGCTATGTATTGGTACGCAATCCGATGAATGCGTACCAGGTCAGCCGTATTGATTTGCGTCCGGAGGTAGTGGATGGTATCGTCTTTTGGACAAAGAACCCGCTGTCCATGCTGGACAGACTGAACGAACTTAAAGATTACATGTATTATTTTCAGTTTACGTTAAACGCTTACGGGCAGGATGTGGAAAGCCATGTTCCTTCCAAAAGCAAGGTTATTATACCTGCCTTTCAGAAGCTTGCCGATATTGTTGGACCGGAGCGGGTTATCTGGCGTTATGACCCGATTTTTTATAGTGATAAGTACGATTTTGCTTATCATACGTATTATTTTGCAAAGCTTGCCGAGAAGCTTGCTCCTTACACCAAAAAGTGTACTATCAGCTTTTTAGATTTATATCGCAGTGCTGCCCGTAATATCAAGGCGCTCCATGTACGCCAGCTGTCTGAGGAGGAGCAGAGAAAACTGGCAGTTCAGCTGGCAGAAATTGCCGGCGGCTATGGATTAAAGCTGGATACCTGCGCGGAAAGCATTGATTTGCAGCAGTATGGTATAGAGCATGCGCACTGCGTAGATGCGGAGCTTTTTGGTAAATTGCTCAACTGTCCGCTGCAGCTGGCCAAGGATAAAAACCAGCGTCTGGAGTGCGGCTGCGTTGAGAGCATCGACATCGGCAGTTATGATACCTGCTGCCACAGCTGCCAGTACTGCTACGCTACCAACAGCGCTGCTAAAGCAGTACAGAATTTTAAGCAGCATGACCCCAAAGCATCGCTTCTGACAGGTACTTTAGGGGCAGAGGATAAGGTGACGGAAAGAAAGATGAAGTCCTGCAGGATGAGTCAGACTGCGTTTGATTTTTAGTTGTATAAATAATAAAGCGTAAGCCTTGTAGGGCTTACGCTTTTTGTTTGTAGTATTATAAATTGTTTATTTCTTCCCGCAGCTGCTTGAGAAAACGGCATACATGGAAGCCGTCGCAGACGGCGTGGTGTACCTGGACGGACAGGGGGATGAGAGTGCGCCCGTCCTGCTCCATAAACCTGCCGAAGGTGAAGATGGGCAGCAGGTAGGTGCTGCCTTTAGGCAGGTTAAGGTTAAAGCCGGTAAAGCTTTCCCACGGTACCATAGAAACGGGGAAACTGTTAGGCGGCGTATTGGGCTTGCCTTCAATAGCAAGTGCAGCGCCGTATTCTTCCAAATCGCGTTCATAGGCAGCGGCAAAATCGCTGTAACTGCCTGTAACTTCCGTCCAGAGATTAGTAAAGGTTTCCGTTTCAGGCTGAAAAACCGTATAAAAGGGCAGCATTTCGCTGAAAATGCCGGGACGTCCTTCGCTGTCCAAAGCCGTGCGGAACTGGGGAAACTGATTGACGGTGCGGGTCAGCGCGTACAGCAGTGCCGGATACAGGCGCAGGTGCTGCTTTTTGATATTAGTAATGTCGATGTTCGCAGTCAAACTGTAGGTACAGGGAATCTCGTGCAGGTAATGCTCAAAAAAAGTGCGGCGGGGCCAGCCTGCCAAATCAATAAGGGTAAATTCAGCCATGTTTTCCTCCATTATAATATGCTTGTGAAAGTAAAAAGGACGGCGGCGCCGTCCATAGTGTCAGTATGATCTTTTTCCCAGTTCGGGGTGCGCGCAGGGTTTAAGCTGCAGGCGCTGCACCATGCGGACTGCTTCCTCGAGTGGCAGGTCGGTAGTGCTGCCCTGGCGTTCCATAATGCAGAAGGGGTCTTCGCTGCCTACTTCGCCGCCGGGAAGATAAATATATTCGCTGTTGTCAGTATCGCCAAAGACGATGCCAGCCAAGAGCTGTTCAGCTGTGATTTTAGACATAACCAATCTCTCCGGGAGTTAGAATTGTTTTTAGCGTTTGATATAGATTTTTGCTTGAGTATCCGGTGTTTGCTGCATTTTTACAGACACTTCGGACTGTTCTGCATACTGCTTGCCGAAGACGGTGGGTGAGCCGGTAAGCACCTTGCTATGACTGCCGATAGCGGCCGGCACGGCTTCAACCGGGCGCGGAATGAGTAGGCTCACAGCATCCGCGAAAGGCTGACGAACAAAAAGAAGTTTTCTTGGCTCGTTCTTTTTTAAAAGAATGAGCATAAGCAGAACAATAAAAAGAACGAACAAGTAAAGATAAAGAAAGATTTATCAGAACATGCGGCGTTTCCACAGCAGGTAGCCGGCAAAACCGGAAACACAGAGGGCTACGCTCAGTACAATCATAAAGCCGTAGGGGTTTTCAGCAAAGGGAACTTCTACGTTCATGCCCCACAGACCGGAAATCAAAGTAGGAATCGCCAGAATAATGGTAACGGAAGCCAAAAATTTCATGACTAAGTTCAGGTTGTTGCTGATGATGCTGGCGAAAACTTCCATCATGCTGTTTAAAATGTGGCTGTACATTTCAACCATCTCGACAGCCTGTTTGTATTCGATAATAACGTCTTCCAGTAAATCCTCGTCTTCTTCATATAATTTGACGATATGCTGGGACTGGGTCGCGCTGCGCAGACGCAGCAGTTTTTCCAGAATAATGTAGTTGCCGCGCAAAGAGGTGGAGAAGTAGGTCAGAGATTTTTGCAGATCCAGCAGGTTAAACAGCTCGGAGTTCTGCATGGACTGACGCAGGTGCTGCTCCAATTCGTCGGTGCGGCGGATAATGATACGGATATATTTCAGGTACAAAGTCGCCGATTTATACAGAATCTGGAACAGGAAGCGCGTCTTTTTAAAGGTAGAGAACAGACGGCTGTTGTGAGCCGCAAAGTCTGCCGTAACGGCGTTAGGCTCAAGACATACGGTGACGATGTGATTTTCGGTAATGATAATGCCCAAAGGCAGGGTGTCATAGTCTTTATTGCTGCGCAGAAAAGGAATATCCACGAGGACGAGAATTTGGTCGTCTTCGATTTCGATACGGGATTTTTCTTCTTCGTCCAGTGCGGCGGTGAGAAAATCCATCTGAATATTGGTGGCAGCGGCTATTTCCTGCAGTTCCTCCTCAGAAGGGGCCACAGCGTCTATCCAGCTGCCTTTTTCCAAAGTGCTGATTTCCAGTTCGTCCAGACTGTTATCCGAACTTTTTACAATTTTGTACATCGGTGACTCCTCCTTTCGTCAGGGCAGATACTCAGGTTTTATAAATGCTCAAGGATGGCTTGCGCCAGCTGATCGCCGCAGCTGGTAGGGCGGCTGCCGCATTTTACACCGCGCAGCAGTTCGGCAACTTTCTGGGCTTCCATGCCTTCAACCAGTTTGCCGATGGATTTGAGGTTGCCGGGGCAGCCTCCCACAAAGCTGACGTTGTGCAGTTTGCCGTCGATGATATCGAAGCTGATGCTGCGGGAACAGGTTCCGCTGGTTTGATAGGTATACATAACGGCCTCCTTGCTTGTTATTTAGGATTAGTGCATTTGTGCACTCTTTCAATTATAACTTAAAAAATTCGACATGAACAGTCAAAATCCTGTCAGTGGTGCGTTTTTGTAAAAAATTTTGCATATGTTTTACATAAAGAAAGAATTTTAGCAGGATGCTTTCATTTTGCAGCGAATATTGCTATAATGAGGATAATTTATTACCGGATTTGGTAGTATGGTAGCGCCGCAGGAGCGGCAAGGATTTTTGCAGGATTGCAGTATTTTGTAGCATGGAAGTGAGGTAGTTATTTATGTCTGTTCAATTATTTATCGTGTGTCTTTACATTGCTATGCTGTTCGGCATCAGCTTCTGGGTGAAGCGGCGTGCCGACAAGGGTTCGACAGAGTATCTGTTTGCCGGACGCAAGCTGGGTACGGGACTGATTGCAGTTAATATTACGGGGCTGGCCGTAGGCGCGGCTTCCACCGTAGGTGTAGCGGAAAATGCTTTCAAGGTCGGCATGGCTGCCGGCTGGTATAATGCAGCCTGGGCGGCAGGCGCCATCGTTATGGGTCTGGCAGCGGCAGGCAAGCTGCGCGCCATGCAGGTTTCCACTATCCCGGAATTTTTTGAGAAATACTACGATACCAAGGGACGCGTTATCAGCGCGGTTGGTCTTGTTATCATTATGTGCGTTATTACTGCTTTGCAGTACCTGGCAGGCGGCGCTATCTTAGCTTCGCTGCTGCCGGATATTTTCAGCTTCCACGGCGGTATGATGATGAGTGCTGTGGTATTCATCGGCATTACCCTCATCGGCGGCCTGTGGTCCAGCGGCTTGTCCAATATGGTCAGCGTTATTTTAATCTACCTGGGCGTTTTATACTCCTGTCTGACTGCTGTAAGCAAGGCAGGCGGCATGGCAGCTATTACTGCAGCTTTGCCCGATGCGTCCGTGATGCTTGACCCGCTGGGCGGTATTCCCATGGCAGTTATTATCGGCTGGTTCATCGTTATGATTACTCAGGCGATTACGGCGCAGGGACCTGTGCAGATTGCCTGCGGCGCCAAGAATGCCAAGACAGCGCGCAACGGCTTTGTGCTGGGCGGCCTTTTGATTTTCCCTATCGGCTTTTTATGCGCAGTGCTGGGTATTGTGGCGAAGGTGCAGTTCCCCGATATTACTGCTACTATGGCGCTGCCGCAGGTTGTTATGAGCCTGAATCCGGTAGCGGCAGGCGTAACGCTGGCGGCTTTGTGGGCAGCGGATGTTTCCACCGCCTGCACCATTCTTTTAGGCGCCGGCACGCTGTTTTCTCAGGATATTTACAAGCGTTTCATCAATCCGTCCATCAGCGACGATAAATTTGTTAAAATAAACCGTCTGACCATCTTCGTGGTGGGACTTGTTACCCTGTGGTTTGCCTTTAACGCCGCAGGTATCTTAAAAACCATGATTGCCGGTCTGTCCATGACTACGGCGCTGACCTGCGTGTTCCTCTTTACGGTGTTCGCGCCGGGACTGTGCCGCAAGAGCAGTGCTTTCTGGACAACGCTGGCAGGCCTTATCGGTATTGTGGTCTGGGAATTTGTACCGGCGCTGCATGTACTGAGCCATGTTATTTATTTTGAATGGCTGCTGTGCATCGGAGTATTTTTGCTGGTAGCAGTGCTGGATAAGGAAAGAATCAAAGAAGTTACAGTAAGAGAAGAGGAATAAACAGATGCAGGAAGCAAACAGAAGTATGTTCAGCAGTGTTGATATAGGCCGTGCGGCTCTGCGTATCGCTCTTACCGCTACTCGTCAGGAGGAGCTGAAGGTTAAGGAGATTATGGGCAAGCAGGGCATCCGTACCACGGCAGTTGATTTCGGTGGCGAGTTTATGCCCTCCGTAGTCAAGATTATTGAGCGTGCCGTAGTAGCTGCCCAGCGTCAGGGCCTGGTAAGCGAAACCCATGTGGGCGCAGGCGCGGTTGCAGGTGCGGCGCATGCTGCTATCGAGCAGGTAATGCGCAAGGCGGCAGGCTTCAATGTAGGCGGCAAAATCGGTCTGGCACGCTGCGGCGAGCATCTGTGCGTCGCTATCTTTATGGGCGTAGGCGTGCTCAATCTTAATGAAATGTGCGTAGGGCTGGCGCATCGTTCGCTGGCCGGTGATGAATAGAAAGTCTGCGTAAAGGAGAAACGTATGAACATTATCGACGTTATAGGTCCGGTGATGATCGGGCCATCCAGTTCCCATACAGCGGGCGCAGTACGGCTGGGGCTTCTGGCTGCCGGTATCCTGGGCTCACGTCCGGCAGTGGCGGAAATCCATTTGCACGGCTCCTTTGCGGAAACCTACCGCGGCCACGGCACCGATATGGCGCTATTGGCAGGGCTCATGGGCTGGAAACCGGATGACGAGCGTATTCCCGAAGCGGAAAAATACGCGGCAGAGTGCGGTATGCGCTATGCCTTCCATAAAATTGACTTAGGCAACCTTACCCATCCCAATACGGTACTGTTCCGTCTGACGGATGCGGCAGGCAGCAGCTGCGAGATTATCGGCTCTTCCGTAGGCGGCGGCCAGGTGAAGGTAACCTCCATCGACGGCTTCCCCGTGGAGCTGACAGGCAGACTGCCCGCTATTTTGACGCTGCACGAGGATAAACGGGGCGTAATAGCGCTGGTCAGCAGTACGCTGGCTAACGGCGGCGTCAATATTGCCACCATGCGTCTTTTCCGCAACGACAGAGGCGGCACGGCTTCCATGGTTATCGAATGTGACCAGGATGTACCGCCCTGCATCATCAATCTCATCGGCGCGCTGGAGCAGATTCATTCTGTGCGCTTTATCGCCGGTGTTTTGTGAGGTAGCCCATGAAAAATGATAAGCTTTCATTAAACAGATGGATTGCCGAGGCTGAAGCTAAAGGACAGTCTTTGCAGGAATATCTGGTGGAATATAATATGCAGCAGCTGGAATGTGACCGCGAGCAGCTTTTAAACAAGATGAAGGAAATGCTGCGTGTCATGCGTCAGTCCATTGAATTTGGCCTGACGGGCGTGCGTTCTCACAGCGGGCTGACAGGCGGCGACGCCAAAAAACTGCAGCAGGCCAAGTCCTGTGATTTATTAGGCGAGAAAGCGCGGGATGCGGTAATCTTTGCCATGGCCGTAGGCGAATGCAACGCGGCTATGGGACGTATCGTGGCAGCACCGACGGCAGGCGCCAGCGGTGTATTGCCGGGTGTTTTCTTTGCGCTGGAAAAGCATTATAATTTAAGTGAGGAAACGCTGGCTGAAGGTCTGGTCGTGGCAGGCAGTATCGGTCTTGTCATCGGCGACAGGGCTTCCCTTGCCGGTGCAACCGGCGGCTGTCAGGCAGAATGCGGCAGCGCTGCGGCTATGGCGGCAGGCGCGGCAACAGCCATGCTGGGAGGTACTCCTGCGCAGGTTGGTACGGCAGCAGCTATTGTTTTCAAAAATATCCTGGGACTGGTATGCGACCCGGTTGCCGGACTGGTAGAGGTGCCCTGCATCAAACGTAACGGCTCCTGTGCTTTGCAGGCGCTGGCAGCGGCAGAGCTTGCTCTCTGCGGTATCGGCAGCTTCATTCCGGCAGACGAGGCCATCGACGCCATGAAGCGCGTTGGTGACGCCCTGCCCTGTGCCCTCAGAGAAACTGCGGGCGGCGGTATGGCTACCACGCCTACGGCGCTGGCCTGGGCGAAAAAATATTTCAGCCAGGATAAAGATAAATAATAAAGGAGAGCGGTAATTATGCAAACAATCAGTACAGAAAGAGCTCCAAAAGCATTAGGTCCTTATTCTCAGGCCGTACTGGCAGGTGCAAACCTGTATATTTCCGGTCAGATTGCTATCAATCCGGAAACCGGCGAAATGGTACAGACCAGCATCGAGGCGGAAACCGAGCAGATTTTCAGCAATATCGAGGCTATTTTGACGGAAGCAGGTTACAGATTTATGAATGTTGCCAAAGTTACCGTCTTTACTACCGATATGGCTTATTTTGACGCTGTAAACAAGGTTTATGCCGGTTATTTTAAAATGGACCCGCCGGCACGTTCCTTTGTACAGGTAGCTGCACTGCCTAAAGGAGCACGCCTGGAAATCGAAGTTGTAGCTGTAAAATAAGAATTTTGAAAAAAATTATAAAAACACTTGACGTACAGGTTACTGTATAGTATAATAACACCTGTCGCCAAGCTATTGAGTTTGGATACAATTTGGTGGCTGTGGTGAAGCGGTTAACACGGCGGATTGTGGCTCCGTTACGCGAGGGTTCGAATCCCTCCAGTCACCCCACCTTGTAACCTGAAATTGGGGCGTAGCCAAGTCGGTAAGGCACGGGACTTTGACTCCCGCATGCGTTGGTTCGAGTCCAGCCGCCCCAGCCAAGTGATCCACTAGCTCAGTCGGTAGAGCACCTGACTTTTAATCAGGGTGTCCCGCGTTCGAGTCGCGGGTGGATCACCAACTTAAAAAAATACCGTCCGTAGGATATGCGGACGGTTTTTTTATGTCTGAACGTAAGGCCTGTTCTTTCCTTATATAAAGAAGTTAACTGCGCCTCTTTACGAAGCTTTTTAGATTATGGTATAATACACCTATGCGAGTGTGGCGGAACTGGCAGACGCACTAGACTTAGGATCTAGCGCCTTCGGCGTGCAGGTTCGACTCCTGTCACTCGCACCAATGTAAAAATAAAAGCACTGCGAAAATTATTCGCAGTGCTTTTTTGTCATTATTGAAGCTGTATATGAGATTAGAATATATAATATGTTAAAGCATATTTTAAAATTATTGTTCTAAAATATGCGTAGAAAATATTGCGGAGTAAGAACAGATACAGTAAACTATATTTGCTGTGATAAAGAAAATTTTATGCTGAGATAGTAATGATAAAATAGTGAGGTTTAATTATGCAGAGTAAATTATTAAGCAAAAAGGTTTTAAGCAGTATTCTGGCTTTAGGTGCTTTAACTGTCAGCAGTACAGCACTGGCTAACAGTGGTGGCTACGAAGATGGTAATCGTTATGTAGGTTTGTATCCTGATGGCTCTAATGTAGTGATTAATGAGAATATAACTGACATAGTAGTTTATGGCAGCAGAGTTTTTGAAGGTACTGCCAGCAATAATACTGTTACAGTGAGTGCTGATTGCAAAGGGATAGCAGGAGCAAGTGTCGGAACAGGTGATGCTGCAGGTAACAACGTAATTATCAATAATGGAACAACAGGTATTGTTTATGGTGGCAGAGTTGAAGCTGGCAATGCTATAGGCAACAACATTACTATAAATGGCGGAGATGTTTATAGTGCTGTTGGTGCCAGTGTTGACGATGGTATAACCGAAGGTAACAGTGTTACTGTAAATAACGGAATTGTTACTGTTGCTATTGGTGCTTATCTTGATGAAGGGGCTGCTAAAAGTAATAATGTAGTAATTAATGGCGGAGAAGTTTCTACGGCTATTGGCGCTTATATTGCAGAAGGTGATGCGCTGAACAACTATGTTGAAATTAACGGTGTAGAAATTTTCAGTGCTGGTGGTGCCAGTGTCGATAAAGGCAATGCCGAAGGCAACAGTGTAGTTATTAACGCTAATACTAAAATCAGCAGAGTAGCCGGCGCAATAGTAGATGAAGGAAATGCTGTAAATAACTATGTTGAGATTAACGGCGGTGAAATTAATAATTCTTATATTTATGGAGCCAAAGTTGAAACTGGTAATGCTGAGGGTAATGCAATAGTTATCAATAATGGCGATATTACTGGCAGAATTTATGCGGCCAAGGTTGAAAACGGTGATGCTATTAATAATGTGCTTATCATTAATGATGGCACTATAAATGCTGATAATGGAGTAACTAATGGTACTTTTGTTCATGAAGGCAATGCCTGTAATAATGCTGTAGTAATCAACGGTGGTGAGATTCATAGTTCACTAGATGGCGGTATAGTTATGACTTTTGGTAACAGTACCGGAAACAGTGTGGTTATCAATGATGGAAAGATTTTTTCTTACAGTATTACAGGTGGTTATGCAAACAATGGTAATGCTGAGAATAATAATGTAACTATCAACGGTGGAGTGATAACAAATACTCAAAGTATAAAGGGTGGTGTTGTCCTTCAGGGTGATACTACAGGCAACAGCGTAGTTATTAACGATGGTAAGATAGTCAATGAACAGGATGAGAGAACTGAAATTTATGGTACCAGCGTTACCAAAGGTAATGCTGAAGGTAATGCTGTTATCATTAATGGTGGTGAAATCTCCTATACAGAAATAGTTGGTGCAAATATCATAACAGGTGATGCGCTGAATAACTATGTTGAGATTAACAGTGGGAAAATAGAATATTCTCCAGTTTATGGAGCTAAAGTTGAAAATGGTAATGCTGAAGGTAATATGGTGGTTATCAACGATGGCTCTACAGGCGATGGTGTGCGTGGTGCTTTAATCACTGGAAAGGGTAATGCCGAAGAAAACACTGTAATCATCAATGGCGGTAGTATTAGCGGAGCAGTTTACGGAGCTGCTATTGAAAGTTATTTGGAAGGAAAAGTAAGCGGTAATGGAGTTATATTAAATGGCGGCAGCGTTGAGAATGGTAGTATATATGGTGCGATGACTGGCAATGGAACAGCAGAAGGCAATTATGTAGTAATTAATACTGTTCAACCCAATTTATATTTGAATGTTTACGGCGGCTATACTGAAAAAGGTGATGCGCTGAATAACTCCGTGGTTATCAATGGCGGAAAAATCACAGGTACTGTTTACGGTGGCTATACTAATAATGGTAAAGCTGAGGGCAATGTAATCACTATCAGCGGCGATGCTGATTTAAGTGGTGCAACGATTATTGCTGGTTTTGAAAATGCTAATAGCAATAAGCTTTTGCTGAGTGATAATACGGCTGGTGAAAATATCATTAGAATTAATGGCTGGAGTGGCAGCATTGCAGGCATCAGCGGTACTGATGTTATTGAAATCAACGGCAGTAAGCTGGCTGATAATGGTATTTTGCATATTACAGGTGGAGGAAAGACTGATTTAAGTGGTACAACTGTTAAAGTCAATTCCATCGCCGGAGGTCAGAATTTAACAACTGGTAGTGAACTTGAAATTATCACAGCAGAAGATAATGTTGATTTAACTGGAATTAAAACCGAAGTTACTGAAGATGGTATACTGGCAGGTGTAACAGGTGTTGCTAGTGGCGAAATAACAACTGACGCTGACGGAAATGTTATCTTCAAGGTCAGCGACGTGCAGCTGCAGAAGCAGACTGCCATCACCACTGAAACAAGAGCGGCGGCAGCTGCTATGGTTAACCAGGGTAGTGAGGTTATTACCGACAGCATCAGCAAATTGCAGTATGAGGACGCAGGCGTCAGCACTTTTGCCACTATCAGCGGCAATAACAGTAAGTATAAAACTGGCAGTTATGTAGATATTAATGGCTGGAACGGTATTGTGGGTGCGGCTAAAACTGTAGAAGCAGGAAGCGGCAAGCTTAGCTATGGCGCTTTTTTTGAAAACGGCAGTGGCAACTACAATACTTATAATGATTTTAATGGCAATGTTTTGCGCGGCGATGGTAATGCAGTTTATAATGGTGGCGGCCTACTGATGCGCTATGCAAAGGAAAACGGCGTCTATACAGAAGCATCTGTCCGTGCCGGTTTGGCTAAAAATGAAGTAAGTAATGCGCTGGCAGAAACAAGCGGAAAAACTCACGGTTTTAAAACAGAAAATGCTTACTATGGTGCTCATGTCGGGATTGGTAAGCTGATTAAGCTGGAAAAGGGTAAGAGCTGGGATATTTATGGTAAATATTTCTATACTCATCATGAAGGCGATAGTGTAACCATTGCTAATGATAACTTTGATTTTGATGCGATCGACAGCAGTAAACTGCGTCTTGGTGCCCGTTTCAGTGAGCAGCAGGGCGATAAACTTACCAGTTACTACGGACTGGCGTGGGAATATGAATTCAGTGGTGATGTTGGCGGTACGGCAGCAGGCCACAGAATGTATACTCCGTCCTTAGAGGGTAGTACGGTAATCGGCGAAGTTGGCTTTCGCTATACTCCGGGCAAAGCATCTCCCTGGTATTTTGATGCCAATGTAAAGGGCTACGCAGGTATGCAGCAGGGCATCAGCGGCAGTGTGCAGGCTGTTTACAGTTTTTAAGCTGACAGGCTAAAATATAATATATTGAAGGAAACATACAAAAAGACACAGCAGAGTTAAATCATGCTGTGTCTTTTGCTTTTTAAAACACTTTAGCTTGTCCTTGCAGAGAGATGGTACGGTTGAGATTTTCAATACCGGCGCAGAGCTTATCCAGCCTGCTTTCCATGCGCAGCAGCAGGTACCAGCTCAAAACCATGGGAAAGCCGTAGTCCGCAAGATATGCGCCCAGCTGGTTAAATTCCATAGGCAGCCGTTACTCCAGTACGTCCACCTGGGTAGTACGCAGGCGCGCTTCCACAATTTCGGTCAGACTGCCGCCGGAAGTTTCAAAAACATCCGCGTCAATAACAGCCTGCATAGCCGTGCGGGCGGTTTCCGCATTTACCTCGTCCTTAGGGTCGGTAACCTTGATGATTTTTTTATCGCCTGCTGCGTCTTTAAAAACAAGTTCTAATACTTTTTCCATATTTTACCTCCGATGATGTGTAGTAAGATTTTCCAGAAAAGCTTCATTGCTGTCCTCCGTTTCCGTCAGCCGTTACATGGATTCTGCCAGTTCGGTCTTTTCGGTAACGGAAATGCTCTGCACGGTCTTTTTCATCAAACTGCCCAGTGCTTCGCCTGCCGCGTACAGCTTGTCTGCCGCAGCATCGTCTTTGATGCCGCTGTAGGTGCGCGCTTTGGTCTTGGGAGAACCGGAAGCGCTCATGCCGTCTTCAATGTTGATGCTGAGACTGCGTTTCAGGATTTCTTCGGTTACTGCCATAATATTCTTCCTCCTTTAAGTGTGCGCCTGTGCGCGGCGCTGTAAATAAAGGGCGCGGTACCAGTTGGCTTTGCCCCGCAGTACCACTCCCCCGGGACGCAGGGCGTCAGTAAGGGGATAATCCGGCAGCAGCAGAAGGTCCCAGCGCATATCGCTGTCGTCGCTGCCGAAACCGTAGCCGTCCATACAGGCGGCTTCGGCGTGCGTGGTTACGGTGCCAAAGTCCACGGCAAACCCCAGTGCCAGTGTCAGTACGGCAACAGCCTGCGCTGTTTTTTCAATCTGCAGTTTAGTGGGCGGCTCAGGCCCAAGATTAACTTTGCCTGCGGCGCTGCAGGATGCGTTGTACGCGCAGCAGAGGGCGATGCCGATGCTGCCAGTGTTGCGCCACCAGGTATGACTTTTGCGGCTGGTGAGGGCGGCACAGGTTTTATAAATCTGTCCGTCGCTGTCGATGTTCAGATGGTAGTCGGCAAAAGTCTGTCCGTAATGGCCTGCCGTCCAGTGCAGATAGATGCGGCTGATCCTGCCTTTCGCCGCCGCTCCCAGCTGGTAGAGCTGGCGGAGACTGACGGTTTCTTTGGTGTCTGCCATGTGGTATCACGTCCTTTCACTCTTTAAATGGGCGGTAAAGGGACAAAACAGAACCAGCAGGCAAAAATTTTTTTTAACGCAGGTTCTTTTTTGCGTCACGCCATGCCATTAGAAGGGTGAGCTTCTTTTTTTCTTTTTCTTTTTTTCTTCGGCGCAGCAGGTCCCTAAACAGGTAATGCGTAAGCATTACCAACCTTGTGCATAAGAGCAGTAAACTTAGTTTAAGTGCTGACTGACAGGAGCTGTGTAAAATACGTTACAGAAAATACCACTCTGTGCAGCTGCAAAAAATCTGTTTTGTGCTGCAGGAGCTGTGCATGTTATACTCTAATTAAAGATAATTAAGTAAAGATAAATTTTGTTAATGTACAGGCGAAAGGAAGTGGACGGGATGAAGAAAGCGATACTGGCGCAAAAGGTATTAGCCAGTGTACTGGCCATAGGACTGGGCGGCTTTGTGCTGCCACTGGCGGCGCAGGCTAACAGCGGGTTGAGTGATCAGCCACAAGACGTTAAAGATTTGAGTGGGCAATATTATATAGGCACAAATGGCGCTGCGGATAATGTGGTTATTATCGACAGCGATTTGCCGGATAAATATGCAGGTGTTATTGGCGGCTATGCGGAAACTTATAATGCTGCAAACAACAGAATTACCATCAGCAGTGGTGAATTTGAAGGGCTTTTCGATGGTGGCTATGCTGCCAGTGGTAACGCAACTGATAACATCGTAAATATCAGTGGTGGTGAACTTGAGGCAGCGATTGATGGTGGTCATGCGTTAGACGCAAATAAACAAGTTAAAAACAATCATGTAAATATTATTGGTGGTGATATTGATAGTCTTAAAGTGCCTGGTTTAGGTGTTCCTACTGGAGGCCTTTACGGTGGCGAAGCAGCTGGAGAAAGCAGCATTGTTGAAGGCAACAGTGTAAATATAAGTGGGAAAGCATCCATTAAGCATTTTTCAGATATGGCTACTATAGGTGGGGGGATTGCGCGAGGAAAAAATAGCGAAGTTACGGGTAACAGGGCTACTGTCAGCGGCGGTGCAATTAGTAGTAGTAGTATCAGCGGCGGCGAAGCAGATGGAGAAAAAAGCATTGTTAAAGGCAATAACGTTACTATCAGCGGCGGTATGGTTAAGGGTGAGGTCTACGGCGGTTATGTATGGAAAGGTGGAAGTGATTCTACTGTCACCGGCAACAGCGTTACCTTGTTGGATGGAGCGGAATTGAACGAAGCAGACCTGTACGGAGGTATTATTTTAGATGAGTCTAAAAAGGATATTGGAGCTAAAACGACTGTTAGAGATAACAAGCTCATCATCAACGGCTGGAGCGGTACTGTACAGAGCATAAACAATTTTAACGGTGATGATGGCGGCATTGAAGTTAAAGCGCTGGCTGGCGGCTTGGACTTAGCTGCAGATAAGACAACTAATTTTATAACGGTTACTGGTAGAGAAGTAAAAGGCGAAAATGAAGAAGATGTAAATCATATTTATATTGAAAATAGTTATATTCAGGAAAATTCCAAGCAGGTAAAAGATATCCAGGCAGGCGTAGCGCTGACAGTCAGCGGTACTATTGCTATCAGTGATGATAATCAAAATATCTACATCAATCCCACCAGCGTCCGTGCCAGCGATCAGACTGCCATCACCACGGAAAGCAGAGCCGCAGCGGCAGCCTTCGTCAATCAGGGCGCGGAAGTGGTGTCTGACAGCATTAACAGCCTGCAGGGGGCAGAAGCGGGCATCAGCACCTTTGCCACTGTCAGCGGCAATAACAGCAAATACGATACGGGCAGCTATGTGGACATCAACGGCTGGAACGGCATCGTCGGTGTGGCCAAGACTAAAGATTTAAACGCAGGCAAATTCAGCTACGGAGCTTTCTTTGAAAACGGCGGCGGCAACTACAATACCTATAACGACTTTAACGGTACTTCCTTCCGCGGCGACGGCAATGTAGTCTACAACGGCGGCGGCCTGCTCATGCGCTACGAACAGACGAGCGGCGTCTACACCGAAGCTTCCCTGCGTGCAGGCACGGCGAAGAACGAAGTAAGCAATGCACTGGAATTTGCCAATAGCAGATATGGCTTCAAGACAGATAACGCCTACTACGGCGCTCATATCGGTATTGGTAAAATCATTAAGCTGGATAACGGCAAAGCGTGGGACATCTACGGCAAATACTTCCATACCCACCATGAAGGCGACAGCGTGAAGATTGCTAATGATGTATTTGATTTTGACTCCGTGGACAGTGACAAGCTGCGCATTGGCGCGCGTTTTAGTGAGCAGCAGGGCGAAAAGCTTACCAGCTACTACGGATTGGCGTGGGAATATGAATTCAGCGGCGACGCAGGCGGCACGGCTAACCACTACGCTATGTACACTCCGTCCTTAGAGGGCAGTACGGTGATTGGCGAAGTAGGCTTCCGCTATACTCCGGGCAAAGCATCTCCGTGGTATTTTGACGCTAACGTGAAAGGCTACGCAGGTATGCAGGAAGGCATCAGCGGCAGCGTACAGGCTGTGTACAGATTTTAAGTAAAAAAAGTAAAAGCACCCAGGACACTGACAGGCAGTGTCTGGGTGCTTTTTATTTAGTCGTCAGTAAGGGCGCTGCGCAGTCGCTGCAGTCCACGCCGGCGATGCTTGAGAATGTTGGCGCAGGTACAGTTGTAGCGTTTGCTGAGTAGCTTGGTCGGCTGCTTTTGCAGACAGCAGGCGCTGATAATGGCCTGCTGCAGAGGGGTAAGGGCAGTAAACGCCTGCTGGATACCCAGCCGCAGGGTAAGACGCTGCAGGTCATCGTTAGCCTGAGCAAGCTGCTCGGCAATGCTGCCGTCATCCTGTACTTCGCTGGCGCTTTGGCGGGCGGCTCTGCTTAACTGGTGCAGCAGCTCGTAATGGATGTGACAGCGAATCAGCCCCGGCAGGTTGATAAAGTCGCAGCCGTTATAGCGGCGGATAAAACGCAGAAAGATTTCCCAGGCAATGCTTACGGCATCTTCTCCTAAAACGCGGTAGATACTTTCTCTGCTGCATTCGCGGTAGATAAGGGGACGGAAGGCTTCGCACAGCCTGTCTGTGGCTGCGGCAGAGTTCTGCTGCGCTTGGCAGATAAGCTCCTGAAGCTGGTCGGCGGTAAGCATGGTGTATTTTGCTTTGGTATTAGTGATGGCAAGGACCTCTTTTCCTAAATGTTGGCGGACGTCCGCGCTTTGGCGCTGCATGCAACGTCATTATGACAGATAGAAGGTGCAAAAGCCAGTATATAGAAATATAATTCTCCGTGCCGCTAAAAGCAGCTGCAGGTAAGGCAAAAATTTAATAGGTTTAGAACATTTGACCGTAAGCTTTTTGTTATTCAGCAAAGGCTTACGGTTTTTATTTTGGTGAGCAGTCAAGCTGGCGCCGCAAGACCTGGGGAGGAGAGAAATAAAAAGATTTTTACAGTTGTATGGTTGTTGTACAATATGCAATAATATAAAGTAATGTGAAATAAGAAATTTGTGAGAAAAGTTAACAGCGTAGAAGTAGCATGAGATACTTTAGATTTTCTTAGAAAGCAGTATTGTAATTAGCAACGTAGGAGTTCGCTACATACTGGAAAAATATCGTTTTATTTTTATGCTAATGTAAAAGGATATCTAGGCATGCAGGAAGGTTTGGTGGTACGTACAGCTTGTGCATATTTTATAAAAGTAATTTTTTTGAAAATCTTATTTTAGAGTGGAATGTATGTTTTTACATTAAAAAAGAATGTCAGAGATAAAAGTTTTTAAAGAGGTGTGTAATATGGCAAGTATTAAAGGGTTACTTAATAATTTGGCAGGGCAAACTGAGGCACGATTACAAGCTAAGAAAGAAGTTGCACTGCTTATGGAACAGGCAAATATGAAATTAGATATTTTAGAAAATGAATTAAAAGATTTATTTAAAAATAAAGAATTGGAAAGGCAGATTCCGATTATTGGAGACGAAATAGGACCTTTTGAAAGAGAGTACAGATTTAACTATGAAGATGGTAATGTTTCAGATGCAGTAGACTCACTTGTAGATCAAATTATGACTATTGATTCAAAGAGAATACAACAAATCATAGTTAAAGCGATTACAAATGCTTTAAATGCTATGTTTACTAATGTAGAAACCAGTGAAGAAGAAAGAAGACTGTTTATTATTGCATTAGAAGGAGTAAAATTAGTACGGTATGATATATATGTATGGAGAAAAACAGAATTAGACAGCGGATTATTCAAGTATGCTAAAAGTGTAGTTGCAATAACTTATGCCCGTTCTATAGTAGACTTTGCTAAATGTCCTGAGGATGAAATCAATGATGCAATTTACGCATCCCTTAGAACAGTAGGTATTGAAGAGATGGTTGAATATAAGAAAAATTTATTAGAATTATTTAAAGTACGTCCATGCTTATGAGCCTTGCAAGAAGCTAAAGTTGTTCTGCTGTAGCGTAAATATAAATTAAACAAAAAGCATGTTAACGGAGTTATGAAAATGATTAAGCTTTTAATAGTAGCGTAACTAGCAAACAATACTGAAAATAAAATATGCAGAGAAGATAGTAATAGATAAGTATTGTTAGCTATATTTGTATAGATTGAGAAATCTATAATTTGTCGGATATGAATTACAAAAAAGTTTATTATATACCCTGAAAAATTGAGAAATACTTATTAATAAAAATAATTAATATTAAAAAGATTTATATGAGGTTATGAAATATGCAAAAATACTTGCGCAGAAAAATATTATGCAGCATTTTAGCAGCAGGCTTGTGCGGTACAGCCAGCATTGTTCTGGCGGCCAACAGTGGCGGTGAGATGACAACGGTAAAGATTGGTTTTAATCGAGATGCTTATGTAGGTAATAACGGTACAGGCTGTGATAATGAGGTTTATTTTGATGATAATGGTGGAGATGAGAAGGATATATGTGTAGTTGGTAGTTATATGGTAAGTGGAGATACGAATAATAACAGTGTGACAGTAAGTGGAACTGATGTAGAACATGCTTATGGTGGATATACAAATGGATCTGCGAATAATAACAGCGTAGTAATAAGTGGTTCCAGTATTAAAACTGTACGAGGTGTCTATATAAGCAATACAAGTAACTCAGAAACTGCGAATAATAACAGTGTGGTAATTATAAATTCTACTGTTCGCGATGTTAATTCGCATAGTTATATCTACGGTGCCCAAGTAGTAGGAGTTGGTACTGCGGATAATAACAGTGTGATAATTATAGATTCTGTTGTTAATGACTATGTCACCGGTGCCAATGTAGTTAATGGTACAGCAAATAATAATAGCATTACCATAGTAGGAAACTCAGATTTAACTGCCGCTAATTTATATGGCATAAGTTCCGGTACAACAGGCACAGGCAACAAGCTTATCTTGGTAGGCTTTAATGGCGGAAATAAAGTAGTTCAAAAATTACAAAACTTTGACAGTATAGAAGTAAAAGCTTTAGATAAAAATGAAAATTATGTTGTTGGAAATACATACACCGTAATTTCAACGACAGATGTAATGGATACAGATAAAGTTAAAGTAGGCAATGCATCGCAAATTGCTCTGATTGGCGTAGCAAAAGAAGCTTACGGTACAGTGGGTATTAAAGATAATAAAGGTGTAACTTTTGCTGTAAATGATATCAAAGCAAGCAGACAATCAGCCATCACCACAGAAGCAAGAGCAGGGGTAACAGCCTTCGTCAACCAGGGAGCGGAAGTAGTAGCAGATAACCTGAACATGCTCAGCCAGAGCCAGGAAGGCATCAACACCTTTGCTACCGTCAGCGGCAACAACAGCAAATACGACACCGGCAGCTACGCTGACATCAACGGCTGGAACAGCATCATCGGTATCGCTAACACCAAAGAAATAGGCAGCGATAAATTGAACTACGGCGCCTTCTTTGAAAACGGCAGCGGCAACTACAACACCTGTAACGAAATAGGAGGAGTAGGCTTCCGCGGTGACGGCAACGTACTCTACAACGGTGGCGGCGTCATGGTAAGACTGGACAAAGAAAACGGCTTCTACACCGAAGCTGCAGTAAGAGCAGGCAGCGTCAAAAATGAAGCAGGCAAAGGATTAAGCGACGGACTGTACACCTATGACTACGAAACAGAAAACGCCTACTACGGCGGCCATATCGGCATCGGTAAAATCTTCAAGCTGGACAACGGCAAAGCATGGGATGTTTATGGAAAATACTTCCACATGCACCATGAAGGGGATAGCGTAGAAATAGGCAAAGACACCTTTGACTTCGACTCCGTAGACAGCAACAAGCTGAGAATAGGCGCACGCTTCAGCGAGCAGCAGGGAGAAAAACTCACCAGCTACTACGGCCTGGCATGGGACTATGAATTCAGCGGCGACGTAAAAGGAACAGCGGCAGGCTACGACATGCACAACCCGTCCTTAGAGGGCAGCACTGTGATTGGCGAAGTAGGCTTCCGCTATATACCGGGCAAAGAATCTCCGTGGTACTTTGATGCTAACGTAAAAGGCTACGTAGGCATGCAGGAAGGTTTAAGCGGCAACGTGCAGGCTGTGTACAGATTCTAAGATGATTTAAGAAAATATATAAATAAATACAAAAGCACTTCAAATACTGTTCAGACAGTGTTTGGAGTGCTTTTTGTTATCTGCAGCGGTTATAGCTGCAGGTAAGGCAAAAAATTAATAGTTTTAGAACATTTGGCCGTAGGCTTTTTGCTGTTCAGTAAAGGCTTACGGTTTTTATTTTGGTGAGCAGTCAAGCTGGCGCCGCAAGACCTGGAGATGAGCGATTATATAATACTCTGTGTCTTGCGGGGGGGGATGAATATGATAAAATTATTGCATAATATTTGTTTATAAACTGCTGTGAAGGTGATGATATGGAACAGGAAAACACTTTGAATAATAAAAAGGTTGGGGAAAGAATCAGAAAGCTGCGAATCCAGAAGGGCATCTCGCAGATAGAACTGGCGCGGGCGATTGCGGTATCGCAGACGCACATGAGCAATATAGAAAAAGGGCATGCAGGCATCAGTCTGTGGACAGCTGTGAAGATAAGCAGGGAGCTTGGCTGCAGTATTGACAGTTTTGCTGATGAGGAAAGATATACAAAGGAGCAAAAAGAGGCGATTAATTCAGATAACCGTATTGATATAGATGATCTCATTGCGGCATTGAAGCTAATAAGTCGGGAAAATCAAAAAAGTTAAATATAAAAGTAAAAGATGCGTAAAGAAATTACATTTGCAGATATTCAAAGTTTGCAGGAGGAGAGAAAATGATTAAGAAAAGAATATTGCTGACAACTTTAATATTGTTAAGCGTAATGCAGGGAAGTGTATATGCAGAAATTAATGAGAAGCCAGTAGCTGGTAAACAATATGATGATTTTCTTTATTATGATAAAGAAGTACAAATTTTTGAAGGTAATAATGATGGAGAGTTTTATTTTAATAAAGGTGTTGAAGTTAATGCACCAAAGAGTGGAGGTACAGCTACAGCTTTCAGTTTATCAGGGGAAAATATTTTTAATATAGGTGAAGCTGATGGTAAACAATATGATGGTGTATTTATAGGTAAAACTGAGGCGATAAACCTTTCTTATAATACTTCATTAACTATTAATGCTGCAAACCAGGATTTATATTTTGGTTCTAACTCATGGGATACTTATGGTGATGCTGCTACCATATATGTGGAAGAAGGTAGTAATTTTACAGTAAATGCTGCGAATATGCATACAAGTGGAGGTGCAGAAACAAACTTAAAACTTTTTGATAATGCTACAGCAGATATAAATTTATCAGGAGATTTTGTTTCTGATAAAGGTGGTACCGGCATAGCTATGCAAAATTTTTATTCTGACAGTTATACACAATTAGATATTGATGCTAATAATATAAGTTTATCGACTGTTGAAGGTGGAGCAGAAAGATTGGCTGGGCTTTATTTGTTGGCATATAAAAATGGTGGTAGTAGTGATTTAATAGTTAACTTGACTGCGAATGAGAAAGTAGAAATTTCAGGCTTTGAAAGAGGTATAACAACATTTGGCAGTGCTAATGTAACTATAAATGCTAAATATATAGATATTATAGCTGATACTGATGGAGGCAGAGGACTTAATTTAAATGGCTATGATGCAGAAAAATCAACTGTTATTAGTTTAGGCTTAGGTAACAGTACTGAGAAAATTAATATTGTTGGTGATAAGTATGGTATATATGCAGATGATAGGGTTGAAGTTGGTATACAATCTAAGATAGTAAATATTGAAGGAAATAACGGCTGGGGTATTTGTTTGTTTGATAATTCATTAACAGATGTAACTGCAGATAATACTTCGATTAATGGTCATATTTATTCTAAAAATTCTGATGTGCTTATAAAATCAGATACAACTAATGTCAGTGGTCAGGTAAAGGCTCTTGATGGAGCTAATGTTGATTTTAGTTCTAAAGCTGACAGTACAAGCGGTATTACTCAAGTTCTGACAAATGGCATAAATGCAGTGGTAACAACATCAGACACAACAGAACAATCCATTGTAGATTTTAACCAAAATACAGTTATTAATGCGTATCAAATGAATGGTGATACTTATGTAACTGATTACCATAATAATCCATATGAAAGAGATGCTATAGCTATTCAGGCTAACAGAAATTCCCAGGTAAATCTTAATACAGAAGGAAACAGCTATGCATTATACGGAGATATTATTGCAGGCAGAGGTGAAGAAAGTAATGCTATTGGTGGAGAAATCAACATCGGTGGTACAGGTACAATAATCAGGGGAGATATATTAGCAGGTAATACAGGTGAGATAAATATAAATCTGATAAATGGTAATATAGAAGGACGTATTGATGACTATGGTGATGCTGGAAACGGTAATGTATTTGATCCGGAAGAATTTGATGTAGCCGTAACCGAAAGTGGCAATATAGGAGTTAGGTTAAAAGATTCTGTATGGACAGCAAGACATCAAAGCTGGGTAACATCATTGGAATTGGATAACAGTCTTGTAGATTTGACCAAAGATGAAGCATCATCAGTGACGATTGGAAAATTGTCAGGCAGTGGTGTATTCAATATGCGTCTGAACTCTAAAGACCACAGTAAGGGAGATATGCTGTATATAGGCGAAGGCAGTGGTACACATACTGTTAATATAATTGGCGGTATCACAGGAGGATTGGAAAATATTAGTGAAAACAATCCTTTACGTTTTGCTACTGTAAAAAATTCCGGAGGTATTTTAGAAGTTGCGGGTTCCGGAATAAATGCCTTTACAAAAGATGCGGGAATTTATGATTTGGAATATTTTGTAACCAAAGAAGACTTTGACAAAAATGATGAAGAAAATGAAGTTTATAATGGCGGGGCAGATGGTAGTATTGTAGATGAAACAGGAGGACATAAAGGCTTTAAACCGGGTAATAATTTTGTAGAAAATGTTCTGGATGCTGATGGTACTGCTGAGAACTGGATTATAACAGGAGTTAAAGAAAAGAAAGAATCTGATACAGTAGATACTATTATCAATATGAGTCGTGCCAACTATAAAAACGCAGTATACATGGACAGACTCAACAAACGTCTTGGCGAAGCACGTTACATAGACGGTGACGAAGGCATGTGGGTACGTCTGCGTCACGACCGCATAGGCATGAAAGATGAATTCAGAAGCATGAACACCATGTATCAGCTTGGTTACGACAAGCTGGATAACAAGGACGACAAAGGCGAAAGACATATAGGCACAGCAATCGATTACATGGATGGCAGCACCAGCTACAGCGATATCTACGGAGAAGGAGAAACCAGACGCTGGGGCTTCTGGATGTATGACACCTGGCTGGGCAGCAAAGGACACTATGCTGACTATGTAGCGAAATTCGGACACATGCATAATGAATTTGATATCAGGTCAATGAATACCGGTGAAAAAATTACAGGCGACTATGACAATAACGTATTCAGCATCAGTGCAGAATATGGACGCAAAAAAGACATAGGCAATAATTGGTACTTTGAACCACAGGCACAGCTGCAGCTGGCAAGAGTAACGGATGCAGAATATAAGACAAGTCAGGATACGGACGTCTATGTAGACGGAATCAACAGTTTGATAGGACGTGCAGGCTTCAGATTTGGTAAAGACGTAGATGAAAGAAGCACTGTATACGTAAAAGCAGACGTACTGCATGAATTTTTGGGAGACCAGAGAATAGTAGCGGGAGACGTAACAGGTTCACTGGATAAGACCTACGAAAACAAAGGAACCTGGTATGACATAGGCTTTGGTTTTGCAACAACAGTAGGACATGACAGCTATGCTTATCTGGACTTTGAGAAATCCTTCGGCAATGATAACGATGATACCTATCAGATTAATGCAGGTTTACAGTGGAATTTCTAACTTACAGTAGAAATTTAGTTTATTTTTAATTTAAAGTTTATAAGCACTTCAAGCACTGTTCAGGCAGTGTTTGGAGTGCTATTTTTTCTCTATATAATGGAAGAAAATCCAGTATATAGAAATATAATTCCATATAAGTGTAAAAATTCTGAAAATACTGTACAATTATATCTTGTACGCACAAGGAGGGGCTTTATGAAAAAGAATAGATTTACAAGAAAACTGGAAGAAATAGGTCTGTTGATTCAAAATTATCGCCATATCAGAAAATACACGCTGCAAATGCTGTCCAAGCTGACAGGCATCAGTGGGAGATATCTGCATTCGGTAGAAAATGGGAGAGCAAATGTAACGGTATTGGTACTGTACAAGATTTTTCAGGCCCTTGAGATACCTGAAAGCGAGCTTGGCTGTGTGCTGGCAAGCTGGTAGAAACAGCTGAATTATTGTTTATACGTCAAGTGTATAATTTTCTGATTTATAAATATACCTAAAGCCGGTAAAAAATGATATAATATAAAAAAGGCTTTATTGGAATATTTTCGGAGGATTATGCTGGAAGATTTTTTTATACTGCTATTTATTATCGCCCGGCAGCTGCCCATGTCCTGGGTACGCGGCTATGTATTCCGCGACCGTCTGCGTTGGAGCAGCCGTGTGTACTGGCTGGTAATCGCTGCTGCCATGCTGGTAGAATTTGCCGTGTATCTGGCTGATGGCAGACAGATTGGTTTGCCTGCTCTGTATGGTTTTCCGCTTATGTATGTTGCCATCTTCCTTATCATGGTTAAGGGCATGATGAGAAAGAAGATTATTGTCTGGCTGGCGCTGGATAATTTCTTCGTAGTGGTGCAGACTTTGGTGCTGCTTTTGGTGGACTTGCACGGTGTACCGGGCTTTTGGGCGTCGGATGTGCTGCTGATTGTGCTTTCTGCGCTGCTGTATAAGCGGGTGCGGCGGTTTATCGACCGCAGCAGGGATGCTTTTTTCGAGGTCAGTGTGACGCGCATTACCAACAGCGTCATTATCATCCTGTTTACCAGTCTGCTGGCGCAGATACTGGTGCGCGACTATGACCGCAATGTTATCTGGATGGATTTTCTGCAGCGGGTACTCTATTGCCTGCCGGTTATCTGGTTCTTGTACCTGTTAGGTGAGATGGTGCGCGAAATCAGACTCAGTACGGTAAAAAGCCTGCAGCTGCAGACGCTGGAGCGTGTGCGCCGGGCAGAGGTGAGCCATTATAATTCTATTGTTGAAAACTGGCAGAATCTGCGGCGGCTGCGCCATGACCTGCGCCATTTTACTCTTATGGCAGGCGAATATCTGGACAGCGGCCAGTATGATAAGCTGCGCTCTTTTCTGGGCAAAATGGCTGAGTTCAGTGAGCAGGGCAGTAAGATTGCCCTTAGCGGCAGTAATGTTATTGACGCGCTGGTAGGCCACTGGCAGGCAGAAGGACAGCGCCAGGGCATAGATATGCGGGTGGTGCTGCCGCAGCAGGAAGTGCGGGCAGACGATGTGTGCATTGCCATCATCGTAGGCAATCTGCTGGAAAATGCTGTTGAGGCGGCAGCCAAAGCGCCGCAGAAAAGATATGTGGATGTGCATATTGCCGTTGCCGGAGGTATGCTGCTGGTGAAGGTTGCCAACAGCTTTGACGGACAGCTGCGCCGGGAAGAAGGCAGGTTCTATTCGTCCAAGCTCAGCTTTGCCCAGCCGGGGTTGGGACTGGAAAATGTGCGTTCCATTGTGCAGAAATGCGGCGGCTATCTGGATTTTACTGTCAGTGAGGATGTTTTCAGCGTGTCCGCTGCTATAGCTAACAGGAAGATTTTAGAGGATCTGTAAGCCATGAAGATAGTTATATGTGATGATGTGCTGCAGGAAGTTGCAGCAGCAAAGGATATAATAGAAGAAATTTGCCGCAGCAGGCAGGTACAGGCAGAGGTGCACTGCTTTACTGCGCTGGAAGAATGCCGGGAATATCTGCGGCGTGAGCATGCGGATATTATCGTACTGGATATTTTTATGGGTTCGTCGCTGGGGACGGATTTTGCCAAAGAGCTGCGCGAAAGATACGGCAATAGCTTTTCGCTTATCTTTTTGAGCAGCAGCAACGAGTTTGCCAGCGAAAGCTACGATGTGCAGGCGGCGTATTATCTGCTGAAGCCTGTAACGCAGGAAAAAATGCTGCGGGCGCTGGAGAAGGGCGGTATCTTTGCGGCCCGCCAGCAGATTACCGTACCTGTGGGCCGTCATCAGCTGACACTGAATCTGCGGCAGGTAGTGGCAGTAGAGGTTATCGACAAAAAATGCCATATCCACACGCTGCAGGGTAAATATGAAGCCAGCATCAGTCTCAGCGGTCTGCTGGAACTTTTGCCGGAGGAGCAGTTCTGGCAGGTGCACAGAAGCTTTGTCATCAATCCAGAGTATGTGGAAGAAGTACGTGATTTTGACTTTTACATGCGAGGCGGTATGACGGTGCCCATTAGACGCAGCGGCGCTGTTGATATTAAGCGGCGGTATATGCAGTGGCTTTTTGACAGGATGGCAAAATAAATAACAATATATAGGAAAATGTAGTAAAGGCTGCAATCAGTTGAAAAACTGGTTGCAGCCTTTTTGTAATGTTTATAACAAAATATGATATAAATTATTAGTAATAATTATCGATAAGATATATTTGCGGTACAAATATAACGTTTGCGAAAGATGTGTAAAAATTGTGAAACAAAAGTGATATTATATAAAAAATAATAAAAGACGCAATAATTAGAAAATTGTTATTTTAACAAAATGGTTTTAAGGGAGACTGATGTTATGAAACGGAAAAACTTGGAAAAAGCTATTATAATGGGTATGATGGCTGCCAGTATCAGTATGCCGGTATGGGCGGACAATATTACTCAAGAGGGTGGATTTTATAACGGCAATGTAAATATAGATAATGGAATGACGAATGAAGAAACATATACTATTAATGCAAATATATCTGGCAAACCGATAACAGGTATCGGCTTTAATGGTACTTTTGATATTGGAGATGGTAATTTAATTATTAATGCTGGTGAAAATGGTATAGCAGCCGGATGGATGAATAATGCTACTCTTAATATTTATGCTTATAACGTAGTAATTGATGCTGGAAAGAATGGTATATTTACTTCTGTGGAAGATGGATATGCTGGTAAGGTAATAATAGGTTCTGAAAATAGAATAATTAAAGGTCTTACTATTACTGCTGATGGGCAAGGTATTGATAATAAAAATGGTAATGTAGTAATATATGGTTCTAAAGATAGTGTTATTGATATTAGTTCCACAGGTACCGAAGGATATAAACCTGTTGGAGATGAAGAGAGAGATGAGTATCTACAAGATGACCAGGCAGCAATAGGTAATGGATATAGCAGCGGAACAACTGGGGAAACAGTTATTGAAGGTGGAATTATAAAGTTAACTGCAGATGGTGGCAGTGGTATTATTAATCAAACAGAAGGTTGTAGTACAACAATTAATGCTAAAGATAAGGTTATAATAAAATCGGATAATCTTGAGAAGATAGATGGTGGATATAAAAATATAAGTAATGCCGGTATTAACAATAAGGTTGGTACTACGACAATTGATGCCGTAAACGGAATATCTATTGATTCCAGTAATAATGGTATTTATGCTGCTGATGGTACAGTTACTTTAAATGGCGGTATATTAAATAGCGTTGATGCTGATAGGCATGGTATTGAGGCTACTGGCAATAATACTGAAGTGATATTAAATGCTCAGAATAATAATATTTATGCGATTAGTGATATCGGAAGTACTAAAGGTATTTCTGTAGATAATGGTGCTTTTCTTGATATAGATAGTACTAATGGTTATTTTAGGATAGATACGAATAGTGATAATCTGAATGAGAGTCAAACCTGTTTCGATGGACACAATTTTGGTATTTTTATAGAAAACGCTGAAGCTGATATTGATGTGAATAGTAGCTTTATTATAAACTCACAAGGAACAGGAAAAACTTTCGGTATATATGCTGGAACGGATAGAAAAAATCAGGAAGCAACCATAGTGAATGTTGATGCTGGCGATATAGACATTTATGTTAGTAGTGAAAATGGTTCTGCTGTAGGTGTTGAGTCTCAGAGTGCTGATACTGGTAATAGCGTTAGTACTTACTTGAGAACAGATGGCGATATAAAAATAAATGCTTTTGGCTTAGATTATTCTAATGGTGTTATTGCAGGTAAAAGTAACTTAGATATAATTTCTAACAAAGGAAATGTTAGTATTAAAGCTCATGGCGAACATTCTATAGGGGTGTCTGTTGGAGGAGAAGGATATGAAACTAATATAGTTGGTTTAAATAATATTATATCAGGTGAAATGCTTGGTGTTAGTGTAGCTAGTAGAGGATCTACTGTTATAGACTCAAAAGCTAATTCTGATGAAAATATTGGTAATATTATTAAGGCAAATAGTACAGCAGTTCGTAGTTATGAAGGTAGTTTAGTAAAATTAGTAGCAAAGAATAGTTATAATACTGTATATGGTGGGAAAGTTGGGTTAACTGCTGGTTATAAGGATTTTTTACATGGTGGTAAAATTGAGTTAACTGCTTTAGGAAACCAAGTAAGTGCTGGGGTTGAAGGTGAAAAATTTGGTAGTGGACATGCTATTAAAGCAGTTGATAATGGAGATTTAGAAGTTAATGTTGCGCTACATGCTACTAATAATGATAATATCATTAACGGTGTAATATTTGCTAGTGGGAATAGTGTTAATGTAGACATTGATCATAATATTATTAATAATGATACTATAAACGTTGGTCAAGGCAGTAACTACATTTATTCTTCTACTCACGGCAGTACTGATGGCGTTAGTGACCGTAGCAGTGTAGTAGCAGCACTGTATGCACAAAATAAAGGACAGATAGACGTTATAGCTGGTGAAGGCGGTATTAACCATATTGAAACTTTGTATAACGATATGGATGAATATAAAGACAGCAGCGAACGTACCATCTGGGCGCAGCGCGGCGGTAAAGTCAACATTGAAGGTACAACTATAATTAAATCCAGTAATGCAGAAGATTTTTATGATGAAGAAGGTTATGCAACTAACAGCCGTGGCGTAGCAATTACAGCAGGCAGTGGTGTGGATTTGGATGATCCGGAACATGGCTATACAGATGCTAATGAAAATAAACATGCCTTTTTTGAGAATGGAGTACTTGCTGACGTAGATAAAGTATTAGGCTACAGAAGCGAAGTAAACCTTAACTACGGTGCAGGCAGTGCTATTTATGGCGATATAGTTTCCGGTTATGGCGGTTCCGTAAATATTTCTACAACAAATGAAAACAGCGGGCTTTATATGGAAGGCAACGCATTGGCCGGTAATGGCGGTAAGCTTACTCTTGATATTGGCAAAGGTGGTACTTGGTTTGGTCGTGCCGATGATTATGGTGATGCAGGCTATGGTGAAGATGCACAACATAAACAAAACTTCTACAACCCGGTATTTTCAGATACTATCTATACAGGCGGTACTGTAGATATTAAAATGGGTGAAGGTTCTACCTGGTATCTTACTGGTCAAAGCTGGGTAAGCTCTTTGGATGTTACTAAAGGTAATGGCAATGTAACCATTGATATGGCGAAATTTAATAAAGGTACTCATGGCCTGACTATTTCTGACCTTAAAGGAATTACCGGCGGTGATACCGATGTAACCTTTGTAATGGATCTGGATCATAATTCTCATTCTACCAGTGATATGCTGTACATTAAAAGTGCCGAAGGTGAATATGATGTTGTATTAAATGACGTTATCGACGGCATGGATAAAATCAGTGAAGATAATGTTCTTCGCTTTGCGACAGTTCAGGGTGGGGCAAGCTTTAACAGTGTTACATTGAAAGATGCAGGTTTGTATAACCTTGGCTTTGAAGTTGGCCACAGCGAGTATGATAATACTAGTGCTGAGGCTATAGATGAAAATAAAGGTTATAATGGTTCTGAGGTTGATACCAATAAACCCGGTAATGATAATGTTGAAGGCTTCTTTGACTTGAATAAAGATAGTGAAGATAATACACAAAAAATTATGCTGATGGATACTATAGATGCTGTAGATGATCCTAACAGCGTACAAAACTGGTATATTACTAAAGTTATAGGTGAAGACCTTTCCGACGGCGGCAAGACCGTAGTCAACATGTCCAAAGTAAACTACAGCAATGCTGTTTACATGGACAGACTCAACAAACGTCTTGGCGAAGCTCGCTATATCAACACTGAGGAAGATCAGGGCATGTGGGTACGCATGCGTCATGACCGCATCGGCAAAGATAACGAATTCCGCATCATGAACACCATGTACGAACTTGGCTATGATGAAAAACAGGAATGCGACAATGGTGAAAGACGTGTAGGCGCAGCTATCGACTACATGGACGGCAGCAGTGAATACACCGGCGTAGGCGGCAGCGGTGACGTAAGCCGTAAAGGCATCTGGCTGTATGACACCTGGCTGGGCGATAAAGGCCATTACAGCGACTTTGTAGCTAAATGGGGGCACCTCTCCAATGACTTCACCCTCTACAGAGGCGGCGACAAGATTACCGGCGACTTCAGCAACAATGTATACTCCATCAGCGCTGAATACGGACGCAAAAAAGATATCGGCAACAACTGGTACTTTGAGCCCCAGGTACAGCTGCAGTATGCAAGAGTAACTGACGCAAATTACACCACTAGTCAGGGAACAGAAGTAAGCCTGGATGCAATCAACAGCTTAATTGCTCGTGCAGGCTTCAGACTGGGCAAAGACCTTGGCGAACGCAGCACTGTATACTTCAAGGCAGACCTGCTCCATGAATTCTTAGGCGACCAGGATATCTACGCAACAGATGGTACTGGTACCATGGATGTAACCTACGGCAATGAAGGTACCTGGTGCGATATTGGCTTTGGCTTTGCAACAGCAATGAGCAAGACAAGCTACGCATATCTGGATGTAGAAACTTCTCTGGGTAATGATTATGAAGAAACCTATCAGATCAATGCCGGCTTACAGTGGAGCTTCTAAAAATTAAACATATAGTTGTGGTATAGTATAATGGAAACACCTCTGCTTATTTAAGCAGGGGTGTTTTATCTTTTAAATATTTAAGATAAATAGTATTTAATTACATTAACCGATGTTCACGAAATTAAGAGCATGTTCACGCTGAAAGGATAGTTAATAAAGAATGTTTATGATATTATTAAATAGATGTTAGTGAAAAACTTAATACACATTAAATGGCGTTTAATAAACTAAAGTAAGTGTAAGAAGGGATGAACAGAATGGAAAATCTGGATTTTGTAAAAGTTGGTAATAATATCAAACTGATGCGTGTACAGCATAATATGAGCCAAATCGAGCTGGCAGGTCTTTTAGGCATTTCTCAAACCCACATGAGCAATATTGAACGCGGCCGCGGCCAGGTAACTCTGTGCCAGGTTAATAAGATTTCTCAAATCTTTAACTGCAGCCTGGACGAAGTTGTCAAAGGTGAGGAAAGTGTCTACAGCAAAAAGGACGACAGCGTTTTGCCGGAAAACATTAATGTGAACGATTTGCTGGCTCTGCTCAAGCTGCTGCACAGCCAGAAAAAATAATTTAAAAATTTTTTAAAAAAGCTGTTGACAAAGGTACGGTTGTATAATATAATCAATATCGTTCCTGATACGGAACAGCGCAAATGCGGAAATAGCTCAGTGGTAGAGCACCTCCTTGCCAAGGAGGGGGTCGCGAGTTCGAATCTCGTTTTCCGCTCCAACTGAAATTTTGCCCTACAGACTTTGTCTGTAGGGCTTTTTAGTATTGTCAAGCAAGCCTGGTTGTGATATGATATTATGAGCGATTTATGTCAGCATAAATCTGCCTTGATAGGGAAGGCTGACACTTTAATCCGATATACTATTTTTACCCACATAAATTTAAGGGAGGATTTTATTAATGAACGTAACTGTTGAAAGAGTAGAAAATGAAGCAACTTTGAAAATCACCGCTCCGGCTGCCGTTGTTAACGACGGTTTCAAAAAAGCTGTAGCAAAGATTGCCAATAATGTGAACATCCCGGGCTTCCGTAAAGGCAAAGCTCCCCGCAACATCATCGAAATGCACTACGGCAAAGAAGCTGTAAAACAAGAAGCTTTCGAAATCGTTGCTAACAAAGCTTACAGCGATGCTCTGGACCAGGAAAAACTGATCCCCGTATCTGACCCGAAAGTAGAAGAATCTACTTTTGAAGAAGGCAAAGATATGGAACTGACCATTAAAGTAACCCTGAAACCGGAACCGGAACTGGGCGAATACAAAGGCCTGCATGTAGAAAAAGAAGCTGTTGAAGTAACTGACGAAGCTGTTGAAGACGCTGTAAACGAACTGCGTAAACGCAATGCAAAAATGGTAGCAGCTGAAGATGACGCCGTTATCGAAAAAGGCGACTTCGCTATTATCGACTTTGCCGGTACTGTTGACGGCGAACCGTTCAGCGGCGGCGAAGGCAAAGGCTATCCTCTGGAAGTTGGCTCCAACTCCTTCATCCCCGGCTTTGAAGACCAACTGGTTGGCCTGAAAAAAGGCGACTCCACCGATGTTGAAGTAACCTTCCCGGAAGAATACTTCGTTAAAGAACTGGCTGGCAAAGAAGCTGTATTCAAAGTAAACATCCAGGACGTAAAACGCCGCGAACTGCCGGAACTGACCGACGAATATGTTGCTGCTAACAGCGACTTCAAAACTGTAGACGAACTGCGTGCTAACTACAAAGAACGCATGCAAAAGAGCGCTGAAGAAAACGCTAAAGTTGCTTACGAACGCGCTCTCATCGACCTGGCTGTAGCTAACGCTAAATTCACTGTTCCTGAAATCATGATCGAAGACCGCATCAGCCAAATGGTTGACGAAATGAAAATGAGCCTGGAAAGCCGCAAAATGACCATGGAAATGTACATGCAGTACACTGGCATGGACATGGCTAAAATCCGTGAAAACCAACGTCCTGTTGCTGAAGAAAACGTTAAAACCGACCTGGTACTGGACGCTATTGCTAAAGCTGAAAACATCCAGGTTGACATGGCTGACGTTGATGCTGAAATCGCTGCTATCGCTTCTCAGCATGGCGCTTCCGTTGACGAAGTTAAGAAAATCATCCGCAACAACGGTACCATGGGTCTGCTGCTGGCAAACATCCTGCGCCGCAAAGCAGCTCATGTAGTTATCGACAGCGCAAAATAATAACGTTTCCGGCAGCAAAGGAGTGTGACAAGTATGAATTACGTGCCTATCGTTGTTGAACAGTCCAGCCGCGGCGAACGTTCCTATGATATTTATTCCCGCCTTTTAAAAGACCGCATCGTCTTTGTTACCGGGCCCATTGATGACAATATGGCCAATGTTGTCATCGCTCAGTTACTGTTCCTGGAATCCGAGGACCCCGACAAGGATATCCATCTGTACATCAACAGCCCCGGCGGCAGTGTAAGCGCCGGCATGGCTATTTATGATACAATGCAGTATATCAAGCCCGATGTATCTACTATCTGCATGGGTATGGCTGCCAGCATGGCTTCCGTGCTGCTGGCTGCCGGTGCTCCCGGCAAGCGTTTTGCGCTGCCCTATTCCCGTGTAATGATTCATCAGCCGCTGGGCGGTGCCCAGGGGCAGGCTACCGAAATTGAAATCCACGCCCGTGAAATCCTGCGTATCCGCGAGGAGATGAACGGCGTACTGGCTAAGCATACCGGCCAAAGCAAGGAAAAGATTGCCGCTGATACCGAGCGCGATCATTACCTGACCAGCCGTGAGGCTAAGGAATACGGCCTCATCGACGAGGTGCTGGAACGCAGCCGTAAAGCTTAGTAGCTTTAGACTTAAGGAGATTAACAAATATGAATTTTGACGAAGGGCATGATAACAACCTTACCTGCTCTTTCTGCGGCAAGCGTGAAGGCCAGGTGCGCAGGCTGATTGCCGGTCGCGGCGTCTATATCTGCGACGAGTGCATCGAGTTCTGCAAGGAGATGCTGGACGAGGACTACCAGAAAACGCTGGCTGAAAGCATGCCGGCAGCTTCTGATTTGCCCAAGCCAAAAGACATCAAGGCTATTCTGGATGAATACGTCATCGGCCAGGATGAAGCTAAAAAGACTTTGTCCGTTGCCGTATACAATCACTATAAACGTATTAACTACGAGCTGCAGAATCCTGAGGAAAAACGCAGCGTAGAACTGCAGAAGTCCAATATTCTCATGCTGGGACCCACCGGCAGCGGCAAAACCCTGCTGGCGCAGACTCTGGCGAAGATTCTGCAGGTTCCTTTCGCCATCGCCGATGCTACCACGCTGACCGAAGCCGGCTATGTAGGCGAGGACGTAGAGAATATTCTGCTCAAACTGATTCAGAATGCTGATTATGATATTGAAGCTGCACAGCGCGGCATTATCTACATCGACGAAATCGACAAGATTTCCCGTAAGTCAGAGAATGTTTCCATTACCCGCGACGTTTCCGGCGAGGGTGTGCAGCAGGCTCTTTTAAAAATCCTCGAAGGCACTGTTGCCAGTGTACCGCCTAAAGGCGGACGCAAACATCCGCATCAGGAGTTTATCCAGATAGACACTACCAACATCCTGTTTATCTGCGGCGGCGCATTTGCCGGACTGGAAAATATCATCAATGCCCGTATCGGCAAGAAGAACCTGGGCTTTGGCGCGGATATCCGCAAAAAAGAGGAAATTGACAATAATGCAGTGTTCAGCAAGGTACTGCCCGAGGATTTGATGAAATTTGGTCTGATCCCGGAATTTGCCGGCCGTCTGCCGGTAGTAGTAACGCTGGATTCACTGGATAAAGCAGCACTGGTGCGCATCCTCAAGGAGCCGCGCAACGCGCTGATTAAGCAGTACCAGCATTTCCTGGCTATGGACGATGTCCAGCTGGAATTTGAGGACGCGGCACTTGACGCTATCGCCGAAGAGGCGCTGAAACGCAATGCCGGTGCCCGCGGACTGCGCGCTATTATCGAAGAGATTATGCGCAATGTGATGTATGACGTGCCTTCCCGCGACGATGTAAAAAGATGCATCGTTACCGAAGCAACCGTGCGTCAGCATGAAGATCCGCAGATGCTTGCGGAATAACAAATAAAAATTAGGGGGAAGGGCATTGCCTTTCTCCCTTTTGTGCTTGTAAAGGAGGAACTGGTTTGTCTGACAATATGATTACTCTGCCGCTGCTGCCGCTGCGCGGGATGCTGATTTTTCCGGGCATGCTGGTAAATCTTGATATCGGCAGGGATAAATCTATCCATGCCGTAGAAAATGCGGCGGGTGCGACTAAACAGCTGCTTTTGACTACTCAGAAGGACGCGGCTGTGACGGACGTACAGATTGAAGATTTGTACACCTGCGGCGTACTGGCAGAGATTAAGCAGCTGCTCAAGCTGCCTAATGGTGCGGTACGCATCCTGGTGGAAGGTCTGGAGCGTGTACGACTGGATTCCATCACCGTAACCGAAGGCGAGGACGCACAGTTTGTCGGCAGCGGCGAGCTGATTCGTTCCGAGATTAGCGAGGATACGGAGATTGAAGCTCTGCGCCGCATGCTTATCGAAACCTTTGAAAACTGGGTACTGCTGACGAAGAAGGTCAGCAGCGAAGTGCTCCTTTCCTTTAAGGCGCAGCCGGACCCGGGCAGGGTTGCCGATATGATTGCCGGTTATCTGTCCGTAAGTATCGAGGAAAAGCAGCGTCTGCTGGAAGCTTTTGACGTGAAAGAGCGTATGCATTCTCTGTACGTGGTGCTCAGCAAAGAGCTGGAAATCGCCGGACTGGAAAAGAATATCGCCGCCGAGGTACGCCGTCAGATTGAAAAAAATCAGCGTGATTACTACCTGCGCGAACAGCTCAAGGCGATTAACAAGGAGCTGGGCGAAGGCGATGAGCTGAAAGCAGAGATTGACGAGTATAAAAAGCAGATGGAAGAGCTGAGCCTGCCGGAAGAGGTAAGCAGCAAGATTAACAAAGAGCTGGACCGTCTGTATAAGATGCCGCCGATGGCGGCAGAAAGCGCCGTTATCCGCAGCTATCTGGATGCACTGCTGGCGCTGCCCTGGGGTAAGTTTACTCAGGATAATTTTGATTTGAAGCATGCAGCTGAGGTGCTGGATAAGGACCATTACGGACTGAAAAAGGTTAAAGAGCGCATTCTGGAATATTTGGCAGTACGCGCTTTAACCCGCGATACCAAAGGGCCGATTCTGTGTCTGGTTGGCCCGCCGGGTGTGGGTAAAACTTCGCTGGCACGCAGCGTTGCCGATGCTATCGGACGCCGCTTTACCCGTATTTCTCTGGGCGGTATTCGTGACGAGGCTGAGATTCGCGGTCATCGCCGTACCTATATCGGCGCCATGCCCGGACGTATTATCCACGGCATGCAAAGCTGCGGCTGCATGAACCCGGTATTTTTGCTGGACGAAGTGGACAAGATGACCTCTGATTTCCGCGGCGATCCTGCTTCTGCTCTTCTGGAAGCACTGGATCCGGAACAGAACGATTCTTTCAGTGACCATTTTATTGAATTCCCCTTTGACTTATCCAATGTATTCTGGATTGTGACGGCCAACACCGTAGAAACTATTCCGCCTGCGCTTTTGGACAGGATGGAGGTTATCTCTCTTTCCAGCTATACAGAGGATGAAAAGGTTAAGATTGCCGAGCTGCACCTGCTGCCGAAAGAACTGAAGCAGCATGGTCTGGCAGACAGACATATCACTTTGAGCGACAGCGCTTTGCGCCGCATTATCCGCGAATATACCCGCGAAGCCGGTGTGCGTAACTTAGAGCGTAAGATTGCCGGTGTCTGCCGCAAGATTGCCCATAAGATTGTTACCGGCAAGAGTGCCGCTGCTAAAATCAGCAGTGCTAATCTGGAAAAATACCTTGGCAAGCCGTTGATTCTGGAAGATGATATTAGCATTGCTTCCGAGGTAGGCTGCTGCACAGGTCTGGCCTGGACCAGTGTGGGCGGCGAGCTGCTCAAGGTAGAGGTACTGGTGTACAAAGGCAAAGGCGGCTTAACGCTGACCGGACAGCTGGGCGATGTAATGAAGGAATCCGCACAGGCAGGCTATACCTACATCCGCAGCCGTGCGGCTGAACTGGGACTGGCGGAAAACTTCTACGAAACAGAAGACCTGCATATCCACCTGCCCGAAGGTGCTATTCCTAAAGATGGTCCTTCTGCCGGCATTACCATGGTAACGGCTATGGTATCGGCGCTGACCAAACGCCGCGTAAAAGGCGGACTTGCCATGACCGGCGAGATTACTCTTTCCGGCAGGGTACTGCCCGTAGGCGGCATTAAGGAAAAGGTGCTGGCAGCACATCGCTACGGCGTAAAAACCGTACTGCTGCCGGAGCGCAATCTGCAGGATCTGGAAGAAATTCCCGATAATGTACGCCGTCAGATGAAATTTATTGCTGTAAAACATATGGATGAAGTGCTGCAACTGGCATTGGAGGAAAAAAATGACTAAAGGCTGCTGGGATATTATCCGTTCCAAATATGTGGCGTCTGCTGTAAAGGCAGAGCAGTATCCGACCCCTGCGCTTATCGAAACGGCTTTCATCGGCCGCAGTAACGTGGGCAAATCCTCACTCATCAACTCTCTGTGCCGCCGTAACGGACTGGCGCGCGTCAGCGCTACTCCGGGCAAGACACAGACTATCAACTTTTACGAGCTGGAAGCCAAACGCGTAGATGAAGGGCTGGACGAAAGAGCCCATTTCTACCTGGTGGACCTGCCCGGTTACGGTTTTGCCCGTACTAACCGCAACAATAAGGAGCAATGGTCCGGCTTCATCAGCAAATATCTGTCCGGCAGTGATAATCTGGCGTTAGTCTGCCAACTTATCGACATTAGGCATAAGCCGATGGACAGCGATTTGGAATGCTATCACTGGCTGCTGGGCTGCGGACTTAAAGTACAGATAGTGCTTACCAAGTCCGACAAGCTGTCCAAAAATGCGGCTATGGCGCAGAAAGCCCTGTTCAAAAGGGAAATGGGCCTGTCCGAAGAGCAGATTATGATTTACAGTTCTTCCCAGCATACCATGCGCGGCGAGCTGATTACCCGCATTATGAATACGCTGGAAGAATATGCTGAATAGACTGCTGCTGTTTATTACTGCTGCCTGCTTAGGCAGCCTGCTGGTGCGGATGCACCTGCCGATACCGTATCTGCTGGGAGGGATGGTAACGGCAGTGCTGTGCAAAGCCTTTGCTCATAACGTTGCCGTAAGCTGGCCCCGCAGCTGGCGCGCCTGCGGCCTCATGGTAGCAGGCTACGGTATTGGTGCTACTTTCAGCAACGATGCCTGGAACAATTTTCTGGAGGAAATGGCAGGCGTAGTAGAGGCCAATGTTATTGCTATTGCAGTCAGCGTGCTTTTAGCATGGCTTATGGCTCGCTGGACCAAGGTAAACCTGCAGAGCTGCGTTATGGGCATGATGCCCGGCGGCATTACGCTGATGATGCTCTTAACTGAACAGGACAAGCGTACCGACCCTAATGTAGTCATGGTTATGCAGGTAATCCGCCTTATCGGTGTTATCGTTTCCGTACCGCTTCTGGTTATCACGCTGCTGGATGCTCATATCGTAGGCAGCACGGTGGAGATGCCCAATCATGGCGGTATTCACTGGCTGGTATTTCTGCCGCTTTCCATACTGGGTGGCTACCTGGCCAAAAAGCTGCATCTGCCTACCCCTAAATTTTTAGGCACCATCCTGTTGACAGCTGTGTTTTCCATTGCAGCAGGAGATTTGCAGCCCGTGCCCGGCTGGCTTATGGCTCCGGCGCAGGTCAGCATTGGCCTGTACATGGGTATACTGCTGGATGCGGAAAGAATTGCGAAGACCAAGGCTATTGTGCCGCTGACGATTATTGGCACGGTAATTTTGGTAGCTGTAAGCATTGCCGTAGCTTATCTGCTTTCGGCGCGCTACGGTTTCAGCCTGATTACCGCGTTCCTGGCTATGGCTCCCGGCGGTATCGCTGAGATGGCGCTGGCAGGAATGAGTATGGGCGAAGATGTTTCCATCATTCTGACATATCAGCTGGTACGTGTACTGGCTATTAATATCTGTGTACCACCGCTGCTGTCATGGTATTTTGGCAGACATACAGCTTCATAAAAAATATCCCCGGACGAAAAAATTTTTTTCAGCGTCCGGGTTATTTTTTTGCCTGAAAAGCCTTAAAGCCAGTCTGGAAGCGGCTTACAAGACAATCGGGACAAAATAAGTCCATAGTGGACAAAAACGCCACAACATGCTATACTTTAGCTAAAGTAAAATTTAAGTAAAATTTTTACCGGGAGGGAAAGAAAATGACGTTTGAAAAATTTGTCAAAGCGTTGTATCAGATGAATCTGTACTTTATTCATTAAAATTTTCACGGAGAGGAAACAATGGACAGTAACTGGATAAAGTAAAAGCGCTTACGGCAGAAGGCTTGTAAGCGCTTTTACTTTATTTAGCCGAATGAGTTTATAAAAATTATTTAATAGTACAGCATATCTCAAAAATAAATTTGAGAAATTTATCGCAAAAGTATTGACAACCTTATTGATACATAGTACAATTAGTACAACAAATCAATATTTCGTACGGAGAGTTATTTGGTGCAATTCCAAAGAGGTCCCGCCGCTGTAACAGGTTTCCTGAATCCAGCAAGACTTTCTGTATAGGCATTTGCTTGACCTGCGAGCGACAGGAAAGATGTTATCACAAAGATTCTGTTTATGTGAGAGTGGCAGAATCCCACATGTTGCATTAACCGTTTCTCGTAAGAGAAACGGTTTTTTTGTTGTTGCAGCAGGCCGAAATATTGATTTCCATTAAGCTGTGCAAACCGGACATTTGCATGACGATCATGATGCTATTCTTATAATAACTGAAAATCCTCTATACGTTAGCGTGCTGCAGGGGTGCAGCAATGCCAATAAAAAAGCAGACAACAGGTGTCTGCTTTTTTATTGGTTTTTTTCTTATATAAATATTTTCTGTACCAGCAGCATATAAAAAACGGTGCTGACGCCGATAGTTACGAGAGCGTTTCGCAGTGTAAGCTGCAGCGCAACCAGAAGAGCAATGGCAAGCGCTTCCGGCAGACCGTGAGTACCGCTTAAAAGCTGCACATCCTTCAACGAATAAACTACAAGCATGCCCATAACGGCAGGGGGCAGCAGCCGTCCTAAAAAAAGTACCAAAGGCGGTGTTTTTTTATGGGCCGGGAAAAGCAGAAAGGGCAGAAAACGAGTTGCCATAGTTCCCAGTACTGCGGCAGCAATGGTGATGATTTCCTGTGTAAGCGTCATGCTTTCTTACCTCCCCGATAGTAAAAGTAGATAAACAGCGCAGCTATCAGCAGCATGGACGGCAGAAGAAACTGCTGCGCTCCGAAAAGCGCCAGGCATGCCGCCGAAATTAAAAGACCTGCCAGCGCCGACAGATGATTTTCACTACTTTGCCACTGACTGACAAAGATAGTAATAAAGAGCGCCGCCAGTACAAAGTCCAGTCCTTTAGTGTTAAAGGAAACGCTGCTACCCAGCAGCCCTCCCAGGGTAGCGCCTGCCACCCAGTACAGCTGGTTAAGGGCGGTAACAAAGAGCATGAACCAGCCCTTATCAATACCGGGAGGAATAGCTGCCGAGCAGTTGATGGAAAAGGATTCATCGCACATGCCGAAAATAAGGTAGGGCTTTTTCCAGCCCAGCCCTTTGAAGCGTTCCAACATGGAAATACCGTAGAAAAGATGGCGGGAGTTAATCATGAGCGCCATGCAGAAGGCACCTACGGGGTCAAAGGCAGAGAGCAGCAAACCTACGGTAACAAATTCCATGGAGCCGGCAAAAATTAACAGGCTCATAAAAAAGGGATACCAGACGGAAAAGCCCTTGCTGACGGTGAGTACGCCATAGGACATGCCTAAAAATAAAAACGCCGCACAGATTGGCAGCGTTAAAGGAAAAGCTGCGGCAAAGGCCGCTTTATATTTATTCATCATAACACCTGCACTTTGTAAAGATAATAATATTCTACAAAGTGCAGTTTTTTTTGTCAAACAGCTTATTTGTGCTCAGCACCTGGGCGCAGTTCCGGCGGCAGTACGGGGCAGAGGTCGTGGTGGGTTTCACTGACGGGGTTGACATGTACCATGCAGTGCTTAACTAGCGGGAAGTTAGCTTCGATAGCGGTATGAACTGTTTCGGCAATGTGATGGGCTGCCAGCAGGGTCAGATCATCTTTAACGCTGATTTCCACATCCACATAGATGCGGCTGCCGAACATACGGGTGTAAAGGCTGTCCACATGCTCTACGCCGGGAACCTTTTCAATCAGTGCTTCCAGACGGCTGCTGGTTTCAGCGTCGCAGCTGCGGTCAACCATCTTGTTCATGGCATCGGCAAAGACTTCGTAAGCTGCATATAAAATCATGGCGCAGATAACGATACTGGCTACCGGGTCTAAAATAGGATAGCCCATGCGCGCACCCAGGATACCTACAAAGCTGCCTACGGAAGAAAGGGCGTCGCTGCGGTGATGCCAGGCGTCGGCCATCAGAGCGCCGGAGTTAATTTTATCGGCAGCGCGTTTAGTGTACCAGAACATGGCTTCTTTCACTACGATGGAGATTACGGCTGCCCACAGCGCCATCTGTCCGGGAATTACCAGATCAGCAGCATCGGCATACAGCACCTTCTGCACACCGCTGTAGCCAATACCAAGGGCAACCAGCGTCAGCATTACTGCCAGAATAATGGCTGCCACACATTCCAGACGTTCGTGGCCGTATTGGTGCTCGTTATCGGAAGCCTTATTGGAAAAGCGCACGCCTGCCATAACGATAAGGGTACTGAAAACGTCAGAAGCGGAGTGGATACCGTCGGAAATCATTGCCGCAGAGTTGGCGACGATGCCGGCTGCCAGCTTACCCAGTGAAAGTACCAGGTTGGCGATGATACTGTTGACGGACACCACCATGGCTATGCGTTCTTCTTCATTAACAAAATTCATCATAATATATTATCCTCCCAAATCCTCTGCAGGCAAACAAAAACGCCTGCGGAATAGTAGTATACTGTCCCGCAGACGCAGAATGTCTGCTGCCCGTGTGGGCCCGGCTGCTAAAAACCAGCAGGTTTAACGCCTGATCAGATTGTACTGTAGCAAAAATGCAGTGCAAAGAGATTTTTTATATTGAAGTTATTAAGCGTATTGTAAGATTAAGAGCGGCGTTTGTCAAGTATTTCTTAGCGGCGCTCGCGCAGATATTTGAGCGCACTCTGAGCAGCGATGGCACCGTCATTGGTAGCGGTAACTACCTGGCGCAATACCTTGGCACACACGTCGCCGGCACCGTAAATACCGGGTACGGAGGTAGACATATCATCTTTAACAGTCAGATAGCCCTGCTTATCGGTAATGCCCAGCTCCTTGACAAAGTCCGTAGCCGGGTCAGCGCCGATATAGGGGAAAATACCGTGCGCCTTGTAGATTTCTTCTTCACCGGTTTGGGTGTTCAGCACGCGCATACCTGCCACATGATTGTTTTCAATAAGGACTTCCTGGGGTGTACGGAATGGCAGTACCTTGATTTTAGGATTCTGCGCCACTTTTTCCTGAGTGATAAGCTCGGCACTGTATTTATCACGGCGGGCCAGGATAGTGATATCAGAAGCAAATTCCGCCAGATAGAGGGATTCTTCAAAGGCAGCGTTGCCGGCACCGACGATGATAACCGGCTTGTTGCGGTAAAAAGCAGCGTCGCAGACTGCGCAGAAGCTGATGCCGCGGCCAATCATTTCCAGCTCTCCGGGAATGTTCAGCGTGCGTTCTACCGTACCGGTAGCGACGATAACTGCCGGAGCACGGAAGGTTTTGCCGCTGGCGCAGTCAACAGTCTTGATGTCGCCTGCACTGACAGAGGTAACATTTTCATAGAAATAGTCCGTACCCAGTTCCATGGCCTGCTCGTAAATGTCGTAAGCAAGCTGGGAGCCGCTGACGTTCTTTTTGCCGGGCCAGTTTTCAATTTCAAAGGTCTTAATCAGCTTGCCGCCGGGAGCATATGCTTCCAGTACCAGTGTTTTCAGACCGGCGCGGCGGGCGTAGATGGCAGCGGTAAGACCGGCAGCGCCGCCGCCGATAATGATAAGGTCGTAGTCGGCAGGGGGAGCAGCTTCGACAGGCGGCTCGTTGCCCAGCAGTTTTTCCAGACGTGCCTGCAGACGTTCACGGGGCAGGAAACCGGAATAGCGGGAAAGAATCTCGCCGTTTTTAATAAAGAAGAGTGTCGGGATAATGGTAATATCCAGTTCTTCGGTAAGGGCAGGCTCTTTATCAATATCAATTTTGACAATGTCGATTTTATCGCCCAGTTCTTTGTCAATGTCTTCAAGTACGTAGCTCAGCATTTTGCAGGGGCCGCACCAGGTAGCGAAAAAATCTGCCAGGAAAGTTTTCTTTTCTGCCAGCATCTGTTTAAATTCAGCGGCGGTAGGATAAATAATAGCCATGTGTTTCACTTCCTTAATATATTATGAAAATAAAGCGACAGACGCGTAAATGTTCTGATACTATTATACAATAAATAATGATTTTTGTTTAGAAGTATTTTATGAAAGATAAAATTTG
>ENA-OVGC01000299-OVGC01000299.1-human-gut-metagenome-genome-assembly--contig:-NODE-299-length-47282-cov-11.362102_pt1 | contig 47282 bp, 43 predicted proteins | sample MGYA00237768_ERZ505415 | MGnify/ENA primary metagenome ERZ505415 (study PRJEB26158, sample SAMN06016382) | human gut metagenome | biome: human gut; feature: ankylosing spondylitis patient; material...
TTTTGTCGCTTTGCAAGCAAAATCCCACTAAACCCTATAGGTTGCGGATTTGAGGTCATGCTGCTTTTTAATGAAAAAACTATCCTCTATTTTGTTTTATTGCAAATAAAATAATTATAATCGCAATAAAGAAATATCTGAAGGTAAAAATACCAAAACAGTCTTCTGAGCATCAGATTGAAGTCTGGGGGTATTCCAGGCGACGGCACATGGTTTTTCTCTCCAAAAATCAATGTCCTAATGATTGATTTGGGATATGCAAATACGGGAAGAGAGCGTACGTTATGGTTTCGTACGCTCTCTTCCCGTATTTGCGCTGCATGCGGCTGTGCCCTGATACACACAGGGGGCATGCCGGTTGTGAGAATCTTATTCTTTGTATGCCTCTGCCATTGAAGCCGCGATGATATCCTCTGAAGTGACTTCCTTGGGAGTGGCCTGGATGTCGGAGAAATCAAACTCGTCGGCCTCCTTCTTCTCTTTTACGACCACCTTCTTCTCCTCCACCTTGTCTGAATATACAGGGGCTGTGCCCTCGTCCTTCGCCTGAGGAATTATGAAGTCGGCCTTCTGCTCCGTATCGGGCACGGTGAGCACCGGTGCCTCTTCCATCTTGGTGCGGTTGCCCTTGGCGGTGAACACGGCGTCGATGAACTGCGGCTTGCGTTTCAGCTGCTGCAGCGTTATCTTGCTGGCGAGCTGCTGGCTCTCCTTCTTGGAATAGCCTTCGCCTACGCCGCCCTCAAGACCCTCTATGAGCACCTGGTATTTGAATATAGGACTGTTTTTGCCCTCGCGGCTCTGCTCCAGAAGCTTGAAGTCGAGTTTCACCTTGTTTTTCTGACACCATTCTATGAGCTTGCTCTTGAAGTTTATCTCCTTGTATGCCACCTTGTCGATGTTGATGAGCTGTGATAGTATGCGCTTCTCCATGAATCGCATGCAAGCCTCGTAGCCTCTGTCGAGATACATCGCTCCCACAAGGGCCTCAAACGCATTCCCACCCATGTAGCTGTTGTGGGAGGGAGTATGTTTGCCGAATTTTATCAGTTGGGTGATGCCCATCTCGGTGGCGAGACGGTTCAGAGTGTCGCGCTGCACTATCTTGCTGCGTGTGCTTGTGAGGAAGCCTTCGCGCTTTCCCTCGAAGTGGCGGTATACGATGTCGCCAACGATAGCGTCGAGGATAGCGTCGCCAAGAAATTCGAGGCGCTCATTGTTCAGTGGCTTTCCTTTCTCGTTGCGCCTGGTCACACTCTTGTGCATCAGGGCGAGCTTGTAGAATTGTATCCTGTGTGGGTAGAAACCGAAGATTTCGTAAAGAGCCGCACGAAGCTCCTTGTCTTTGCTGAAAGGAAGCCTCATGCGGTCAATGAAATTATTAATCATCATACTTCTTGAAGATTACGCAAGCGTTATGTCCGCCGAAGCCGAACGTATTGCTGAGGGCAGCGCGTACGGTACGCTTCTGCGCCTTGTTGAAGGTAAAGTTCAAGTTGTAGTCGATGTTCTCGTCCTTGTCGTCCTCCTCGTGGTTGATAGTAGGAGGAATGATGTCGTTCTTGACAGCCAATACAGACACGAGGGCCTCAACGGCACCGGCAGCGCCGAGCAGGTGGCCAGTCATAGACTTGGTAGAGCTGATATTCAGCTTGTAAGCGTGCTCACCGAAGAGCTTCTGTATAGCCTTCACCTCTGAAACGTCGCCCACAGGTGTTGATGTGCCATGTACGTTGATATAGTCGATGTCCTCTGGTGTCATGCCAGCGTCCTTGAGAGCATTCTGCATCACGAGACATGCACCGAGACCCTCAGGATGAGAAGCGGTGATGTGGTATGCGTCGGCACTCATGCCCTCGCCCACCATCTCGGCGTAGATCTTGGCGCCACGCGCCTTGGCGTGCTCCAGTTCCTCAAGGATAAGGCATCCAGCACCTTCACCCATGATGAATCCGTCGCGGCTTGCGCTGAATGGACGTGAAGCGTGCTCCGGATCGTCGTTGCGTGTAGAAAGGGCGTGCATTGCGTTGAAACCGCCTACGCCACAAGCGCAGATGGCAGCCTCTGCTCCACCGGCAACGATAGCATCTGCCTTGCCAAGACGGATGAGGTTGAATGCGTCAGCCAGAGCGTTGGTTGAAGAAGCGCAGGCTGATGTAGTGGCATAGTTAGGTCCGTGGAAACCGTAGCGGATGGAAATCTGTCCGGCTGCGATGTCGGAAATCATCTTAGGGATGAAGAACGGGTTAAACTTCGGACCATTCTCCTGATGTGTGGCATAGTAGCCCACCTCGTCCTCGAATGTCTTGATACCGCCGATACCTACACCATAGACAACACCGATGCGGTTCTTGTCTACGCTCTCCAGATCCATCTTGCTGTCTTCAACAGCCTGTACAGCAGAAGCCATGGCGAGCTGAGCGTAGCGGTCCATCTTGCGAGCTTCCTTGCGGTCGATATAGTCGTTGACGTTGAATCCCTTCACCTCGCAAGCGAACTGTGTCTTGAACTGGGATGCGTCGAAATGTGTGATAGGAGCGGCTCCGCTTACGCCTTCGAGAAGGTTTTTCCAAGTTTCCTCAGGATTGTTTCCCACTGGTGTAACGGCACCGAGTCCTGTTACTACTACTCTTTTTAATTCCATATTTCAATTGTTTTATTTTTAAGGTTGACGAACGTCGGGATGACGAGAAGACAATTGGAAACTATATGACTGCTCGTTTTTCCGGCCAACACACAAAGCCGTTGACTCGCTATCTTAATGGTCATGAATTTATAGACATGAGACTTCTGCCCCGCAATTCGAAAACCCGTTGATTCACTGACATTTTGACTTTCAGATCAGCAAGCCCTATGACGGCATAATTTGCCTGTCCTTCCGCTTGCACCCACCAACTTGCCAACTTATCAACTTTAATAGAAAAAAAAGTGAAAGAAGTGAAGTGAGATCCATAGACCGGTCTCATCTCACTTCTTTCACCTTCGATTTATATCACTTCTGATAATTATTTTGCGTTCTCCTCGATGTAAGCGATAGCGTCGCCTACAGTAGCGATTGACTCAGACTTGTCATCTGGGATAGTGATGTTGAACTCCTTCTCAAACTCCATGATGAGCTCTACTGTATCGAGAGAGTCAGCACCGAGGTCTGTTGTGAAGCTTGCTTCTGGCTTAACTTCAGCCTCATCAACACCAAGTTTGTCTACGATGATAGCTCTTACTTTTGATTCAATTTCTGACATAATAGTTAATGTTTTTAAAGTGTTTAAATTATATTCAATTTCGTAAATCGGGTGCAAAGGAACGCATTTTTTATAACTTGTGCAAATAAATTCAACAAAAAAGCACTTCCTTTTGCACACAGAGGGTATAACTGTGCAGAAAATAGCGTGTTTTGTTACAATTTTTCTCTTCTTAAAGGATAATTTCCACGCAATTCCTCAAATTTCTCAGGAGCGTTTTTGAGTCGCCGGCTGTCTTCCAGAGGATTATAGAGTGCGAGTTTCGTGTCATCTTCACTGTCGCCTGCCTTGAAACCGTCTGGCAGAGAAGGCGGAAGGATATGCCATCGGTTCTCTATCCCGAAGTGGCGGCACAGGCCCTCAATCACCATATTGTCGGCGTTCGTCTTGCCGTCGGCGCTGTATCCGGCGATGTGGGGCGTACCTATATATACCTTATTTAATAATGCGAGGGAGATGTCGGGTTCTCCCTCCCATGTGTCGATGACGGCATCCTTCACCATCCCCTTGTCCAGGGCAGCGAGCAAGGCTCCGTTGTCTACCACACCGCCACGGCTCGTGTTTATTATCACCGGACACTTGGCAAGTCTGCCGAAGAAAGCCTCATCGGCAAGATGGAAAGTGGGATGGTTTCCGCCATTAGTGAGTGGCACGTGGAAAGTTATGACGCTGCATTCTCTTTCTATCTGCCGCATGTCAACGAAATGTTCTGCCGTGCTGCCGCCGTCGCCAAGCGGTGGGTCGCACACGAGCACCTTGAAGCCCATGGCGCGTGCCTCTGCCACCACCTTGCTGCCTACATGACCGTAGCCCACCACACCGACGATGTCTTTCTCTGGCGATATGCCCTTTTCGCGGCACAGCAGGATGAGGGTAGAACGCAGATATTGCGCCACGCTGCCGGAGTTGCATCCCGGACAGTTCATCCAGCTTATCCCTGCCTTCTGCATGTATTCTGTGTCAATGTGGTCGTAGCCGATGGTGGCGGTGGCGACGAACTGCACCTTGCTCCCCTGCAGCAGTTTCTCGTCGCAGTATGTCCTAGTTCTCACTATCAGTGCATCAGCGTCCTCAACGTCGCCGGCAGATATGTCGGCACCCTTCAAGTAGGTAACGTCTGGGCTTATCTCGCCAAGCGTCTCCCTAATATACGGAATCTTGTCGTCAACAATAATCTTCATGATTCATAAAACCTTTAATGTTGCCTTTATAACCTCGTGATGGGTTATTTATTGTGTTTTAGTTGGTCATATAAAAATATTTTATTAGATTTGCCACAAATTTAAACAACGTAAAGTCATGACATTCTCACAACTATGTAACAAGGTGTTCAATCTGGCTATCAACGACTACCATGTGAAAGACAATGTTGACACACAGATAAACAACCCGTACGACCGCGACTCCATTGAGAACCGCCTCTATCTGAAGTGCTGGATAGACACGGTGCAGTGGCATCTCGAGGACATCATCCGCGACCCGCACATCGACCCCGTAGAGGCTCTCAACCTGAAGCGCCGCATCGACAGGAGCAACCAGGACCGCACGGACCTCGTGGAGCAGATTGACAGTTATTTCCGCATGATATACAATGACGTGAAGCCCTTGGCTGACGCCACCATCAATACGGAAAGTCCGGCATGGGCAGTTGACCGCCTCTCTATCCTCGCCCTCAAGATATACCACATGAAGGAGCAGGTGGACCGCAGCGACGCATCCGATGAGCATATCGACAAGTGCCAGAAGAAGCTCAACGTGCTGCTGGAGCAGCAGGTTGACCTCGGCACTGCCATAGACCAGCTTCTCGACGACATAAAGGCGGGAAGGAAATACATGAAGGTGTACAGACAGATGAAGATGTACAACGACCCTTCTACTAACCCTATCCTCTACGCAAACAAGAAATAAGGCGGGAGCCCACGCTCCGCAGCCTTCTGCACACGAATGAAAACCGACCATATACTGGTAATAAGATTCTCGGCTATGGGCGACGTCGCAATGACGGTCCCCGTAGTCTATTCACTGGCCAAGCAGTATCCTGACGTCAGGATTACGATGCTTAGCCAGAAATTCGCACGCCCGTTCTTCGTGCACATGCCACACAACGTGGGGTTTATGGAAGCTGACCTCAAGAACGAGTACCATGGAGTGAAGGGGCTGAACGCCCTTTACCGCCGGCTGATGGCAAAGAACTTCACCGCCATCGCCGACCTGCACAGCGTGCTGCGGTCGAAATATCTGCGCATGAGGTTCAATATCGACCGTTTCAAAGTGGCACATATCAACAAGCATAGAGCCGGACGACGTGCCATCACGGCGATGGAGAACAAGCAGCTCGTGCAACAGCCCACACCATTCAGCAACTATGCCGACGTATTCGCACAGCTGGGCTATCCGGTGAAAGTGGAGTTTGAATCCATCTTTGCCGACGGCGGCAACGAACTCTCGCAGCTCTCCGAACCGTTCAACGTGAAGCCGGAGGAACAGCAGTGGATAGGAGTGGCACCGTTTGCCGCCCATAAAGGCAAGATATACCCTAAGGAGCAGATGGAAAAGACGCTGACCATCATCTCCGACCGCCATCCCGACGCAAGAATACTGATGTTCGGCGGCGGCAAGTCGGAAATGGACACCATGGCGGCATGGCGCGAGCGCAACCCCCGCCTGGAGATAGCGTCCCGTGTGCTCGGCGGAATAGACAAGGAACTGATACTGATGAGCCATCTCGACGTGATGCTCTCGATGGACAGTTCGAACATGCACCTCGCATCCCTCGTGGGCACACCGGTGGTGAGCGTATGGGGAGCTACCCATCCTTACGCCGGATTCATGGGCTGGGGACAGAGCGAGAGCAATGCCGTGATGATCGACATGCCGTGCAGACCATGCAGCATCTACGGCAACAAGATATGTGCGAAGGGCGACTATCCTTGTCTGACCGGCATCACGCCGGAGCAGATTGCCGGACGGGTGGACATCGTTCTACTACAGGAGAAAAGAAAGTAAGTGACGGTGAAAAAATCACTAAACGTACCCGTTTTACGGAATTAACTAAAAAAACGCCAAAACCATCAGACCATCTGGTTTTTTGCTGTAATATTCTGACAAACAGTCAGTTGACTACCAACCGATTGTCAGCAAACTGTCTGGATGGTTTGAAGACGAGAGATAATTGTCAGGCGAAAGGGAATCAGATGAATGGAATTCGGACGACAGGAATTGCATAAGTCGGCAGAATCCTGCAAATAGGAATATGGATATTGCAATATGAACTTATTGGACAACCGCTTGGCGTAAAATCTGCCCAGCTGGGGCAAGGTGCTTGCCCCAGTTGAGAAAGCTACTTGCCCCAGTTGGGCAAGCAGCGTGCCCGTTTTTGGTTCAATTATCATGGATGACAATGGATATATTGGAGTTGGCGTATAAGCCCTAATGACCGGCTTGGGATAAAATAAAGAAACAAAATAAGGGCTTCCCGTGGGGGAAGCCCTATTTTATTTCTTGGCAATCATGCCAAAAGCGTTGCTTTCTGAAAAAAATCAGTTCAGAGCCTCGTCGAGGTCAGCACCAGCCTTGAACTTGGCAACCTTCTTGGCTGCGATTGTAATCTTCTGCTTTGTTGCAGGGTTGATACCCTCGCGAGCTGGACGCTCGTTAACGCTGAATGTACCGAAACCGATCAAAGCCACCTTGTCACCTGCTACGAGAGCATCCTTTATTGCCGCTGTTGTAGCCTCAAGAGCCTTCTTTGCGTCAGCCTTTGTCAAACCAGCGCCTTCAGCGATTTTGTCTATAAGTTCTGTCTTGTTCATAATTGATGTTTTTTATTTGATTAATAAATTTGTCGTATACATGCGTAATACGCTGGCGAAGCAAGGTTTACGCAGGAAAATGTTTCGCAAATATAGCGCAATCCTTTTTAAATTCAAATAAAAATCAGGAAAAAGTTATGAATAAGATTAAAAAAAGTGTCTTATCCCCCTCTATAATAGCATTTCACGGATATTTTTAGTACTTTTGCCACCTGAATTAATCAAATAATGACGTTTTAATATTATGCGCAATATTCCTACGATAACGAAAAACCTGTTGATAATAAATGTGCTGATGTTCGCGGCATATTTCGTCTTCTCACGACTGAATATCGACCTCAACAGTCTGCTTGGACTGCATTTCTTCCTCGTGTCAGACTTCCACCTGTACCAGCTCGTGACATACATGTTCATGCACGCCGGTCTGTCGCACATCTTCTTCAACATGTTCGCCCTATGGATGTTCGGACGCATCGTGGAGACGGTGTGGGGACCGAAGCGTTTTCTCACCTACTATCTCACCTGCGGCATCGGAGCCGGTCTGATACAGATGGTGGCACAGTTCATCTCCTTCTATCTCACGATGAAGGGAGCATATCCGGAGTTCGGCATCGGCGACGTGATGACGGCGGTGCATGCCAACGAGTTCGCGCTAAACACCTGGACCACAGTGGGTGCCTCCGGAGCGATATACGGCATACTGCTGGCTTTCGGAATGCTGTTTCCGGAGGAGAGGATATTCATATTCCCGCTACCCGTGCCCATCAAGGCAAAGTGGTTCGTTGCAATATATGCCGTGCTTGAACTTTCGCTCGGCCTCGGAATGCCAGGCGACAGCGTGGCACATTTCGCACACCTCGGCGGCATGCTCTTCGGCTATCTGCTCATCCGCTATTGGCAGCGCCATCCCAACGGGGGATACGGCGGCGGTTTCTATGGTGGCGGATATGGTTCGGGCTATGGCAGCACCGGCGGCAGAAGCATTGCCGACAAACTGAAAGATTTCTTCTCACGCTTCAAGAAGCCGGGTCACGACAACTCTTCTTTCGGCGGAGGCAGCAGGGAAAGCGACTGGGACTACAACGCCCGCAAGAACAAGGAACAGGAGGAGATAGACCATATCCTCGACAAGATACGCAAGAGCGGATACGACAGTCTGAGCGAAAAGGAAAAGAGGAAACTCTTTGAAAACGGCAAGAAATAAGCGGATGGACAAAGTCAAGAAGTTCACTATGCACATGCTGGCGGCAGCAAGTGCCGTCACGGTATGCGTGATGTTGGCCGTGGGATACAGCTACAAGCTGAACCCCGTGGAGCACCCCCTCTTTGCCAATGTCGGACTTGTCTTCCCCATATTCCTGCTCATAAACGGCGGCTTCCTCGTATTGTTTCTGCTCACATGGAAGCGCCTCACGCTCATACCGTTAGCGGGATACGTATTGTGCTACATTCCGGCACATTTCTATTCACCACTCAACATGCTGCATTCCACTCCCGACGGCGCCATAAAGGTGATGTCGTACAACGTGTATATGTTCCACAACGGCGACTCGGCAAGCATACAGAAGATAGCCGACTACGTGAACGGCAGCGGCGCCTCCATAGTCTGCATGCAGGAGGCGGCGTTTTCTGATGTCATACGCGACGCCTTCAAGAAGGAATACGAATACATCGACACCATGCGCAACGGCGTGAACGGCGAGGTGCAGATAGTGCTGAGCAAATTCCCCATACTGTCGAAGACGCGCATCAACCCCGAACTCTCCGGCTGCATGTGCGGAGCCTACGAGGTGCTTATCGACGGCGACCGCACCACGGTGATAAACTGCCACTTCGAGACATCGGGCCTCACCCTGGAAGAGCGCAGCGAGTTCCGCAATATCGTGAAGGGAGACTGGGAGAACCGTTCTGTACGCCAGGACTCCAAGCGCATGATAGTGCGCCTGGGCGAAGCAGCCAAGCGCAGGGTGCCTCAGGTGGAAGGTGTCATCAGATATATAGAAAGCCGCAAGGGAGAACCTATCCTCCTCTTCGGCGACTTCAACGACACCCCCATCTCATATTGCCACCATCTGCTCGCCAGAACCCTCACCGACTGCTACGTGACGACAGCCAACGGTCCCGGCATATCCTATCACTACAACCGTATCTACGTGCGCATCGACAACGTGATGTGCTCCAACGACTGGCACCCCTACAACTTCACCGTAGACAGGAGCATCAATGTCTCCGACCACTATCCTCTGTGGGGATTTGTAAAGAAATCTCTGCATAATGATAAAAAAACACACTGACAGTTTAAGAAGTTTAAAAAAAATCAGTATCTTTGCACGCTATGTAGGGCTGTATTGTGCTTTCTCACACGGAAACCATCATGCCCCGACAGGAAACTTCACGTATCAAAGCCTCGGGGAGCCCCTGCGGAGTCCCGCTTCAGAGCAGCAAGGCAATGATGCAGGATATATCTGAAAAACTATAATTAAATCAATAAAAACAAAATGCAAAACAAAGGAATTGTAATTGTACTGGCAGTCTTGATGACCCTTGCAAGCATCTTCTATTTGTCTTTCTCCGTTGCCACAAACTATTATGACAGCGAGGCAGCAAAGATAAAAGATCCTATTGCTCAGCAGGATTACAAAGACTCAGTGAAGTACCTCGGCATTTATTCCTACCAGAGATGTCTCGAAACCCAGATCGGTCTGGGTCTTGACTTGAAGGGCGGTATGAATGTTATCTTGGAGATTTCCGTTCCGGACGTAGTGGAGACACTGGCTGACCACAAGACAGACGCTGCCTTCGTGAAGTCTATGGAACAGGCTAAGAAGGAGGAAGAGACAAGTCAGAGCGACTTCATCTCTCTCTTCATCAAGTATTATCGTCAGAACGCACCTGGCCACCGCCTGGCAGAAATCTTTGCCACACAGCAGCTCAAGGGACAGGTAAGCACCCAGAGCTCCGACAAGGAGGTGGAGAAGGCTCTCCGCTCACAGGTGCAGTCGGCTATCGACAACTCATACAACGTCGTTCGCAACCGTATCGACAAGTTTGGTGTCGTACAGCCTAACATCCAGAAGCTCGAAGGCCAGGAAGGCCGCATCATGGTGGAAATGCCTGGTGTTCGTGAGCCTGAGCGTGTGCGCAAGCTCCTCCAGGGTAGCGCAAACCTTGAATTCTGGGAGACATACAACAGCGAGGAAATCACTCCTTACCTGCGCCAGCTCGACCAGACAATGGCTAACGGCGGCGAGGTGAAGAAAGACACCGCTGCCACTGAGAAGAAGGACGACGCTGCCGAGAAGGCTGAGGTTGCCGAGAAGACTTCTCCTGCAAAGCTCAAGGTCAACGCCAACAAGAACAGCGCTGCCAAGGCTGCTGCAAGCTCTGAGAGTGCACAGATGGCACAGGCAAAGAAGACCAATCCTCTTCTCGCAGTTCTGCAGCTCGCGCCACAGGGTTCTCTCAGCGTTGTTGGTTATGCCAACGTGCGCGACACTGCTGCCGTGAACAAGATTATCTATTCTGCTGCCGCAAAGCAGGTTCTTCCTTCTGACCTCAAGCTCCTTTGGGGTGCGAAGCCGGCTGACGGACTTTCTGTAAAGAACGTTTATGAGCTTTATGCACTGAAGGTTACACAGAGTAACGGCCATGCTCCGCTCGAAGGTGACGTGATCACCGACGCCAAGGATGAGTTCGACCAGATGAGCAACCGTCCAAGCGTAAGCATGTCGATGAACTCTGACGGTGCACGCCGCTGGGCTGAGATGACAAAGGCAAACATCAACAAGGCCATCGCCATCGTTCTCGACGGTGCCGTATATAGCGCACCTCGCGTAAACGGCGAGATTTCAGGCGGTAACTCTCAGATTACAGGTAACTTCACCATTGAGGATACCAAGGACTTGGCAAACACTCTGAAGTCCGGACGTATGCCTGCTCCGGCACGTATCGTGCAGGAAGACGTGGTTGGTCCTACACTCGGTGCACAGTCAATCCAGCAGGGTCTCATCTCATTCGCCGTGGCGTTCATCCTCTTGATGCTCTACATGGTTCTCATGTATGACTTCATCCCTGGTATGATGGCAAACTTTGCTTTGCTCGTCAACCTCTTCTTCACACTCGGAATCCTGACGTCGTTCCAGGCGGCGCTTACGATGCCTGGTATCGCCGGTATCGTATTGACACTCGGTATGGCGGTCGACGCTAACGTGCTTATCTATGAACGTACGAAGGAGGAGCTTTGCAAGGGCAAGGCTCTGCGTGAGGCTATCAAGGCTGGTTACGGAAATGCCTTCTCGGCTATCTTCGACTCCAACCTCACCTCTATCATCACTGGTGTTATCCTGTTCGTATTCGGTACAGGTCCTGTACGTGGATTCGCCACTACTCTTATCATAGGTATCTGCTGCTCATTCTTCACCGCAGTATACCTCACACGCCTCGTTTACGAAAACCGCCTGGCTAAGGACAAGTGGCTGAAACAGAACTTCACCACACGTCTCTCCCGCAACTTCTTGCAGAACAACCACGTGGGCTTCATGAACATGTATAAGAAGACCTTCACAGTAGTTGGTATTCTCATTGCAGTATTCGTGGTTAGCTTCTTCGTTCGCGGCTTGAGCAAGAGCATCGACTTCACCGGTGGTCGCAACTACGTTGTGAAACTGGAGAAGGCCGTTGAGCCGGAGGATGTGTCAAGAGCTCTGCAGACCTCGTTCCCTAACAGTTCTGTAAGCGCATTGGCATTGGGTACTGACCACAAGACAATCCGTATCTCTACCAACTACAAGATAGAGTCTAACAGCCCTACAATCGACGACGAGGTAGAGGAAATCCTCTTCAAGGCGTTGAGCAAGGAGGGTATGGTAACCCAGAAGAGCGTAGAGGCTTTCAAGAATCCTGACGTGCGTGCCGGTGGTTCTATCATCAGCAGTGCAAAGGTTGGTCCGTCGGTGGCTAAGGATATCAAATACGGTGCTATCATCAGCGTCATCTTCGCCCTCATCGCCATCTTCTTCTACATTCTGTTGCGTTTCCGCAACTTGGCATTCTCTCTCGGAGCCAGCGTTGCCCTCGCAATCGATACTGTAGTGGTATTGGGCTTCTACTCACTCCTGTGGAACGTCGTTCCTTTCTCTCTCGAGATCGACCAGACGTTCATCGGAGCTATCCTTACCGTTATCGGTTACTCTATCAACGATAAGGTGGTGGTATTCGACCGTATCCGTGAGAACCTCGGCCTCTACAAGAAGCGCGACTTCTTCACGATATTCAACAACTCTCTGAATGAGACACTGGCCCGTACCGTGAACACCTCTCTCACTACATTGATCGTGTTGCTCTGTATCTTCATCCTCGGTGGTGACAACATCCGCAGCTTCGCGTTCGCAATGATTCTCGGTGTGATATTCGGTACTCTCTCATCTATCTTCGTTGCTGCTCCTATTGCCTACATGACATTGAGCCGCCGCGACAAAGGTCAGCGTGGAGACAAGGCTATCGAAGAGATGGCATAACGGCATCTCTCTGAAATAAGAACCTATCAGCATCACCCATGATCCGGAAGGATTGTGGGTGATGTTTTTTTTTGAGAAATAATCAAGCCCGACCTCTTTGTCCGTTTTTTTCATTACCTTTGTATCATATAAGCTGAAAAGCAACATATTGAATATAATCACAATTCTAATACCATACCGCAACATGCACACAAACGCAAGGTTTAGATCAATAATCCGTAGGTACGGGATGCTTGTCATTCTGTTTCTCGCCGTTTCTCTCTGCTCATCGGCACAAGAGGAGGCTACATCACAGCAACACGCCTGGCAGGCGATTATAGGCGAAATGATGGACGACAGCGACGAGGATGTGGCGCAGTGGGAATCCATGTACGATGCGCTGTGCGACCTCGAACAGTCGCCGGTTGACATCAACCACGCCACCCGCGAGGACCTTGAGCGCATACCATTCCTCAGCGATGACGAGGTGGCTGACATCCTGGAATATATATACCGAAACCAGGAGATGAAAACCACAGCCGAACTCGCCATGATACGGTCTCTGACATTCACCAACCGACGGCTGTTGCCATACTTCATAGTGATAACTCCCGTGGAGAAGCGCAGCTCACTGACGCTCAAAAACATCATCAAATACGGTGAGAACATCCTCACCGCCACCGGCAACATTCCTCTCTACGAGCGGAAAGGTGACAAAAACGGGTATATGGGATATAAATACCGCCACAGCATTCGCTACGAATACCGCTATACCGACAATTTCAGACTGGGCATCGTGGGAGCGCAGGATGCCGGCGAACCGTTTTTCTCTGGCCGCAACAGCATGGGCTACGACTTCTATTCATATTATCTCTCTATAAGGAAACTCGGACGCCTCAAGGCTCTCACTCTCGGACGCTACAAGGTGAAGATGGGAATGGGATTGCTCGTGAACAATGATTTCTCGATAGGAAAGACCACCTCAATGGCTTCTTTCAACAAGACGGGGACTGCTATCCGTCCGCATTCCTCACGGTCATCCGGCAACTATATGCAGGGCGGTGCCGCCACGGTGAGGATTTCTCCATGTCTCGATCTCACTGCTTTCGTATCATACCGGTATATCGACGCCACGCTGAACAACGACGGCGGTTCTATAGCCACGATACTGAAGACTGGATACCACCGCACGGAGACGGAGATGAAGAAGAAAAACAACGCTTCGCAGTTTGCCGCCGGAGCGAACCTCTCGTTCATGAAGTCGCATTTCGTTGGCGGCGTGTCGGCATACTACACGAGCCTCGACAAGCGCCTCAGCCCAAACACCAATTCGCTTTACCGCAGATATTATCCCCATGGCGAACGTTTCTATGGCATGAGCGTAGACTATGGCTACCGCAGCGGACTGTTCTCCTTCAGGGGAGAAACAGCAACGGGAAGCAGCCACGCATGGGCTACGATAAACACGATGTCATACAGCCTGGCGTCTAATTTCACCATGCGCCTCGTGCAGAGATATTATTCATACAAGTATTATTCGCTCTTCTCTCAAAGCTACAGCGACGGAGGAAGGGTGCAAAACGAAAGCGGAGTGTATGTGGGGGCTGACTGGAAACCCTTTGGCGGTCTGCTGCTGAGCTATTACGCCGACGCAGCTTATTTCCCGTGGGCACGGTATCAGGCATCAACGGCATCACGTTCTTTCGACAACCTGTTTTCTGCCGTTTACACCACAGGACGCCTCACGCTGACAGGGCGCTACCGGCTGAAGAAACGGCAGAAAGACAATGCCGACAAGACGGCACTGATTTACAAGACAGACCAGCGTGCTCGCCTGGCGGCACTATACGATGGCGGCAGCTGGAGCATAAAGGCTCAGATAGACGGCACCACAACGGTGTTCAAAGAGCGCAGCAACGGATATATGGCTTCTCTCGGCGGTGGCACCACGGCAATACGCCGCTTCGCCATCTACGCCACATGCGGATATTTCCACACCGACGATTACTACAGCAGCATATACAGCTATGAACGCGGCATGCTTTATGATTTCTCCTTCCCGTCGTATTACGGCGAAGGAATCCGCTATGCGCTCATCGTGAAGTATATGCCCACCAAGCGTCTATACGTGATGGCAAAGGCTGGCACGACCACGTATTTCGACCGTTCGCAAGTGGGAACGGCACTGCAGCAGGTGGATGCATCATCTCTCACCGACATACAGTTGCAGCTGCGTTGGAAATTCTGAAAACATTTGGGGTTTCACGGATGGGAATCAATACAAAAGTCCGAAACTCCATAACGGAAGTATATCATCATTTGCATATTCCATATCATCCCTCACCACAAAAGCATTTTCAACATCCCTGATTTGGCGGTGGCTTTTCTTTGCTCCTCCAATCTCAAAAGTATATTTACCTATGGCGAAGTCTGATACCTTGGAAGATGTCACATCACATGCCAAACGGGCCTGGTTGTAGAAGAACGTTTCCCTGACATTACCGATGTTGGCATTCTCGCCTGATATGGCATATATCAGATTGGTGTTGTCAAGATAAACCTTTTCTACCTTTCCCAAGCCTCTCATTCCGCCTATCTCATCGCGCAACTGACCTATCATACCTGCCTTTTCCATATATAGCAGATAAGTAGGGATATCATTTCTGCTCACCTTTATTTCATTTGCCAGACCTGTAGCCTCCGGCTTGTAAGGCACATTACCGGCTATGATCGTCAGCATCCTACGTAATTTCTTACCCGTCGCTGGCGACATGTTAGCAAACTGTGGTATATCTACTTCCATGGTCAGGCGAACCACCTGTTGCAGTCTCTGCTGCACATAGCCTTCTTCTGCGAATGGATAATAGCCTTCACGCAAATACTTGTTGAACAATGGTATGGGATGGAGAATGCCTTCGATACGTGTATTGCCATCCAACACATCCTCAAGACTCCTGACTGGTGTCTTGATGCCATGAAACAATTCGAGGTATTCACGGAAAGACAGCCCCTGCATATCAAACAGTAATGCACGCCGACTCAAATCGGCTTCACCCTCAAGAATATCAAGTACTGAAGAACCAGTAAAGAATATATGCAGCTCTGGATGGGAATCATAAATCTGCTTCAATTCTCTCGACCAGCCGTCATATTTATGAACTTCGTCTATAAACAGCCATTTACCACCTTCTCTCACAAACTCGTCAGCTGTATCCACAAAGGTATGCGTGGTGAAATAACTATGATCTGCCGATATGTAGAGAGTTTGTTGCTGATCTGCCTCTGCCATCTCCTTGATTCGCTGCAGTATCATTGTTGACTTACCGACACCACGCGGTCCCATCAACCCTACGAGCCTTGCCTCCCAAGGCAACTTCTCATACATATAGCGTTTGAAGTCTAAACTTACAAGACTTAACTGTTCGTTCATGAAGTTAACAAGTGTAATATCCATACCCGTATTATTTTTATACCGCCGAAGTTGGTTCCATAATAAAGTTTGCACTCTCCAAAGTGCATATAATACCACAAAATGCACCTTCAAAGGTGCACTTAATTACAAGAAATGCACCTTCAAAGGTGCACTTAATTACAAGAAATGCACCTTCAAAGGTGCATATTCCGGATTCATCTGCACTTTCCAAGGTGCAAACATAAGATTTTAAAATGGGAAAAGCAAGAAAATCGGGAGAAATTGTTGTTTATCCCAACACGACACGCTCCACATCGATATCCTCGTTGAGGAAGAGCTGTGCTGACTCACGAAACTTCTCTGCACTCTCTGTGGTGAGATAATGGCAGGTGCCGTGCTTGGAGCAGCGCATATCCATCTCAGGATGACGCATGAGATAGTCTTTCAGACTGTTGGCGACATATTCGCCCTGCGGCACGATGCGCACACCACGCGGCACATACTTCAGAATCTTGTTCAGAAGCAGCGGATAATGGGTGCAGCCGAGGATGATGGAGTCTATCTGCGGGTCGCGGCGCATCAGATTACCGATGCGCTTTTCCACGAAATAGTCGGCACCTGGACTGTCATATTCGTTGTTTTCTATCAGCGGCACCCACATGGGGCATGGCTCTCCCGTCACGGTGATGTCGGGATAGAGCTTGTGTATCTCCATCACATAGCTCTCGCTCTTGATGGTTCCGGCGGTAGCAACGATGCCCACGTGGCGCGACTGCGTGATGCTGCCGATACATTCCGCCGTGGGACGTATCACGCCGAGCACACGGCGGTTGGGGTCTATCTGCGGCAGGTCATTCTGCTGTATCGACCGCAAGGCTTTGGCGGAGGCGGTGTTGCAGGCGAGGATGACGAGATGGCATCCCATGCTGAACAGTTTCTCCACTGCCTCACGAGTGAACTGATATACGATGTCGAACGACCGCGGACCATACGGAGCACGGGCGTTGTCGCCGAGATAGAGATAGTCGTACTGCGGCAGCAGCTGACGCATCTGATGAAGGATGGTCAGTCCGCCATAGCCGGAATCGAACACTCCGATAGGACCTGTTTTACCTGTAGATTCAATCATAGTAGTATGATGTTTATATGATTGCAAACCATAGTTGTTACGCAATTGTTCCCAATCAGTCTTATGGACCGGTTGGGGATTATTTCAGTGCGTCAGCGATTATCACGCTGATGTCATCGCCCTTGGTACTGTCAACATACGGGCAGGCGTCGCCGTCGGTATTCAGCACGAAGGCATAGCCACGCTCCATACCGATTTTCTTTACCGTTGCATTGAGCTTACGCTTGAGAGGAGCGAAGGCATCGTTTTCTGCCTGAGAGAGCAGACGCTTGGCTTCCTCCTTGAACTTCAGGTTCTTCTGCAACAGTTCCTGCAGCTCTGCCTGACGCTTGTCGAGGATGGCTGGAGCGAGGGTGCGCTGGTTCTCGAGAAAGTCCTCATATTTGGCGTTGAACTCGTCTTCTGCCTTCTTCAGTTCGTTGTCATACTGGTTGCGCAGCTTGTTCACATTGGTGGCAGCCAGCTCATAGTCGGGCATCGACTTGAGGGCTTCGTCATAACTGAAATAAGCGAACTTGAAATCCTGTGCCTCAGCAGCAAAAGCGAAGATGGCAACGAAGAGAAATAAGAAAATTCTTTTCATAATCTGATAGGTGTTGTTGATTTAAAGCAGAATGTGTCAAAAGCAAGGAGCGTTATAAGGCGCAGTCCTCTACTTTTGACACACTCCGTATGTAATATCTCCACGGTGACTGCCGTCTCCGGCTTCAGACTTCCGTCATCCGCCTCATTCACTGTCCACCGTATTTGCGGTCTGTATTACTTCAGCTTGTTGAGCTCAGCCTTCACGTCAGCAGTAACGTCCTTGCTGAGAGTGTCGCTGATGTATGGAATACCGCTTGAGAGGTCCATGATGTAAACATAACCGCCAGCCTTGCCAACGTTCTTGATAGCGTTCTGGAGCTTTGTAACGATAGGCTGGAGCTTCTCGTTCTGGAGCTTCTGGATAGCCTGAGCGTTATCCTGCTGAGCCTGCTGGAACTTCTGGTAGAGGTCCTGCAGAGTAGCCTCTGTCTCCTTGCGCTTGGTATCGTTCATAGTAGCCTGAGTCTTGTCATACTCCTCAGCCTTCTTCTGGATTTCTGTCTGCATCTCCTTGAGCTGGTTGTCATAGACCTTTGCCTGTCCCTCAACCTCAGCGCGTGCCTTAATAAACTCTGGCAGGCTCTCCATAACGGCCTGTGCGTTGACATGTCCGAACTTCTGTGCGAATGTTGCGATAGGAGCGAACAACATCAACATTAAAATCAGTTTTTTCATTTTCGTTGTTTATTTGTTTTGTTATTAATATTATTCTTGTCTTTCCACGTTTTCTCTGTGCGGTGCAAATGTAATATGTTTTTTATTACCCACCAAATAATCCATCACTAAATCAGTTGGCTGAATATCCGAGCTTGGTAAGCACCTCATTGCTGATGTCCACCTTTGGCGAAGCGAAGATGATGCCGGTGTCTGAAGCACGGTCGAGCACGAGGGAATATCCGCGCAGCTCGCTGATGTCCTTCACGGCATTGTATATCTCCTCCTGTATAGGGGTCATCAGACTGGTGCGCTTCTTGAACAGTTCGCCTTCCGGTCCGAAATATTTCTTTTTCAGTTCGCTTGCCTCTTTCTCCTTGGCGAGGATGGCTTCCTGACGGGCTTTCTTCTGCTCCTGCGAAAGGAATACCGACTCGTTCTGATAGTTCTTGTAGAGCGTCTGCACCTCTGTGCCCATGGCGTCGACTTCTGCCTGCCATTTCTTTGCCACCTGAGAGAGCTGCTCGTTGGCACGCTCATAGGCAGGGATATTCTTGAGGATATACTCCATATCGACGAGAGCGAACTTCTGTGCGCTCATGCCCAATGCTGAAACCAGCATCACGGCGATAAACAATAGTTTCTTCATTGTGTTAATATTTTTCTTTATCCATTATTTAGAACTCCTGACCGAGGATGAAGTGGAACTGCGATCCGCCTCTCTTATACGATGATCCGTTGAGCACCTTGTCGAAACCGTATGCCCAGTCGATACCCATCAGTCCCACCATCGGCAGATAGATACGCACACCGATACCGGCAGAGCGCTTCATGTCGAACGGGTTGAACTTCTTGGTGTCGCTCCAGGCGTTACCTGCCTCCACGAAGGTGAGCCCGTAGATTGTGGTGTTGCCGAGCAGGAACGGATAGCGAAGCTCCATGGTGAAGCGGTCGTAGGCATAGCTGTTGTATCCCACCGTACCGTTCTCGTATCCACGGAGTCCGATGGTCTCTTCTGCATAGCCTGAAGAGTATCCGCTCATACCGTCACCTCCCACATAGTATGTTTCGAATGGTGACTTCTTGTGCTTGTTGTATGATCCCAGGAGTCCCATCTCGGCGCGTGCCATGAGCACGAGGCACTTCTGGCCATTGGTGAGGGCAGTGAAGGTACGTGCCTTGAACTTCCATTTGTGATACTCCACCCAACGGTATTTCTCCTGCTGCTCGTCCTTGTAGTTAGGCGACTGAGGGTCGGTGGCAAGGTTGGCATAGTCTTTCTTCTGGAACTTTGACCATGGCGGAGTGATTGTCACAGAAGCCTGGAACTCTGATCCACGACGTGGGAAGAGCTGGTTGTCGGTAGATGTTCTTGAGAGCGAGAGCGAGAAGTTGAGGTTGTTACAGTTACCGTCTGTCACGATGAAGTACTGCCAGTTCTTCAACATATATCTCTGGAACGACACCTCTGCCGAGAGGGTGAAGTAGTCGTCAGGCCAACGCAGGCGCTTGCCCCATCCCACTGATATTCCGAACAGCTCCACATATTTGTCTGGGTCGAGATAGTTCTCGTAGTTATTGTTGTATGAGCTTCCGTATCCGTAGAAGTTGTAGTAATAGTTGTTCATCAGCGCACTGCTGTAGTAGTTGCTGTTCACGTCGGTCTGCTTTGAGAAGTATGCACCGACGGTGAACTGTATCGGTCGCTTGCCTCCGAACCAGTTTGTGGAATATGAAGCGTTATACGACTGATAGTATGAACCGTTGGTCTGGGCGCCGAGCGAGAGTGTCTCTCCGTCGCCGATAGGCATGATGCCGCGGTGCTCACGGTTTTTGTTGAACAGGTTGCGCATCGAGAAGTTGTTGAGCTTCAGTCCCACACGACCTATCACACCGGTCTGTCCCCATCCGAGCGAGAACTCCACCTGGTCGTTTGACTTCTGCACGAGGTCGTAGGAGATGTCCACGGTTCCTGTTTCGTAGTTCGGCTTCACGTCTGGCTGTATCTGCTCCGGGTCGAAATGTCCCATCGATGCGAGCTCACGGGCAGAACGCTGCAGGGCATCCTTCGAGAAGAGGTCGCCTGGCTTTGTGCGGAGCTCACGGCGTATCACGTTCTCATAGAGTCTTGTGTTGCCGTTGATGCGCACTCTGCTGATATGCGCCTGCTGTCCCTCGAAGATTCTCATCTCCAGGTCGATGGAGTCGCCCACGATGTTCACCTCTGTCGGCTGCAGGTTATAGAAGAGGTATCCGTCGTTCCAGTAGTTGTTGCCCACGGCGTCCTCATCTTCGCTGAGTCGTTTGCCGAGCAGCTTCTGGTTATACACATCGCCCTTCTTCATGCCGAGCACACGGTTGAGATAGTCGGTGGTGAATACGGTGTTGCCCACCCATGTGATGTTGCGGATATAGTATTTCTTTCCTTCTGTGACTTTCAGATATATGTTCACATGCTTGGGGTCGTTTTCCCACACGCTGTCTTCCAGTATTGCGGCATCGCGGTATCCCAGCTCGTAGTATTTGTCGAGCAGCGCCTGCTTGCCTTCCTTATATCTCTCCGGCGTGAACTTGGTGGCTTTCAGGAAGCTCGACAGTTTGCCTGCCTCACGGATCTTGCCGAGGGCGCCCTTTGAGAAGAGTCCACCCTTTATCTTCTTGGTAGACAGTTGTTTGTTGCCATCGATGATGATGTTTCTCACCTTTATCTTCTCCTTCTTGTCCACATCAACATTGAGGATGACCTGGTTCTTGTTGGAGATGTCGTCAATCTGGGTTATCGTTATCTCGGCATTGTTGAAGCCCTTGTCCTTGAAGTATTTCTCGGCGAGGGTCTTCGCTCTGTCGAGCATGTTTGGAGTTATCTGGCTGCCTTTGAGCAGTCCGAGTTTCGTCTCCATGTCTTCTCTTTCCGATTTCTTCACTCCCGTGTAGTTGATTACCGACACACGCGGACGGGTGGCAAGATAGAAATGCAGGAATATCTTGTCGCCGATGATGGAGTCGGCGGCTACGGTGACCTTTGAGAAGAGTCCATGGCGCCAGTATCTTTTCACGGCGTCGGTGATTTCCTGTCCCGGCACTGATATCTCCTGTCCCACGGTGAGTCCTGAGATACCTGTCAGCATATAGTCTTCGTATCCGTCCACACCTGATACGGCGATGCCGGCGATGACGCAGTTGCGTGGTGATCCAGCGTATGTTATGTCTGGGTTTACGATCTTCTCCTGTGCACAGGCATCGGATGCCATTATCACCGCTGCTATGCACAACAGCACTTTCTTTAATAACTTATTCATCGTTGTTTATGTCGTATAATCTTTTGTCTTCTTGTTCTCCTGTTGCCTCAGTTTTTCTCCTGTTCCACCTGCTCCTCTGTCTTTCCGAAGCGTCGCTGCCTTGACTGGTAGCTGGCTATCGCCTTGTGAAGGTCTGCCTCGGCGAAGTCGGGCCAGTATGTGTCGCAGAAATAGAGTTCTGAATATGCTATCTGCCATAGCAGGTAGTTTGATATGCGCAGCTCTCCTCCGGTGCGTATCAGCAGGTCGGGGTCTGGCATGAAACTGGTGACGAGATGCTTGCTGATGAAGTCCTCGTTGATGTCGTCGGCCTTGGCTTTTCCTTCTGCCACGAGCGTTGATATCTCCTTCACCGCCTTCGTTATCTCCCATCTTGACGAGTAGCTGAGGGCTATGACCATTGTCATTGCCTTGTTGTCGGCGGTATGGTCTATGGTCTCCTGCAGTTTCTTCTGCACCTCCTCCGGCAGACGGTCGATGTCGCCGATCACCTGAAAGCGCACGTCGTTCTTCATGAACAGCTCGTCTTCCAGTGCCGTGAGCACGAGTCCCATGAGGGCTGCAACCTCGTCGGCAGGTCTGTTCCAGTTTTCTGTGGAGAATGTGTATAGCGTGAGGTATTTCACTCCGAGTCTCGTACACTCCGATGTTATTCTCCTCACCGATTCCACTCCGGCCTGATGTCCGTAGCTTCTCTCCTTTCCTCTTTCCGTAGCCCACCGTCCGTTACCATCCATGATGATGGCGATATGCTGCGGTATGCGCTCCATATCCAGGGGTATAATGTTCTGGTTGTCAGTCATATTTGTCACTGTTGCAAGTTCTACATTTCTGCATGAAGCTGTATGTCAGCGTCAGCTGCAGAGCCGAGTAGCAGTCGGTGTTTTTAAACAGTCCGCTACTCTTTATCATATAGGGGTCCTTCACTCCGTCAAGCTCATCGCTGAGGGAGAAATGGATTGCCCATTCCAGTCCGAGGTTCACCCGCTTTCCCAACTTGTATTTCACTCCCACTCCGAGCGGGAAGTTTCCGGTGAAGACGCTCTTGTCGCTTGTCTTCACGTATGTGGCTCCAAGACCGAGAAACACGAATGGCGTTAGCTTCTGCGCCCCTCTGTAGTCACGTCCCGTGCCATAGGGCCAGAAGTTGTATTCGTATGTCAGCGAGAGGTCCATCAGCGTGTTGCTGAAGCTGTATTTCTCCTGCTGATAGTCGGGATAGTATGTCTTCTCCCCGTCGGAGTCGCCTTTCAGCTTGCCGTAGAGGAGATTGAGTTTCAGTCCCATATATGGATTGAACACGCGGCGCAACACGAGGGATGCTCCGGGCTGTGCGTTCTTTGCCACGCTCCCGTTGAAGTCGCCCTCATAGCTCACCAGTCCCACACCGGCTCCTATCTCCATCTTATACATGTCGTCTTCCTGTGCCTGCATCGTCAGCGGCAGCAGGAGGAGCAGGAGAAGCAAAGCCCATCCTCGTTCCGCGAGCCTCATCACTCCTGCAGAGCGTGCTTCACGGGGCGCAGCATATAGGATATTCTGGATATGCGATGTTGTCATTTTATATGTTTTCTGCCTTCTGGGGCTGTATGTTCTTTACACCTTATTATATATTAGGCATGGCGTTCGGCAAACCGGCCTTTCGCCGGCTGGCGGATACCATATCCGCCCATGCTCTGTGAATTTCTAAACGGTCACTCGCTGAAAGCCGTCTGTTCGGTCTTCCATCCGAGGCGGTTGATGCGCATCTTCCACACCTGTGCCGTAGAGGCACTGATTATCCACACGTTGTTGTATTTGTCTGTCGTCATGCTCAGCGTGTTGGGGTCCACGTCCTTCGGCATGTCGGCTGGCAGTGTGAAGAGTGTGCTCTTATGCCATGTCAGGCCCTGGTCTTTGCTGAAATAGAGCTGCGCGTATGGCTGTGCGGTGCTGCCGCCGAGTCCTGCGCCTCCGATGGCATAGAGTCTGCCGTCGTATCTCACCACTGAGAGTCCTGCCATATTAGGCAGTTCCTTCTTGTAGTTTCCTTCATATAGCGACCATGAGTATGAGTCCTGCTCCTCGCTATAGTCTTCAATCTTTCCCCACACCACGGCGGCGGTGTCTGCCTTTGCGGAATTTCCCACCATCACGAGTCGGTCCACGCCTTTATTCGTCGTCGAAGGCATGGTGCAGAAGCTGATGCTTCCGGTAGGCAGCAGGTTCTTGTCGCCGTCGAGTGCCACGTCGGTCCACACCTCGCCGTCTTTCGACGATGCCATACCGTTCTGTGTGATGGCATAGAGTTTTGTTGCCGACGCTCCCACGAGCTGCTTCAGGTTTTCCACTCCCTGTACATTCACGTTCTGCCATTCAGCTCCGTCTTTCGACTTGAACATAATGCCGTTGGTGAGCATATATATCCATCCGTCGAGTGTCGCCACATTCTTGTAGGCATCCGGCGAGAACACGGTATTCACGTTGGGCGTCACCGTGTTCCAACGGCTGTTGTCGTTGATTCCCTTGCGCATTACGAACGAGGCGGCTCCGTCGTTGACCATCGCAAACACGTTTTCGCCCATGGCGAAGATCTTCACTCCCTTGTATTTGCCGAGGTCTGGAAGGATGTTCGACACATCTTCTCTCTGCCACTCAAAGGAGTCTGCGAGCTCTTTGTGTACGCGGATTTCCACGTTATAGTCTCTGTATGACTGTCCGTCGGTGGAATACACCCTGAACACTCTCTTGTCTTTGAAGTCGATGGAATCGTTTCCGGTGAAATAATCGAGGGTGTCGCTTGCCATTCTCTTTACATACACCACTCCGGAATTCTTGCTCGCCAACGAGCATACAACCTTGCTCACGGCGGTACCTGCCGGCAGCGAGTCGGCATTGTATATCTCACGCTTCAGCTGGTCGATGGTGAACTTGTATTTGCTTCCGTCTACCGTTGTCGTGCTGTCGGTACCGTCGACGGTGGATTTCAATGCCTCACCTTTGTTGTTGAGGTATGTCCTCGTCAGCGTTCCAACGGAAAACGAGGTGAGGGCGGCATCGCCGTAATATGTAATTTTAATGCTGTCATCTTCGTCGTTGAGACATGAAGCGAGCATCATGACTCCTGCCAGAAGCAGCGTGATCGGGAATAAGTTTCGTTTCATAAGAATCTTTTAGTGTAATTTAGCTGCAAATGTAGTCAGAATAATCGGAAAATCTACCTTATATAATGCTTTATTATATAAAATAACCGTTTTATTGAGTTTTTTTAGTCAATCGACGCACGATTCTTATGACACAAGCCGACTTTTACAGGTCTTTTAACCCAAATCGGCAATCTGAACTTGCTGGGAATTTGATTAGCACCTGATATCCGTTAATCCGTAAACAGCTGATCTCAGTGTATGATTAAAGAAAAAACTGGATAAACCACAAGGGTGATGAAGTCCAATCTTAACTCAATACCAATACCAACTACTCAGAATATTGCCATCAGCCCCCACCTAACCTCCCCCGTAGGATAACCCATTGACCTTCACCAAGGACAACCCATCCTGACCTTCACCAAGACAACCCATCCTAACCTTCCCAAGACAACCCATCCTAACCTTCACCAAGACAACCCATCCTGACCTTCACCAAGACAACCCATCCTGACCTTCCCAAAGGGAAGGAACAGATTACTCCGCCTAATGAACTTTAGCCCCCACCTAACCTCCCCCGTAGGGGAGGGACAGATACCCTTGACTACATGATAGCCGTTTGTAGTTGTCTGATTATCAATAGATTATCAATAGCAATAGTAACTGTCCCTCCCCTACGGGGGAGGCTAGGTGGGGGCTGAAGTCATTTAGTGGGGGAGGCTAGGTGGGAACTGAAGACCATATTCTGAGTAACTTTATGTTTTCGCAGAACGTGTGTTTTTTATGTTTTCGCAGGATGTGTGTTTATCCTGGTTTTTGTCTAAAAAGCATAGACTAAGGAAAAAGGAAGAGCCCCAGCACTTGCAAATCCTGCTAAATCCAAAACCAAAATCCAAGAATCATTAACGAAATATAATCAAAAAATGGAACCGTGAAAAGACCAATCCGTGTTTCATTTTTTTTTGATTTGTGTCCCTGCCGCAGTCCAGAAACACACCGCCACCACGTAATGACAATATCAGTGATAATAACAATCTATCATAAAAACACACACCCCATCTAATGCCCGATTCGTGATACACTTTTGGGCACAGACAGGAAATGAAATCTGCCCACTTGGGGCAACGTGCTTGCCCATGTTGGGTAACGTGCTTGCCCCATGTGGGCAACGTGCGTGCCCCAAAAACGACCAAAAGTATCATGAAATGACTCGCTCGTAAACGAGATTCAAATCACGCCATCAGAACAGACACTTTCCGGTTTATGAGGACTCGCTTTTCGAAAGGTTATGTCCGATTGCCGGGGTATTGCCTCTATGGAGTTTTACCGTACTACATTATTCAGCAATGCAATTCCAGACAAATTGCCAAGAGGAACAGAATTTTTATCCTACCTATTTGCCAGTTTTGTAATTTTGTATTATTTTTGCAAATAGCATACATCTTGTGACCACACGAATAAGTATGACAACTAAGTAACGAATTTGATATTCATCATATTGATGACCACTACAAAAACGACCTTATCAGATGCGCCCTCTGTTGCAGGGGACGACGGCGAAGCCATACCGGAAACCGTCGAATCCCCCACCGGTTCACCCGTCGCTGACACCGACGGGATGTCCTGGTATGTGGCTTGTGTAAGGGTAAATTACGAGAAGAAATTCATGCTCGCAATAGAGCAGGAGTTCCAAGGTCGCGGCCTTCCTATCGAAGCCTGGGTGCCCACAGAGAGGCGCGTAGTGGTCAACAGCCGCGGCAAGCGCTGCATACGCGAGTTCGTGGTCCTCTCCACCTTCGTATTCGTAAGGGTGGAGGCTCGTCACCTCAATGACATCCGTTTCCGTCCCGACGTATACAAGATGCTGACGATGCCCGGCAAGAAGACTCCCCACATCATCCCCGATGCCGAGTTCAACAATTTCCGCCGCATCATAGACACCGGCAACGCCACCTTCATAAACCGTCCTCTCAGAAAGGGCGACAAGGTGCGCATCACCGACGGTGCCCTTGCCGGCTGCATGGCGTTCGTCCAGCGCATCCAGGGCAAGAAAGTCATCATCGGCAACGAGCTCCTCTACATCGGCGGCGCCACCATAGAAGTAGACCGCGAGTCCCTGGAGTTTGTGAGGGAGGGCAGGAAGTGCTGAAATGTAAATAATTTAATTTCGCGATGAAAGGAATACAAAATACAAGTACCAATAATTTCAGTTCAATTATTGGCAATAACAGAAAGTTCATAGTTCCGAAATTCCAACGTGATTATTCCTGGGGCGTGGAACAATGGGATGACTTGTGGCAAGATATTCTGACGATGATTGACGAAGAGGAAGACCATTATATGGGGTATCTCGTTTTGCAGACCAATGATGACAAATCATTTCATATTATAGATGGTCAGCAACGTTTTACGACTGTGACAATCCTTATTCTTGCTTCTATAAAATGTATAAAGACATTTGTGGAAAATGGAGTTGAATCAGAAGACAATCAGCAGAGGATAGACAGTCTGCTTCATACCTATATAGGGAATAAGGATTCTGTAACCCTCGTTTACGATAATATCTTGGTGCTGAATAGAAACAATGATGCATATTTTCGTGATTATATTGTTAAATTAGAAGAATTACGTGTTCGGAATCTCAAGGTTTCAGAAAAACTCATGAAGCAATGTTTTGAATTCTTTGAACAGAGGCTCCGGGGTAGATATGAATCTGGAAAGGACTATGCTCGATTTATCCAGACTGTGGTAGACAGACTGTATTTCACACAGATTGTTGTTAATGACGAAATGAATGCTTTTAGGGTGTTCGAAACTTTGAATGCCAGAGGTGTCCAGCTCTCATCTTCGGATCTTCTCAAGAACTATCTTTTCTCACTGGTGGACAAAAACAGTTCTCACCCCAGCAGAATAGAAACGTTAGAAGAAAAATGGGCAAAGCTAACAGATAATATAAAATCGGAAAAATTGCCGGAGTTTCTGCGATACTATTGGAATACCGGGCATAAATCCATACGTGCTAATGCCTTGTTCAAGACTGTCCGGAAAAATGTTACTACCGACCAGACTGTTTTCAAACTTGTTGACGATCTCTATCGTTACAGCGATGTATATATGGCACTGACAGACAGCAATGATGCTTTGTGGCAAGATGCAGAAGTGAAACGATGCGTAGCACTGTTGAACATTTTCAGACTCAAGCAACCATTTCCCGTTTTGATGGCGGCTAAGCTGAATCTTCCAGATTCTGATTTCAAGAAGCTCTTCAAGAACATACTTAATTTATGCTTCAGATATAATGTCATTTGCGACCGCAATCCGAACGACCAGGATGGTCCGTTCAATATGCTGGCCATGTTGATAAAAAAAGAAAAGCGTGTCGATTATCAATTGTTGTTGCCGATAGCTGTTGATGACAAAGTCTTTGAGAATTCCTTCTCAGACAAGTCTTTCCCATATACTTCACGAAATGTGATAATCGTCAGATATATTTTGGCGACGTTGGAAAAGCATAATGGCTCCACACAGGATGTGTCATTCATTGATGAAGATGCTACAATAGAGCATATAATGCCACAGAATGCTGAAGACGAATGGAATGTCGATGGCGACAAACAGCGTCAGCTTGTTTTCAGAATTGGCAACACTTGTCTTTTGGAAAAAAAACTTAATATGGCGATAAAGAACTCTTCTTTCCAGGAAAAAGTGAAAGAATATGCTAAATCCTCCTACCTTGATGCCAGGACCATAGCATCCAAGAACTCCTGGACGGAAAACGACATAATAAGTCGTCAGTCTAAGATGGCCCGTCTCGCTGTCAATGTTTGGAAGACTGTGGTTTGAGTGGGAATGAAACTTCAGTGATTATATGAAACTCCTATAGGTGGGATGTTTCCATTATTCATTGAATAATATGAAAACTAACTCTACATTCTTCCCCCACAGGCATGTTGGTTTCTGCTCTCGCTTTTTGTAGTGAGGGTTGCATTACTGACAATTATATTGATTGTACTTTTGATAGTGTCTGATTATATATTCAGAATAAAGAAGCTAAGACTTTTTATAGGAGGATGAGAAACTTCCACGTAATAGGACGAAATACTCTTGCGGCTTTCTGTAAAATGGAGCAGCTGTAAGTAAACAATAATAATTTCCTTATGAAAGCAGTGATTTTTGCCGGTGGTCTTGGCACCCGTTTCAGTGAGAAGACCCAATACATGCCGAAACCTATGATAGAAATAGGCGGCAAGCCTATACTTTGGCATATTATGAAGATTTATTCAGCTTATGGAATTGATGATTTCATAATATGTGCAGGCTACAAACAGAATGTCATCAAAGAATACTTCATGAACTATTATATGCTGAACTCTGATGTTACGTTCGACTTGTCAGACAATTCCGTGAAATTACTCGAAAATCATTCAGAGAAATGGAAGGTTACAATCGTTGATACAGGTCTCAATACCATGACGGCAGGAAGATTGAAACGGATAAAGAAATATGTAGGTGATGAAACGTTCTGTCTGACGTATGGTGATGGCGTAGCAGACTTGAACATAGCAGATACCATCAAAGAACATGAGAAAAGCGGCAAGCTGCTGTCGATGACTGTATATAAACCCGCTGGCCGATTCGGTTCAGTGCATATCAATTCAGAAACGGGTACAGTTGAGAGTTTTGAGGAGAAACCCGATGGAGAAGGAAATTGGATTAATGCCGGATTCTTTGTCTGTGAGCCACAAGTGTTCGATTATCTGCCCGAAGATGCCGATCCCGTGATGTTTGAGCGTGAACCCTTACAGAAAATTGCAGCAGATGGTGTTATGCATGCCTACAAGCATAAAGGATTTTGGAAACCAATGGATATGTTGAAAGACAACATGGAACTTGAGAAAATGTGGGCAACGGATCAAGCCCCATGGAAAGTTTGGTAAATACAGCAGAATATAATGTCACAGATAGAAAAAGTACGTGTGATACCTCGCCGTCTGATCTCTGACGACAGAGGTTGGTTTTTGAAAGCCATTACAGGAACAGAAGAAGATATCCCATCCCATACTGGTGAAGTTTATCTCACTATGGGAAAACCTGGACAGGCAAAGGGAGGACATTATCACCCGGAAGCTTTAGAATGGTTCACGGTGATCCAAGGCGAGGCGATTCTTAAACTCGAAGACATCGAAACCCATGAACGGCGAGACATACCAATGTCATTGGACAAGGCCATTTCTGTATTCATTCCAAACAATGTGGCCCATACCGTAGTGAATAATTCAGATAAGGATTTCATACTCTTGGCTTATACAGACAAACTCTACGATCCGAAAGATACTATTTCATATACAATCAAGTAGTCATAGTGATGATAGATATATTCGACGGCTTTTTTAAAGGCAAACGCATTCTTGTTACAGGACATACAGGTTTCAAAGGTTCGTGGCTCTCCATTTGGCTTCATGAACTTGGAGCTGAAGTAGTAGGAGTCGGTCTCGAACCATATTCCGACAAAGACAATTTCGTGTTGTCAGAAATCGGTAGCAAGATGAAGGCAGATATCCGCGCTGATATCCGCGACGGGAAGAAAATGAAAGAAATTTTTGCCGAATATCAACCGGAAATAGTTTTTCATTTGGCAGCTCAACCTCTTGTTCGGCTCTCTTATGATATCCCTGTCGAAACTTATGAGACAAACGTGATGGGTACAATCAATGTGATGGAAGCCATACGGAATACGGATAGCGTTAAAGTTGGTGTCATGATTACTACAGACAAGTGTTATGACAATAAAGAACAAGCAGAGGGCTACAAAGAAACGGATCCCTTTGGCGGCTACGACCCATATTCGTCATCAAAGGGCGCCTGTGAGATAGCTATCCAGTCGTGGCGCAGATCATTCTTCAATCCAGCCGACTATGGCAAGAAGCATACTGTGTCGTTGGCATCTGTCAGAGCTGGCAATGTAATAGGAGGAGGAGATTGGGCATTAGACAGAATCATCCCGGACTGTATAAGGGCATTGGAGACGCATCAGCCGATAGAAATCCGTTCTCCACGGTCTGTCCGTCCATGGGAGCATGTCTTGGAACCCCTTTCCGGCTATATGCTTTTGGCTCAGAAGATGTGGAATGCCCCAACCGAGTATTGCGAGGGATGGAATTTCGGACCAGAGGCAGAAAGCGTGAGCACTGTTTGGGATGTGGCAACAGCATTGGTCAATAACTATGGTTATGGAAAACTGAAGGATGTTTCCAATCCAAATGATTTGCATGAAGCAAAACTGTTGATGCTCAATATAGACAAAGCCAAGACTCGCTTGAATTGGCATCCACGCATGAATATGAAAGAATGCATTTCCCTTGTGGCGGATTGGTATAAGCGCTATCCGAAAGAGAATGTATATGACCTTTGTGTTGAAGAAATAAATAAATTCTTAGACTATAATGAAGATTAGTATATTGGGAACCAATGGTTTCCTCTCAACTGCGATTGCCAAGTATGCTGTAGCAGAAGAATGGACGTTGGAAATGTATGGACTCCAACGTCCCGATGACCATGATTGCAACTTGTTCCATCAGGTTGATTTGATGGATTCCGAAATGGATTGTTCCACTTTGTTGGATTCCGATTTGATAGTGTATGCTATAGGTGCAGGAATTCAAGCCAATTTGAAAGAAGGATACAATTTGATATACAACCTCAATGTTACAGTTCCTGTAGCGATATGCAATAAGCTGAAGGAACTGGGTTATAAAGGAACTTTCGTGACTTTTGGCAGTGTCTTCGAGATGGGGACAACAACCGAGCAGCGTTATTTCTCAGAGAAGGATGTCTTGACATCTCTCTGTCCTGCTCCCAATGACTATACGGTAAGCAAGAGGATGCTGAGCAGTTTCGTGTCATCATACAAGCACGATTTCACCCATTGGCATTTTTATATCCCCACTATCTATGGGGCAGGTGAAAATCCAAAGCGTTTGATACCGTATGTAGTCAATGCTATTCGCAATGGCGAAGAACTTCATTTCACGGCAGGAGACCAAGTGCGACAGTACGTTCATGTATCTGAAGTGCCTCGTATGTTGGATTTGGCTTTAAAGAAGAAACTTGCTTCGGGACTATATAATATAGAAGGAAGCGAAACCTTGACAGTCAAGGAAATAGTCACCAAGATACACCACGCAATGGGCAGGGAAGTGCCCGAAGGTTGTTTTGGCTCCGTGCAGCGAGCTGATGCCGGAATGAAATATCTTGCTTTGGATGGCACGAAGCTGAAGGATGCTATTGGCTTTGAGGCAGAAAAGCGGATTGAAGAGTCATTGAAAGACTATTGATGTCGTATGGATAGAATATTACTGACGATAGCTATACCCACATATAAGCGCTGCAAATATGCGGTGCAGAATGTAAAGCATCTTCTTCCCCAGGTGAATGCTCATCGGGACAAGGTACGTTTGATTGTTACGGACAATCATTCTGAAGATGGAACATTCGAAGCATTGACCGAGATTTCACGTCAAAACGATGGTGTCTTCAAGTTTTATGAGCAGAAGGAGAATATCGGATGGATGAATAATTTCTTCTTTGGCATAGAAAATTCAGATTCTGAATTCGTTTTCCTCTTGGGAGATGACGACATTGTTAGCCCAAATTTCTTGGATGTTGTCATTCCATTGCTGGAACAGGGAGGTGACCGTCTGGGTATGCTCCACTTCAACTATATCATGGCGAGCGACAATCTCTCTGACGGTCGTCTGTTGTATCCGAACTTGGAAAACGAACAGATGGTGCTTGAATACAATGATGCCTCTGAGTTTGTGAAAAAGTATCATAAGGGACCGAGCTTCATTTCTTCCGTCATCTTCCGCAAGTCGTGTATGCTGAAAGGTAAAGAACTGAACTTGCAGTCGGATACCATAGATTACAGTTGGTTCCTCTGTCTTTACACCGGTATAATAGGATACGACGTGATGTTCTACAAGATGCCGTTGTGCGTGCAGCGGGTAGGTGGATTCTATCCTCGTTATTGCATGAACTATGTGATAGGCATGTATAATGTCTTCAAGTATCTTGATCCGTACATGCCTGGTGTGTTGGAATTCTGGAAGGAGAAATTCGCAAAGGAGCATGATTCAATCGCAATGTGTATCAATCAGATAATAGAATACAGAGATTTGTATTTGCCATACGAACAATTGTTTACTGAAGCATTGCCGTCGGATGATTTGCGCAAACTGCTTGTTGTTGCCCTGCATTGGAAACAGTTTTGGGCAAGAAAGTATTTCCGTCTTTATTGGATGAGAAGAAGATAAAGACACTGAATCAATATCGTTTTCATGAGTTTAAAGAAAGAATTAGTATCGGGTACGATATATATGGCTGTAGCGAAATATTCAGGGTTGGCGATGACCATCCTGATTACTGCTATATTGTCTCGCTTGCTCACACCTGAGAATTTTGGTGTGGTGGCTTTGGCTGGTGTTATGCTCGCCTTGTTTAATCTTTTGGCGGATATAGGTATCGGACCGGCTGTGATACAGAACAAGACACTGACTGCTGAGGATATGAACAGCATCAACACCTTCAACAGTTATCAGGGACTGGTGTTGGGTGTCGCCTTTTTCTTCTCTGCACCTTTCATCGCTGAGTATTATGGCAATCCTCAAGTCAAGTTGGTCTGCCAGATAATGAGTGTCAATATATTGATGGGATGTGTAAATGCCGTACCGAACAATATTTTGTATAGGCAGCAGCGTTTCAAACTCATTACCATTATATCGTTGTGTTCTCAGTTCATAGCTGGAGCTATAGCTATCTCGATGGCATTCCATGGTTGTGGTCCTATATCTTTGGTCTTGCCGTCTGCCATCATCTCAATACCTACGATGTTTGTTCTCCGTTACATAACGAAGGTACATTTTGTATGGCGTATTGATTGGGCACCGCTGAAAAGGATATTCTCTTTTTCCGTATTCCAATTTCTTGCTAATGTGGTGGGCTATTTTTCACGAAATATGGACTCGATGCTTGTAGGAAAATATATGGGTATGAAGCAGCTCGGATATTATAACAAGTCATACAATCTGCAACTGATGCCTCTGCAATATATATCAGGTGTTCTGATTCCTGTTATGTTGCCTGTGTTCAGCAAGTATCAGGATGACATCAATTATATACAGCAAAAATATACACAGATTCTTCGTTTCTTTGCCTTTGTCGGCGTTCTGCTATGTGCTTTGTTGTATTTTTGTGCTGATGAGCTGATTCTGTTGTTCTTTGGCGACCAATGGGAACAGTCGGTGCCATGCTTCAAGATCATAGCTTTGAGTATTCCGTTCCAGATCCAGGGATGCTCCAGCGGTTCTGTTTTTCAGGCAACAGGCCATACCAAGGCAATGTTCTGGAATAGTTTTATCGGTGCATTTTTCACATTAGGCTCGTTTGCAGTCGGTGTCATCATTTTTGGAACTATCGAAGCTCTTGCCTGGGGATACACTGCAGCTATGATTATCACGACATTCATCTGCTTCTATATCATGTATACTTATGCCTTGAAGTCTTCGTTCTTGATATATTTGCAGAAAATGGTAGCTCCTGCTATTTTCGGCGTTGTATTATGTATAGTTTTATATTTCACATCTTTGATTCCGGTCACCATCCCAATTGTTGCTATGCTCATCAAGGGCGTGGTCGGTGTGGCGTTCTCTATTTTTTATATCCAGTTCCTTGGATATTATGATGTCTTCGCTATGCTGCGCAAAGGATTGGTGAAGGTTCATATCCTAAAATAAAAAGCATTATTATGTTGGCAAGACTATTAGACTTTCTGGATGGCATATATCCCAGCGTCAATTCTCGTGCTCCATTCTTTGGACAGAAGTTGTTGCGCCGTGTCATTCTTTCCGGTATTTACCGAATTAACAATTTCCTCTGCTGGTATTATCACAACATAAAGAAGAAGAAAATATCTAATCCGGATGAATGTGACTATGTGGTGTCTCTCACTACATATCCTGCACGTGTTGGCAATGTCTGGCGTGTTATTGAGATGGCGGCAAACCAGAGGGGTATAAAAGACAAGTATGCAATTTGCCTGTATCTGATAGAATCTGAGTTTGAGGGCATCGACCTTCCTGCAAAGATAAAAGAACTGCAGGCCCGTGGTTTGACAGTAAAGTTTAACAAAGAAAACCTCAAATGCCACAATAAGTATTTCTACGCTTTTAAGGATTATCCAGAGAAAACTGTTATTACGATAGATGATGATTTGCTCTATAATCATCATACAATATCTAAGCTTATAGAGTTTAATAAAAAATATTCTGATTGCATTGTTTTTAATCGTGGTAATCTCATAATAAAAGATAAACCATATAAAGGTTGGCCTTTTATTCATAATATGACTACTTCATGTTTTAATGCGTTTCCTACCGGAGTCGGTGGAGTGCTATACCCTCCCAATTGCTGTAGTTATATAGTAACAAATTTAAATGTTATAAAGCAGACTTGTTTAAGAGCTGATGATTTGTGGCTAAATTTTAATAGCCGTTTTAAAGGAACAAAGGTAGTGCAAACAGACTTAAAGTCTACATTTATGGTTCTTCCTGATTCAAATCAACAGTATGCATTATGGACAACAAATAACTCTGGTGATAGCAATGAAAATGATAAACAAATAGCATCAATATCAGAGTGGGCAAAGCAAGAACTTAATTGCGATTTTTTTGTAAATGTATAAATTTATTACATTGTAATCCATTTTTAATACATTATATATAATGCAAACATACGCACCAATAGCACTTTTCACATACAATCGTGCTGACCATACACGGAGGGCGGTAGAGTCTTTGCTTCAGAATGCAGAGGCAAAGGATTCTGACCTCTTTATCTTCTCCGATGGAGCAAAGAACGAGAAAGCGGTAAAGGGAGTTGAGGACAATCGCAAGTATATACACACCGTTACAGGTTTTAAGTCTGTCACCATCGTAGAGCATGAGAAGAACTTGGGTTTGGCAAACAGCTTGATTGCTGGTATCACGGATGTCATCAGCAAGTATGGCAGAGTGATTGTCGTAGAGGACGATCTTATATTGTCTCCTTATTTCCTAAAGTTTATGAACGATGGTTTGGAGAAATACAAGGACGATGACAGAGTCTCTTCTATCAGTGGTTTCATTCCTAACGTAGAAGAAAAACTGCCAGAAACATTTTTCCTTCGTTTCTTCCACTGTTGGGGATGGGCGACATGGGACAGAGCTTGGCATCTTCTAAACAATGATGTGAAATATTTGTTACGGAAACTTCGATTCAAAAGTAATGATTTCAGTTTGGATGGGAGTATGGGAAGTTATGGAATTCTTTATTGTCAAAAAGTAGGATTGGTTGATTCATGGTATATCCGCCTTTACGCATCTTTTTATTTGAATGGTAAATTAACGCTTTATCCAGGAAAACCGATGGTGGAAAACGCAGGGTTAGATGGTACAGGGACGCATTGCGGGAAACAAGAATATAGTACGAACTTGGTGCATCCTGATATTTTGCCTATAGAGTGCAAAGATATAGCGATATTGGAAGATAAGAAAGCTAGAGATTGCATTGCTAGAGCATTTAAACGTAATATTCCTCATGTGAATTACATAAAATCACAATATTATTCTCTCAAATCATTTTTAAGAAGACTTCTATATATAGACTGCTTGTAATTGTTTTTGGGCTAAATGCTTATATGTTTTTAAAGATGATAAAGAAATTGCCATTCCTCTATAAGTTGTTGCTCTTTTTGTGGCATAAATTCCACAACGGGAAGAAGGTTAAGTTCTGGTATTCCACGCATATTTCTTACCGCTGCCAGTTTGAGGGTATGAATCATGTCGGGAAATATTCTAGTTTTTTGGGGGCTATGGGCTATGGTTCTAGTATCGGATGGGATAGTTCTGTTAGTGCAGATATTGGCCGTTTTACATCTATAGGACCACGATGTGACTATATTAATTCATCGCATCCTTATAAAAAACCTTTTGCGACGACCTGTCCTCTTTTCTATTCATTAGTGAAAGGAAGAAATCCTCAAAATTTCTCTTTTACGGATAAACAGTTGGTTGAAGAATTTAGATATTATGATAAGGATAGAGAATTGGTGAATGATATAGGAAATGATTGTTGGATAGGCAGTGATGTAACTCTTATTGGCGGTGTCAAGATTGGTGACGGTGCTGTAGTTTTGGCTCATGCCCTTGTGTCAAAGGATGTTCCGCCTTTTGCGATTGTTGGTGGTGTACCAGCCAAAATCATAGGTTATAGATACGATGAAGAAACAATAGCGTTTTTACTTGAGTATAAATGGTGGAACAATGATATAGAGTGGTTCAAAAATCATTGGGAACTTCTTTGTGATATTGATAAATTGAAAGCATATTTTAATGAAGAGGGTTGATTATCTTGATAATTTGTCAGGATTGCTTATATGCTACATGATGTTGAATCACATCCTTTTGAGAGGACTTGTTGACTGCACTGTAGACAATGTTTGTTTGGAACCGTTACAATTCTTTATGTTCTGGTTCTTCTTTAAAAGCGGTATGTTTTATGTTCCGAAGAATAGTAGACAAATATTGAGTTGGGGGGGCATAAAGCTCATAATTCCATTGCTGGTATATTCGTTTATAGGGCATATAGTAGAATGTGTGAAATTGTTTGTCAATGGAGATTTGAATTGGAAACATTATGTATTGACGCCATTCAAGGAATTTGCATTCACAGGAACTGTCAATGGCAATCATCCTTTATGGTTCTTGCTCTCATTGTTTATTGTACGATTGGTTTTCAATGAATTGTTTGTCAGAAGAATCTATCCGATTGTCATTTTTCTATTTGGATTGCTAATAACTACAGTCCTTTTCTATTCAGGTATTGATTATTTACCAATATACCTATCCAACGTACCATTAGGCATTGCTGTATATTCTTGTGGCTATATGTTGAAAGAAAGACAATTCGAAAAGATGGTTCTGCTTTTTGCATCGTTGGCATATTTAGGAATTATGTTGCTGCGACCTTCGCATTTGGTCTTTCGTGACATGACATTGAATGAAGGAGGGAATTATTTTTGTGCGGTTTTGTATTCCTTGTCTGCTTGTGTGTTTTTTAATAATCTCTTCAGATGTCTCCCTTCTTGTAACATTTTGCAGTTTATTGGAAAGAATTCAATGACATATTATGTAACTCATTGGATTATATTGAGTATTTGTTCTTTAGTAATGATAAGCGGTTTCCATTGTCACAGTTTAACTGTATTTATTGTGATGATAGCCTCGTGTCTTGTTATTCCTACTATAATAGTTAAACTAAAAAAAATGTAATTGTATGAATCCTAAAATATTAGCATTATATCTTCCTCAGTTTCACCCATTTCCTGAGAATGACGAGTGGTGGGGCAAAGGATTTACAGAGTGGACAAACGTGGGAAAGGCTAAGCCATTATTTCGTGGACATGATGAGCCCCGTGTCCCTACAGAATTAGGCTATTATGACCTGCGCTTGCCTATAATTCGTGAGCAACAGGCTCAGATGGCACGTGAAGCAGGCGTTACGGCGTTCTGTTATTGGCACTATTGGTTTGGCAATGGCAGAAGATTGTTGGCTGATGTGTTTCATGAAGTATTGGAATCTGGCAAACCTGACTTTCCTTTCTGCTTAGCTTGGGCAAACCATACATGGAGAGCTGTAGGCTGTACGGCAGGTTGCGATTCAAGGGCAATATTGATGGAGCAGACTTATCCTGGTTTGGATGATGCCAAAGCACATTTCGAACTGCTCTTGAAGGCTTTCCGTGACGAGCGATATGTCAAAGTTGATGGCAAACCATATCTTTTAATTTTTGACCCTGTTAGACTTCCTCTGGAGTATGTTGATTGCTTCAAGAAGATGAGCGTGGAAGCGGGTTTCCCTGGTATATATCTTGTTGCCAATGTGAATGACAATAGTATTGAAAAAGAAGTAATGCTTAAAAAGGGGTATGATGCAGTTTGCTATTGTGACATACTAGGGCATGCTCAACAAAAAAGGAATACGTTAAGGCATAAACTATTTAAGCATATGCAGGGAATATTGCTGAGGCGTCCTGCATATGTTTATGATTACAGCAGGCATTATAGAGAGTTTATTGGTGATATAGATAGAGAGGAGAATGTGATACCGCAAATTGTGCCGCAATGGGATCACTCCCCCCGTGGAGGAAGAAAGACTAGCATATATATCAATTCTACTCCTGATTATTTTGCTAGACATGTTCGTATGGCTATGGAAGCTATCAAAGGAAAGCATGAGGAGCATCAAATCTTGATGTTGAAATCATGGAATGAGTGGGCGGAAGGAAACTATATGGAACCAGATATGACCCATGGCAGAGGATATATTGAGGCGCTTCGTAAAGTGGTGGATGAATACAAGGATAAATAAATTTATAGATTATAAACATAGATTGCTTTACTTGCTGGATAGGATAGATGAGAATGTGATTAAGGGAAAACAGTTATGATAACTAAGGATAAAACGCTTAAGGCGGTTGCACCATATACTCACCCTGGTTTCTTGAACTTCAAATACGCTCCGTTTGAAGCATGGAAACGTAATGGGGGGAAGGAAGCAAGGAGTCATTATCCTTGGCGCTTCCTGCATTGGTGGGCTTTTCGTTGGGAATTGCCGACATTGTAAAATCATTCTTCGATAAGATGAGTGATGGCGATATTATTGTCTATAGTTGAAAGCTGTTGGTGTTTATGATGACGATGCTTTTATTAGTACGAATCAACTTTGGGGTGGTTGCTTTATGTTGATGAAGTCTCCTGTTTCTGAGAAGTTTTTGAATGATTGGATTGCCCTTAACGCTCTCTCAAAAGAATTGATAACAGACAAGTGCTCAATAGTTGAGTCAGGCTCCATGTTATGGATTGTCTGTTTCCTTGTGGCTTATGTCGCAATTGTGTTTGTGGCTTATTGGGGAGCGGTCATGATAGAGAAGTATGCATCAGTGTTGTTGGGGAAGAGATAGTTTTATTTGAAATCAATTTAGATTGTTAGCAATATGGATAAAAATTTAATAACCGTAACGTCGCCTCTACTTCCAAGTCTCGACGATTTTACAACTGAACTGAAGAAGATTTGGGAGAGTAAGTGGATTACTAACAACGGTGACTATCATAAGGAGCTGGAGAAAGAACTGGCCGCTTATCTGAAAGTGCCGTTCGTAAGCCTTTTCACCAATGGCACGCTGCCGTTACTCACGGCATTGCAGGCGTTGCGCATAACTGGAGAAGTGATTACCACGCCGTACAGTTTCGTGGCTACGACGCACAGCATCTGGTGGAATGGCTGCAAACCGGTGTTTGTTGACATCGACCCGGCTACGGGTAATATGGATCCGAACAAGATTGAGGCTGCCATCACTCCGAGGACGACGGCTATCATGCCAGTGCATGTGTATGGAAAGCCATGTGATACGAAGGCAATACAAGATATCGCTGACAAATATGGGCTGAAGGTGATTTATGATGCCGCCCATGCCTTCGGAGTGGAGGTTGATGGCGAGGGGATACTTAACGCTGGCGATATTTCCACTTTGAGTTTTCATGCAACCAAAGTCTACAATACCATTGAGGGCGGAGCGATGGTGATGCATGATGAAAAGACCAAGAAACGCATCGATTATCTGAAGAACTTCGGTTTCGCCGGAGAAACAGAGGTTGTGGGTCCTGGCATCAACAGCAAAATAGACGAGATGCGTTCTGCATACGGTCTGCTCAACCTTCGCCTCGTTGACGCTGCCATCGAGGCTCGCCATCAGGTAGCAATCAAGTATCGTGAGACGTTGCGTCCGGTTGAGGGCATCACGTTCTTCGACGACATGCCGGGAGTGAGACACAATTATAGCTACTTCCCGATATTCGTGGATGCAGAGAAATACAGTATGACACGTGATGAACTTTATGCCAAGATGAAATCGCATGGTATACTTGGTCGTCGTTATTTCTATCCGCTTATTTCGGAGTTCTCTACCTATCGTGGTCTTGAGAGTGCAGCTCCCGAGAACCTGCCAAAGGCTCACAAGATGGCTGACAGCGTGATTTGCCTGCCAATGCACCATGGGCTTAGCGATGAAGACATCCAGAGGGTGATTGACTGTATTGTTGAATAACACAATACATATAACAATCAATAGCTTATGAAACAGAAAAAGTTGATGCTCCTTGGAGGCATCCGATATCTACTGCCTGTTATCAAGGCCGCTCACGAGCAAGGCTATTATGTGATAACGGCAGATTATCTTCCAGATAATATAGCTCACAAATATTCTGATGAATATGTGAATGTCAGCATCATAGACAAGGAGGCCGTATTGAAAGTGGCTCAAGAGAAACAGATTGATGGTATTATGTCGTTCGGTGTTGACCCTGGCGTTGTTGCTGCATCATACGTGCAGAATAAGATGGGGTTGCCGTCGTTCGGTCCATTCGAATCTATAGAGATTCTGCAGAACAAGGATAAGTTCCGTACCTTCCTTGCAGAGCATGGTTTCAACGTGCCATGGGCTTTCGCCTTCTCAAGCATGGAAGAGGCATGGCAGGCTCGAAACAAATTCTCTTACCCTCTTATCGTGAAGCCTACCGATTCTGCAGGAAGCAAGGGATGTACACGTGTAGACAGTGAAGAAGAACTGACGACAGCCATCGAGTATGCTTTCAAGTATACTATCGGCGGACATATCATCATTGAAGAATTTCTTGAAAAGAAAGGTTGTTCGTCTGATACAGATAGCTATGCACTTGAAGGAAAATTGAAATTCGTAAGTTTTAGTGCTCAACGCTTCGATGCAAAGGCAACCAATCCGTATACCCCAGCAGCTTACTCGTGGCCTTCTACTTTTACAAAGGAAGAAGAAGGATATCTCACAAAAGAGATACAACGTCTCATCACACTTCTTGGAATGAAGACCTCTGTTTTCAATATCGAGACACGAGTTTCGCCTAGCAACAAGCCATACATAATGGAACTGACTCCTCGTGGAGGAGGAAATCGCTTGTGCGAGATGCTTCGATATGCTACGGGGGTGGATATGATTACAGCCATTACACGTGCAATGGTTGGCGACGAACCTGATGCCATCGAGCAGAAACCGTACAACGGACATTGGGCAGAGATAATTCTTCATGCAGAGAAAGATGGTGAGTTTGTCGGACTGCAGATCGATTCGTCGTTGCCTGCGGAAATCGTAGAAGAAGACCTTTGGGTGAACCCCGGTGACTTTGTTCATGGATTTGAAGCAGCCAATGATGCTATCGGTACGCTCGTACTGCGTTTTGATAATGCCGAAGAATTGGAAAAAGCAATTGCCGATCAGACAGCGTGGCTTAAAGTAGTGGTGAAATAATGGAAGCAATTGGAGGATACTTTGAATTGGCGGATTGTGAACAAGCCGATAATTTTCCTCATGGAACGGGTATATTGCTTAATACAGGACGTAATGCTTTAGAATACATATTGCGTACAATCAAACAAGTAAGCCGTATATATATACCTTATTTCACTTGTGAAGTAGTGCTTGAACCTATTAAACGCTTGAGAATCCCATATAACTATTATCATATAAATTCTCATTTTGAAATTGCAGACGACATAAGGCTTGGTGAGAATGAATATATCATTGTCAATAATTACTATGGAATCAAGGACCGTTATGTTAGCTCTTTATACAATAAATATTGTGAACACTTGATTGTAGATTGTGCTCAAGCGCTTTTCGCTCCAGTTGAAACTGGAATAAAGGCTTTTTACAGTACTCGAAAATATGTCGGTGTTGCAGATGGAGGTATTGCCTATGTTGGCAACGAGCAATCTATTGATACTTCACTTTATGACGAAGAGCCAACGATTCTACATTCTGACCATCTTGTAATCCGCAAAGAAAAAGGGGCAGAAGCTGGTTTCACTTGCTATCAAGCCGACGAAGAAGCATTGGACAATCTGCCGATACGCAGAATGTCTTCCTTGACAAAAGAGGTTTTGCTACATATTGATTATGAAAAAATAAAGAGAATAAGAATCTCTAATTGGTCTGTTCTTGAAGATACTCTTGCATACAAAAACCAAATACAATTGCCTGCAACTTCAGAATTTGAATGTCCTATGGTTTATCCGTATGCAGTAAGTAATGGTCAGGAACTTCGCAAAAAGTTGATAGGAAACAAGGTGTTTGTCGCAAGATATTGGCCCAATGTTCTTCCGTGCAGAGGCTTTGAACTAGAATATAATTTGGCAAATAATGTCGTTGCTTTGCCCATAGACCAAAGATATGGGGAGAAAGAAATGGAGAGGATAGTTGGTCTTATTAATGAATTCGACAAAAGATGAAAATGAAAAAAATAGCAGTTCTTGGAGCTAATGCTCCTTTGTTACCCTTTTATAAGCAGGCATACGCCATGGGCTATAGACTGATAGGCATCGCATGGGAGGAAGGTGCAGTATGCAAAAAGTATTGCGAAAAGTTTTATCCTATATCGTTTGTTGATAAAGAGGCTGTTTTGGAGGTTTGTTGCAAAGAAAAAGTAGATGGCATAACATCGTTCAGTCTTGAGTCGGCTTTGCCAACACTTGTATACGTGGCTCAGCATCTTGGTTTGGTGAGCAATACAGAAGAATGTGTAGAACTGACAAAAAGCAAATTTGCTATGCGTAAGGCGTTTGCTGAGAATGGCATTTAAACTTGTAGCATAATGGATAAGTTGTTGATTTTAGGAGGTAATCCTACAGAGATTGAGATTGTTGAAAGAGCAAAGAAGTTGGGGCTTTACACAATTGTAACTGATAATCATACCGACTGGAAGTTGTCACCTGCAAAACAATTGGCAGATGAAGGTTGGAACATTAGTTGGAGCGATGTTGACACATTGGCAAAGAAATGTCAGGAAGAAGATGTCAATGGGGTTATTGCTGGTTTCAGCGAATTTAGAGTCGACAATATGATACAGTTGTGCGATCGGCTCCACTTCCCATGCTCTTTAACGATGCATCAATTAGATGTAACGCGAGATAAACTTCTTTTCAAAGAGACCTGCCGTAAATATGGACTTAATACAATCGCAGAGCATCATATAGATGATAGTAACATAACTTTTCCAGTTATCGTAAAGCCCGTAGATAGAGCTGGTTCCATCGGAATAAACGTTGCATATAACAAAGAGGACCTGGGTGATTATTACGAAACAGCATTGAGCCTGTCTCCGTCTAAGCAAGTTGTGATAGAAGACTTCATCACTGATGGCATTAAGGTGGATGTCTATTATTATGTGAAAGATAATAAGATAACATTCCTTGGAAGTAGCGATACAGTTATGTGTAAGGGCGACCTTGGAGCAAAGATATTGCAGAAAGCATGGCCGTTTAAGTCAAAATACGAGCATGACTATTTGAAGAAAGTAGATGGAAAAGTGCGCAATATGTTTAATGGCCTTGCAATAAACAATGCATATGCAACGATGTCTATGTTCTATAGAAACGGCGACTTCTACTTCTTTGAGGCAGGCTTTAGATTGAGCGGAGAAATGTCGTATCACTATTATGAAAAAATAGCAGGCATAAACTATCTCGACTCTATGATCAAGCTCTCGATGAGGTATAACGACCCTACTGTTTTTAAGGAAATACACAATTCAAACAATCATTGTATCGTGCTCAACTTCTTCGGCCTTGATGGAGACGTAGATAGCATCAAAGGTTTAGAAGAATTGAAGCAGAATGATAGTATATATGACATTCAGCTTTATGTTAGCAAAGATGATGTCATTGAGAATCCTACCAATGTATTCAAAAAGATTGCCATGTTCACTATTGTGGCTGCCTCATTTGAAGATATGGTTGCAACAGTAAATGCTGTAAACAACACATTTGATGTGTTTGACAAGAATGGCGAAAGCCTGGTTTATGAAAGAGTTTCTGAGCAAGAACTATATAAAAGTTAAGTTTTGTCATAAAGAACGTGGTTGAAAGGCGAGAATCAATAAATTGTAAATATGCAAATAAAAAGCCAATTAAATAGTATTCAATGATATACGCACCAGTTATAATACCTACATTGTGTAGATACAAGCACTTTAAAGAGTGCTTGGAGTCGCTCTCGAAATGTAAATGGGCAGAGGAAACTGAAGTGTTTGTCGGACTGGACTATCCGGCAAAGGAGAGCCATCGCCCAGGGTACGAGAAAATAAAAAGCTATCTCAAAGAGGTGGGGAATATGACATTCAAGAAAATCCATGTATTTGAGAGAGAAGTAAACTACGGCGGAGGAAAGAACTATGTGGAACTAAGAAATGTTGTATTGGAGCATTTCAATACCTATATATATTCAGAAGACGACAATGTGTTTGCTCCTAACTTCTTGGAGTATATGGACACCTGTCTGGAGAAATATAAGGACGATCCCGATGTAATTGCTGTTTGCGGATATAGCTATCCCGTAAATTGGGATGTATCTGATGGAGCTACTGTGTTGAAGCAACAGATAAACGCTTCAATGTGGGGCACAGGCTTGTGGAAAGACAAGGAAGACAAGTGGAACGACTATTATTACAAAGGCATTATGCTTGCCGATCTGCCGAAATTCATAAAGAATCGTGGCTATAAAAAAATGATAGATGCCTGCCTTAAAGAATATATTGAGGCTGCATGTAACATTACGGGTGTCGGCAATGGTATGCTTACAAGCAAGACAGATATTGCATATAGAGCGTTCCTTGCTGTGTATGATAAATATGCCATTACGCCAGTCGTGTCAAAGGTCAGGAATATGGGGTTTGATGGTAGTGGGTTATACTGTCAGAATATTGACACTAACCTGAATGGCGAGACTGCTGGCACTTATAACTATCCGAATCAGCCAATTGACGATGCTGCGGACTTTGTATTGGTAGAAAACAGCAAGGATAGTTTTGAGGAGAACCGTAAGAGATTGAATGCCTTCGACTATCGCTCGCCACGACAAATGGCAAAAGCGAAGCGGTTGCTGTGGCTTTGTGTTCATTGCGGAATATGGTCGGCAAAGTTCTATAGCCTTGTCGTTTTCCCACGTGTGATAGCAATTAAAATATATAATAGATTGAGAAGGAAATAGTTTAGACAATGGCTAAAAAAGTGAGGGCTGTTATGCCTTATATTAGAAAAGGCATCGTAAACTTCAAAATGGGACCGTATGAAGCTTGGGGAAATATTGGCGGAGAGGTGGCGGTAACCCGTTATCCTTGCATAAGAAAAGTTGCTGGATTCTTTCATAACCACGAACTGCCTTCGCTATGGAAATCTAAAAAGGAGGCAAGACTTCGATTCATGGAACCAATCAATCGTAAGTTTGATGCTTTTCCCGATTATGTAAGCTACGAAATCATTCCTTTCATCTGGGATTGCTGGCCTTGTCTTGACGATAGGATGAGCCGTTGGCTGAAAAAACACGATGTGAAGACTGCCATTTTTACTTCAAGACAAAATGCAGAACGTATTCAAAAGCGTTTCCCGGATATGAACATCCTTGTCGTGACTGAAGGTGTTGATATTAGTAAGCATCATGAAGGAGCGTTGCTGAAAAACAGAAAGATTGATTTGCTTGAATTTGGGCGGACAAATAAATTAGTGATTGGAGAGTCAGAATTTGAAGGAATCAATCATTTGTGTACAGGCAATCTGGAAAAACGATTGACCGACGAAGAACTACATGATGCGATGGCAGATGCCAAAATTACAATAGCACTGACTAAAAACTATACCGATCCCGCTATCGGGGCTGGTGTGGAGACATTGACGCAGCGCTATTGGGAGAATATGCTGTCGCGCATTGTTATGGTTGGCCATGCACCGCAGGAACTTGTTGATCTTATAGGCTACAATCCTGTTATAGAAGTAGCAATCGATGAAAGCTCAGAAGAGAATTTCAGAAAAGAAGTGAAAAAGATACTTGACCATATTGAGGATTATCAGCCTCTGGTTGACAGAAATCGGGATGTTGCTGTGAAAATGGCGCCTTGGGAACTAAGAATGCAGCATGTTAAGGAGTGGCTTGTCAATTTGGGCTATGAAGTGTGAAAAATATCGGTTTTGAATTATAATTATAAAGAAATATGATACCCAAAATAATACATTATTGTTGGTTTGGCCGAAATCCGTTACCGGAGCTGGCGCAGAAGTGCATCGCTTCGTGGAAGAAGTATTTGCCTGACTATGAGATAAAGGAATGGAATGAAGACAACTTCGATGTTAATATCATTCCATATACGGCAGAGGCGTATGCACAGAAGAAATATGCCTTTGTAAGCGACTATGCCCGCTTCTGGATATTGTATAAATACGGTGGAATATACTTCGACACAGATGTCGAGGTGATAAGACCGATAGATGATATCATAGCTCGTGGTAACTTTATGGGATTTGAGACGGATCCTAATCCTAAAAAAAGCGACGCGAGCGAAGGGAGAGATCGGAAGAGCACA
>ENA-OVGC01000309-OVGC01000309.1-human-gut-metagenome-genome-assembly--contig:-NODE-309-length-46588-cov-5.994799_pt1 | contig 46588 bp, 19 predicted proteins | sample MGYA00237768_ERZ505415 | MGnify/ENA primary metagenome ERZ505415 (study PRJEB26158, sample SAMN06016382) | human gut metagenome | biome: human gut; feature: ankylosing spondylitis patient; material...
ACGCTCGGCGTCTTTGATGGCGCGCAACTTGGGACGAGCAGCCAACCCTGCTGCATTCCTTTTAGAAGCCTGACAAAAACGGAAGGCACCGATGCCCAGAATTGCCGAAGGTACCTGAGACAACCACGGTTTCTGTGCTTTATCAACAAAATGCGCGTACTTCTGATCAGGTTTGGGCCGCGTAATGCGGCATTCATTGCGAATTGGTTGCTTATGCCGTTCAGTTTCCGCAATCAGTCGGCTGAGGCAATCAAAGAACCTCTGTTCCAGAACGCATTCGTTGTAGATAAACATCTGCCCGGCCGACCAAGTGAGGTAGGCCTCGCGTGCAGATGAATTCTTAAACCTGGCGGCAAATTTGCGTCCGGTGAGCATAGGATTCCTTTCACGAAGAACGCAGTGTACAGACAACATTCGTCTATTTGTTGCTGCCTCTCAAAAATAAATAGCGTCGGGGTTTTAGAGCCGCATTCCTCCCCTGTTTGAATACAGGGGATTCCTGCGGAATTTCTTTGAAGGTGTGGCGCCGCTGACCGCATCAACCCGATCTGGCGTCATTTGAGCAGGATTAGCTCTAGCCACCCAAGTCGGCACGGCGTCGGGACGCTCGGAAAAGCCACGCGTTGCTGTAAAACGTGTCACAAAAAGCGTGCGGACCGGCTTACCTGCCGCGTCTTCCACACAGATCGCGTACTGACTCGAGGCAATGCCGACTCGTTGATAGTCAAAGGCAATGTCAACAGACTCCGAAGCGGCATCAGCATTGGATTGACCGGCGGAGTGGGCACTGCTGCCGGCAAGCATGGAAAAGGATGCGAAAAGAACGGCTACCGAACGGTAGGTTTGCCATGGATGTCTCCCAGATCCGAAACAGTTGCCGCCGACGGTATCAACCGAGAAGTTTGTCGTAGGCGATTTTGTCCGAGCCGCGAAGTTCCACGAAACCGCAGCGAACATAACCTACCTTTTCAAAGACATGCTGCATACGTGTGTTGTCCGGACTCGTGTCGGCGCGCAAGTAGGTTACGCCCTTTTCTTGACAGATTCGTTCACATTCACGCAGAAGTACGCCGCCCAAGCCTTGTCCACGGTAATCGGGACTGATGGCCATACGGTGCAACACGCCGCTCGGCACCTTGGAGCGCCACTGGCCTTTGATCGCGTCGTAAGCAGGTTCCCCTCCGAAATCAATGCAGATGTAGCCCGCAATTCGACCGGCTTCATCCTTGAGTGCGTATCCCATCCTCGCTTCAATGTCGGCGGCAACATGTTCGCGCTGAGGATAGTCGGACGTCCACTGGACGAAACCTTGTTTGCGCTGAAACTCACGTCCCTGATCAATCAGGTCGTAACAAGCGTCAACCTCGGACAACTGAGCCGGAAACAAAGCAAACATGGACGAACTCCAATCTCGGATGCACACACGGGATTCGAGGGCGCCTTTTGCACCCTCGAAAGGCCTGCATTGTAGGAAACTTTTGAGATGCCGACAATGACCTACGGCGCCACGCGCTGCAGAATCTCAGCCGCCGCAGCGTGGACCTGCGGAAGGTTCAAAAGCGTATGCGGCGCCTGCGGCAACAGAAGAATCGAAGCGTTGGGATTGTTTTTCAGCGCTTCACGTGCATAGCCGAACGCCGCACCGTTGTCGAGGTACGAATTGGCGGAACTGAAATATTTGTCGGCCAAGCTCATAACGTTGAGAACAGGAAGGTCGTCAGGCAGCACAGAGCGCGGCTCTTCAACATGGTAGTTCGACTCACACGACCAGGAGAAAATCAACTTGGCCTTCTCGCGAATCTGCAGATTTTGGGAGTCAAATCGCGCAGCCGCCACTCCCCCTTCGCTGGTGCCGGCCACGGCGTATGTACCGGCAAACCAAGGCTCGGCAAAAAGCTTGTTGGCGCAATAAAAAAGTTCTTCGCTGCGCATTGAGTGCACCGCTTCGTAGTCGCTTCTGGCTACGGGAGAGGTATAGGTGATGCGGTCTTTCGTCTGCATCGAATCGGGGGCCACAACAGCCCAGCCGGTTTCCTGCGCAATGAAGCGGGCGAATTCGCGAATCGCTGGCGTGATACCGGAGCTGCCGTGCGCAAAAATCAAAGTCGGATAACGGTCGCTGAAGCACTCGTTACCGGCTGCCGCTGGCGTCGTTTCAATCACGTGTTCGGGATCCTGCTCCTGAGGCAACACCAAAAGCGCGTTGTCCCAAACTGCCTTTAATGTCGCTTCGTTGTGCTTACGAACGCTTCCTTCGACCTTCCCGGTTAATTCGATAGCCATCTTTCTACATCTCTTTCTGAAAGATTGAGCCGACCGTACGATCGACCCAAGCAAGTTAGAACATCACCGTCACTGTAATCAACATCGTAACGTAGCCGACCAAACACGGAATGGCCGTGCGCTTGACCATCGTCAGCGGATTGACCTTGGCAAAACCGGCCACGATGATGACGACGCCTGCCACCGGCGAAATCGCGCGCAGCATTTCGCTTGCGGTGTGCATCATCAGCATGATCGAAATGCCGTCGCTGTTAAGGTGCGCGGCCACATCCGGAATGATGTGCGCAAGGCTCGTGAAAGCCGCTACGCCCGAGCCTGTCAACACCGTCACCACACCGATAACGGCAGACAGGAACACACCGGTGCCAGTTTCGCCCAAACCAATGTGCTTGGCGCCTTCAATGAGCATGTTGACAATGCCGATGTTCTGAAGGCCCGTTGCAAAGAACGCCGCCACAAAGATGAGGCCCACCGTGCTCGTAAGAATGCTGCCCATGCCCTTGAACATCGCAAAGCTCAGATCAAACGACTTCTTGGCGTCGCGTCGCACAATCAGATCCACAAAGAAGGAAAGCACCCAAGCGATGAACATGGCCGTAGCCACATTAAGCGTGATGCTCTGGTACACCATTTTGTTGAAGATGAGCAGCAGCACGATCGGAATAATCGGCAGCACGGCATAGATCGCCGGAACGTTTTCCAGCACCTTGCGCTTTTCTTCGAGTTCCTGCAAATCGGCCGTTTCACCCTTAATGTTGTCGTGCTTGTCAAACCACCACTGAACCACCACGTGAGCAACAGCCATTGCCAGAATCGTAGGCACGGCCATCGGCAACTGGTACTGCACCAAATACTGGATGGGATCAAGATGCACGAGCTCGGCCGCCATCACCGCCACACCGGAGGCCGGCGCATAACCGATTGCCAGCACACTTGCAACCACCGCTGCTGCGGCAAGGCTTGAGCAGCCCACGCGGATGATCAAGGGATAAACCGTCACGACCATCAGCATGGCCAGGCCCGCTGCCGACGTAATGATGAGTCCCAAGCAGTGTCCGAAGATAAAGACTGCCGCCAAAATCAGGTAGGGATTCTTAATGAGAGAGAGCGGCTTGGCGCAGACCGTCACGAAACGATCCGAGGCGCCGATCGCCTTCATATATTCAGCAAAACCGCCCGAGACAAGAATAATAAAGCCAACGCCGGCAATCTGAGTGCGAGAAATCGCTCGCAGCAATTCCATAAAGTCAAAGCCAACAAAGCCCGTTGCCGCTGCGTTTTTGGGCAAAAACGATGTCAAGCCCCCTGCGACCGCAAGGATGTTAAGCGCCAAACCGCCCAACAGCAGCACCATGTTGACCTGATATTTCTTGACAACGGCCCAGCCGGTCAAAAACAGAATCACAATGCCGATCCATGGAAGGATGTTCTGCATAACCGATCTCCTGTTGTGTTTTGTTGTGTTCGGAAAGTCTAACAAACCACACACGCTTGACGCATCCGAATCTAAGAGAAACAAAGGCCATTTAAGACCTTGCTGCCTTACAGTCAGATCCTCCCGAAGCACATTTTTTTGCATTCAATTTTTCCTAGGAAGACCTCATCCAAACGCATTTGGCAAGTCCATCTGTTGTAATTTTTCCTAGGGTTTATACCCCCCCCAAGCACTTTTTTTCACTGTTTTCTTGTTAGTCAAAAGTCCTCGGTGACAAGATCGACTCCGTCCGAAGGGACTTCGCCGGGCTGAGCTATGTCTTTGCAAGAGTCCATAGCTCATGTTCCAGCCCGGCGGTTTTTGCAAAAAAATTTTTCACTTGCAGGTCTTAACAAGACCAGGAGATAAAAATCATGAAAAAGACTTTGGCTGCTGTTGCAGTTCTCGGTGCTTTCGCTGGCTCCGCTCTGGCTGCTGACGTTCAGCTCTACGGTGTCGTTGACACGGGTCTGCGTTATACGCATTTTGATGGCGACGCTGCCGCCGCCGGTTATGATGCTGTTGACAAATTCGAAATGAAGTCCGGCCAGCAGTCCGGCTCTCGTTTCGGCTTTAAGGGCACGGAAGACCTCGGCAACGGCCTGACGGTCGGCTTCATCCTCGAAAACCAGTTCAACTCTGACGACGGCTCTCTCTCTGATAGCGATCACTTCTTCCGCCGTGAAGCTTCCCTCTTCCTGGAAGGCGGTTTCGGTAAGATCGCCATGGGCCGCATCGGTTCCATCAACAACGGTGTGAGCTCCTGGGCCCAGTTCGGTATGTTGTCCGCTTTCGGTACGTCCTGGGACTATTCCGCTCAGATGGGCACCTGGGCAGTTGGCGCCGGCATTTGGGATAACATGATCGCCTATCAGACTCCGACCTTTGCCGGTTTCACTGTGTATGCTCAGTACGGCATGGGTTCGAACAACAACGAAAACGAATCCAGCAGCGATCGTTACTATGCTCTTGGTGCAAAGTATGCCAACGGCCCCCTGAACTTATATCTGGCTGTGGACTCCATCAACTACCAGACGGCCGACTTGACTGCTGGTGTTAACGCTGACGACATTGACGACAGCCTGACGGTTACCTTCGGTGGTAACTATGACTTTGAAGTTGTCAAGCTCTTTGCTGGTGCTCAGTATTACGACGAAGCCAAGATTTCCACCGCCTTTGGTCTGTTGGATTCCGCAGACTACAACGCCCAGACATACGCTGGCAAGTTCAAGGGCTGGAGCCTTGGCGTGTCCGCTTCCATCCCGGCTGCCGGTGGTCAGGTTCTCGTTGGTGCCGGCTACATGGACGCAGAAGCTGCTGATAGCCAGAAGGCAGCTAAAGACGACGAACTTACTCGTTGGGTCGTGTCCGCTGGTTACGATTATCCGCTCTCCAAGCGCACCAACGTCTATGGTATCCTGACCTATGCTCAGGACAGCCTGGACTACACCAATACCGCTGCTAAGGACCAGGATCCGACCGTTTTCGCTGCTATGATCGGCCTGCGCCACAAGTTCTAATCTGATCTCTTCTTGAGATTCACTGATTAGCAATCCGCCTCGGTTTTTACCGGGGCGGTTTCTTTTTGTTCAGCGTCAAGCTTTCCAAGCTCAATTACCTAGAAGCATCGATTTTTCTCAAGGGATTTTTGCCGGATAATTTTCCCTGCGGCAACAGACCGCTCAGTTCGGGCTTCGACAAGAGAGCCGACAAACAAGCAACAAAAATCAGGGAGACTTTTCTATGAGCGAACTCAACAGCTCACCCGCGCTCAAACGCAGTTTCGGTATGCGCGAAGCGGTCACCATCACGGCCGGTTCAGTCATCGGCGTGGGACTTTTTACTGTCGGCTCCAACATCGTGGGCATGATGGGGCCATCGGTCATCTTTGCTACGGTCGTCGCGCTTTTGATCAGTGTTTATCCGGCGCTTCTTTATGCCGAAATGGGCGCTGCGCTCCCCTACGCCGGCGGCACATACCAGTTTGCATCCGTCGGCATCGGGCGCGCAGCAGGCGTTCTTGCCGGCTGGAACTTCATCATCTCGTTAGTGGCCGTCACGGGTGGAGAAGCTCTCGCTTTCAGCTACTACTTCAAGACGCTGTTTTCTGCGTTTGGCGTCACGCTACCGTTTTCCGATGTCGCCATTGCTGTTGTCATCACCGCCGGCTTCATCGTCGCCAACGTCTGCGGCGTCAAAATTGCCGGGCGACTTCAAAACGGTTTTATGTTCTTTTTCTGGGGCGTAGCGGTGATTTGGTTTCTCACCATGATCCCCAACATCAATCTCCCCTCTTTCGTACAGGCACCGTCGTTTTTGCCCAAAGACGGACAAATGAGTTTTGCGGCAAGCGTCTGCATGATCTGGTGGTGCTTTGCGGGTTTTGAAGCGTGCGTCGCCATGGGCGAAGAAATCAAGTACCCGCGCATCAATATTCCTCGCGCGCTCTTTTTGGCACCCTTTGTCGTGTTTGCGGTCAACGCGCTTTTCCAATGGTTCCTGATCGCCATCACGCCGGTGGAAAGCCTCGCCTCTTTGGCCACCGCTCAGGCACCCTATGCCGATGCCATGAAGGCAGCCGGCATCCTGGGGTTGCCGTTGGCTCTTTTGGCAGCGGGCGTTGCCTTCGGCGGCGACTTCTCCACCATGAACGCCGCCATCGCCACTATCCCGCGTTACCTCTTTACGATGGCGCGCGACGGCGTCATGCCAAGCATCTTTGCCAAAACAAGCCGCTTTCAGACGCCGCACGTTGCCATCATCACGCTGGGCGTGCTCACGATGGCTTTGATCGCAACCGACTCGCTCATTTACATTGCGTCGCTGTCGCTCTTTGCCGACCTGCTCTACTACGTCATCGGCATCCTGGCCGCCTGGGCGCTGCGCCGTCGTCGCCCTGAACTGCAACGCCCCTACAAAGCGCCTCTGGTTGCAGTCGGCGCTCCCGTGTCTGCGATCATTTATCTTTACATGATGACGCAGCTCGATACCAACGCCTTCATCACGGGCGTCATTTGGTGCGTGTTGGGATTAGCGATTTACTTTTACTGCAGTCGACGCAACGCAGAGACTCAGAACGCCACGCCCACGCTCGAGCAAACCGGCGCACTCGACATGCCGCAAGATCCCTCAGAAATCGCTGCAATGGATCGTGAATACCTTATCTGGAAAGTCATCGTAGCCGCTGCCTGCATTTTGGCAGTGCTCTTGTATGCATTGCCCTACCTAGCGGCGTGACGCACAGTCTTTTCATGGACGCCGGCTTGTCCGGCGTTTCTTTTACGAAAAATCAGCGTTCGTCTTTGCCCAAGAGCAAATCAAGGTGCGCTTGCCAGTGTGCCTGCAAGTCCAGAGCGCAGGAATCGGCAAAAACACCTTGCCACAGAAGCCCCTGCACAAGCCCAGCAAAAAGAAGTTCAGGATGTTCGCGCAGCGTTTCGGGTATGTCTCTGTCAGACGGATCAATGAGCGTCTGAGCACCGAAAGCCAGAACCCCGTCAACAAATTCACGGTAGAACGTATTGACAAACGCGGGATTGTGCAGACTCTCCGACCAAAAAAGCCGCATCACTCGTGCAGATTTCGAATTGCCGTTGTCGTCCAAGAGCGGCTGAGCGGCACGCGTGATTTTTTCTCTCAGTGTGAGCGTTTTGTCTTTTTGTAACTCTTGCGCCTGCTGATAGAGCGGCAACAGAGTCGATTCGATGAGCCCCTGAAACAGTGCTTCCTTGTCTTTGAAGTGGGTGTAGACGGATCCTTTGGCCACTTCCGCCAATCGTGCGATATCTTCGACTCGAGTCGCATCAAAGCCGCGCTTGGAAAAACATTCAAGCGCAGCGTCCAGAAGGGCTTCGCGGTGTTGTGCAGAAACTTTTCTTGGCATATGTACCTCTTGTTCGGAACGATTATGTATAGACGGGCACAGAAAACAGTCATCAGCGTCACAACGTCCTTGGCCAGTTCTTCTTCGAAGGTTTTGGGAGATGCTTCCTCCAAAACTCGCATATCCGTCCTGGTTTTGCGGCACATCAGCCAAATCAATGCGTTTCCGAAACGCAGCAACCGATCTTCGTAAACGACAGAAAGCGTGTGAACGTTCCCTTTCAAGATGCGATTGAGTAGCGATTTGAGACCCGGCTTGTTGCAGTTAAGACCGGATCCGATGTCTGTGATGACTTCCGTGCAACCGGCTGCCTTGAGACGCTCGGCCTGACGAAGCAGGTCTTCTTTTTGATCGTGGGAAGAGACGCGGGCGTAACCGAGGTGTTTGCGCTCGACACCGCTTTCCACCGGATTCAATTGCAGATCGAATCGACGGTGACCGCCAAACGTGCGGCAGGCTACGACAAGAAGGCCTTTCTCAGCCCAACGTCGAATGGTGCTTGGCGACACGCCGTAATGTTTGGCAACGATCCCGATGGAATACAGCGTCATGATTGCCTCCGCTGTCTTTGAGCGAGTTCGTCTCTTCTTTTTTCCAAGTTTAACGTTGCTATGGAACCCGTTATGGGAGATTTGGTAGATTTTTAGTCAACTGGCAAAACCCTGGTGGGATCGTAACGACACCAACGAAATTGACTGCGTGGCGATCGACGATGTCAACCGAACCGTCTGTTTTGCAGAAATCAAGCGCAATCCGGCCAAAATTCAGCTCTCGGCATTGAAAGATAAAGCACGCGTCTTTCTGTCCTTCAATCCGGCTCTCGAAAGCTATCAACCGCTTTTCCTGGGGCTATCCACCGACGAACTCGGCTCGGACAAAAAACTGCCGTTCGAAAAATAGCCGCCGCTTCGGCTCTCGGCTGAAACGGCGGCATTGACTCGCTGAAAGATTCGATCAGGCCTTGTGTTCGGCCACCAGATCGTCAATCTTCTTGGGAGGTTCTCTCAATTCCTGAATGCGCTTAGTGCGTTCGATATTGTTGATGGCGTGAAGCAGAGCCAAGGCAGCCGATTCGATCACGTCAGTCGACAAGCCCATGCCGTGGAAAACACGTCCGTTGTAATCGACCGTGATGTTGACCTGACCGAGGGCGTCCATGCCGGCACCGTTGGCCGTGATTTCAAAGCTCGTGAGCTTGCAGCGCACGCCCGTCAAACGCGTGATGCAGTTGTAGACCGCATCCACCGGACCGTTGCCGATGCTCGAGTCTGTGCGCGTACGCTTGCCGACTTGCAGTCTCACCGTGGCCGTTGCCGTCATGTCGCCGCTGCCGCTCATCACATTGAGGCGATCGAGGCGATAGGTGTCGTCGTCGTTCACGCCCTGCTTGGTGAAGAACACCAGGGATTCAAGGTCATAGTCAAACACCTGGCCCTTCTTGTCGGCAAGTTTCAGGAAGCGGGCGTAGATATCGTCAAGATCGTAGTCTTTCTCCGTGTAGCCGAGATTCTGTAGGCAGGTGCGAATCATATGGCGGCCCGAGCGCGCCGTCATGCGCATATTGTTGCCCTTAAAGCCCACGCTTTCGGGCGTGAGGATTTCGTAGGTCTGGCGATTCTTGAGCACGCCGTCCTGATGGATGCCGGAGCTGTGCGCAAAGGCGTTCGAACCAACGATGGCCTTGTGCGGCGGCACGGGTTCGTGGCAGATCTTTGCAACGAGCGAAGACGTTCTGGCGATGTTCTTCATCACGATGCCGGTCTTGAGACCTTCGAAGTAACCGTTGCGAACGTTCAAAGCGGCGGCCACTTCTTCGAGCGACGTGTTGCCGGCGCGCTCGCCCAAACCGTTCATGCAGCATTCGATTTGACGCGCGCCCATCTGCACGGCCGTCAGCGAATTGGCCGTTGCCATGCCCAAGTCGTTGTGGCAGTGAACTGAGAGCACAGCCTTGTCGATGTTGGGAACACGATTGAAGATGTTGGTGATGATGCCGCCGAATTCCGTCGGAAGTGTGTAGCCCACGGTATCGGGAATGTTGATGGTCGTGGCGCCCGCATCAATGGCGGCTTCCACCATGCGGCACAGTTCGTCAATCGGGGTGCGGCCTGCGTCTTCGCAAGAAAATTCCACGTCGTCGGTGTAGTTGCGGGCAAGCCTCACGGAGGCTTTGGCCATTTCGACGATGTCGTCAAACGACTTGCGCAGTTTGTCGCGCACGTGGATCGTACTTGTGGCAATAAAGGTGTGGATACGGAAACGTTCCGCAACGCGAAGGGCTTCGCCGGCAGCTTCAATATCCTTGGCCACGCAACGCGACAAACCGCAGGGAATCGTCTTTTTCAGTGTGGCGGCAATCTGGGAAACGCTTTCAAAGTCACCCTTGGAAGAGATCGGGAAACCGGCTTCCAAAACATCGACGCCGAGTTCTTCGAGCGCCAACGCGATCTGCAGCTTCTGACGCGCCGAAAGGCTTTGCGGCAGCGCTTGTTCACCATCGCGAAGCGTGGTGTCAAAAATAATGATCCGATTGTCGCTCGACATTTGCAAAACTCCCTGTGTTGAAACTGATCATTTCTTGCAAAAAGCAAGTTTTTGAACGTCTAGGGCACTCTACTCTCTTACTTTTTTGCAGTCAAGAAATTTTGCAAATTACTTACGTATTACTATTCTATCTTTTTGATTTTTATAGATTTTTAATTTTAATTAAGTCGTTATTGCAAAGAACATTACCACACAAAATCATGGGTTTTTGCAGTTTTCCACTACTTCAAAACAACTACGAATGTAGCGCCTGCACCTCTTCAAAATCTTCCGTTTCGCTATTCCACAAGGCAAGACAAGCGCGTCCAAGGTCATAGTAAACGGCGTGCAGACACAGGCACCCGGCCTGTACCGGCTCATGTACCCACTCGTAGGAGAGCAGGTTTTCGATTGAAAGCAGAACAGAACCTTCCTCGCACAGGCGGCAACGCATGCGTGAGTCAATCCCTGGGTTTTCGTGGTCAATGCGCCGAACGGCAGGAAGCGCCAGCGACACCCAACGCGAGATGAATTCTTCCGAACGAATTTTTTCCGGATTGAGCAATCCGTGAATACCGCCGCAATTGGAGTGTCCCATCACGACGATGTCATGCACCTGAAGATGCTTGATGCCGTATTCGATGGCCGCGATCACCGCGTCGTGTTCGCCCGCGGAGTCCTTGTCCGGAACAATGGCAGCAATGCTGCGGACCACGAACAGGTCGCCGGGCTTGCATCCCAGAATGATGGCCGGATCGGTTCTCGAATCGCAGCAGGCAATGACGAGCGTTTTGGGACTCTGACCGTGTGCCAACTGCTCGAAAAACTCTTTGTCCCTGAGCAGGTATTCGTTGCGAAAGCTATGAAATCCTGTGATCAGTTCATGAAATCTCGCCATATCGTCAATCTCTACTCTTTACTATCTAAAAACAGTCTGATTTCTCTCAAAAACTCCTGCGGACACTCTTCCTGCGGCGAATGACCGCAGTCAAGCGCGCGTCCCGTCACAACAGTCGCCTTATCGCGCCACGTCTGCACAACGTCATAGAGCTTGCCGACCGTGCCGCGCGCGCCCCAGAGCAAATGCAAAGGCGCTTCAATGCGTTTGTCCGCATCAGCTTTGTCGTCGGCAAGATCAATCGTTGCGGCGGCACGGTAGTCCTCGCAGATGGCATGAATCGTTTCCGGATTACGGTAGCTGCGCAGATATTCCTGGAAAACATTTTCTTCAAGGGTCCCCTCAATCTTGAGCTGACCTTTGATATGGTGCCGCAGGAAGTATTCCGGATCAAAGTTGATGAGCTTTTCCGGGAACGGTTCTGGCTGAATCAGGAAGAACCACCAGAAATAGCGCGAGGCAAACTCCTTGTCAGTGCGTTCGTACATCGTAGCCGTCGGCGCAATATCGATGAAAACGGCCTTGCGCACCAGCTCAGGCCAATCAAGCGCAAAGCGATGCCCCACGCGTCCGCCTCGGTCATGTCCTACGAAGTCACATTGTTCAATCCCAAGAGACTGAAGCAACAATTGCAGATCGCGCGCCATTTCTCGCTTGCTGTAGGGACGATGATCGGGCGTACTTTCCGGCTTCGTGGAATCGCCGTAGCCACGCAAATCCACCAGGATGACCTTGCGATCTTGTGCTATCGCCGGGGCTACTTTACGCCAGATCACATGCGTATGCGGGTGCCCATGCACCATCAGCAGCGGCGTCTTATCTCCTCCGCCACCCATGGCGACGCGCAACATGATGTCATTCAATAGTTTGACATCAAACAATTCAAAACCGTCGACAAAAGCGGACTTACCTCGTGACACGATTTCGGTGCGCGACATCATCAATCTCCTTACGGTTTCTTTTCCGTCCAGTTCTTGGCGTCAAACATACTGCCCTCAACCTGCCAGAGCTGCTCGATCAGATAGCCTTCACCGCGAGACTTCCCCGAAATGAAGACACGCGGCAACGGCGGCTCAACCCCCGTCCAAAGCGAAGCCGCTTTGGCTGCGGTCATCGGCGTTGCATCCGTCTTGAATTCCCCTGTTTGACCGGCCTTTTTGATCATGAGCAAGGCGTTGGATCGCGTCGGCTCTCTTTCCATGCCGGTATTTTTGAAAAGATTGCTGTAGGCGGGATCGTCGCCGGCAGAGTGATCGCTTGCGAGAACCACCGTCGTGTTGTCCCAAACGCCTTCTTTTTTCATCCAATCAAACCAGCGGGCAAGCGCTTTGAGTGCGCACGATTCGGTGGCCAAATGCGCCAGCGGCACTCCATCGGCACCGATCTCCCGTTTGGGGTTGGAGACAATGCGGCACACGCCCGGATCCATGAACCACGGCGTGTGCGTAAGTTCCGTGTCGATGAACTTGAACGTGTTCTTTTGTGCCTTGGCGTTGGACAATTCAGGCAACTGATCAAAAAGCGCCCAATCCTTGAGAGCTCTGAGCACCAGCACCTCGTTCTTATCTCCGAGGAAACTTTCAAACCAACGGCCGTTGCGATAAATCTGATTTTTGGCACTCCACGGCACCGCAGAATAAACCGAAACGGCAAGCAAGAACTCGTCGGTATTGCCCCGGCCGATCTTGAGATTGTTGCGTTCGATATAGCGATCGGTATAGGCGTCGCTCAGATAACGAAGTCCCAAGACATCGTGGTCGGTATACTTGCGCAAACGCATCTCTTCGAGCCAATTGCGCTCGTACAAAGCCACATCCCAACTCTCGCCCAGACGATTGACAAACTTGGCGTACCCCCGATTGATTTTTTCGGCAACGGGGTCGCTGCCCTGCGCATTAATGGCAACCGGCGTGCAATCGTAACCGCACAAAATGGAAGCGATGCCGGCATTGGTCGAAGGGCCTGCCGCAAGCGTATCGGGATACCACACAAAACCTTCCAAATCACGCTTGAGTTCCGGAGCATCTTTAAGGATCCGTTCCATATGGGTGCCCGTAAAGGCATCCATCATGACGACAACAATGTTTTCTCCTGTCTTGGAAAAACCGAAGAGTCGATCGTTATAGTCCGGGATCTCGTCGGCAGCCGTTTCCCGCTGCGCCGCATCGCTGTGCCATTGACCTCGGCTCTGCCACAAAAGGTAAGACCCGTTGATGAGCGAGCCCACAATGCACAGCACAAAGACACTCTTGATCCAAATCGTATGACCGGTACGAATGAGCCAGACATACGCCCCGAACACCGCAACAATCACGGCAAAGTCGGTAAAGAGATTAGCAGAGCGGAAAAGCGCCGCCGGCTTGCTGATCTGGAAGGCGTCGATCGTCCCAGTATCAAGCGGAAGCAAGAATGCGTAAACGGTAAAAAGAAGCGTCACCGCCCCCAGGAAATAGCCCGCAAAATTGCGTGCTCCGGAAAGACTTGCCAAAAAAGCAAAAATCCACACGGCAACACCGATGCCGGCGCACCACAAAAGCGACTTTGCGAGCACCACATCGGGCGTTGAAAAAATCTCCACAGCCGTGCAATAGGCCTGAACCGGCAGATAGGCCGCCAACAGCAGCGTGATCCAGATCCCTGCCGGCGCAAGCAGCGTTTCGGCCGGCTTGGTGGAACGCGCACTGTGCGCTTCGCTGTAGAGGAACCGACGCAGATCAACGCCGGCGTGCAATACTCCCAACGCCGGAATCAGGAAGAGAAAACCGGCGCTCAAGGCAAAGCTCTTGCGATTGGCTCCGACGAAGTACCACTTCCCCCAAACGCGCAGACTGTAGTAGGCCACAACAATCGTCAACAGCAGAATCACCCAGTGGTTCTTCCAAAGACGAAGCTTCACGGCCAGGACAATAGCCACGGCAATGCTGGCGATGTAGGCAAAGTCGGACGACAGCGACACGGCGTTCTTAATACCTTCCGGCACAAAAGTCGCCTGATTGGAAGACAAAAGCGCCAGCAAGACGGCGACAGCCCATAGAACCAACGGCACGCCGTAGAGACCCCCTCCCGGGAATGTTTCGGCAGAGCCTCGCGCCAAGCGGTTGCGTACAACGGCAAAGACTGCCGCCGCAGGTTTTTGCACACGCTCAAGCAGGCTGTAGACGATGTTTTTGCCCAGCGAAAAGATGTTGTTGCACGTCCAATAAAGCACCAGGCCGCTAGCCGCATCGTAGAGCAGCACCAGGAACACCGCGGCCATGCCGTAGAGCTGCATCTTGTCGCGACGCGTCATGTTGTGCGTGTAAACGAGAGCGCTTGCCAGATTGATGACGGTCATGAGAATCGGGAGCACGTTGACGGAAAACGCGCCCAGATGGATCATGGCGTCGGGCTTGGACAAGTCGGCAATGCCCAAGAAAGAGACGCCTGCCAGCGGTTCAAAATGCGACAGGAAGTGGTACGCCGCAAAGAAGAACGGAATCTGCAGGAAAAAGCCCAGCGACGAGCGCAGCGACAAAAAGGGCGAATAGCCCGCCTGCCGGTGCATCGTCGAAATCATGGCAAAGCGCTCCTGGCCCTTGAAGGTGCGCTTGATCATGGCTTCCTTGGCTTCAAAGCTCTTACGAAGCGCGCGTTCGCCCTCCTGCCACTTTTCGGCTTTGATGTAGATGGGCAGAATCACGATGTTGACGGCCAGACTCATCACGACGATGGCAGGCCCCCAAGCTTCGGTGTGCGAATAGCCCCAAACCAAAGCCGCGTGCATCCAGTATTCGAGCGGCGCAATCAGAAGCGTGTAAATGAAATCCAACATCGCTTACGGCTCCTTTTTGGTCTGCGCTTTGCGCGTTGATTGAGTCTTGAGTCGTTCAACCTCGGCAACCAGTGCTTTGGCAATCGGCATGCCGCCCTCTCCGAAGTTGACAACGTTTTGTTCTCGCAGCGACAGAATCTTTTCGCGCGCACGATCTTCGGAAGCCAGCAAGGAGCGTACGGCATCAACAACTGAATTTTCTTCGCCCGGCAAGATGCGCTTGCCAAGCGTATCCAGCGCGCTCATCTCCCAGGCTTCGTGCGGAATTTCCCAGGCTTCAAAACCGTCCTTCAAGGGGCCCGCACCGACGCTCACGACCGGACGCAGGAAGACGAAAGCAAAGTCGAAAATCACGCCCGAAATGTCGCTTACCATCAGCTGAGCGCGTGCAAGCGACGCAAAGCCGTCGGGCTGACGATCCCATTCGATGTTGTCAAAGGGCGCGAGTTCCTGCGCAAGCTTCTCCATCAATTCCGGTTCGGACACAAAGCTTTGCGGGTGAGGGCGCAGAATCACGCGGAAACCTGCTTGCGCAAGCATCTTCGGAATCATGGCTCCCGTGCGCGTCAACAACCCGTTGCGGCCCCAGGTTGGCGCCACAATGACGGTTCCCTCTTCGGGAGGTGCGGCTTTGCGAGCACGCTCCACCAAGCCGTCCAGATAGGGGCATCCGAGTTGCGGGAGTTCCTTGGGGCGCGTGCCGCGCAGCGCCTCCAGCGCACGCAAGCTTTTGACCTGTCCGGGCCCGGCGCAATAGACAGCGTCGTAATAGTCGAAACTAAAAAGCTTGTAAGTATGAATGTCCCCCACGGCATGCACCACATGCACATAACGACCGACCCCGGGAGAACGACGAATCTGCAAAACGTCAATGCCGGGCGTCGTGAGAACAAACACCTTGGTCTGTAAAAAGCCCAAGGCCGTATAGGCCGTGTTGGACTTGCCGATAAAGCGCGGATGCACGCACTTAAGGCCGGATGCAAAGACTGGATCTTTCTCGTCGCTCGTGAGATAAGAGCTCTCTACGCCAAGTTCCTCAAGCGCAACCAAAATCGGCCTGAACGTCGTCCAGTACGCTGCACTTTCGGCATAAAACGTCAATGTGTTGTGTTTGAGCGCATCCGTTTTGCCGGTGAGTCTGAAAAAAAGACTTCTGAGCGTCGAGGGAAGCTTGCGGATCACAAAGTAAACGCCCGAAATCAAGCCCACGAAGACGGACAGCAACATGCTGCCCGTACCGGGATCAAGATAGGCGTGTGCGGCCTGCGGTTCGAGCAGGATACTCAAAATAACGAACGTAATGGGAAGCGTGCGTCGCATGGTCGTTATCGGAAAGCTCGGTTGGCAAGTGCGGTGCCGGAAACCCAAAGCGCCGCCGCGCGCACCGCCAACGCACAAACAAAAATCAAGCACGACATGGCGGCCCCCTCACTGATAAAGCCGCTGTCAATCATGTCAATGGCTGCCACGGCCGCCACAATGCTCGAAGGGGTATAAAGAAACACTACCGCCGAGATCGTTGTGACCGCCGAGGCAAAAAGGTAGGAGAAGATATCGCAAAGTTCGGCGCGGCTCAAAGGCACAATCACGCGCGCGATCGTTGTCAGTCGCTTGGCTCCGAGCGTTTCGCCGACGGTTTCATACCGAGCGTTCATGGCGCTTAAGCCAGCCTTGGCCGTGATATGCGGCACGCTCCAAAGATGAATCGTCGTGTTGGCAATCACCAAAAGCAGACTGCCCAGAGCGCCGCTAAACAACGCCGTACCGGAAAATGTCATTGCCCAAGCCAAACCAAGCACCGTTCCGGGTATGCAGACGGGCAGCAAAGCCAGTTTGTCGTAACCCGTTCTCAACACTCCAGGCATCTGAGGCATACGAACCGTCAGATAAGCGCCGATCCAGGCCAAACCGGTTCCCAGAACAGCCACGGCAAAACTCACGATCAGAGAATGCAGCCAAGGACTGATGCCGTAGGCGGAGTTTTTGAAGGCGTAATTGGCCAAAGTAAGTTGCGTCTCGTACGGCCAAAACGTAATGAAGGAGCCGTAGATCACCACGCCGATCACCAGCAATTCGGCACCGACCACACACCAGGCCAGAATACCGGCCACGGCATCGCGCACCGGTGACGGATCGGGATCTTTGATTTGAAACACGGCCCTCGTTTGCGTCTGCGAAAAGCGTCGGGTCACCTGCAGCGCCAAAAGTGCCGGAATCAGAAGCCCCAGACTGAGGAGACCCGCCGCGGCAAAGTTCTGCTCGCCCACCGCCAACGCATAAATTTCGGTGGCCAGCATCGGAAAGTCACCCGCGAGCATCTTTGGCACACCGAAGTCCGTGATCGTCAAAATGAAGGCGATCATGAACGCGTTGGCGAGCCCCGCTCGCGCGTGCACCAGCGTCACGGTGGCAAAGCGTCGCCAGGGATCAGCGCCGAGGCTTCTTGCTGCCGCCAAAAGTTTGACATCCAAGGTTGCCAAATTGAGCCGCAGCTGCATCACCGTATGCGGCAGCGCAAAAACAAGTCCCGCCAGAAAAACACCCAAGGGACCGTAAAGATCCAGATTGAGAAGCAAGCCGTTGCTGCCCACCAAATAGATGAGTCCGATGGCAGGCATGATGGAGGGCGCAAACAAGGGAGCCAGAAAAAACACTTTGAGCGCACCTCGTCCGAAAGAGCGCGTCACCGTAATGGCATAGGCCACCGCAAAGCCCAGCACAGTCGCCGTCAAGGCAACGGCAGCACCCATGGCAATGGTGTTGCCGACAGCGCGAAGGTTATAGGGCGTCAAAAACGCTGCCGCTCCCGCGCCTTCGTCCGCGACAAGAATCGCGAGCTCGGCAAGCGGCCAGAGAAGTCCCGCAGCCAGGAGTGCCGCAAGCCCTCCAAGAAGCAGTTGGGGAAACGCCTCGGTTTTCGAGCCGACGACCGTCATTGTGCGCCCCATGTGCGCCAGGCGCTTTCCGGCAATTCAACGGCAATGAGTGAGTGCAGCGCAAACACCGACCGATCCGTATTGATGCGCAGTGCGTCAGCCGTGATGGTTGTCTGAAAGTCATTCATCAGCACCTTGACGCGCACCGTGTCGCCCATGAATTGCACGGCTTGAACTTTTCCGACAAATGTGTGGGGACGCGCGAGCGCCGCTTCCGTGGCTCGGTGCAGCTTCACGTCGGCATAGCGCAGACCCGTTGCCGCCCCTTCCCGAATCAAAGGCATGCGTACGATATTCATGCCGCCCACAAAAGTCGCCACAAATTCGCTTGCCGGTCGATCGTAGATTTCGTTGGGGGCGTCGGCCTGCTCGACATGGCCGGCATTCATCACCACGACATAATCCGATAGCGACAACGCTTCCTGTCGGTCGTGCGTCACCATCACGGTCGTCACACCAGAGGCTTCCTGAATGGTTCTGAGTTGCTCGCCAATGGACGCTCGTGACCAGGCGTCAAGCGCAGACAAGGGTTCATCGAGCAACAACAAACGAGGTCGAGGCGCCAGAGCTCGGGCAATCGCCACGCGCTGCTGCTGACCGCCTGAAAGCTCGGCCGGGTACCGATCGGCCAGATCCGTGAGATACGTCAACTCCAGCATTTCAGCCAAGCGCGAGCTCTGTTCCGCATCTGTCGCTTTTCTTGCTCTCAGTCCGTAGAGAATATTTTCCTTGACGGTGAGATTGGGAAAAAGCGCGTAATTTTGAAAAACAATGCCGATGCCGCGTGCTTCCACGGGCGTATTCGTCACATCTTCCCCATCGACCAATACACAACCGGAAGTGGGCGCTTCCAGCCCGGCAATGAGCATCAAGGTCGTGCTCTTGCCGCAGCCCGATGGCCCCAAGATGGACGTAAAACGTCCCGCCGGAATCTTGAGCGTTGTTTCATGCAGAGCCGTCTGCTCGCCGTACCTCTTGGTGATGGCTCTAAGCTGCAGGCCGGCGGCTTGGCGTTCGGTCATCCTTGTCTCATCCTTTTCTTTAGCGTGTCGCAAGTGCATGCCAGCGCGTCAGCATCGCCTCTTTATCCCTTGCCGCACGGGCAAAATCCATCGGCAAAAAACGCTCGGCAATGCGTTTTCCCTCGTCGGTGCTGAAACCTTCGCGTGCCGCAATGCCGCTGAAAGCGGCCGCAATTTCGCCGACGGCAGGACTTGCACAAAAGTCGAGAAAAGCTTTGGCTTCTTGCGGATGCGGACAACCGCGCGGCAGCGCACAGGCTTCCGCATCCCAAGCGATTCCCTCTTCGGGTTGAACGACCGTGACAGGCGTTTTGTACTTCAAAAAAGGCTTGAGAAAAGCCGCGGCGCTCAGTCCGATGGGAATTTCTCCCTGCGCCGCCATGGCTGCCGGCCTGGCACCGCTTGCCGCATAAAAAAGCATATTGGCGTGCAGTTTTTCAATCACTTCCCAGCCCTTTTCCTCGCCGAACCCCTGCACAAAGCCGTGAAGAAACATCAGTCCCGTGCTTGACGCCCTCGGGTTGGGCATGACGATCTGATCCTCAAACTCAGGGCGCAGCAAATCGACCCAGCTTTGCGGCACCGAAAGTCCTTTTTTCCAGAGAAGATCCGTGTTTACGCAAACCGATCCGCCCCAGGCGTTGATCCCGAACCAATGGTTGTCTTTTTCAACCATCTTGGGATTGAGCTTTTCGATCTCGTGCGGCGCATAGGGCTCGAGAACGCCTTTGGCTCGGAGGTTTTCCAGCGCAATGGCGGAAACGCCCAGCACGGCGTCGGCCTGCACGCGGTCTTTTTCCGCAAGAAGACGTGCACAAATCGGCCCGCCCGAAGCTCTCACATAAGTGATTTCGATATCGGGACGAACGGCGGCAAAGGCATTGCGATAAACAGCAAGCCACTCAGGCTCCACAGCCGTGTAGACCGTGATACGACGCCTTGCCTCAGCCGCACACAGAGGCGCAACCGAAACCAGAGGCAAGGTCAGCAAAGCCGCAAGGCCGCGTCTTCGTTGCATCGGCAATTATTCGAGTCGGAACTCTTTTTTGATGAGTTCAATCATGAAGCGAGCCACCTTGTCGCCCGTGTTGCCTTTCTTGCTGTCGATATTCATCTGAATGAGGCAATCGAGCACGCGCTCACGCAACGTGGAGCTGCTCACACCTTCGGTACGCGGGAAAATGACGAGGCGCTCCGGACGCACATGATTGACATTGTCGGCGCCGTGCACCAAAAGGTCACAATTGACGCTATCCATGAATTCGTCGGTGATGAGCCAGGGACCGGCCACCACTTCCTTCACGTAGCGGATGCTCTCCAAAATTTCCTTGCGCTCTTCGAAGCTCAATTCCGGCGTGTAGCCTTTCTTCTTTTTGATTTCGTCGTCCGTGGTCAACACCACCACGACATCACCGATCTCGGCTGCTTTTTTCAGAAGCCGAACGTGGCCGTGGTGAATCAACGTGGCCGACATATCGACCATAACGCGCGGGCGTGCAGCAGTGCAAGCAGTCATATGGGCACCAATTTCGTCAAAAGTTCAAAGCGGCCCAGAACAAAAAACAGCCACGCTCTTTTCCTCCTCCTGAGAAAAAAGCACGGCTTCGAAATTTTTGGGCTAAAGAATTTGACGCAAATTTTACGCCGACCTTTCGGATCGTTCGACTTTTCGGCTCAAAGCAGCGTTGCCATGTAGTACGGCAAATACCACACGTCGTCTTGTCGTTTGATTTCGCCGTGATGCAGAACAATGGCCTCCCCGATGCGTTTCTCGAACTTTTCTTTGAAGCGCACAAGCGATTTGATGCTCGATGAGCCCGAAGACTTGACCTCAATGGGAACGATCTTTTTGCCTTGCCGAATCAAAAAGTCGATTTCTATCGTGGTCTTTCTGGTTTCCGGATGGCGCTCCGCGTAGAAGTAGGCTCGGTGTCCGTTTGCCTTCAGACACTGCGCGACGACGTTTTCCACCAGCATGCCTTCGTTGACCTGCAGTTGGTCTCGAAGAACCGCTCTGTAGAGTTCGTTTTCCAAATAAGGCCGATCCGAGAAAGCAAGCGAAACCAGAAGTCCGGTATCCGAGAGATAACACCTGAACACAGGATCGGCGACGGCAAAATCATCGGTCCCGTCGATATTCTCGAGCGCACAAACCCAGTTGGTGAGCATCGAGGCATCAAGCCAATGGACAGGATTTTCATACTCTCGCCAACGCGCGTTCGGTGTGGCATGCGAAATCACGTACCTCTTATTGCAGCGCATCAGTTCTGATGGAATGTGCGCGAAGAACGCCTGCAAGTAGTCGCAGTTTTCCTTACTCTGCTCGCGCATTCCATCTTGCCAGAACGACAAGATCCGTTGCTTTTCAGAATCCACCGCGCCGTAGTCCTTGCCGTTGATAAAAGCCTGCACGACCTGCGGCATACCGCCCACCAGCATGTACTCTCGAAACGACCGCATCATGCTCTGATGCAGCGCTCCCATCGGCTTTTTGCTGTCAAAGTGTTCTCGCATGAGCGGCATCGTGAATGTGTCTGCTCTCGCCCAAAGGAACTCTTCGAAATCAAGAGGATGAACCTCAAGCGTGTACTCCTCGGACGGAATCAGGATGTCTTTGCTTCGTTTCGTCATACCGGCAATCGATCCGGTTTCCAAGTAGTCGTAGCGTCCGTCTTCCAAAAGCGTTTTGAGGGCTTGCCGAGCTTGAGGAAAGAATTGAATTTCGTCCAGGATGATGAGCGACTTTCGACGATACAACTGGGTCTTGTACTCGAACTGAAGCTGTGCGAAAAAAACATCCAAATCGCGCAAACCGGTGACAAACAAATCTTTGACAACTTGGTCAGCTTGATCGAAACGAATCAAGATGTAGCTCTCGTAGGCTTCGCGTCCCAACTTCTCCGCTAGCGTTGTCTTGCCTACACGTCTGGCACCTTTGAGGAACAAGGCGTAGTGCGGCGCGTGCTGCTCTTTCCACTTGAGCATTTCTTGGAAAATTTTTCGCTCGAACATCATCGCAAGCCCTCTTTTCACAAATGCGCACCTACTTATAGGCTCATTTTTCACAATTGCGCCATCTGGCTTACAAAAAAAGCCTGCGGCGACCTCAAAACGCTTCGTCTCGAAGTTTCCGCAGGCTGTTGACACAGGTTCGGCGCTTTCACGCCGAACCTGATCCTACCGTTACCACATGTACTTGAAGCCGAACATCGCACCGGTCGACTCGTAGTCATCCGAACCCGTCTGATGGTGGCCTTCCAGCCACACGTTCACGTTGGTTGTGAACTGTGCTTCGAGACCCAAGCGGAATTCGGCAAACTCAGCACCGTTTTGCGTGCTTGTGACATCGCCGTACTGCGTCGACATCGTGGTGGAGTAATCTCCGTTGTTGTAGACCCAGTTGGCTTCGGCATAGGCCTGCCAGGCAGGCCCCGTTCCCAATGTCGTCTGGATCTTCGTGCGGGCACCCACACGCACCAGCAAGCCGTTGTCAAAGTCGGACGAGTAGGTTTCGCCCAACCTCGATGTCCAATTGCCCGGATCGCTGAAGTTCGTCCAGTAGGCACGGACATGCGGTTCCAAACGCCATTCATAATGGCGTCCGCCATCAGTAAGACCCTTGGACAGGAGCTGATCCCAACTGGCTTCCGCCGTGAGGCTCAAACCGTTGACATCGTAGTCATCCGGACCGACTTCATTATCGAAGCGGTTCCAACGCAACTGCAATCCGAGGAACGGACCGCTTTCGGCTTTGCTCTCAGCCGTCATATACAGACCGGCCGAGTAGCCGCGGAACGAACCCTTCGAGCTCTTGCCGTCAACATTCGACGAGACGTCAAAGTCACCGTCGGCAAAGCCGGCAAGCACACCCCAACGGAACGTTGCGCCGTCGGTTTCACGCTTAAAGAGGTCTGTACCCAAATGCGTGGTGTAGAGGTTGCCGTCGGCATTCATCTGTCCGCTTGCATTCGAGAACTTCGTCCAATCGCCGCGCTGAACCATCCAGAACGAAGACTTACGCTGTTCTCCGGTCACCGGATCCACGTAGAGCGTTTCACCGAGATGTCCGCGCAGACTCAAGTCAAAGGCTTGAGCCTGCATGAAGGCCAGTGCGGAACGTGTACCTGCGTGGATGTTTTCCACATCCTCTGTGTTCCAGGGATCATCACCCGGGTCGGTGACAGACGACTGCAGGTAGTACTCGTTTTGTTCGGACGACCACATGAGTCGGTAGTAGAGATCGCCGATCTTGATCGAGTCCTTGAGCTTGAGGCTGTCGCCCGATTCGCCCTCGGCAACGCTGACAAGACCCAGGTATTCGAGTTCGCCGCCAGTACTCACCGAACTGTCGTAATTGACGTCAATGAAGCCCGTACCGTCGATCTCGCCCTTGATCGTCACGTGGTCGGACTTGGAATTGTCCTTGCCTGCGATGATCGCGTTGAGGTCAAGGGTGCCTCCGTCGGTGATGTAGTCGCCTTCAATCACGAGTTCGTTGCCGATGTAGTTCGAATCCGCAGGCGTGTCACCCGAAGAATTCTTGTTGCCGACATAGATCGTGCCGTTGTTGGTGACATTGCCCGAAACCGTGAACTGGACGGTGCTCGAACCTTCGGAGGACGTCCAGCCGCTCGAAACAATCGAGTTGTAGCCGTCAACGCCGCCGAGATAGAAGGCGCCGTCGGACGCAACACTGAGGGAGCCCACGCCGCCGAAGCCGGCAGCCCAGGCGCCGCCCTCGACCGTGAGAGCCGTGCCATAGACCGTGCTGTCGCCGGCAGCGCCGAATATGATGCCGCCTTCGGACGACTTGACCGCACCCGCACCGAGCGATTCGGCGGAGAGTTCAACAACGCCATCGCCCGTCTTCACGAACGTGATGCCCGAGGTCATCGTCTGCGTGACGTCGCCCACCGTCTCGCGGTCGGCGTAGTCGAGGATAACCGTCGCATTGTCGTCGGCCTGCGAAGCAGTGCCGCCGGCCTCGGCGTAATCGCCCGCCGTCGTGATCGTGGCATCGGCCGCGCCGAGCGAAGCGATCGAATCCGTACGGATCACCGTGCCGTCCGAGAGGACGAACGCACCGTGATAAGCGGTGTTCTCTGCTTCAAGCGAGAAGTCGCCGGTCATGCCCACAACCGCGTCGTCACCCGCGTCGGATTCGAAGCGGCTCGCGACGGTCACCGTGTCGGTGACGGTCGAAAGCAGGTTGTAGACGGCACCGCTGCCGACCGAAACGATACCCGTGAAGTTCTGCGCCTTGTCGGCCGCAACGTCAATGTCGACGTTGTCGTTCAAGTGAAGCGCACCGCTGCCCGTGAGGGTGCCCGCGATGTTGGACTCGTTGGCCGCATCGGTCACCTTGAAGACGCTGCCGTCCTCGAGCGTGACGGTGCCGCCCGACGCAACCTGGATGCTGCCCGCAGCGGTCAGGTCGGAGCGATTCACCAGTGTGGCGTTGTCGGAGACATTGACGGCAGACGTATCGCCGAGGCTGCTGCCGCGGTCGACCGTGAGCGTCGTCTCGGACGTACCGTCGCCGACGAGCGTCGAACCCGTGTAGGTGTTCTTGCCCGTGAGCGTAAGCTCGCCGTTCGCAAGCGCGAAATTGCCATTGCCGGTGATATCGGCATCAAACGAGGAGGCGTTTTCGTAGTCAACGTCGGCTGCATGGGCGCCGTTCAAAACCAGCGTCTTGCCGTCCTTCACGTTGACTTCCATGAGCTGATAGCCGACTCCGAGGATGTCGCGGCCGCCCGACTCGCTCGACGTAAGACCGAAGTCGTAGAAGCCCGTGGCAATCTCTTCGTCGCCGTCGACGATCGAAACGCCCAGCCGATCTTCCGGATTATTGATCGGATTGCCGTCCGGTCCGAGTACGACAAGGTCGTTGCCCGAAAGGACGATGTTGTCCGCTTCGGCGATGACGAGCGCAAGTTCGTCGCTGCGGTCGGCGGAAGTCACATCCTGAACATTGAGCGAAGCAGTGTCCGGATCACCCGGATCGAGTTCGCCACCGACGTTGATCGTGACATTGCTTTCGGTGATCGTGAGGTCGCCCGCCACGACAAGCTGAGCGTCGCCGATCGTCCCCGGCGTAACGTCGCCTTCAAAGACGATGGAAGCGCCCGACTTAACGGAGAGGTCGTCGCCGAGGATCACCGTGCCCTGGTCGGCCACGACGACGGTCGTGTCCTCACCCGTGGCATGGAGGTTGGAGCCGTCGACGTTTTCAACATTGCCGTTGCCGGAAGCGAGCTCAAAGCGGCCGCCGTCGATCGTGATGTCGCCGTTGAAGTAGTCAAGACCGCCCGAAATCGTCACGTCGCTGTCCTTGCCGGCGGAGAGAACGAGGTCGCCCTCACCGATCACGGAAGACGTCCAGTCGAGGTTGCCTTCGGTCTGCGTGAAGCTGCCCGTTGCGCCACTGCTGAGGACAAGGTTGCCCGATCCGATGCGGTCGGCGACCGTTTCGCCCTTGTCCATCGAAGCTTCGAGCGCCCAGTCGCTTTCGACGCGCACGTTGCCCGTGAACCCGGCGTTGCTGCCGCCGAGTTCAATCGTGCCCGTCGCGTCGTCGCGACCGATCACCACCGTACCGGAGCCCGTGAGCTTGTTGCCGACAAGGCTACCGTCGGACGCGTTTTCGTCGGCGATAACGAGCGTGTAGTCTTTGCCGATCGAAATGTCGCCCGTACCGAGACCGCCGACATCAGTGACAGTGCCCGTGCCGGAGAACTCGAGCCTCAGCTGCGACTGGAAGCCGTCGTTCTTGCCGGTGACGATCATGTCGTCGGTAATCGTGACGACGGAGTCGGCCGTACCGGCGAGCGCATCGTCTCCGCGGGCTTCAAGGATGCCGAGGGTCTGATCGAATTTGCCGAAGTCAACCTTCGCACCGGATTCGACATTGAGACGATACGTATTGCCGAACGCGTTGTCCTCGGCCGCCTTCACGGTGACGGAGCCCGTGACCGTGGTGCGTCCCGTGTAGTCGTTCTGCGTAGCATCGGAACCGTCGCCAAGCGCGATCGTCGTGCCGGAAACGCCGGAAAGCGTCAGGTTGCCCGAGCCCGTGACAAGAGCGGTCAGATCCGAATCAGACCCGGCTTCGTCATTCGTGATGAGCAGACCTTGCGCGTTTTCCGAATCGATCAGTTCGATCTTCGAGACGTGGTAGTTGAGATAAAGATCCCAAGTCGAAGAATCGTTCTGTTCAACGCCGAAGACTTCGTTATGACCGCTGCTGCCGAAGCCGCGCGTAACGATCGCCACATCGCGGCCGTCCTGCGTCAGCGTTTGTTCGGCATCGGAATTGACCGTGTTGAGCTTCAGGTAGTCGTCGAGCAGATCCGTGAAATCGGCTTCATCGCTCGAGGAGGCCCAGATCGTGTCCGCGCCGGAACCAAGTACGACATCGGCCGCATTCTGGATGAGGTCGATCTTCGCGCCCTCGTCGGCGATGAGCAGTTCGGAGCCGTCGGTGAGCGTGTTGGTCGCGCCCGCATCAAGGTTCACGAGCGACTCGGACTTGATCTCGAGCGTTGCGCTCTTGTCGGTGTCGCCCGCAAGCTGCAGCTGACCGCCGAGGCTTTCGTCCATCGAGGTCATGTCGTAGCGCAAGCCGCCGAAGTAGATGTTGCCGCCGTCAAGCGTGAGCGCACGGACGTGCTTGTCGATGTAGCGGTTGATCTGGTGATCAACTGTGCTCACGTAGAGATGGCCGTTTTCTTCAACCGAGATTCGCGAATTCATCGCCGCAAGCTGATTGGCCGTGTAGTCAGTCTCTGCGTCGCCGTCGTTGGCATAGGCAAGCGAGTAGCCACCGTTCTCAAGCACGATGTTGCCCGAGAACCCGGAAGTCTGATCGTCGGCGAAGCGGAACATCTTCTGGTTCGTCTGTGCCGTACCCGAAAGATTGATCACCACGTCGCCCGCTCCCGTCACCGAATTGGTGATCTGCGATACAACGCGGCTCGCGCCGCTCGTTGCGTCAACCGCAGCGACAACTTCGAGCGTGCCGCCGGCGGCAATCTCGGTGTTCCCCGTGCCGAGCGAAGCGGTGTTGCCGGCAGAAAGGACGGCTCCCGACTCGACGCTCGTTATACCGGTGAATCGGCTGTTGGCGCCTTCGATCGTGAGCTTCGTACCGTCGCCGGAGACGGCAAGTTTGCCGCCGCCCTGGCCGAGCGCATCGTTGCCGGCGATGACGTTGCCGTCCTCGCCGCCCGCAACCGTGAGAACCGCGCCGGCGCCTTCACCGGAACCGGCAACGAGGTTGAGGGTCGCACCCGACTGAACGTTGAGGCCGTAGACCGTCTCTTCGCCGAGAATCGTCGCCGAAGCGCCGCTCACGACGCCGGTGGCGCCTTCGAGGCGCAGTTCGGACGTTTGGCCGAGCGTATGTCCGGCAGAACCGGCAACAAGCGCCGCACCCGCAGCCACGGACGTGCTGCCCGTGTAGTCGCTGTCCTTATCGACGAGCGTGACTTCGCCTTCGGTGATGCGCAGATTGCCCGTGCCCTTCACTGCGGCCGTGAGCTCGTTGTCGTCTTCGTCGGCGCTCGTGCCCGTAAGCTCAAGCGTCTTGCCGTCGTGAATCGTGACCTCGGTGAGACCGTAGGAGAGCTTCAGACCGGAACCGGAGCCGTCCTTGTCGAGGACAAGCTTGTAGTCGTACGTGCCGGTGGCAACTTCTTCGCCGTTGGCGGCGTTGCGAATGGCAATGTTGAGCTTGTTGCTTTCAACATCATTGCCGTCGGTCTTGAGATTGAGGTCGGCCGTATCGCTCGAAACCTGACCCGCAATGAGCGTCGCGAGTACCGCGCCGCCGTCCTGACCGGTCAGATCCTGTGCGGTGAGCGGACGATTGATGAGATCGCCCTGCGCATCTTCGACATCCGAAGCGTCGGCGTAATCGTTGATATCGAGGTCAACGGTCACATCGCCGGCAAGCGTCAGCGTGCCGCTGCTGCCAAGATTGATGCTCGCGACTTCGCCTTCGCCCGCTGCGCCCGGCGTGCCGTTCTCAAAGGCAACCGTGCTGCCGCTGTTGAGCGTGATGTTCGAGACGGCGCCCGAAACGGCGTCGGAGACATCGATCCGCGTGCCGGCGTTGGCAACAAGGCTCGAGCCGCGCTTGAAGGCGTCGCCGTGCGCGTCAAGGTCGAACGTAACGTTGTTGAGTTCGAGTGTGCCGTAAATGTTGGCGTCTTCAAAGGCGAGCGTGCCGCCAGAAGTCGATTCGAAGCTGACCTTGCCGGTGCTGCCGATGGTAAGACCGTTGCTGACCGTGGCGCCGCTTTCGATCGCGAAGCCGGCAGACGCACCGCTCCAAACGGCAATATCGCCCGTGAAGTTGGGTCCGGACAGAATATCGTCGTTCGCAAAGGAAACATTGGCGCCCGAAGTCACGTAGATGTTGGTGAGCTCGCCGCCCGTGATCGCATTGTCGATCGTGCCGTTCGCTTCGCTCCCCGAAATCGTGAGCGTCGTTGTATCGACAAGTTCGACGGCACCGTGGCCGAGAGAGAGCTCGTCGCCGATCGTCACGCTGCCGCTGAACGTCCAGTCAGCGTGTAGGTTATCGTTGGCGCCGTTGATGATCGCCGTACCGTTGACAGCAAGATTGGCCTCGTCCGTGCTCTTAAGCGCATCGTCGCCGAGCGCAAAGAGCGCGTCCATCGACTGGTCGTGCCCCGCAAAGTCAACGGAGCTGCCCGCGTCTACGCGAAGCGCTGCGGTATTGCCGAAGCCCGAGTCGGTATCGAAGACAACCTGAGCATTCTCAGTGAGCCACGTCTTGCCCGTGTAGGTATTTTCATCCCCTGCAAGCGTTATCGTGCCCTTGCCGGCGGCGCCCTTGAAGACGATGTTGCCGGTCGCGCTGCCGTTCTCACCGTTCTTGATGAGCGCGTCAAAGACGGACGTCCCGTCCGCTGCCGCATTGGCCGTGATGGTGAGACCCTGCCAGCGAGAATCATCAGCGTAGTTGCTGCTGCTGACATTGCCGGTTTCGTAGAGCAGACCAAGATCGGAGACCTTGTAGCCGATCGAAAGCGTGCCGGACTCGCTGTTGTACATGAAGTTCTCGTCGTACTCGCGAACGGTTTCGGCAACACTCCTGTATTCGGAGCTGCCGTCCGCCAAGATGACTTTCTGCTCAATTTCCTGCGCGGTCCCGTTCGCCGGACGTTCGGCGTGGAGATAGTCGCTGCCGATAACCGTCGAACCGCTCACGGTTTCGGATGTATCGCCGTCCACAAGAACGAGATCGCCGATGCCGGAGATGACAGTGACGTTCGCGCCGACAGAGCCGGCATTGAGAATTTCGGAGCCGCTGTCGGAAATCTGGATGGGATCGTCCGTCGTGCCGAGGACAACGGTGGACTGCCGGTCATCAGCAACTCCCTCGGCGTGCTCAAGCGTCAACGTGCCCGAACCGAGATTGATCGTCGAGTTGAAAGCGCCCTCGCCTTCTTTGTAGCCGATAGCCCCGGCTTCGATCGTGCCGCCCGCCATGGTGAGGCCGCCGAGATTGCGTTCGTTCGAAGCACTCGTTCCGGAGCCGTCGCCCACGAGGTCGACCACGCCGCCGTCGTTAAGGACGAGCGTTGCCCCGGCAAGCGGATCGCCGCTCCCGCTGGTTGACGTGAAGAGATCGGTGAAGTCGATCGTGCCGCTATTGAGCACGAAGGTGCCCGTGAAGTCGGCATCCGACTGTGCCGCCGCGAAGCGGAAGTGATCCGAAGTGTTCAGGAGCGAAATTTCGACCGTGCCGCCGCCGGAACCGTCTTCGCCGTCCGTAAAGACGCCGTAGAACGAAGCGTCACCGGAGCGATCGGACTCGATTGTCAGGAGCGAATCTTTATAGACCACCACCTTGTTGCCGGCCGAGTTGTTGCCGAAGAGACTGCTGTCCGTCGCGGCAATGTCAACCCAAGCGCCATTCGTGAGCACAAGGTCGCCGTAGAAGGTCGTCTGCGAACCGTGAATCGTAAGGTCCGCGGCCACGCCTTCGTCAACCTGACCGTTGCCGACGACCTTCAAATCACCATGCCCATGCAGTTCGCCGTAGAGGTGATTGATCTGGTCAGCAGACGTATCCCCGTCGGTCGACGAAACGATGGTGAGCGTCACATCGCTCGCGCCGCCCATCGAGTCGGTGGAACCGATGGCAAGCTGACCGCCCGAAGCCAACGTGATGCCGCGAACGGTGTTGTCGCCTTCGATATAAGTATTGGCACCAGCCTCCGTCGTGAGACGTGCAGTCTGACCGAGCGTGTAGGTTTCAGCATAAAGCGTCGCTCCGCTCGAGACCGTCGTCGTGCCCTTGTAATCGTACTCACCCTTCTTGAGCTTAGAACTCAGACGAACTGTATTGTCAGCAATGCGCAAATTGCCGTCACCTGTCAGATAGACACTGAGCGTGCTGGCGTTACCGGACGGATCGTCTTCGTCCCCCGCAAGAACGAGCGTCTTGCCGCTGGAAATATCGATGCCTTCGAGCGAATACGTGATTTGGAGATCCTGTTGACCGCCGGCGTCGCCGGAGGTCCGAATTCCGTACCCGTAGATGGCTTCGGCCACCGTACCGCTTTCCTGAGCAACACTGCCCGACTGTTCGACATCAAAGCGAATCGTCTGACCGGTGCTGCTTTCACCGTTAACGGTCACAGTACCGTTCGCGAGATCACCGTCAATGCCGTTCATCGCGGTCGCCACATCGATCGTCGTGCCGCTGCCCGAATCCTGCAGGAGGAGATTGGACGATTCGACGGAGGCATCCTTGATGCCGAGGTCGATATTGAAGCCGTCCTCAAGATGGAGTTCTTTAACGGTGATATGCGCGCTCCCCGTACCCGTCGATCCCGGAGCACCGACGCCGTTCAAAGTGAGACGGCCGCCGTCGCCAAGCGTAAGGTTCTTGGTTTCAAGACCAACTTCGCCCGTAACAAGCGCCTGCGCACCGTTCGTGAGCGTGAGATCCGTGAGATCCGAACCATAGATCTCGCCGAGCGTTGCGTTCTTGACGCCGCCCGTTTCGGAAAGATCGATCGTCCAGTTGTCGAGCGTCAGCGTGCCGCCAAAGCCCGAAAGCGAACCCGCCTCAAAGAGCAGATCGCGAGAGCCGGAGCCGTCGCGCGCGAGCGTGAGGTCGCCCGTGCCCGTCACGGCGTTGTTCCACGTCCAATCGGCGGTGTCCTGCGATTCAAGCGTGAAATCGGCTTCGCCGGCAAGCGCGACGGTGCCCGTACCAATGTGGCCGTAGATATTGCCGCCCACACTCACCTTGCCGGACGCGTCAACCGCGAGACCGCCCGTGAGGTCGTTCTTGCCCGTGAGCGTCACGTCCGAACCGGCACCGATTCTGAGCGAACCGGCACCCGAAAGAGCGTTGCTGAACGATCCGCCGGCACCGGCCAGAACGAGTTCTGCGTCTGCATTGGTAATCGTCACGCGATTGTCGGTGCCGAGCGATGCAACATCCGTGAGCGTGAGATCGCCATTGCCTGTCAGATCGACGTCAAGGTAGAAGCCCGAGTTGGCGCCGGAAACCTCGCCGCCCGACGTAATCGTGAGCTTGCCCGAAGCGTCCTTGTCGGAGACGAGCGCACCCGAAGCGTGGATTTCACCAATCGTCTGATTCGTGTCGCCGAAGGCAACCGACGTGCCCGTCTCGGTATTAAGTGCGCTGGTATAGCCGAGCGCATTGTCTGCAGCAAGTATGAGCTCCGCACGGCTCGAGACAGAAGTTTCTCCGTGATACGAATTGGCTTCCAAAAGCTGAACGCTTGCACCGTCGGAAATGGACAAGCTTCCGGCCGCATCTGCACCGTTGTCGGTGATGACGAGCCCGATATCACCGTCCTCGGAAACCGTAAAGGTGCTGTCCTTATTGATTCGAAGCGTCGTGAAGCTGAGGTTGAGATTCAGATCCCAGAGCCCGTCATCTTCACCCTGAACCGCACCGAAACCCTGCGCCGTGCCTTCGAGACGAGCAGTTTCGACGTTGTTTTGAATAACCGCCTGCTCAATCGCCGTGCCGGCGGACGTCGTACCGTCAAGCTCAAGCTTGAGCTTAGAAAGATCGCCGCTGAAATCGTTTGAAGCGTCGCGGATCAGCGTCAAGGAGCCGCCCTGCATGAAGGCTGCCGAGCCGGTGTCGCTCTCAACACTCTGGAATTCGCTGTCCAGGCGAACCGTCGTCGAGCCCGAAGAGCCGCCGATCGTGAGATTCCGGTGTTCGAGATCCAGTACGCCGTCTCCATTGCCAAGCTTGCCGAAGTCGACGACGGCATCCGTCAACGAAAGACCGTAAACGCTCCGGTCGCTCAGACCGGCATCGCCGTTGACCGTCAGCGTTCCGCTCGTCACGGAGAGCGCGACGTCTCCAAAACGTCGTTGCCGGCGGTCGTGAAGCTGTAATTCGTACCGGTGAGCGTCAGTTTCGAGCCTGCGAGGAAGTCGCTTGCAGCCTGAGAGTCGCTTGCAGCCTGATCGGCGCGGAAAGCAAACGTGTCGTCACCGTCACCGCTTACAACGATTTCGCCGCCGGCAACGGATAGATCGAGCTTGTTGGTGAGCGTGGTTGCGCCGGATGCATCAACACTCAACTTTGACTTGCTGCCGGCAAACGCGATCGTCCCCGATCCGAGCGACGCACCCGCATTGAAGTGAATCTCGGCATCAAGACCGCCGTCCTTGCCAAGCACGACATCGCCGGCGTAGCCAGAGTTGTTCTGGGAAACTACCGTTTTGCCGCTTTCGAGCGCAAGAGAACTGGAACCCGTGAGCGTGCCGGTGAGGTCGTTGGTTTCACCGGTCGTACCGAGCACGGTTAGCGTACCTTCGTTCAAGACGGCGCTGCCGGAGAGATCGAAGATGCCGACGGTGTTGTCGCCCGAATTCGTGAAGCTGCCCGACACGTTGAGCGCGCTCGTCTTGCCGAGAGCACCCGCGCCGGCGACAAGGCTGCCCGTCCCAGAAACCGTCGTCGAACCGCTGTAATCGTTGTCTTTGTTCGAGAGCGTCAAAGCATTCGAAACCAGGAGGTTGCCGCCGCCCGTAATCTGGACATTCAGGCTGCCGGACTCGCTGATTTCGAGGGTCTGCAGCAAGTTGATGATCTGCAGTTCGTACTGAACGCCGGCATGCTTGCCGTCTTCAGTTGCAACAAGCGTCTTGCCAAAGCCGAAAGTCCCTTCAGCAACCGGATTCCCGCTGCCATCCTTGATATCGGACACGACACTGGTGTTGCCGCTGACATCGAGCTTCGTACCCGAAAGCTGCGCGTCTGTGATCGTTTCATCGGTGCCGATCACCTCAATCAACGACTGGAAGCTGCCGCTGTCAGCGACATTGAGGAGTTTGGAGGCATCAATCTCGCCGCCCGAACCCGCTGTGGACGAAGCGGTCAGGTGGATAGTGCCCTTCATGTCACCGAGACTGCCGACCTTAAGCTGACCGAGCTGCGTCGTCCCCGTTCCGCTTACACCGAGCGTGCCGTCGAACCAAATGTGACCGTCGCTGTCCAGCGTGAGCTTGTCAAGCACCTGTGCGGTATCGCCGGTGGCCACATGCAGTACGCCATTGGAGCCAACATTGAGATGGGCCGTATCAAGGACCGCCGCATTGGTCGCACCGGACGAACCTTGATCTCCGCCAAGGTAAAGAACCGACGACTGCAGCGTTACCTTGCCGCCGGAAATAATCTGATTCGTTCCAGCGAAATTAACGGCTTCGTCGTCTGCGGCAAGCACAAGCTCGCCGCCCTCGACAAGGGTTAGATCATTGGTGATGGTCCAGCCGCTGCTTCCATAGAGCCGAGCAATACCGCCCGCCTGAATATCTACAGCGGCGTCGCCGAGTGCGTTGTTGTCGGCATTCAGATCATTAACAAGAACCGTTGCTCCGTTGGTGACAAGGAGCTTCCCGAACGCATTATTCGTGTTAAGCAGCTCGAGGTGCATCTTGTCCGTTCCGTTGCCGATCTGAACGGTACCTGCCCCACTCAACTTGTTATTGATCTTGGCGTAAGTACCGCCATCCTCAAACCCGGATACCGCAAAGATGACCGACGTGTCGTCGTCCAACGAAATGGTCGTACCGTCACCGCCGACACCCGAAGCGTTCTGAATTGTCAGGGTCGTGCCCTTACCCGAGAGAGCAACCGTACCCGAAACGCCGTTGTTGGCACTGGAAATGGTCGAGGCGCCGCTCGTGAGCGTGAGCGAACCGCTTGCATCCATCGACAAGCCGTTCTCGCCTGCAACCGAAATCGAGCCGATCGACTGAGCCGTGCTTCCGACCGAGACGGTGCCGCTGCCGGTAACTTCAAGCAAAGCCGAATCGCCGAGCGCTTCGTTGGCAGCGAGCACGAGCTCACCGTCCGTCACGTAGGTGTTGCCCGTGTAGGTATTGTTGGCATGATTCAGCGTGATTGTGCCGCCCGCAAACTCAATGCTGCCTTCACCGGTGATAAGCGCGCTGATGGTCCCGGAATCACCGGTTTCGGCGGACGCGTCGATCAAGAAACCGCTGCCGTTGCCGGACAACAGGTTGATCTTCGAAAGGGTCCACGACGCACCGATGCCGTTCGTATTACCGACAAGGTGACCGCTCGAATAGGTGAGTACGGCCGTTGCAGAACCGTCCGCATAGCGATCGGACTGCTTAACCTGCTGACGCTCTTCGACGGAACTGAATTGGAGCTGGGAAAGATCAATAGCGGGATCGGTCGCGTCGAAGCCTTCGATAAGCTGAACCGAGAGGTCCTTATTGAGATCGAAGACATCGGAACCCGTTGCATTGTTGTTTTCACCCAACGCAACCTTTATCACACCCTGAGGCGTCGTAAAGTCACCAAGTCCCCCGACGACAATCTGACCGGAATCGGAGCCTTCGGTCATTTCACCGAAATCAAGCTCACCGCCAGCCAGTTCAAGCTTTCCGACTGCCCGATCGCTGACATTGCCAGCGCTATTGACGGTGATGTGCGAACCACCGGACACCTTCAGTGTCGCGTTTTTGAGCTCGCCAGCGTCTTCATAAAGGTGATAGTCGGCGCCTTGGAGAAGGAGAGTACCGGTAAAGTTCCCATCCTTCGCCTGGTTCGCGCTGAAGTCAAAGAGGAAACTTTCGGAACCAGAATGAACTACCTTGATCTGACCGTTGCCCGTATAGGTATTCGTTAGAGTCGTAGATCCAGTCGTAGATTCGCCGTCGTAGATATACACAACGTCGCGATAGCTGGAGAAAGCGACTTCACCAGTACCAAGGCCGGCATAACCACTTTTCGTCGAGTGGAAGTGGATGTTAGCGCCTGAGTCCAACTCCTCTGATCCGGCCTTGATCTGGCCCGTAAAGCCTCCGTCAGCAATACTGCCTCTTACATCCAGGGGGCCACCTACCGTTAACGTCCCGGAACCAGAAATAGAACCGCCCGTAATTTCGGAGGCTACGCCACCATTCGCGCCAGCCGTAAGCTTCAGTTCCGAACCTTCATTCAGAACAATATTCGAGCCGGAAGAGCGCATTCTCTCTGCCGAGTTGGTGGCACCTGCGGCATTAACAAAGGTTGCTCCGCCCGAAAGGTCAAGGCTGCTCGTTGCACCGAGGCCGGACGAACCGACTGTAAGCGAAGCGTTAGCACCCGAAACCCAGGTGACGCTGTCGTATTCGTTCTCACCAGTCAGCTTGATCTGACCCGTAATGAGGAGCGTGCCGGCGCCACTCGAGTCCGTAATCACGGCGCTGAGAGAGCCGCTGTTGGAAAGCTCGAGCGTCTTGGCGTCGACAATGTCGACCGTCTTGAGCGTGTACTCAATGCCAAGCGAATCGTTCGCCGAATTGACCTTGCCGGTCGCAAGCGCGTAATCGTAGATCGCATGCGCGACGGTATCCGTATCGCCGGCATTGCGAACCGCCTGACGAAGGCCCGAGCCCGAAGTAGTTGTGCTGTCGTTGAGCGTCCAACCGCTCTCCGAGACCGTGCCGGTCTCAGCCGTGATGAGCGCCTGGAAGTGCGAAACGTCGTCGATCGTCAAAAGATCGTTCTGACCGATCGTCTGGTCAACCGTACCGTTCGCATCGGGGATCGTAAGCGCAATGTTGCCCGAACCGGAAAGCGACCCAACCTTCAGATGACCGAGTTCTTCGGTCGTCGTACCGAGACCGAACTCGCCGGCAAACGAAATCGTGCCGCCGCTGACGTTGACCACGTCGAACGTATCGACAATCGAATCCTGGAGCGCGACGGTAAGCGTCGAGGCGCTGCCGAGATTGAAGTCCGCGTTGGCCAGGTTCGCTGCGTTGTAGAAGCCCGAACCAGAGCCTCCGCCAACGGTCATCTTGATGCCGTCTTCAAGGCTGAGCGTGCCCGTAAAGCCGGAAGTTTCCGCATCAGTCCAGTTAGTGCTGAAACCGAACTCTTGATCGGAAGTGCCGCTCACAACGAGGTTGCCCGCGCCGGCGAATACATTGTCGACAACAATGCTGCCGCTGTCCTGCGAGAGGGCAAGCGTTGCGTTAGTGCCGAGCGCGACAGTGCCTCCCTGGCCGAGGATGCTGTCGACACCGACGGAGCCCGAGCCGCTGACGGAAGCGGTCGTGCCGCTGGTGAGCGACCAGTCGCCAAAGTAGTTTGTGTTGTCCGCGTAAATGTTGAAGCCCGAGCCGCTCAGTTCAACCGTAGCGCCTTCTTCACCGTTAACAACCTTCGAGAACGTATTGTCCGCACTTTGGTCGTTGATGACCAAACGCGTGCCGTTTTTGAGCACAACGGTTCCTGAAGAGCCGATACCGAGCGTATCGCTAAGCTCCAGTGTGTGACCGTTCGTGAGAGTTACGTTACCCGTGAACGCCGACTGTTCGCCGCGAATTAGCGAATGAAGCCCCTGGTAAGCATCGCTGCCCAACGTAACCGACCCACTGCCCCTGATCCCGTCGGCCGAATTCACGTCAATTGATCCGAGCGTTTGCGAGAAACCGCCGAAGTTGACGTACCCGCTCACTACATCAAGGAGACGCGTATTCCCGAAACCGTTGTCGGCTCCAAGCGTCGCCGACCCGGTCGTCAACGTCGTGACGCCCGTGTATTCATTGCTGTTCGTGATGCGAATGTCACCGCCGGCAAACGTAATGTTGCCGCCGCTGCTGCCCGCCTGCTCGTCATCCGTAATAAGAACGGACAGCTCCGAGTCATGACCGGTCGCATCGAGGACAAGACCGGCGGCATCACCACCCTGCGCGAGTTTGAGTTTCGCGACCTGGTAGGACATGACAATGGTGTTTTTCGTCGATGGACTTTCGTCGACAAAGCCGCCGCTCCACTCAACATAAGCAACCGTGTCGCCGAGAGTATTGCTGATCGCCGAGTCGTCCATCTGGTCGCTCGTTGCTGCCTCAAGCTTCTCGCGGCTGCCCTCCGTTTCGTTCTCGTAATGAATCAGCGCCTGAGTGAAATGACTCGTGTCGGCATCAAGAATGTTGAAATTGTCATCAATAGCCGCAGAAACGCCGATATAACCAACGTCGGTGACGTCAAGCGTGCCTACGTTGAGAATGGCTGTTGTACCCTGGCTCCCTGTCGTGAACAGGACATCGTCGAAGGAAATCAGACCGCCCGAAAGCGTCAGCGTGTTGTTGAGCTGATAGTTCTGGGAAGCACTCCCATTGCGCGCGTCAATAAGGAGGGCCGAATTGGAGCCGAGCGTGAATTTGCTCGTATCGTTCACCGAAACGTACGAGTAGTTGCCCGAATCAGATAGATCAAAAGTGAGCTGCGCATTTTCAAGGCTGAAATTCGCACCCGAAAGCGACGCATCCTGGGCAAAACTTACGCTCGCACGGTGATCGGCAGTCTCGGCGCCAGAGCCGTTAATGACAAAGGTCGAACCCGAAGCAGCCGTGATGGCCGTTTCGATGACAATCTCGTCCTTCGCAGCGGGATCGTCCTCGCCGTCTTGACGCTGGCTGTTGTTAATCGTGAAGCTGGATCCGGATCCGAGCGAAAGCGATCCGCTGCCTGCGAGCTCGCCGACAACCTGGCTCAAACCGTCGGCAAGGGAGACGGAGCCGCCTGCGGCGATCTCGAGATAATCCGTTTTGCCGAATGCGTCATTCTTGTCAAGCGTAACCGAAGCGCCGTTTTCGACATACGTCGACCCCGTGTAATCGTTGGCGTTGCTGCCGCTGACGCGAATGTTCCCGCCCGCGTAAACGATATTGCCGCTGCCGGTAACATCGGCTGAAAGTTCGCCGCCGTTGCCGTCAGCCGCAAGCCGCAGGCCGCGACCGGAATCGGAGTACTGCAAATCGATCTGCCGGATGCCATATCGCATGTAAATGACATCTTCATCAGCGTCGTAATAGAAGCTGCCGCTGCCACCGCGATAGAGCTTGGCGACAAGATCGTCGGCCGTCCCGTCTCCGTCGGCATCCTGGTAGTAATTTTCACCCGTGCCGCTGAACGAAACGTCCGTCTGGAAACCCGAAATGGAAACGGTTCCGCTGCCAGTGATTTGGCTGCCATCGAGGTAAACGTCGGAAACACCTTCGAAAAGCGTGAGGTCGAAGACCCCGCCGCCCGAAAGAAGTGCGGAACCGCTGTTCAGTTCATCGAAGCGGTTTCCGGTCTGCTGCGAAGTTCCGTCTTCGAAAACAACGGTTGTCTGGTTGTTCGAGGAAAGATCAATTCGTCCGCTGCCGCTCCACGTACCGCCGTTGCTCGAAAGAACAAGTTGGCCGCCGGAGCCGTCGATCTGACCAAAGTCGATCGTGCCGCCCGATGTGAGGTCAAGACCCCAGACATTCTTGTCGGATTCGCCGCTCGAAATCAGCTGGCTGTCACCCGAAAGCCCGATCAGCGTGCTGCCGGCAACGGCTGCATTGTTCGAGTCATCAAGCGAGAAGGTCGCATCCAGGAAGTTGAGTTTCGAGCCGGTCTCGAGCCCCGACTGATTCGTACCAAATGCAAAAGCGCCGCCCGACAGATTCACATTGATTGTGCCGTAGCCGGTAATTGCATTGGAGAACGTCAGACCGGTGCTTTCGTTGATATTGATGACGGAGCCGGAATTCGCAAGCACAATTGCCCCGCTGCCGAGCGCACCGGCGCCCGAAAGCGTCAGAACGGCATCGGAACCACTGTCGCCGACCTTGATCGTTCCGCTCCATCCCGATTCACCGCTCGTTCCCGAATTCGCATGAACGACGAGTTCACCGTCGTAAAGATTCAGCGAACCAGACCCCAAAATGGCACCGGAAATGGTTGACGTCTGGCCGGCAGCCTGCGTGATGCCGAGCGTTTGGCCTGCCGAGAACTCGAGAGTACCGTGAGCGTCGACAACAAGATGGCCAACGCTGTTAGCACCGGCATTCACGAAGCGGCCGCCGGACTCGACACGAAGTTCGGACGTTTTGCCGACGCCGCCTTCACCGGCCGTCAACGTCCCTTCAACAGTCGTGACGCCCGTATAAGCATTCTTGTTGGTGAGCTCGATGGCTGCGCCGCTGGCAACGGTCAGGTTGCCGGCGCCGGTCCCGTAATCATCGACGAGGGCCGAAAGCGACCCGCTTTCCGTCAGAACAAGTGTCTCGCCGCCAACAATATCAATTTCGCTGAGGTTGAAAATCAAACCGAGCGAATTGCCGCTTGTTCCAAGCTTGTAGTCGTACTGAGCGTACGCCACGTTGCCGGTGCCGCCGGCGGCGAGATCGCCCGTGATGTTCTGCGTGCCGCTGAACGAGGTATCCGAACCGCTCCCATTGATCGTGATGTTGTCAAGCGACCCCGTAATACCGCCGGATGCATTGATCAGCCCTTCGAATTTATTGGACTGAGACGCAATGATCTCCGAATGCGAAAGCACGCCGGTGAGATCTTCTGCATCACCCGGGAGTGTCAGCTTAATATCGCCGCTTTGCAAATTGAGAGAACCGCTGATATTGAGTTCAGCAAGCGAAGACGTATCCGCATTAAAGCCTGCAGTACCTTCGAAGCGAATGGCACCGCCCGATACGTTCAAATCGGAGAACGTCGACACGGCACCGTTGCCGGAAGCAACGGTCAGCAGCGCATCGCCGATCAGGCTGAGATCCGTATTCCTGAATGCACTGGCGTTATGGGCGCCGATCGAGTCCGCAGCGCCGCCCACCGTCATGCCGATGCCGGCAAGCGAAAGCGTGCCGGCAAAATCGGAGCCGCTCGACGAAAGGCCGAACGTCTGGCCGGCGGTCGTGCCCTTAACGACAAGCGATCCGGCACCCGAAAGAACTTCGTCAATCGTCAGCGCAGATTCGCCGGCTGCAAGCTCAAGCGACAAACTGCCGCCGCTGAAGCTGAGCGTCGCACCGGACCCGAGCGCATTGTCGATGTCAGTCGACGTGCCGGAACCACTGACATTGCCCGAGCTGCCGAGCTGCCAAGTACCGGTGAAAGCCGTATTGTTGCCCGAAACGTCAAATGTCGAATTGGCAACAGCAACCGTTCCGGCCCCCGAGAGGTGCGTCGAGAACGTTCCGCCAGTAGCGCCGTCAATGGTCAGGACGGAATTGTCTCCGAAGCCAACAGTCGCGGTGCCACCAATACCGGCAACACTGTTAATCGCAAGATTATGGTTCGCGGCGAGCTGAATCGTACCGATAAAGCTGTTGCTCCCCCAAATCTGAGAAGCGCCGGTCTGCCCCGTTCCGAGCGTAAGCGTGCCGGAGCCGCGAAGTGCATTCGAAGCATTCTGATCTCGACTGCCGACAACAAGCGATCCGACCGTCTGAGAATAGCCGCCGATATCGACCGCAGCGCCCGAGGCAATCGAAAGCTTCGACGTGGTGCCGAAACCCGAATCTTTGGCAAGCGTCACGGTACCGCCCGTCACTTCGGTCTCGCCGGTGTAGGTGTTGCTGCCACCGATCGTGATGTTGCCGCCCTCAAAAACGATCTTCCCGGCCGTCTTCCCGGCCGTAGTCTCGTAGTCGGTGATTTTCGCTGAAAGAGTGGTGTCAGTCGAAAGCCCGGACGCATTGAGCTTCAGACCGTCCGTCTTATCGGCAAGCTGAATCTCACTCAAACGCAAATATGCGTAGAGCGTATTCCCTTCAACGTTGAAGACATCATTGCCCGAACCGGCAGACCAGACACCGTATGCGACAGTCTTGTCGGAACCGGAATTCTTGATCTCGCTCTTCATCGACGTATCGGTGAGATCGATAACAAGTTGACCGGAGCTGAGATCAATGCCGCCATCAGCCGTGACGAGCGCCTGCTTCAGACCGCCATTGGCGTCGTCAGCCGCGAGGATGTTCTGCGTGCCGTCGAGATTGATCCCGCCCACCGACACGTCGTTGCTGCCGTTGATCGTGAAGCTGCCGCTTACGTGGAGCTGCGCATTGTTGCTGTTGGCGTCGCCCATCGACACGGAAGAAAAGTCGATTTGCGAGCCGCCCTTCAGCGTAAGGCCGCCGAGCTCGCGCCGATCGGTGCCGGAACCAGAAACAATCAAACGACCGTTCGTGTCAAGTGCCAGATCCGCCCTGCTGAGTACGGTCTGCGTCGCAGTACCGCTGGCAAGACGAACGGTACCATCCGAAAGCGACACGGTACCGCCGAACGCACCGGCACCCGAGTTGGTAAAGCTCAGTTCGTTCGCTTCAGCGCCGAGATCAACAATGAACTCGCCGGTGCCGGCAAGAATATTGCCAACAGATGCGGACCCCGTCTGTTCCAATGTCAGCGCCGCCCCGCTGCCAAGCGTAATCGTACCGGTCCCGGAAAGCCCTTTGACAGTCTGCGTGACCCCGTCACTTAAAGTGACGTTGCCCTGAGCCGTAAGAAGCGAAGTGCTGCCGAAGCCGTTGTTCGTACCGAGCGTAACGGTAACATTGCTGTCAACCGTCGTCGCGCCGGCGTAGCTGTTGCCGACAACACTGTCGCCAGCGAAGTCGACGATGGTAAACGAAGTCTGGGTTCCGTCGGCTGAGGAGAACTGCAGGCTGTGAGAACCGTCTTTATCCGAATCCGTTACAAGCGCGGAAAGCTCGTTGCTTGTGCCGCTGCCCGAAAGAATCGTGTTGCCGATAAGGCGAATTTCCTTGAGCTGCGTACCGACCTGGAACGCGTTTCCGTTCTGTGTGAGCGAACCGTTAACCTTCCAAACTGTTTCGGCGACCGTCGCAACGCTGCCGCTCTGAGTCTGCTGGTAATCAAGAACCAGATTCCCAAGATTGACAAAGTCGCCCGATCCGGAAAGCGTAATTTCGGCGTCCGCGCCAACTGTCACGTTGCCTGCAGTGATGAAATCCTGACTGACGCTGCCGCCGTCATAATCCGTGAGCGACAAATCGGTTTCAACGGATACGCCCGTAAGCGTAATGGTCGTATCGCTATTGAGACTGAAGGAACCGGAAATATTGTGCGGAGCGGTGTCGGAACCGATAACAAGGGCCGAAGACTCAAGCTTGGAGGCCGCATTAACCGTCAGATTCTTGATGTTGCTCGCACCGGAACCGAAATCGAAAACGGCACCGGAGCCGAGTACGATACTCGAGCTGCCCGCAAAGGCCTCGTTTTGCCCGTCATCGAGCGAGAAGCGACCGTTACCGAGCGAAAGATCGCCCGTGAAGCTCGATCCCTGTCCCGAATTTCCGAAAACAAGCTTATTACCCGAGCCGCCGAGATCGATATTCAGGTCGCCTGCACCAGAAATGATGTTGTTGATGGTCTGATCACCGGAAGCATCAACAGTAAGCTTCCCGCTGTCGGCAATGGAAATCGTGCCCGTTCCCGACGAATTGATGTTCTTGACGGTCTGTTCGATGCCGCTGCCGATCTCAACATTACCGTAAGCGATAAGGTCGGACGTTTGGCCCATCGCATCGTCTTCAGTCAAGACAAGGGTCGTCCCGTCAGTGACGGTGGTTGAACCGGTGTAATCGTTTTTATCGGTCGTAGACGCGTCGCCGATCTCGATGCGCGTACCGTTGCCGGTCGCATTGTCTGCCGCATCAAAAACGATGTTGCCCGAACCTGTGATCTTGGCGGTGAAGTCCTGCGTCTTGGACGCCTCGGACGCCTTGTCGCTGCCTGAGATCGTCAGAGTCTGGCCTTCTTTGATGTCGACCTGCGTAAGCTTGTAGGCAAGATCGAAGTTGCCGCTGCCGTCGTAGCGCAGTTCGTCTTCCAGTACCCACGTTCCGCTCGCAATCGTCGTCCCGGAATCGTCTTTAATAGCGGAAACGACAGGTTTCTCCTGTTGGCTCGCTTCGTCAAGCACAAAGCCATAGTTTTCTTCCCCGACAACATCGCCTTTGACGTGGACGAGCGTATTGAGCAACCCGTCGTCCGCATCGATCAGATCCATGCCGGCGGCAGCTTCACCGATGTTGTAATTGAAGTCCTTGATGGAGACCGTGGCATCTGCACCAGAAAAGGTAAGGTTGCCGTTGATTGTGAGCGCACCCTCACCATCAGCAACTACGTTGCCGAGATTGCTGAAATCAATACCGCCAGCACCACTGTCAATGATAAGATTATTGAGTTCACCTCGGCTATCGACTCGAACCCACCCGTCCTGCTTGAGCTGAAGAGTCGACCCAAGGAGGATTCCATTCAAATTGGTGTAAGGATCGGCAACACCATTGAAATTCTGTGAATGATCTTTGTTGTATGCCGTAACAGCACCACCGGTGAGGGTAATAAGCCCCGTATATTCGTCCTTTTGCGGCTGATCCGTAAAGAAGATTTCATAAACCGAGTCCGATCCTCTAACAGGATCAGTTGTGTTGAGCTTGAGCTCACTCAGATCGATATTGAACACTGCACCGCCGCCATTAGCAGAGGCACCGGTAAAGGCGTTGTCGACTCGCACGACACCGTTGTCGGTATCGGTATATCCATTGCCCGTACTAGTTTGCTTAAGTGTTACTTCGGCAGCATTGCCGAAATTGAGTTCACCTTCTCCGGTCAAACCACCGACTGTCTGCGTGTGGCGAGTCTTGAGATCCTTATCGGCAAACCAAACCGACGAATCATCGTGGATGTACAGATTAGAGGTACTGCCGAAAGCGTTGTTTTTTCCGAAAATGACGGTAACTGCCTTTCCGTTGGGGTCACCGCCAACATTTCCAACATAGGTCTTCCCCGTGTAGGTAGACGCCTGCTCCTCCGCTACGCCATCGTCTAGGATGTTGCTATCAGTGTTGAGGTACAAATACCCCATATTCGCATCCTCACCTCCCTGCTGGTTGGTGAACGCGAACTGAATGTCGCCAGTTCCGGTAATCGCAACGTCAAGGTCAGTTAAATTCGAAGATGTTTCATCAGCCTCGCCGCCAAAAACTACCAGACCGTACTGAGAGCTCTGATTACCAGTCAAATCGATACGAGTGAGTTCTCGATTGAGGGTATAAATCAGGCTATTGCCTTCCCCGCCCGTGAAGTTAACGTTGAATTTGTAATAGAGATTAGCATCGGAGCCGGCAATTCCAAAGCGAGACGCTTCATTGCTACCGTCGTAAAGAACCGCCCCAGCATCATCCACGATTTTAATCTTACCGTTGGGAAGATAGTCTCGTGACGGAATCTGGAGGAGATTGCCAATGATCCCATCCGAATCCTGCGAAGAGACGTTAGACGTACCTGCGCGAAAATCTTTTCCGTTGAGAACAAAGAACTGGTTCGAAGTCGGGAAATTCGGAACGTCACCGAGGTCGAACTGAAGCGGATCGTTGAGGGTGCCGCCGTCCGTATCGAATGTACCATCGACAAAGTCGAGCGGGAGATCCTCGGCATACGCAGTCATGCCCACGCCCATAGCAGCTATGGCACCAATCAACGCCGTCCCGATCTTAAGGCTTCTTGTAGCACTATTCGATGTTCGTTCGGTATGCACCGCCTTTACAGAGCAAGCCTTTCTGCGGCTGCGGCACAATTCGTTGACGACCTGATACTGACGGATTGCGTCGTTCCAAATGACCTTATAAATCGCGTTCATAGCTTTACTCCATATGCGGAGATCCGTTCGCGGCGATCAAGACCCATTCTTGTCGTCTGATCGCTTCGAAATATTGATTCCCTGGGGAAAAATTCGGGCTGCTTGTGACAAATGCAAAGGCTTGGAAATAGGCAAAAAAGGTGCGCAACCCCCCCCCTTGCCCATCTTAGAGCACTGATGAAATTCGCACCTACAGAGGCTATTAAAGGAAGCCTCCCAAATACCAGAACCTGGTACACCAGAACCAACCCCTCCGATCAGCTCTGCCTAAAGCATAAAATTCAAACCTCAGCTAGGCTAGTCATGTGATCTTTCAATCCAAAGACAGCTGCCGAATTCAAACTCTAAAAAAACTTATTACTCGAACCAGAAACGAAAGTGAAAACAGCACTTCAGGCGTTTCCTAACCCCCGATTTCGCTGTACTTCATGCACCCTCTCACAACGTTACGTCGATACCTATGCGCGCCTTCCGTATACTTTTCGCTTGTCCCCAAACACTCTTCGATGTTTCCAACGGGGCCACAATGCAATGCTACACGATGTTGCAAACTCTTTCGAAATTGAACTTCCAAACCGCCAGCATCGGAGGTGGCATTTTTGACAATCCCTCGGGACAAGCTCGCATTCCCAACTTCAAAGAGCAGGTCTCCGACAAATCAAAGGGTGAAATTCTCGTCAATGTGGATTCATCCGCCAATCCCGACAATCCGATTCGTCATTACTTCTTCACTGGCTTTAAAAGCACCGATTGGAACAACATCACTTCTCAAGAAGCCGGCAAGTTCCTGTTTCATTACTCAAAGCTTTTGCGAGCCTTTAAGCCCGACATTGTTATAGGTTTCGGATGCGATGCATTATGTCGATCCATGTGGATGGAAGCCAGACTATTCGGTATTCCCACGGCTTACATCATTTGCAATGGGAACCATCAAAATTATCGTTTTCCCTTGCACGATATTCTTCTGTGTGACTCAGAAGCAACATCTCGCTTCTATAAAGAAAAAGAAGGTCTCACCGTTCACCCGATGGGCAACTTCATCAACCCGAAACTGGTCATCGCTCAAAACCGTTCCCCTCAAGCCGTCACACTCATTAATCCCTGCTTTGCCAAAGGCGTTGCCGTTGCCGCACGACTCATTTTGATGGCCAACAAAGAGCGACCGGATATTCCTTTCCTCATTGTCGAAACACGTCAAAAGCTGGCCGAAGCGCTGAAGCTTCTCAAAAAACCGGGAGGCAAACCCGGTTCCGCTTTTGGACATCAGACTTTCCGCAATATCACGATTCGACCAGCGACGTACGAAGTCAAAGACATCTACAAACTCACGGGCGTGTTGCTTGCGCCCTCGCTTTGGTACGAAAGTTGGGGGCGCGTGGCCACCGAGGCCGTTATGAACGGCATTCCCGTTCTAGCTTCTTCCAGCGGCGGTCTTCCAGAGGCGGTTGCGGGCGGCGGCATCATTCTGGACGCCCCAAAGGAATGTGCTGGCGATCGAAACAACTGGCTGGCTTTGCCCAGCGAAGAAAGTTGCCGTCCTTGGGCCGACGCTCTCTACAAGCTCTACGACGAAAGAATGTCTGCCTACTGGCAGGAGAAGTGTAAAAGAGCCGCTCAAACCAATTCTCCGCTCGCTTGCGCCGAAAAATTACTGCGGGCTATCGGTCCTTTGTTGCAAAAACGTGCCGGCGACGGCGATTTCACACACATGGGATCCAGATCGGAAGAGCGTCGTGTAGGGAAAGAGTGTAGATCTCGGTGGTCGCC
>ENA-OVGC01000318-OVGC01000318.1-human-gut-metagenome-genome-assembly--contig:-NODE-318-length-45930-cov-10.390169_pt1 | contig 45930 bp, 39 predicted proteins | sample MGYA00237768_ERZ505415 | MGnify/ENA primary metagenome ERZ505415 (study PRJEB26158, sample SAMN06016382) | human gut metagenome | biome: human gut; feature: ankylosing spondylitis patient; material...
TGTGCATCGGCATGGCTGCTCCTGCTTTCGCCTATGAGGGCGATACCACCCCGGTGGAAGAACCTGTCCTGCCGGAAATCGTAGAGGAAGAAGATGCTGTCACCATTACGGATGAGGAAACGGGCGCACTGACCCCAGAGGGCAATCTGACACTGGTGGACGATTATCACACCAACTACTCCGATGGCAGCGGCCAGCAGTTCATTACGATGGTGAGCAAGTCGGGTGCGACATTCTACTTGGTCATTGACCGCAATGCCAAGGGGCAGCAGACCGTCCACTTTATGAACCTTGTGGACGAAGCGGATTTGCTGGCCTTGATGGAGGAAGAAGCAGCAGAAGCCTACAATGCCGAAAAAGAAGCGGCGAAGCAGGCGGAACTGGACAAGCTGAAAGCCGAGGAAGAAGCCAAGAAAGCCGCAGAAGAAGCTGCTGCATCCGATGCAGAACAGCCGAAAGAAAATAAAGTCACAAAGTATGCTGCGGCGTTTCTCGGTGTCGTGGCTCTGATTGCGCTAGTGGCGGGCGGCGGCTTTTATTTCTTCATCCAGCAGAAGCACAAGAAACAGGCAGAAAAAGAAGCTGCTGACCCTGATGCGGACTACACCGAGGACAACGGCAATTTCGAGATTCCCCCGGAAGATGATTCGGACGATGAGGATACTTCTGAGGAACAGGATGTAACACCCATCTGATTTTAAGGCGGCGATTGCCGCCTACATACCATAATTCAAACTAGATTGGAGGGATTTCTTATCGCAAAATTGATCGTGACCGAAAAACCGTCCGTGGCAATGGCTTATGCCAAAGTCTTAGGTGCGCATGGGCGGCAGGATGGCTACCTTGAGGGTAGCGGCTATCTCATAAGCTGGTGTGTCGGGCATCTAGTGGAGCTTGCACCGCCCAGTGCCTACGGTGAGCGGTATGTAAAGTGGAACATTGCTGATTTACCCATCCTGCCGGAAAAATGGCAGTATCTGGTGTCTGCCAGCACTAAAAAGCAGTTTCTTGTTCTGAAAAAGCTCCTGCACCGGGCAGACGTTGAGACCGTGGTAAACAGTTGTGACGCAGGCCGCGAGGGAGAGCTAATCTTTCGGCTTGTCTACGAACAGGCAGGGTGCAGGAAGCCAGTTTCCCGTCTGTGGCTTTCCAGCATGGAGGATAATGCTATCCGTGAGGGCTTTGCAAATCTGAAACCGTCAACTGAATATGATGCACTGTATCAGGCTGCACTCTGCCGGGAACGTGCCGATTGGATGGTCGGCATCAACTGTTCCCGGCTTTTTTCCTGCCTGTATGGTCGGCCTTTGGCAGTCGGGCGTGTTATGACCCCGACACTTGCCATGACGGTGGAACGAGAAGCTGCCATTGCCGCTTTTGTGCCGGAAAAGTTCTACACGGTGGCTCTGGAACTGACGAGTGGTTTTGTGGCATCCAGCCGCCGCATTTCGGAAAAAGATGCAGCAGAAAAGCTCCTTGCGGAGTGCAGAAAGGAGATGGTATCCACGATTCAAAAAATCACGCGCAAGGAAAAGGCCGAAAATCCACCGCCGCTCTATGACCTCACCACACTCCAGCGTGATGCAAACCGTCTGCTGGGTTACAGTGCGCATCAAACGCTGAAGTATGCGCAGAGCCTTTATGAGAAAAAACTCACCACCTACCCACGCACCGATAGCTGCTATATCGCAGACGAGGATGAAGAAATGCTGGAAGAACTGGCCGAGGAACTGGAAGGATTTCTCGGCATCACTCCTGAAGATGTGGACGATGCCGTTCCCCGGACACGGCGCACCGTCAACCGGGAAAAAGTCGCCGACCATCACGCTATCCTGCCTACCCGTAGTATGTTGCAAGCTGATTTGGACGCACTGCCCAAGGGGGAGCAGCACATCCTGAAGTTGATCATCGCCAGAACCCTGATGGCGGTCAGTAAGCCGTTCCGCTATCTGGAAACCCTGCTCACCACCGAATGTGCGGGCGAAGAATTCACCGCCAAAGGGAAGGAAATTCTGGACGAGGGATGGAAAGCTGTGGAGCGCAAGGTGCTGGCCGATATTCTGAGCCGTAAAAAGGAGTTCACCGCTCTGCCGCCCGTGGAAGAAAGCGAGTGCGGCATCCTCAACGCTGAACTGAAAGAAGGCCAAACCTCGCCGCCGAAGCATTTCACGGAAGATACGCTCCTGCACTCTATGGAAACCGCCAGCGCAGAATCCATGCCGGAAGATGCAGAGCGTCAGGGCATCGGAACTCCGGCCACTCGTGCCGCTACAATCGAAAAGCTGGTGGAGAAAGGTTTTCTGGAACGCAAGGGCGACAAGAAAACCAAGGTGCTACTGCCCACCAACAAAGGTAAAGCCCTTATCACTGTAATGCCCGAAGAAATCCAGTCCGCTGACATGACTGCCGACTGGGAAACAAAACTGTTGCGCGTGGAGCGCGGCGAGATGGAGCCAGAAACATTTATGACTGAAATCAACGATATGATCTCCTCGCTGGTAAACACCACCGAGGCCGTGAAAGGAGCGAGTGCGCTTATGAAAAATAAAGTGATTGGTGTCTGCCCGAACTGTGACAAATCTGTTGTGGAGCGTGAAAAGGGCTATTTCTGCGAGAACCGCGAGTGCCGCTTTGTCCTGTGGAAAGATAACGCATTCTTTAAGCGGCTGGGCAAGCGCATGGATGCTCATGTAGCCGACAAGTTGCTGCGGGACGGCCGTGTTCGCCTGAAAGACTGCCGTAGTGCCAAGGGCAAGACCTACAATGCAACGGTTTTGCTGACCACTGAAGCCGATGGTCGCAGCAAATTCTCGCTGGAATTTGAGGGCAGTTGCTGATGGAAAAGCTAAATGAAGCGGTCTTCCTCATCAACGATGAACGCTATCTGCACCTCCGGGAAAACGGCGCAGGTGTCGGCTTTGCCACCTATAATAAGGTGACGGGCGAACCGCTGGAAAGCGGGCAGATTTCCGAAAAGAATCTGCCGCCGGATGGCAGGAACATGATGGCTGCTGCTCGGAACTGGTATCTGTTTGTACTTTCGGAAGATGAGCGCAAGGTCATCCAACTTGAAAGCATAAAAATTCTCGAAAGCGTTCCCGCATCCGGCATCCACAAACGGCGTATTTGGGAGCCTGAAACGATGCCAAAAGATATTCGGCTCATCAACAGTCACTATGACGATCTCTACCGAATTCCTGATGGTGGTGTGATTCAAGTGGACTACCCGGATGGCCGCAGTTTTACGGCAAAGCTGGAACATTTGGATGATTACCACTTTGATATGGGCGGTCTGGGCAATGTGTTCCACATCTGCCAGTTTGCCGATGTTATGGGCAGGAATCACGCAGATTTCTACCCAGAAATTCAGACGCAGGATAATCAGGGTGCATGGGAGCTGGGCGGCAAGGGCTATATTGCCATCCAGTCCACCGATGATGGCTGGGACTACACCCTCTATCACAGCGATTATTCTGTGATGGATGGCGGTCAGGTCGATGCCCCGGAACTGACGATTCAGGAAGTCCGGGAGCAGATTCTGGAAGCACATCACATGGAAAAGGGGCGACGGCTGTTGCAGGACTATGACTTCGTCATGGACAGAGCCGCAGAAGCTGAAGAACTTGGTGCAAACAACCGCCCTTCCACGCTGGAAAAACTGGCTTCGCTGGCTGGCGCAAAAGAAAAATGCGATGTCCCGGAGTGCAGCCCCGTTGGGTGCCGGAAAGCGAGGGATGCTCATGAACTTTAATGGCGAAGAATTGATGCTGATGATGCTCTACAATTCCGGCACTCGACTGGGGTTGATGCAGGAACTGCGGCTTATGCAGTGCTACCTGATGCCCGATGAGATTGCTCTGCGGGAGCTGTCGGAGGGGGTTATCGAAAAACTGAAGTTGATGACCGATGCACAGTTTGCAGAAGTCGAGTTTCCTATGAACTGATTTTTGCCGCCTGCGGGCGGTGTACATAAGCTCTTTTCTGATGGTTTGCGGTATGGTATAATTAGCTTCACAGTTAAGAATTCATCTTGAAGGTGAGTACAGCTTATTATGATTAATCAAGAAAATCGCAAACAAGAAAAAAAGAATCAGCATTATGTATCGAGATTTTATATGAAGCATTTTGCTAACATTAAAAATGCTGGCACTCCAAAAGAAAAAGTTTTCATTTCGTTTTACCAATTTAAGGGTAATTTAATAAAAGAAAATATACCAACAAGTTCTATATGTTCAGAAGATTATTTTTATGATCGAGAAGGCAAAATAGAGGACGCTTTATCTAATATGGAAACTAGATGGGGCAAAGCGATAAACCATGCAATCAATGGTTCCTTTACAGAAGAAGATATTGAAATCATTCGAGAGTTTGTCGTATATCAAATTGGTAGAACCAAAGCCATGTTAGCCCATAATAAGGAAATGGCAGTTAATATGATGAAATATATCATAACGCAAAAATTCGGAAGTATAACCGATGAAGATGCCATCAAAAATCTCATTGAGAATAAAGTTCAAAACGGAATCACATCCGCAGGGGGGCTATCAATTGCAAAAGAAGCAGTTGCTACAATTCACGACCTAAAAATGAAAGTCGTCACCAATAAAACAGAGACAAGGCTTATTACATCGGATGTTCCGATTATTATTATAAATCCAGTAAACTCTAACTGTGCTGGCTTGCTTTCAGCCGGAGAAGTTATTTTTTTCCCAATATCTCCATGGAAAATGATATTTTTCTATGACTCAAAACTATTTGATGAGCTACCAGATAGAATATTTGATGAGAATATTATTGACATATTTAACAAATACCAATATATCAGTGCAAACGAAAGAATATTGGCTAAAGAAATCAAGGACATCAACCGTATCATCAATCGTGAAGAATTAAACACCACACGAGAACTATTTCAGAACACCCAGAAAACAACTACTATGGATAGTGACTCCGAAACCATTTTTGCTACAAAATCAAGAAGTATACCATACTACTATAATATTCCCATCCTACCTTTACCCAAACAATTAAGAAAAATCCCTATTGAATTTCGTGAAGCATTTACAAGAGAATACTCATACGATGCAAGATTAGCAATTTTGTGTCGTATATACAGAACCCCAGACTTCATCTCAGACAAGGAGCTAAAGGAACATTGGAAAAAGCAACAAGCATACTCCAAAGCACTATTGAATTATTTTGACTATTATTGGAACACTCCGAAAGACGATAGGCGTATTACACCCACACTCATGAAAAAGCTAAAAACAGTTCCCGTTACTGTCTATATGAACAATCAAAGATAAGGATTGAACTACCAACCAAATAGGAGGTTACGGCAGAGCTTCAAATTTGCCATGTCAAAAGCAACTCGTGAAAGCCCTTGTTTGAACACTAGTTGCGAATGTTCTGGCAATTTGAAACCCTCAAAATTGTGGTCTTGATAGCACTTGCGGATTTATGTTATACTAATAATACTTTATCGATTAAGACTTAAAACTGAAAGCGAGGACAGCCAATGGACACCATCAAGCGTTCTCCCCTTGACCGCCTGCTCTTTGCCACTTTTCTGAAAGGCCGTACATCTTCTCGTGAGATTCTGAATGAAAAAGGCGAGATTTCCCCTGAAGAAAATCAGAAAATCTTAAACGAAACCAATGAGATCATCAACGATGATTCCACCTATCCGTTCATTAGTTACCTTTCGGACTTGCTTGCAAAATCCAAGCCGTCCGATGATGTAGTCAAAAAGCTGCACGACTGCATCGACAAGGTTGCGGTGGCACTGGGACAGGACAGCACCGATGTGTTCCGCGCCCTGCTTGCAAAACTGATCGAGCAGCCGGAGGAAAATCAGACATTTGACCGTCTACTTGAGATGGCAGAAAAATTCGCCGCAAAATACGATTAAAATACCATAGATTCCATAGGCGAGTGACCTGAAAAGGCCGCTCGCTTTTTTGTTTTCCACGAAACATGAAGGGAGGAACGCAATGCCAAACAAAACGCAAGAATACCTGAACCTCGCCCAGCAAACGGCAAAGGAACTGACCCGGTATTGGGAAAACTGGACGGACTATCTGACCACTGCATCCCGGTTGTATAAATACAGCTATGCAGACCAGCTCATGATCTACGCCCAGCGTCCTGATGCTACCGCCTGTGCCAGTTTCGACCTCTGGAACAAACGCATGAACCGCTACGTCAGGCATGGCTCCAAGGGCATCGCCCTGTTAGACCAGTCCAGCAGTGTCCCACGTCTGCACTATGTCTTTGATGTGAGCGATACCGGGGTGCGCCGCAATTCTCGTGACCCTGAGGTGTGGCAGCTCGGCCCTGATCTGGTTCAGCCTGTGTCAGAAATGCTTGCCAGAGAATACGGTGTCCGGCATGAACGAATCACCCAGCAGATCGCGGACATTTGCGGCAAGCTGGTGGATTCCTATTGGGATAACAACAGCGGTGACATTCTCGACATCGTTGACGGCTCGTTCCTGATGGATTATGATGAAGCCGGACAGGAGTTCCAGTTCAAAAGTGCCGCTGCAATCAGCATCACCTATGCTGTCCTTGAACGATGCGGTTTTGAGCCGGAAGGACATTTTGACCGGGACGATTTTCAGGCCATCTTCTCCTTTTCCACTCCTGCCGCCGTGTATGCGTTGGGCACCGCAGTCAGCGAGTGCAGCCGGGATGTGCTGCGCAACATCGAAAGAACCGTAAAGACGACAATCCGCCGCCGCAATGTAGAAAGGAGCCAGTATGAATATGAACAGCAGGAACGTGACCTACTCGACCATCGGGGATTATCAGCTCCCGAACCTGACCCTGCCCCGGCAGGAGAAAACACTGGGCAAGTACGGGCGACTGCGCCGGACTTACCTGATGAAGCATCGCCCGGTGCTGTACAACTCGATGCTTCTGTCGGGAACTCTGCATCCGCACCTGTTGGAGGTGGAGCAAACCGCAGAGAGCCGGATGCGGCAGACCATGCAGGAGTTGCTGAAACAGAACCCGGCTCCGAACAAGGAGCAGTATCAGATGGAGTGGGTGCAGCACATGAACAGCCTGAAAGCACAGGCCGAGGAACTGGTGATGAACGAGCTGATTTACAGCTAAGTTTCTTCGATGCACACATTCCCACCGAAGCTGAACAAATTGAATCCATCGACCAAGCGGAGAGCGAAAAATCGCCCTCCGCTTTCTCTTTGTCACAGGCTGAGATCGAAAACGCGCTGCGGAGAGGTTCTAACTTTGAAAACAGCAAACTTCGCATCTGGAAAATTTATCAGCTCCAGCCTGACCGAAAACTCCGGGCAAAAGCTCTTGCCAACGAATATGCACCGTATGGCCCCGGCGGTTCTTCACACACTTATCTGGACGGAAGCAGTGGTTGGCTTGACCATGACAGCAAGGGTCTGACGTTTGAGCATTATCCCGACCATCAGAAAGTGCTTCTCCGCTGGGATCGGGTCGAAAAATATATTGATCTGATGATTCAGTCTAACCGCTACCTGTCGGACAAAGAAAGAAGAGCCATCGACTTTCCCCTTGAACTGAACGCCGCCAGTGCAGCCGAATACACTGCATTAAAGGCGCAGCACCCGGATACTCTGGTTGGATTTGAAGCTGGCGGCAATTTTATGTTCTATGGAGAAGATGCTGCCAAGGTCGCAAAAGTTCTCAACAGTGCTTTGTTTACGAGAGAAACAGCACTGGGCGAAGTTCAGGTCACAGGCTTTCCACCTAGCTTATGGGCAAGAAAGTCAAAAGAATTGTGGTCTGCGGGCAACGATGTTTACCTTGCCGGATTGAACGAAGATGGGACTCATCACCAGACTAAACATCTGCACAAAGAGGACTATCTGCCCATTGGCTCCATCATCAATATGGATGGCCGGAAATTTCGGATTGACGGAGTGGATTTTGATAAGGGCAAGGTTTCCTTGCAGGATATGGCACTGGCCGATATGCGGATGCCGATTTTCCGAGAAGAACCTCTGGCTGTTGTCCGGGAATTGTACGAACAGCAGGACGAAGCCCTTGATGCTGCTCCCGAAAAGGCAGTTGATTACAAGGTTGGCGATTCCGTTGTTGTAGACCTGCCCACACGAACCATCGAAGGCACTATCGGCTATGTAGGCGAAACCGATGTGCGCATCGACACCAGCGCGCAGGGCTATTCATGGAGCAATGAGGTTCTGAACAGGCAGCAGTTCGAGGATGGTCTGCGGCAGGATGAGCCGGAACTCTCCGATGAAGAACTGGACAAGCTGCCCATTTCCGTGGAAGTCAACGGCGAGTGGCAGACTTTCCCGGATGCCGCTGCTGCAGACGAAGCTCTGAACGCCGAACCTGTGCCGGAAGCTGCCGGAAACTTCCACATCACGAACGATCATTTGGGCGAGGGCGGTGCAAAACAGAAATACGCCCGGAATATTGCCGCCATCCGCACCCTGTTCCAGTTGGAGCAGGAACACCGTGGAGCCACCGCCGAGGAGCAGGAAATGCTTTCGCAGTATGTTGGATGGGGTGGTCTGCCGGATGCTTTTGACCCTGACAAGGACAACTGGGCAAAAGAGTATACCGAACTGAAAGGACTGCTCTCCGAAGATGAATATGCTGCTGCCCGTAGTTCTGTTCTGAATGCCCACTACACCAGCCCAACCGTTATCCGCGCTATCTATGATGCAGTCGAAAAAATGGGCTTCCGCAGCGGCAACATTCTGGAGCCGAGCATGGGCGTGGGCAACTTCTTTGGTATGCTGCCGGACACCATGCAGGACAGCCGCTTATACGGCGTGGAACTGGATAGCATCACAGGCCGCATTGCACAAAAGCTCTACCCGGAAGCCAGCATTAAAGTTGCTGGATTTGAAACCACTGACCGCCGCGATTTCTATGACCTTGCCGTGGGTAATGTTCCCTTTGGCCAATACCGGGCAAACGACAAGGCGTACAACAAACTTGGTTTCAGCATCCACAACTATTTCTTCGCCAAGGCTATCGACCAAGTACGTCCGGGCGGCATCGTGGCCTTTGTCACCAGCCGCTACACACTGGACAGCAAGGATTCTTCTGCCCGCAAACACATTGCTGAACGTGCTAATCTGCTGGGTGCTATCCGGCTGCCGAACAGTGCGTTCAAGGCCAACGCCGGAACGGAAGTCGTCAGCGATATTATTTTCCTCCAAAAACGTGACCGCCCTATCGACCATGAGCCGGACTGGGTGCAGCTTGGCAAAACGGAAGATGGCTTTGCCATCAACCAATATTTCGTAGACCACCCGGAGATGGTGCTGGGTGAGCTGACTTCTGAAAGCACCCAGTATGGCCGTGAGGAATGCACCGTGCACCCCATCGAGGGCGCAGTGCTGGCAGACCAGCTTGCCGAAGCGGTACAGCATATTGAGGGGCAGTACACCGAAGTCGAGGTGGAAACACCAGATATTGCGGACGCAGAAAATGAGAAGCAAATTCTCCCGGCAGACCCGGATGTAAAAAATTTCTCCTATACCGTGGTGGACGGTGAAGTGTACTACCGGGAAAATTCCGTCATGACACAAGTGGAGCTTTCCGACACTGCAAAAGGCCGTGTGACCGGGATGGTAGAACTGCGGCAGATTGTCAACGAGTTGATTCAGCAACAGTTGAACGACTACCCGGATGCTGACATCAAGGCCACGCAGGAAAAGCTGAACACCGCCTATGATGCTTTTGCCGCCAAATACGGTTTGCTGAATGACCGCAAGAACGGCAGATTATTTGAGCAGGATTCCTCTTATTATCTGCTGTGTTCTCTGGAAAATCTGGATGAGCAGGGACAGTTCAAAAGCAAGGCGGCAATGTTTACCAAACGGACGATTCGCCCGGAACGCACCGTCACCAGTGTGGATACGCCCACGGAAGCTCTTGCGGTTTCTATCGGAGAGCGTGGCCGGGTAGACTTGCCCTATATGGCAGAGCTGCTCGGCACTCCCGGCGAGTATGAGCGCATCACCAGCGAACTGTCCGGCGTAATTTTCAAAGACCCCGGCACAGACCCTACTGACCCAGAAGCGGGCTGGCAAATGGCGGATGAATACTTGTCCGGCAATGTCCGGGCAAAACTGCGCATGGCACAGCTTGCCGCCGAAACCAACCCGGAGTTTGCAGTCAACGTCACCGCATTGGAAAAGGCGCAGCCGAAAGACCTTGAAGCATCTGAGATTGATGTACGTCTGGGTGCAACATGGCTTGCGCCGGAGATCATCCAAAAGTTTATGGCAGAAACTTTCCAGATTCCCTACTATCTGCGTCATGCAGTTAAAGTGAGATATTCTCCCTATACCGCAGAATGGCGCATTGAGGGCAAGTCGGCTATGGGCAGAGGCGACATTACCTCCACCGAAACCTATGGCACATCCCGCGCCAATGCCTACAAGATTCTGGAAGATACGCTCAACTTGAAAGATGTGCGCATCTATGATGCCATTGAAGATGAAGAAGGCAGACCGAAGCGCGTCCTGAACAAAACGGACACCATGCTGGCGCAGCAGAAACAGCAGGTAATCAAAGATGCTTTCGCCAACTGGATCTGGCAAGACCCCCAGCGGCGCATTGCACTGGTGAAGCAGTACAACGAACTGTTCAACAGCAACAGACCGCGCGAATACGATGGTTCCCACATCCACTTTGTCGGTATGAACCCGGAAATTTCGCTCCGGGAACACCAGCGTAACGCCATCGCTCATGTGCTTTATGGCGGTAATACGTTGCTTGCACACGAAGTGGGAGCCGGAAAGACGTTTGAGATGGCAGCATCCGCAATGGAAGCCAAACGGCTGGGGCTGTGTCAGAAAAGTCTTTTTGTGGTGCCAAATCATCTGACGGAGCAATGGGCGGCAGAGTTTTTGCACCTATACCCCAATGCCAAGCTGCTGGTGGCTCGAAAAAAGGACTTTGAAACCGCCAACCGCAAAAAATTCTGTGCTAGAATTGCGACTGGGGACTACGATGCGGTCATCATCGGTCATTCACAGTTTGAGCGCATCCCGTTGTCCTATGAGCGTCAAGAACGCATTATTCAGGAGCAGATTGATGAAACGCTTGCCGCCATCAACGAACTGAAAGCCACTGCTGGCGAAAATTTCAGCATCAAGCAGATGGAAAAGACACGCAAAACGCTGGAAACCAAGCTGGAGAAGCTACGCTCCGATGCGAGAAAGGATGATGTTATCACCTTTGAGCAGTTGGGCGTGGATAGGTTATTTGTGGATGAGAGCCATTTTTACAAGAACCTTTTTCTCACGACAAAAATGCGCAATGTCGCTGGTTTGTCTACAAGTGAAGCGCAAAAATCGAGCGATATGTTCGGGAAGTGCCGCTACTTGGATGAGATCACAGGCGGGCGCGGCGTGGTGTTTGCTACGGGAACGCCCGTGAGCAACTCCATGTCGGAGCTGTACACGGTCATGCGCTATCTGCAATATGGCACACTCCAGCAAAAAGGGCTGACACACTTCGACTGCTGGGCATCTACTTTTGGTGAAACCACCACCGCCATTGAACTTGCCCCGGAGGGTACGGGCTATCGTGCGCGCACCCGATTTGCGAAGTTTTTCAACATCCCGGAACTGATGTCGATGTTCAAAGAGGTTGCCGACATTAAAACCAGCGATCAGCTTCATCTGCCTGTGCCGGATGCAAAGTTTGAAACCGTGGTAGCGAAACCGTCCGAGATTCAGAAAGAAATGGTGCAGGAGCTGAGCAGACGCGCTGCGAAAATCCACTCCGGCACGGTGGATGCGTCCGAGGACAATATGCTGTGCGTCACCAACGATGGCCGAAAGATCGGTCTGGATGTTCGCCTGATGAACCCCATCCTGCCGGACGACCCCAACAGCAAACTGAACACCTGTGTTCGGAACGTGCTGCAAATCTGGGCGGATGGCAAGGAGCAAAAGCTGACGCAGCTTCTGTTCTGCGACCTCTCGACACCAAAGAACGATGGCAACTTTAATGTCTACGATGATATTCGCAAGAAATTGGTCGCCGCCGGGGTGCCGGAAAGTGAAGTTGAGTTCATCCACAATGCCGACACCGAAGCAAAAAAGGCCGCATTGTTCTCCAAAGTGCGCTCCGGCGATGTGCGGATTCTGCTCGGCAGCACCGCAAAAATGGGAGCCGGAACGAACGTCCAACAGCGGCTTGCGGCGGTGCATCACTTGGATGTCGGCTGGAAGCCCAGCGACATGACCCAGCGCAACGGACGCATTATCCGGCAGGGCAATATGAATAAGGAAGTCAAGGTGTTCAACTACGTCACAGAGGGAACTTTTGACAGCTACTTGTTCCAAACTTTGGAGAATAAACAGCGATTCATCAGCCAAATCATGACTTCAAAATCCCCGGTACGCTCTTGCGATGATGTGGACGAACAGGCTTTGTCTTATGCAGAGATCAAGGCATTGTGTGCTGGAAATCCGCTCATCAAGGAAAAGATGGATTTGGATGTGCAGGTGGCGAAACTGAAAGTGCTGAAAGCCGACCACCAAAGCCAGAAGTTCCGTCTGGAAGATAAGTTGCTCACAAAATTCCCGGCTGACATTCAGGAAACGAATGCCTATATTGCCGGCGTGAAAGCGGATGCCGAACTTGCCGCCGCCCATCCGCAGGAGAAAGAGGGCTTCTGTGGCATTACCATCAAGGGCGTGACCTATGATGAGAAAAAGACTGCTGGCGAACGACTTCTCCTCGCTTGCTCCGAACTTCCCAATAGTGAGGAAAAAGTGATCGGCAGTTATCGCGGCTTTGAACTGTCCCTGCGCTTCGACACCTATCACAGCGAGTATCAGGCTCTTTTGAAAGGCCAGCGGAAATACTCGGTAGCACTGGGCAAAGACCCTCTTGGCTGCATCATCCGGCTGGATAATTCGCTGAACAATTTCCCGGAACGAATCACTTCTGCCGAAAACGAACTGGCTACCCTGAAACAACAGCAAGAAGCGGCGCAAATCGAAGTGGAAAAGCCGTTCCCACAGGAAGAAGAACTGGCTGAAAAGTCGGCTCGCCTTGCGGAGCTGAACGCACAGTTGGATATGGATGAAAAAGGTCACGAGCCGGAACAGGATGAGGAAGAACAGGAGGACGAACCTCGCCGCCCCTCGGTGCTGGCAGCACTGGAAGAAAAGGCGGACAAGACAGAAACCGTTAAGCCGTTCAAAAGTTTTCTGGACAAGGATGGTGATGCACGATGAGGGAAAAACGAGATGAAATTCTTATCCTGCGCATCACAAAATCAGAAAAAAGCCGCATTTATGAAAAGATGTTGGGCATGGGCATCCGTAGTCTAAGCGCATATATCCGTAAAATGGCTCTGGATGGCTATTGCCTGCATCTTGATTTGCAGGAATTGCGCCGTATGGCCTACCTCTTGCAAATGTGCAGTACGAACTTGAACCAATATGCCAAACGCGCCAACGAGTGCGGTCAGGTTTACGCTGCTGACGTAGAGGATTTGCGCACCCGGTTGGACGAGCTAATCGACATTGGAAAGCAGATTCTTTCTCGATTGGCTGACCTCTGATTTTTACCCCACGGCATTGCTGTGGGGTTACATAATGTATCGGCATCGTTGACACGGTGCCTATGCTCCTGTATATTAAGGCCAGAAACAGAAAGGCGGTGCTACTGATGAGGCTCGTATTTAGAATCATACTTTTCCCAATCTACCTGTTTGCGGCTTTTATGGCTCTGATGCTGAAATGGACGCTCAACTTATCAGCTTTTGTTCTTGCGCTGCCGATGCTCTATATCTTCGGCTGCGGTCTGTATACTTTGTACTGCCATGAGTGGATGCAGTTCCTGATCCTACTGGCGGCAGAGTTCGGATGCTTTGTTCTGGTCTTTGCCGGAACTGCCATTGTGGAAGCTGCAGAACGGTTCAGCGGCTGGCTGGCCGGATTAGGAGGTACGAATGAATAAAGAAATAATGACCGACTACTATCGGAATAATCCGAAAGACATTCTGAACGAACAGCTTGCAGACGACAAACCGTACCATGCGCTGATTCAGAAGAAAATCGCAGCGGAAAACGCTTTGCGCTCCCTTATCAGCGAAGAAGCATGGAAACGCTATCTCAATCTGGATTCTGTCTGCAATGAATTAGAAGATATTCGGCTGGAGACCATGTACCTTGCCGGAGCCGCCGATTATGAGAGATTTTTCAAGTAAGAGTGCCGCCGTTGTGCGGCATTTTTCTTTTATAGGGGGTGATGGAATTGGCTGCAACACGTTTGATCGCTATGCGCAAAAATAAAGGAAAATCCATTGCCGCCTGTCTGCATGACCACACCAGTTATATCCAGAACCCGGACAAGACTGAACAGGGCGAACTTGTCAGCAGCTACCAGTGCAGCCCTTTGACAGTGGACGAAGAATTTATGCTGACAAAACGGCTTTATGAGCAGACCACCGGGCGCAGGCAGAAAAGTGATGTGATCGCCTATCAAGTGCGGCAGTCTTTCAGACCGGGAGAAGTGACACCTGAAGAAGCCAACCGCATTGGCTACGAATTTGCTGAGCGTTTTTTGAAAGGCAAACACGCCTTTATTGTTGCAACTCACACTGACCGGGCGCACATCCACAATCATATTATTTATAATTCGACTGCGCTGGATGGCACACGGAAATTCCGGGATTTCTTTTTCTCTGCACTGGCTGTCCAACGGTTAAGTGACCTGATTTGTCTGGAGCATCAGCTTTCTGTTATCCAGAAAAAGCCTTACCGGGAGCGGCAGAAGCGCATCCTCTACCCACCCAAAGAGAGCAACCGCGACAAGCTCTGTGCAGTGATCGACAACATTCTGCTGCACGACAAGCCCAAAGATTTTGCTGCGTTTCTGGATTCGTTGGAACAGCAGGGATATGAGGTTAAGCGTGGCAAGCATCCTTCAGTGAAAGGCAAAGGGCAGCGGCGATTTATCCGATTTCGCACATTGGGAGCCGGATACACCGAGGAAGAAATCAGAGCGGTGCTGGATGGCAAAGCTGAACACCAGCCACATCCTAAACAGCCCTTGCCTGAAAAGAAGTTCGGTTTGCTGATGGACATTCCTGCGAAAATGGCCGAGGGCAAAACCAGTGGATATAAAAAATGGGCAACAAAGTTCAACTTGAAAGAAATGTCCAAGACACTGCTCTACTTGCAGGAAAAGAAAATTGACAGTGCGGACGAACTTCGGGAACGTGCAGCGGCGGCAACAGAACGGTATCACACGCTGGGCGATTCCATCAAAGCGGCAGAGAAGCGCATGGGGGAAATCGCTGTCCTGCGGGCACACATCGTCAATTACGCAAAGACCCGCGATGTGTACGCCGCCTATCGCAAGGCCGGATACAGCAAAAAGTTTCTGGAAGCACACCGGGAAGAGATCGAACTCCACAAGGCTGCGAAAGCCGCCTTTGACGAAGCGGACTTAAAGAAGTTGCCCAAGGTAAAAGATTTGAACGTAGAATATTCCGAACTGCTCTCCCAAAAGAAAGCAGCGTACCCGGAGTATCGCAAAGCCAAAGAAGAAATGCAGGAACTGGTTCGCGCACAGAAAAATGTGGAACGGTTCTTTGCAGAAGAAAAGCAGACGCACGGAACAGAACAGGTGCGTTAATGCTGGACTGCCGGAGCTGACGATCGTGTCGGTTCCCGGCAGTCTTTTTTTGTCTTATAATCCCTATGGTGATGTACTGTTTCTTTCGATTGTGTATACAAGGAACGGCAACAGGTATTCTAAAGAGTGTAAACAACTCGATAGGATGAGGTTGCTCTATGAAAGAATTATTTGGACAGCGATTACGGGAACAGCGTTTGAAACATCATTTGACGTTGGAGCAAGTAGCAGAAAAAGCAGACCTTTCTGCCAACTATATCGGGATGGTGGAGCGAGGACTAAAGGAACCGGGGCTTGCAACCATTGTCAAAATCTTGAATGCCCTGAATATTTCAGCAGACGAACTTTTGTGCGATCTGGTTCCAAGTGCATCTCATGTGACCGATGATGAAATCAGCAAGCGGCTTGAAGGACTGACCCCTATGCAGAAGAAAGTGGCACTTGACCTTCTGGACACCTATATCACCAATCTGCCTTACCTCACCAAAGAAGAATAATCCTGCGGCAACTCTGGCGCACCAGCTTAATTTTGGCTGGTGCGCTTTTCTTTTGCAATTCTTTAGGCTATAATATTTCTTATAGGATGTATTCATTCCCAAAGAATTGATTTCGAGGTGAACAAGATGCGAGAACCGCGATACAGTATCCTTTCCGACATCAACGATGGAATCGACCGTGCCAAGCAAGGCAAGCTGGCTCTGTACTGGCAGCGGAACATTGAACACGAATACCGCTGCAAAAAAGTGACCCCGGCAGAGCAGCAAGCCTACACCGACTTGCAGGACATTCTTGCTGCCGTTCCGCAGTGGAGCGATGAGGAAGAACTGCGCTCCGGCATGGAGGGTATCGGTGGCCGCGTCTGGTTCTGTTACTTCTGGGAAGAACACGATTCGATGGTGCAGCTTACTGAAGATTGCAGCGGCAAGTTTACGGTTGCTTACGTTCTGGATTCGGATGTCACCCCAGAGGTGCGAAAGGCGGCTGCACAGCACGCACAACAGCAGCTTGCTGAATGTATGCAGGAGTGGGATGTTCCGCTTATGAAATCGGCTATTCCAGAAAAAGATAAATACGAATATTTAGATGAAGCGGCATCCCATCTGATGCAAGTCCTCAATGACCCGGAGAGCATCACCGGGTAAAAAGCGTTCCGCAGGAATGCGCAGCCTGCATCGGAACGGTGCAGAGTGAAAGGGTTTGGGGTGTCCCCAACAAGCATTTTGCAGCGCAAAATAGGCATTTGTATAGACAAATGCACTGCTTGCGTCCTCTATGCGTCCCTTCAGTCCGCAATCACTTTATTTTACCGAAATTTGAAACAGCACCTATCATCAACATTGTCAGCGCATGAGGTGCTAAAGATTTGTAGCAACACCGCATTGATTTTATATAAAGAAAAGTGTACAATATTAACGAATTGACAACAAAGACTTACTGAGAAAATTTGTGAGTACACAAGTGGACATGGCATCTGTCGAACATTGCAGCTCATAGAGAATGTCAAGCAGTAATATTTTGGATAATTCGCTCGGTATGGATACGACAGACTGGATAATGTAATGATTAGAGATACTGCCCTTAGCAATTTGATTTTTCTGGCCAACAAACAAGGATATGTTTTAACAGACGACATTTTAGACGAGGGTGCAGACTTATCTTTCACTGATGTCGATTGGCTCTCATCTACTTTAATGGCAAAGGGGATTCTTGTTTATGATGAGGCTCCTGCCGTAAAAGATTCTGTTGATACGAGTGCAGCGGAAATTTTCGACTATGCACAAACGGATTATGAGGAGATTTATCAAAAAGCAATCGATACTTCTCCAGAATCAGAGGATATTATAAATTCTATTAGATCAATCCTTCCTCCGCAGCGTGGTGAATTTGATACGCTGAAATATCAAGTTGTAGATGGAAACAAGTACGCACGCCAAAGGGTCATAGAGATGCACCTTCGTTTTGCGGTGCGAGTAGCGGTCTCCTATACAGAGAGATATGGGCTCCAGTTTGAAGATGCGTTTTCACTTGCCTGTATAGGATTAGTGACCGCAGTTGATAAGTACGATCCAGATACTGATGGGTCGATTGGTTCATTTATCTCTTACTACATTATGCAGGTGATAAACCGCGAGATGCCTTTGCCCTGCAAGGAACTGTACTATCCTGTTCATGTTAAAGAACGCTGGGCACCTGTTTTCCTCATGTTAAAGGAAGATGGGTGCGTCGGATGTGATGAACTGCCACGCTGTAAATACGAAAAAAACAAGTTAAAGAAAAAATTCGCAGATATATCGGATGCTGACATCCTGATGATGATTGGAATGTCGCTGTGTGAGCTTTCACTCTCAGAACTTGCAGAAGAAGAGAAAGAACCAGTAGACACATCCACTTTGGAACGAATAACCGATGATTTGGCACAGAGTGAAAGAAGAAAAGCTCTATATGATGCCTTGAAAATCTTAACTCCGAGAGAAATGGATGTTATAATTTTGCGTTACGGGCTTCTTGATGACAGACCTCTAACTCTTGAGGAAGTTGGCCAGAAATATTCTATTACGCGTGAACGGGTTCGGCAAATCGAAGCAAAATCACTCCGCAAACTTAACACTAAAAAGATGCGCAGAATTCTTGAGGATTCGGTTTCCTAATTCTGCGCAGTTGCACATGAAAGTGAGAATTTAGATGTGGTGCAAAAATTGCAACATCGAAACGAATGATGAAACCTGTCCGATTTGCGGCAGCAAAACGGTAGAAGATATTCCTGTTGAAGTGTATTGGTGCCCGGAATGCAAGGTACCCATCATCAATACGACTACGCAAGCGGATAAAGGTTCTTGCCCGCTATGTGGACATAAAACTAAATATATGTCGGCTGATTTGCGCCCGGTCTTTCCAGAAGAGCGGCTCTTGCTGGAGTTGCTGCTTGAGAAGAAGCCGCACGAATATGTCCAAAAATCCGTATGGGCGGCGAACAGCAGCTACTATATTGATGGAAAGCGTGTGGCACTTCCGGCGAAACTCTTTGAAAAGGCCAATACAGACGACTTATCAAAGAAAATCGAGGAGTATAAAGGCAGCAATACCTACGAATACTTTAATATTTATGCCAAGCGATTCTGTGAAGCTAATAGAAACCGGCTCAACTACCTCGTGGATGAAGCCTCTGGGTTTGTGCGGAATGCAGCGTCAAAGTTTGATGAAGACCGACTTGTGATATCCTTTTCGGGTGGTAAAGATTCAACAGTTACGGCCGATTTGACAATCAACGCATTGGGTACATCGAGTATTGTTCATATTTTTGGTAACACTACACTGGAATTTCCGACCACGGGCGAATATGCAGAACGCTATCGTCACAATCATCCCCATGCGATTTTTATGGTCGCCAAAAATGAGGAACAGAACTTCATGGATGTTTGTGATGATATTGGACCACCGGCACGAATGATGCGCTGGTGCTGCTCGATGTTCAAGACGGGCCCTATTACCCGGACGCTGAATAGTCTGTTTCGCAATGAGCAGATTCTGACGTTCTATGGTATTCGCAAGGCAGAGTCTGTCAGCCGCAGCAAGTACAATCGTATTGAGGATGATGCCGAATCCGTCAAAATTCAAAAGCAGACTGTGGCATCACCAATCTTCTTCTGGAAAGACATTGACATTTGGCTGTATATTCTGAGCAAAGAAATCGACTTCAACTATGCCTATCGGCTGGGCTATGATCGTGTCGGCTGCTGGTGCTGCCCGAATAACAATCAGCGCGCACAGTTCCTATCTCGAATCTATATGCCGGAAAAATCAAAGGCATGGCGCGAATTCCTGATTGGGTTTGCAAGAAAAATCGGAAAGCCTGACGCTGAAGAGTATGTTGATTCTGGCAAATGGAAGGCTCGTCAAGGCGGAAATGGTCTGGCAACAGCTAACGATGTGAAAATCAAATTCACAAATTGCACAGCCGAGGACCACGCGAAAATCTATCGTCTTGTGCGACCGTATGATGACGAGCTGATTGGAATGTTCGTTCCTTTTGGCCGTATTGCGCCGGAGTATGGGCAGAAAATCCTGAATGAAACCGTAATCCTTGATGTTAGAACGAATGTTCCAATTCTTTCCATTCAGCCTTTTACCCATGATGGATACGAACACGCAGTAAAGGTTCGGACAATGAATGTTGCTGACCATGATGATCTGCAACGAATGGTAGGATACCAAATCCGAAAATTTAATGCTTGCCGCAAGTGCTTGAAGTGCGAATCGTTATGCCGTGCGGGAGCAATCTCGATTATTGGAGACTACTACTACATCAATCCTGCTAAATGCGTTCATTGTAAAATGTGCGTTACTCCTAAATATCTCGATGGCGGGTGCATGATGAACAAATATTTGAAAACAAAATGATAAGGCGGGAAATTTGCCATGAAATTTAGAGCACATGATACCTTCTTCATCCGAAAGGGATGGCTGAGCAAGGGTATGAAAGCGGTTCATTCTAAGCCAGATGTCTTTGTTGCTAGAGACGAAAATCCAATGGATGTATTAGGCATCGGCTCTAACATGGTAAAGTCGCTCCGCTACTGGTTAGTTGCTACGAATCTTACGGAAGAAGCCCTTCTAAATAAACGCCGCGTTCAGAAGTTCACAGGGTTTGGAAACCAAATATTCAAAAATGATCGTTACATGGAGGAGTATGGAACGCTCTACCTCCTGCATTATATGCTGTCGAAGAACGAAGAAGATGCGACAGCATGGTATTTTTTCTTCAATGAATTCAATATGTCCGAATTTACACGGGAAGATTTCGTTGCGGCCTTGCAGAACTATGTTTCCATGAAAGGTGAAACTGTTGCCATTCGATCGATGTCGGATGACTTCGCTTGCATCCTCAACACATATTTGCCCCGGTACAAAACAAATCCTGCACGAGTGAATCCTGAAAACAACATTGATTGCCCGCTGGGTGAATTGGGTCTTATTGATATTCTGGATAAGAACAAAAAAACATATCGAAAAGCCGTTCCCACACCTGAAACTATTCATCCATGGGTGTTGATGGCGGTTTTGTGCGATCAGGCGAATGGCCGCATGGAAATTGGATTAAATGAGCTGCTCACTGCAAAATGCAACATCGGAAAAACATTCAATCTCGATGCCATTACCATGCTGGATGCGCTGCATCAGGTGGAAAAACTTGGACTGGTCAAAATTATTCGGACAGCGGGTCTGGATGTTATTCAGCTAAAGCAGAATTATTCTTTTGAGGAATGCGTGGATAATTACTACGAGTGCATTTCCAAGATTGATTAAGGGGAAAGTTTAATGAGTGAAATGATTTCAGTCGCAGAAGGTTTTCAGTATTCTGTGAACATTGCCTACGACCTTCATGCTGATGATAAGTTAAAGAGCTATATACCGACTCAGTCTGCACTCCAGTTGATGGAAGATATTTTGCAGAGTACTCTGCCTACCGCAACAGACCGTTCGCGTGTTTTGATTGGTGCTTACGGCAAGGGAAAATCACATATTGTGCTGACGATTCTTGCGCTCTTGATGAAACGCGACCTTGACTTGTTTGAAAAACTGCTCCCGGCTATTCAGAAGCGCGATAAATTGAACCGTCTGATTCAAAACTACTATGCAAGCGACAACAAGCTGCTGCCAGTTATTATTACCGGCAGCAATACAAGTCTGACGCAAGCATTCCTTCTGGCTCTTCAGCAAACACTGAAAGAAAATGATCTGCTGAATATTATGCCGGACACGAACTATAAAGCTGCCGTGTCGGTTATTGAACGTTGGAAAAACGATTTTCCTGATACCTATCAGCAGTTCAAGAATAAGATTACGGATTCTATCGGTTCGTTTGTTTCTCGTTTAGAAGATTATGACATTAAGGCTTACGAAGAATTTGAGCGTATTTACCCTAGCCTGACAGCAGGTAGTACGTTTAATCCCTTTGTAGGCTTTGATGTCGTGCAGCTATATGAAAGCGTTGTTCAGGCATTAAAACCTCATGGCTACACGGGTATCTATGTCATCTACGATGAGTTCAGCAAGTATCTGGAAGCAAACATTTCGGAGGCATCTGTAAGCGATACTAAGATGCTTCAGGACTTTGCAGAAAAATGCAATAGAAGCGGAAAAAATCAGATGCACCTGATGCTGATTTCCCATAAGGAGATTGCAAACTATATCGACCGACTGCCCAAGCAAAAGGTCGATGGCTGGCGTGGTGTTTCTGAACGATTCACTCATATCCACCTGAACAATAACTTTACGCAGACCTACGAGATTATTGCAACAGTCATCCAGAAAAATCAAAAGCTCTGGAATCTGTTCTGCGCCGAGCATAAAAAAGAATTCAATGCGCTGGCAAAACGCTACGAGACACATCGGATCTTTTCGGATATGCAGTCTGATAGTATAGAACATACAATAATGGCTTGCTATCCTCTTCACCCGGTTTCTACGTTTATTCTGCCCCGGTTGTCCGAGCGCGTAGCTCAGAATGAGCGGACGCTTTTTACTTTTTTGTCGGCGAATGGACAGGCAACACTTCCGTCCTTCTTGAAGCAGTATCACGATAGCGAGTTCTCGGTCGTTACGCCCGATTTGATTTACGATTATTTCGAGCCGCTGTTCAAAAAGGAAATTTCAAACGGAACACTCCATGACATTTACTTCTTGACCAGCACAATCTTAAATCAACTTGACGATGATTCTTTAGAGGAAAAACTAGTAAAGACGTTGTCCTTGATTTATATGCTGGAGCAGTTTGAAAAACTCAAACCGACAAAGGATGAGCTAATTGGAATCTACTCTATTCAGTATTCGGTGCCGGAAATTGAAAAGGCATTAAATAATCTTATTGACGATGAGTATGTCATTTACCTCAAGCGTAGCAACGATTTCCTTCAGCTGAAAGAAAGTTCCGGCGTTGATGTTGAAGCTAAAATCCGTGACACGATTGCATCCCAGCAGGGCAGCGCAGTCGTGAAAAAGATTCTGAATGCATCAAACTTTGATAGCTGCATCTATCCTTTCCGCTATAACGATGAGAAAGAAGTCACACGGTACTTTGACTTTACCTTTATTGATGAATCGGAAGTTACCGAGGATGTCAACTGGAAAACAAAGCAGCAAGGTACGGAAGCAGATGGCATTGTATATGCTATTATTCCGCACAGCAGGGATTCGATTGCACAGATTGTGGATGTAGTGAAGAAAACTAGTACCTACTGCTCAAACTGTGTCTTTGTTATCCCGCATAAATTTGTTCCCATCGATTTTACAGTTCGAGAGTATAAGGCTGTCGAGACACTGAAAGATCTTGCCGTTTCCGATAAAGTTCTGTTTGATGAGTACGAGGTGATTTATGAAGACCTCCGGGAAATCATCAACCACTATATCAGCGACTATACTCATCCCGAAAAGAGAGCAGCTACCTATATTTATAAGGGAGAAGAAAAGCAGATCGTCCGTAAAGCAGCTTTGACTGACCTTTTGTCTACCATCTGTGAAAAAACGTATTTCAAGACCCCGGTTATTGTCAACGAGGCAGTCAACAAAAACCACCTGACAGCAAATTCGGTAAACAGCCGGAGCAAAATTGTTATTGGACTACTGCGTTCTGAACTTGAGCCGAATCTTGGACTGGCTGGTGCTGGACAGGAAGTTTCCATTCTCCGCAGTACGCTGATCCGAACGGGGATACTGGACACAAAAAACGGTGTTCCTAAAATCAATCTGCATCCGCATGATTATCTTACGACCAACCTGCTGGGCGAGATTGAGAAGTTTGTCCAAGAAGCGCGAGAGCAGAAAATGAGCTTCGCAGAGCTGTATGCTCGGTTGACCACCGATAAATGCTATATTGGTCTGCGGAAGGGTCTTGTCCCTATCTATGTTGCTGCCGTATTCCACGAGTATAAAAAAGAAATCGTTCTCTACGACAAATTCTCTCAAGTTCCGCTGAACAATGATACCTTGCTCCAAATTGAAGCCGCTCCGCAGGACTTTACGTTGCAGTGTTTAGACTGGAACAATGAAAAAGACGAATATGTAGATGCCCTTGCCAATGTCTTTAAGGACTACGTTGTTGAGGCCGAAAAAGCTGCCTCTGGCTATAACTATGTTGTAGCTGCTATGCATCGGTGGTATATGGAACTGCCTAAGTACGCCAAGGAAGCCAAATATGACCCCAACGGACAGCAGATTGACAAGCCCAAGCGTCAATTTATTCGGATGCTCAAGCAAAACATTGGCACTCATACTTTGTTATTTGAGCGGCTTCCTGTTCTTATTACTGGAGGAGCAGAATGTGGTTCAGAAACAGTGAACGCTGTTTCCGAGATTAAATTCTTCTATGATCAGATGCTTGGTCAGTTAGAATTCGCATTCTGCGATGAGGTCAAGAAGCTCTTCGGTGAGGGGCAGGATGAAGCGATTCTAGGCAGAAAATCTTTGCCGAGTGTAGTCACCGAATGGATGAATCGACTCGATCCGTCTATTCACGAGCAATTATTTGCGGACGGAACCGATAGAATGCTTCAATTATTCCTTGCAAATAAAGAGGCAAGTGAGCATATCTTGACCCTGAACCTTGCAAAACTCGCAACCGACCTGAATCTGAGCGATTGGGATGCCAACACACAGGCTACTGCATTGGAAAACGTCAAGCAGTATAAAATGACCGCCGAGAAATTCCGTCAGGAAGCCCCCCATAAGGAAGCCGAAGCCATCAATGGTTATCAGTTGACTTATGAGGATGAAGCGGGCTGTACGGTAACAAAACGCTTTGATAAAGTGGAAACGAGCAAGCGCGGAAAGCTGCTGTACAATGCGATCGAGTCTGCGATTAGCGGCATGGGACAGGCAGTTTCCGAACAGGAAAAACGCCAAATCCTGATGGACGTGTTAAGAGAGCTGTGCTAAAACCTCAAAGGAGAAAATGTTATGGCATACTTTGACAATGCAGCTACCACATATCCAAAGCCTGACGATGTTTATTCCTTTATGAATGAATTCTATCGTCAGTGTGGTGGAAATGTCGGGCGTGGTGATTATGGCATTGCTAAATCTGCTGGTGAACTTGTAGCTGATACAAGGGCGCGGCTGCAAAATCTTTTACACTGCCCTGCAAAGCAGGTGATTTTTACACCGACAGCTACGATTGCCCTGAACATTATCCTGCAAGGGTTGTGCGAAATGGGCATGAAAAACTTTTATATCAGCCCCTTTGAGCATAATGCCGTTACTCGAACGCTACATCACTTTGAAAATCTTGGGCGCATCAAGGTTCACCAGCTCTCTGTAACATCGGATCTGAAATACGATTTGGAAAAAATTCGCTATCAGTTTGATGATTGCAAGCCCGATGTTGTTGTCGTAAGTCATGCCAGCAATGTGATTGGCCTGATTGCTCCCGCCGCAGAAATTTTTGATTTAGCGAAAGCATACAGTAGTTACACCGTGCTGGATATGTCGCAGACAGCAGGACTTGTTGATTGTGATGTGGGACGCAACACATTCGATTTTGCAGTGTTTGCAGGGCATAAAACTCTTTATGGCCCGACTGGAATATCCGGCTTTATAATGAAGCCAGATATAAATCTTCCCCCGGTTCTTTTTGGAGGCACAGGCTATGATTCGGCAAATCAGGATATGCCGGATAGTCTGCCCGAAAAGTATGAAATGGGAACTTCTAATATTGCTGGAATTGCAGGATTAAATGCTGCTTTACAATGGAATCAGAAAATCGGGATTCAGAATATTTTCGAGCATGAGCAAAAAAATCGTAAGAAGTTGCTTGAAATCCTGTCCCAATACGATTTTGTTACTATTGTAGGCAACGCTTCAGCACAGCAGTATGTTGGCATTGTGTCGTGTCTTTTCGATGGAATCAGCAGTGATATTGCTGGCAGTCTGTTGAGCGAGCATGGTGTATCTGTTCGGACAGGACTGCAATGCGCACCATTAGCTCATAAGTTCTTGGGTACCTATCCGGCTGGAACCATTCGATTCAGCGTTGGGCATTTTACAAGCGAAGAGGACTACAATGCCCTAACCAACGCACTGGATTATATCGATCAAAACATTTAAGGAGATCGTGTCATGTCTTTTTCAGACTGTGTTATCAAAAGTGAATATCGATCCCTTATCGATAATGTCGTTCAGGATTTTTATCTTCCGATTCTTCACGAGGCGGTATCCTATAAGCGTGCTGTTGGCTTTTTTTCATCTTCTGCATTGGCGGAAATATCAAAAGGTATCTGCGATATGGCTTCCAATGGTGGAAAAATCCAAATTGTAGCGTCTCCCTATCTCTCCGAAGAAGATGTGAAAGCTATTCAAGAAGGCTATCAAAATCGTGAGACGTACATCAAGGAAAAGGTTTTGAAGCAGATTCAAGATGAAGATGTATCGAATGATTATTATACGTTGGAACGTCTGAACCTGCTGACGAAACTGATTGAGGATGGAATCCTTGATATAAAACTCGCCTATACCGAAAATAATGGTGGAATAGGAATGTACCACGAGAAGATGGGTCTGATGGAAGATTCATCTGGCAATATAGTTGCGTTTTCTGGCTCAATGAATGAGTCGGCAACGGCCATGGAAGTCAACTACGAGACTATAGATGTTTTTTGCAGCTGGAAGAGCGATTATGAAAAAGAGCAGGTGTCCCTCAAGAAAAAGGCATTTGATGCAATTTGGGGAAATAAAGAAAGCGGAATAAAAGTCATTGCTGCCCCTGAAGTAACGCAAGTTTTCATCAAAAAATTCCGAAAGCTCTCACCTGTAAACTTCAAAATAGACGAAGAACAGTTTAAGAAGCCAACACGTTCAGCAAAAAAGGACGATAGCGGTGCTGTTGGCGCACGAATACCTGCTGAAATTCAACTGCGAGACTATCAGCAAGCGGCCGTTGCTGCATGGGCGGGCGCAAACTATCAAGGAATATTCTCGATGTGTACGGGTGCTGGCAAGACTATAAGTGGATTGGCAGCAGTAGCAAAGTTGTCGCAAGATCTGAACGATCACTTGGCCGTTATTATTGTCTGCCCTTATCAACATCTTGTTGAGCAGTGGGTTGAGGATATTGTAAAATTCAATATCAAACCTATTGTGGGGTATAGTTCATCACCACAAAAAGACTGGAAAAAACGGTTGGAAAAAGCTATTCGTGATCAGCGTATGATACCGAAGAAGAGCTTCTTCTGCCTTGTTTGCACGAATGCAACTTTTGCGGGTTCTTATGTTCAGAGCCAAATTGATAAGATTCGGGCACCGATTCTTCTGATGGTTGATGAAGCTCACAACTTTGGTGCGCAGAGAATCCGTAAACTGTTGGATGACCGATTTACTTATCGACTGGCACTATCTGCAACGATGGACCGCCATCGAGATGAAGAAGGAACGGCGGCTCTATACCAGTTCTTTGGAAAGAAATGTATTGACTATACGTTGGAGCAAGCAATCAAGGATGGAAAGCTGACACCCTATAAATACTATCCTGTTGTGGTATACCTCTCGGATGATGAGCTGGAAAAATACTCTGAAATCTCTTCGGAGATGACTAAACACATTATTCAGGGACGAAATGGCAGCGTCAAATTGGATTCTTACGGTGAAATGCTTGCCATAAAGCGGTCGCGGGTAGTTGCCGGAGCAATTGCAAAAATATCTGAGCTTCGTAAGCAGATAGAGCCTTATAAAGACCAAAATAATATTTTGGTCTACTGCGGTGCAACCAATATTCTTGATGAAAACGCAGATGATTCGGAAACGGATAGCAGCGATATTAAACAGATCGATGCTGTTACTCATCTGCTTGGAAATGAATTGGGAATGCGTGTTGCGCGTTTTACATCACGCGAAAACATCGAAGAACGAGCTACCATTAAAGAAAAATTCCAAGATAACGGAAAACTCCAAGCGATTGTTGCAATAAAGTGTTTGGATGAAGGTGTGAACATTCCGGGAATTAAAACCGCCTTTATCCTTGCAAGCACAACGAATCCAAAAGAATATATCCAACGTCGAGGCCGTGTGCTTAGAAAAGCTCCCGGAAAAAGATTTGCTGAGATTTATGACTTTGTGACGTTACCAAGACCGTTGGATGAAGTTCCGGGGCTTACGGTAGAGCAAGCTAGCCGGGATGTATCACTTGTAAAAAATGAATGTGCGCGTATGCAGGAATTTGCGGCACAAGCATTAAATGGTATGGATGCCCAATCTTTGATTTGGGACATCCAAGAAGTCTATCATATTGATACCATTGAAGATGTTGGGGTCGAAGCTGAATTTGCGAAAGAGATCGACTGTAAAAGCTGATTTTATTGCCTATAAAAAGGAGGGGCAAAATAATGGATTCTAATCAGGTGGATGAAAAAGTTGTTCGCAGACTGATGAATAAGATAATTATTCAAGAAAACCGAAACAATAAATCCAGAGCAAAGTCCGATTCTCAAATGGTTGCGGAAATCAAAAAAATGATTGAGGAGGAAGTAAAATGCTTATCGAATCAATAAAGCTGGAAAACTTCCGGCAGTTCCAAAATGAGTCGATTACGTTTGCGGACGGCTCTGATGGTAAGAATGTTACAATCATCCTTGGCGAAAACGGCAGCGGTAAAACCACCTTTGCACAGGCTTTCTTTTGGTGTATGTACGGTGAAACGTCTTTCTCCGACAAGCGGCTGCTCAATTCTAAAGTTGCCAGCAAGATGATTCCGGGTTCAAAAGAAACTGTTCGAGTCGAACTTTGCCTCAAGCATGGCCTGCTGAACTATGTCCTGACGAGAGAGCAGGTGTATGTAAGAGACTACACTAAACTCACCCCTCAAAATTCTGTTTTTGCCATTGCAACAAGACAACCTGATGGCACTCTCGTATATGAGAAAAGGACTGCGTGTGAGGATGTTGTTAAAAACATCTTGCCCAAGGAACTGTCACGGTACTTCTTCTTCGATGGCGAACGTATTGAGAAAATGAGTAAAGACATTGCCGGCAACAAGAAAAGCGATGATTTTGCTCAGGCAGTCAACGGTTTGCTTGGCCTGAACGGTATGCTTTCTGCAATCAGCCATTTTAAGGGCAGTTCGGGTGTTGTTGGAAGTTTTGATAAGGCATTTGATAGGAACAGCGATGTAAAACTTTCGCAGTATGCTGCAACGGTTGAACGTTGTCAAAATCGGCTTGATGAAATTGCTACAGAGCTTGAAACGGCAGAGGAACAACGAGAGCAGGCCGAGCAGCGGATGCTTGAAAAAGCACAGGAAATAAAAAAATATGATGACGGAAAGAAGCTGCAACGAGAGAAGGAGCAGCATGAAAGCGAGATAAAGAGCGCACAGAAACATCAGGCTCAGACCTGCAAGGAAATGTTCCATACATTCGACATGGGGGCAAGCTCTTTCTTCTCCAAGAGCCTCATCTACCGTGCCTTGCAGATGTTAAAGGATGAAACTATCCCTAATGCGGACATTCCATATATGCACGTAAAAACCATCGAGTATCTGCTCCGTCAGAAAAAATGTATCTGTGGGACACACTTAGATGAAGGTACCGTTGCATACGAAAATGTTAAGGCTCTGATGGACTATCTGCCTCCGCAGTCTATTAGCACGACTGTATCGCAGTTCAAAAAGGATGCAAAGAATCGAATCGCCACACTGGGGAAAACCAATCTTTCCGCTTCTGTTGCTGCATCCTATGGACTTATTAGTGATGATGCTGATAAAATCACCGATGCGCAGGATGATCTGCGCCGGGTTGAAAGCCAGTTGGCTACAAGCGTTGATGTCGCTGCGGAGATTCGTAAACTTCAAAACGAAATTTTCGTTTGCAAAAAATCTGCATCTGATCAGGTTCGTAGAATTGCAGATCTAACTTCTGAGCAGGATCGCCTTACTCGTGAACGGGATACAGCAGATACGAATAGACGAGAACTTAGCCTTAAGGACGACAAAAACCGCATGATTGAAATTTGCCGTTCCTATGCACTTGAAATTTATAATCAGTTGTCCGAGGTGTATAAGAAAAGCGAAACTGAGGTTCGGACGAAACTTCAGGCTACGATCAATGAAATCTTCAATGACATTTACGATGGCGGCTTGTCGCTTTCGATTGATGAAAAATATCACATTACCGTTACCGTAAATGGGTATGGGGAAGACAATGTGGAAACCTCTACCGCACAGAGCATTTCCGTTATTTTTGCATTTATTGCAGGCATCATCAAGATGGCACGCGAAAACAAAAATACAACTTCGGAAGAACTTCGGATGCTGGAGTCTGAGCCTTATCCCCTCGTGATGGACGCTCCTCTGTCTGCGTTTGATAAAAAGCGTATCGCATCTGTATGTAAAGCACTGCCTGATGTTGCAGAACAGGTTATCATTTTCATCAAGGATACCGATGGTGATCTGGCCGAGAAGTACATGAGCGATAAGATCGGAAGCCGTCATCGCTTTGATAAGGTCGATGAGTTTGAAACTCATCTTGCATAAGGAGAAGTGGAACAATGTTTGATAAACAATATCGATTCAGAGGTTCCCATGCGGAGCGTGTCACAAAATTGACAAGCCAGTTTGAATCCATATCGGGTACAAAGGTATTTGAACGCAATGTAGATGTGCTGTGCGATGCGCCGCTAATCGGTTTCCTGTACAACAGAAGAGCGGATCTTGACAATACCAAAAATCCGACAACGAACGAAGTCTATAACACCAATGTCATGGGTGATCGCGTGATCTACTCATCAGAAGAAATGCTTTTCAATTTTAGACTTATCATGCTTCTGGATAGTGCCTACGAACATGATGCACAGAAACGCATTGATAAAGCATTTCGGAAGCACACGCCGGAAGATGAGGAACGCTATGACAGCTATGTGCGTGGAGGTGTAGATGTCCTCTATGAAAAACTTGTTGAGGGCGCAACTTCTACGGATGATTCTGTGAACCGTCTTTCGGATTTTGTCACCGACTTCGATGAACGCTTTAATGCAGATATTTCGGATGATGAGATGGCAAAATATTTTATCAAGACTGAAACCAATAACTAACATGGTGTAAGCCTGTGCTCGTATCGGGCACAGGCTTTTTGTGTATGGAACGAAATTTGCAAGAATTCCAAAAAGGAAACAAGTATAGAGGACATAATAACATAAATCAATGGGGAGGTGTCAAATGAATCCTCGGTGTGATACATTGCTCGATGAAATAAAAAAGAAAGGTAAGCTATCCGAAGATGATCTGCTTCAACTTTGTGAAGAATACGATTTGTTTCCAAATGAAGTGGATTGGATTACAGATAGGGCACTAGAGTGTCATTGCCTCGCGTTATCTGACTATAGAACACCTAAATCTTCCTTTAACCGGGATATGGAACCATCGTTGCTCCAATTGCCAGATTGGATGGTAGACATTCCTGACAAATATTTTTTTAATCGTCAAGATCTATGCCATATCATTCTACCAAAGGGAATAAAAAGTGTTGGAAACTATGTTTTTTACAAATGTAAAGAATTGCAATCTATAACTTTTCCAGCCACGGTAGAAAGAGTTGGTTATGGAAATTTTACCTTTTGCAAATGGCTTCGAGAAATTATTTTTCTGGGCAATCTTCCGGCTGGAGAAGAAAATATCAGCCAAATTTTTTGTGATTTGGCAGCAGATTCCTTTTTGCAAAGGATCGTTATATACGGAAATCTTGATAATCTACCCAGTCCTCTTTCTTTGTTCGGTGGATATAATCTAAATAATTCATTGAAAATCATATTATTATCGGTTCCATTAAGTGAATGTTATCATTTTTGGGGACAACGATTGTTCTCGTGTGTTGAGGGCTTCGTGTATGGTCAAAAGAATGGGGTTGCATTCAATACGGTCATCGAGCAAAAGAATAAAGAGTATATTGCTAAATACTGTAATCAAATCTTCTATTATGCAGTAATAAAAGGTAGTTCTCTGCTTCTTCAGTATTTATATGAAAACAACTTGATTCCGTCACCTTTATACTCTCAAACAATTGAATCAATTTATCCCATAAAGCTACGGAATGAAATTGAGCAGAAAGTTTTAATTCAAGACGATTACAATTCAGTATACTCTAACACTAAAAGAAAAATCAGTGAAAACTGGAATTATAATTGTGAGTCGAACCATACGGTAACAATTACGTTTTTTCGAGGCCACAATATAGATTATATTTGCGTTCCAGAAAAAATTGGAGGACATCCAGTTGAGAAAATCGCCCATGGAGCTTTTAGCATTAACCCCTATCCATTTAGACTGAAAAATGAAGATAAAATTTTAAGATCATGGATTCGATATATCGAACTTCCCTCTACGGTTAAATATATAGAAAATGGTGCATTTTATGGCATTCATGATGTTACAATTAAAATTCCACCATCAGTTTGCTTTATTGACGAAGATGCACTTGAATTCTCAAGCAATGTGACTATTATTTCGCCAAAAGGATCATATGCGATGAATTACGCTATTGAACACCATATTAAATGGAAAGATACAGAATCCCGTGATATTTATTTTACTATCGTTGGAACATATACGCAAATGCTTCAATCTGGAATGAAAATCACAATTATTAAAGAACCAGATAATAGCTACGACCCTTTTGCAATTCGCGTTGAACTTGACGATATTGGATGCGTAGGGCATATCGCTAATAGATCTCGTACAGTAAAAAGAGGAAGTGTTAGCGCGAGCGCATTATATGATATTATCGGAGACAAGGCGAGTGCCACAATCCTTGAGGCATATCCACAATACGCTATTGCTATTTTGAATGAAGCAAAGGATAATTGCGATGAACAATCATTGTGAAAAACTGATTGAATCAGTAAAGACCTTAAATAAAAAGATCACTCTCGATTCTCTCTTAGACTTGTGTGACGACTATGATTTAACACCTGCGGAAGTTGACTGGGTAACAAATCAATTGTCGAATTTTATTACCGACAACGATGATGGGCAGAACACCGAAAATAGCAACTCTATCCAACATGAAGCCTATGTAGACCTTACCGATTATTCTTCCGCTCAGACACTAGATGTAGATGGTCTTACGGATTTGCCAGATTATTATTTGGAGAAAAACGGCGATATAGTTAGTATCAGGATTCCTGACGGTGTGAAATCGATTGGTAATTATTGCTTTTCAGAGTGTCCAAACCTTGATACCATAGTCTTTCCAAAATCACTCAAATCAATTCAGGGGGGTTCTTTTAGACTATGCCCAAACCTGCGAAGATTTGTTTTTTTAGGTGACCTGCCAGAAAGCGTGCCCAGTGTCCCGAATGTTTTAGTTGTCTATGGTAGCAGTAAGAAATCGAGTTCCCTAGTACCTCCAAAAGACGCCCTTGTAATTCTCATGAAAGAAAGTATAAATAAATGGCTGCATGGCTTTGACAATTTTGCTGTAATAAGAGGTTTTATGTATGCAACGGAAAGTGGCGTTTTCTTTGCAGATAAAATCGTCAAAGAAAACAACGAATATATTAGTGAATATCGAGAGCAGCTTTTTTATTATTCAGTTGTGCGCCACGATCGGATAATACTTCGATATTTAATTGACTACAATATGCTTCCGCAGAAGGTGTTATCTAGCACTTTAGACATTCTTCTGTATAATGATTACCGTGAAGCAATAGAAAAAAGAACGCAAATCGTTTCCGATTATTGGGAGATTCATAAGCAGGATACAGAATCGTTGAAGTCTGAGTGGGCTTATAAATTTGATTCAAAGAAAAGGAACGCAATGATTGTCCAATTCAAGGGAGCTGCTGTCGATTGTGTCTATGTTCCGTCGATGATAAACGATTGCCCCGTGACACGTATTTGTTCTGCGGCATTTTCACCAATGAACTGGAACCGAAAACTTGTTTATGAAGATGTTGAAATGAGGTATAATATCCAGCGTATAATTTTGCCAGAAACAGTAAAGAAAATTGATGCAGACGCATTTGACCACTGCGAGTATTCAACAATCTATATCCCTGAGTCAGTAGAAGATATTGATCCTCAAGCATTTGGCTCAGCATCGTTGCGTAATCGCTATCGCTTGATTGTTCAAAGCGATTCTTATGCAGAGCAATATGCCATTGCAAATGAGATGCCATACTTCCATGAACATCCAGAGTATAGTCAAATGGTGACATTCGTTATTGTTAGAAAAACGAAAAAAGGTGAAGAAAGTCTCTTCCAAAATGATCTTGAAATAACCCTAAGAAAAGACGACATAACACCATTCCGCAATTCAACTATTCGCGCTTATGCGGATGGGTACGGAATGATTGGAACAGTCGCTTCTTCCACTACTGCAGGAGACCTATTTGCACGGCAACTGATTGAAAAGTTCTTTTGTAAGGATACGAGTCACCTCAATTATATTATCGAGGACAATATGTCTGCTAGAATTATTGAGGCATATTCGGATTGCGCAGTCTGCGTTTTGATAAAAAAATAAGATGAGAAGGTGATTCCGAAATGGAAAACAAAAGCAAGTATAGACTCATCTATCTGTATCAAATCCTTATTGAATGCTCCGATGAAAATCATCCGCTTTCCACGATGGAGCTTATCGAAGTCCTGAAGAATCGCTATTCCATAGATGTTAATCGAAACACCTTAGGAAAAGACTTGGAGGTCATGAAACAGGGGGGGCTTCCAGTCGAAGTGATACACTCAACGCAAAATAAATACTATTATGATGGACAAGTATTTGATCTTGCAGAGCTGAAAGTTTTAGTCGATGCTGTCCTTTCGTCTAAGTTCATAACAGAACGAAAAAGCAAAGAACTGATTTCACATCTTTTATCACTAACGAACGAATACAACGCTAAGCAGCTTCAAAGACATCTTGATGTGTCCGAGAGAGTAAAGTCGGATAATGAAAAGGGATATTATATTCTTGATGCTATCAATTCGGCTATTGATTCCAAAAAGAAAATATCTTTTCAGTACATAGATTATGATGTCGCTGGCAGACAATTTCTTAAGCATGATGGAAAGCCATACCTTGTAAGTCCCTACGAACTGATTTGGGACGGAGACTTCTATTATGTGGTGGGATATAACGATGGGCGTAGCAAGGTACAAAATTTCAGACTTGACCGTATTGCGAAAAGGCCGGAAGTTTTGGAAGATGACTGCGAACCTATGCCAAATGGGTTTGATCTTAATCTGTACCGAAAATCAATTTTCCAGATGTTTGGAGCAGATAACACAACGTGTGTTGAGCTTTTCTGTCATCAGATTGTGATGAAGGCGTTAATTGATGTTTTTGGAAATGATGTTGAAACCAAAACCGCCGATTCTGAGCATTTTACTGCATGGATTAAAGTGTGCGTAAGCCCTACCTTTTTAAGATGGGTCTTTGGATGGAATGGATTGGTTAAGATTGTATCCCCTCAAAAGGTTTGCGAAGATTACCGTCAAATGCTTGAAAATGCGCTGAAAACTCAAGAATCATAAAGCCGAAGGCGTGTCCGCATTTCATCGCCGGAATGCGAACACGCTTTATTGTTGTTTGATTGACGTTGCATTTTACAATTTCCTCTTGAAAACAGCCTACGAACTTATTATAATAAAATTAAAAGTTGTATCCGCGTTTGAAAGGAGTTGTACATGATGAATCAGAGCTGCCATCGCAAAACAGAAAAAGTGTATGTTAAGGTCACTTCTGATTTTGATGCAACAGGTTATATGCAGCCCCGACAAATTACATGGGGTGATGGGCGAACCTATCCCATCGAACAGGTACGAGATTTTCGCCCTGCAAATACCATTGCCGATCTACCCGGCGATTGCTATACTGTAATGGTAAAAGGTCAAGAAAAGTATTTGTTCTTTGAACGCAGCGACCCACGATTTCCATCCCGGTTTGGAAGATGGTTCGTGGAGGTGGAATCCAAATAAAGGAGTGTAGAAGATGGCTGCAAAGCGCACTTATCTGGCGATCGATCTCAAAAGTTTCTATGCGTCCGTGGAATGCGTTGACCGCCATCTTGATCCTCTGATCACTAATCTGGTGGTGGCTGACGCATCCCGGACGGAGAAAACAATCTGCCTTGCAGTATCACCCTCACTGAAAACCTATAAGATACCCGGACGTGCAAGGCTTTTTGAAGCCGTGCAGCGTGTCAAAGAAGTCAATGCACAGCGACTGCAAAACGCTATCCGGCACCAAAAGGCCGTGCATGGTGAGGACGGTAAATATCATTTTGCGAGTTTGTCCTTTGATGCAAATGCGCTGAATGCTGACCCATCGCTGGGCTTGAGCTACATAATTGCGCCGCCCCGGATGCAGCGTTATCTGGACGTTTCCACCCAAATTTACAAAGTTTATCTTAAATATGTGTCTCCGCAGGACATTTACCCGTATTCCATTGATGAAGTCTTTATCGATGCCACCGGGTATCTTCAGCTTTATAAAATGACCGCACACGAACTGGCCATGACGATGGTGCGGGAGGTGCTGTACACTACGGGTATTACAGCCACCGCTGGAATCGGCACCAACTTATATCTTGCAAAGCTGGCAATGGATATTGTGGCAAAACATATTCCGGCAGATAAGGACGGTGTTCGCATCGCGGAGCTAGATGAGCAATCATATCGCTATCTGCTGTGGAATCATCGGCCTTTAACAGATTTTTGGATGACAGGCCCCGGAACGGTAAAAAAGCTGGAAGCGCATGGTATCTACACGATGGGCGATCTTGCCCGGTTTTCGGTTCATGGTGAGGACAGGCTTTATGAGATTTTCGGTGTGGATGCAGAACTGCTTATCGACCACGCATGGGGTTATGAACCTTGTGGCATGGCGCAGATAAAAAGTTACAAGCCCAGCACCAACAGCATTTCCGAGGGACAGGTGCTATCCTGCCCCTATCCAAACGATAAAGCCAAACTCATTGTCCGAGAAATGGCCGAAACGCTGATGTTCCGGCTGACGGAGAAAAAGCTGGTCACAGAATCGCTGACGCTGGAAGTCGGATATGACCGGGAAAATGTAGATAACGGCGGCTATCGCGGTCAGACCCAGACTGACCGCTACGGCAGGACGATACCAAAGGCCGCACATGGCACAATCCGTTTTGATGTTCCTACCAACCTTGGAAGCACCATCATTACCGAAAGCGTAAAGCTGTTCGAGCGTATTTCTGATCCTGTACTGACGGTGCGCCGCCTTACGCTCAACGCCAATAAAGTTTCGCCAGACGAGGGCATATATCAGGTAGACTTCTTCACGGACACAAAGAAGCAGGAAAAGGAGAAGAAGCTCCAGCAGGCCATGCTTGGTATCAAAACAAAGTACGGAAAAAATGCAGTCTTAAAGGCCAGCAGCTATACGGATGGTGCTACAATGCGCCAGCGAAATGAACAGATCGGCGGACACCGGGCAGGAGGTCACGATGGAAAACTACAAAACAAGTAAAGTTGGGATGGAAACGGCCCGAAAGTATGCCGACATTATTGATATGGAGCGTCCTCAAAACGAAGAATCCTTGCGCAAGCACCCTCGAATGACGCTTCAGAACCGGGCCAAAATCTTTTCTCCGTTTGCAGCCCTGCGTGGCTATGATGACCAGCTTGCAGAGGAAAAGCAGCGATCAGAACGGGTCACCAAGAAAATTCTTACAGAAGAAGAAATGGCGGACCTATCGGATAAGCTGATGCAGGTCACAAAAGGCATGACTATTACAATACAATATTTTAATGAAGATACCGCTTACCCGGAAACTCCTGCGGTTGGCAATTATGTCACCGTAACGGGAAAGGTAGATGCCATTGACCCGGTTTTCCGTACTATGCAGCTCAATGGTGCTGTGATTGCTTTTGAAAATCTACTGGACATCAAAGGTGATGGCATCGTGGAAATTGATAAATACCTTGGGATTTCCGAGGAATGAATGCAACAAGGCCACCAGCCGTTTCCGACTGGTGGCCTTGCTTACTTATTGCGTATCACTGGAAGCTGCTTGACCTTACTTCCAACCTCTTTCCGTTCCAGCGCAAACACCATATCCGGGGTGCGTTCAAAGAAGCCAATATCGCGCCGCCAGCTTGTGCCGCATTTGCAATGGAACAGACCGATGAACTGCTGCTTCATTTTGCGCCCACAGTTCGGGCAGATTCATTTGCTGGCTCCCATAATAGTTTACTGGAGCTTGGCGATAATGTCATCGGCAGACATACCGCTGGCAAGCAGCTTTTTCAATACAGATTCTGCTTCAGCTTTCTTAGATTCTTCAGCGGCCTTTTTTTCGGCTGCAACCTTTTTTGCCTCTGCTTTAGAAAGATCCTTTGTTGCAACCTTCAACGCAGATTTTTTACTTTTCAGCTGGTCTTTCAGTGCGCTGATGTTATCAGACAGTGCAACAATCTCGGCTTCAATTTGCTCCTTGGCAGTGGTCTTTTCAGCAACAACAGCTGCATAGTCAATGTTTGCTTTCTTGGTACGCACTGCGTTCTTGCTTCCTTTTGGTCTAGGCATAGTAGTCCCTCCATCTAGTATTGGAATTTAGCTAACATAAGTATATTCTTTCTGCCTCGAAATGGCAATACTCTTTCACTTCTTGATTGCTATGTGTGGACGGTTTATCCATGTTTTTAGCACTCCCGAACTTCGTATTTTTTGTACGGAGAAAAGGATTATAATTTTGTGCGTAGTACGGTATAATAGGCAAAAGTTTACTGTACGAAAGTGAGGAGTGGCGGTGGACACCATTCTGAAGACTATTACCGCCTACCGTGAAGAACGCAACTGGTCGCTATATGATCTAGCAACTCATGCAGAGATGAAATCGACCACCATTTCCACATGGTATAACAACAATGCGACTCCGTCCATTCCTTCGCTTGTAAAGATCTGCGATGCCTTTCAGATCACGCTTTCTGAGTTTTTTGCCAAGGCAGAAGGAAACGAATCCGCCCCAGTAGTACTTACTCCCCAGCAGATGCAGGTCATTGATCGCTGGTCGGTGCTGCGCCCCGACCAGCAGGAAGCAGTTTTGAGTTTATTGAATACGATTCCCTGATTTCACATGGATAGTAATAGGGTTTCACCCTTTTTCTATCATGGAAGGTGTACTGTACATTTTCCATGCTCCGCCCGCCTTGCCATCAACGACGACAAAGAAAGGACGAAGAATCATGAAAAAGAAATTGATTGAGTACAAACCTAGCCCCGGCGGTCAGGTATGCCGCCGCCGAATGTCTATCTGTTCTCTGACCCTGTGGTGCGGCGATTGGCTGCTCTGGACTGTGGTCGGAGGGCTGGCATATGTACTTTGATTCTTATGCCACAGGCAAGCGAATTCAGCAATTGCGTAAAGCAAATGGAATGACACAGGAGCAGTTTGCTATCGAGTTAAACACTAGCGACCGCCATATCCGTAGAATAGAGCGAGGGGAAGAAACGCCATCAATTGACCTTTATGTTGAAATGGTGGCAACTTTCAATACTTCACTTGATTATTTGTTATTGGGAAAGGCTCCATCGGAGCGTGAAGAACAACTGAAGAGACAGCTTTATGCTAAATTACATCGCATTGCTCGTAACTTAGATGAAATAGCGAGGGACTTGTAATGCGATTGCCCTCCCGGACGGATGACCTGTAATAGTCTCCGTCCGGGAGGGCTTTTTCTATGAAAAAATTCAATTTTCGCTTTTTGAAAGTCGTAAATTTCATTTTATCGCATCAACGATTTATTTTTCTTAAAACCGGACATAGTAGGTCCGGTTTTTGAGTGGAAAACCGGACCAGTTACGTCCTAAAAAAGCGTTCAGTTTTCAAGTACACTATGGTCACAGCAAGGGCACCACCCCAAAACGAGGGAAAAGCCCGGAGTTGTAAGCCGTACCTTGAAAACTGAATATCATTCCCTTGGACAGAATAATGAGACTTCCGTAATTCGCGGCCCGGCCATAAAGAAGGCGGGGTGGCCGAGAGGCCAATGAAAGCGGCTGGTGCAAATCCCCGCTTACCGAGGTGTATTCCAAATCCACCGGGCGTTGAGGACAAATAGGGTGGAACACTTAACTAAGACTCCAAAGCCCACTACCGGGATTCTTTTGAATCAAGGCGGTGGGCTTTTTACATACCGAATATTCACACCAACGATACGGAGGTAATGATTATGAGCCGTAATTTTTCTCGCAAGCCCGATGAATCGACCCTGACCACCCTCTGCCCCCGCTGCCTGAATGCATTCCGCAATGCGCGCGGTATCCGCGTCCGCCGTGCAGACCCCTACCAGCTCACCAGAGAACCTTGCACCTACTGCCAGACCAATTTTGGCTATGACTATTACATTCAGCCTACCAGCCCTAAAGCCACTTATTTTAAGAAAGGACGGTTCGATGATGAAATTGACTGCGCTTAAAGTTGACCCGGAGTTTCAGGGCAAGATTCCACCACTCACTTTTGAGGAGCTGGAACAACTTGAGAAAAACATTGTCAATGATGGCAAGGTTATCAATCCTATCATCGTCTGGAATGGGCTGATTGTTGACGGTCATAACCGATACGCTATTCTCCAGAAGCATCCTGACATTTCGTATACCGTCCATGAGAAGGAATTTGCAGATCGCTTTGAAGTAATCATCTGGATTTGTAAAAACCAGCTTGGGCGGCGCAACCTCTCGCCGGAACAGAAAAATTATCTATTAGGAAAGCAGTATGAAGCCGAAAAAGTCGCCCATGGCGGTGATCGCAAAAGTGCAGATGCAAAATCAAGTTATCATAATGATAACTTGATCAGCGGAGAAAAAACATGTGATCGAATTGCAAAAGAAAATGGGGTCAACAGAATTACGGTCATTCGTGCTGAAAAGTTTGCAAACTGCGTAGACGAAGCGGAGAAAATCTCACCCGGAAGCCGTCAGAAAATTCTGTCAGGTACAGTAAAAGGCACGGCCAAAGACATTATGTCGCTTGCCCGAACCCCTCCTGAAGAACGCTCTGCACTTGTCGAGAAAATCTGTATGCCAAAGGAACCAAAGAAGTTCACCAATAAATCTTCATCCACTACAAAAAAGAAAAAAGTGAAAAAGAAACAGCCCGATGCTGTGGAAGAACTATCATGCAGTGTAGAAACGATACCTGCTGTCATAGAGGAGCCGCCTAAACCTCAAAAAGCATTGACCGAACTGCAAACCATCCGTGTCTTGTCCAATAAGATGGAATCCGTTGAGCAGGTGGCCGATGCAGAAGGAATGCTCAGTGAGGTGGAATCGGCAGCGGATGCAATGATCTATCGTCTGGACGTCTGCTTTGAACATTATCCAGAGTTCCTTAAAAATCCGAACATTCGTCAAAAGGTCGTTGAACTTTTGCAGAAAGCAAAAGAGTATATCGTTAAACTGGAAGGAGAATTTGCCTATGATTAAACTCGTTCATCACGAAATGGTCATCAACAGTAAGTTTCTGGAAGTTCCTCGTAGCTACTACCAGCGGCATCTCAACGCCAGCCGCGTCAAGCGCATCGCTGCTGAATTTGACGAGCGCATTGCCAACGCACCCAAGGTCAGTTATCGTGACGGTCACTACTATGTCTTTGATGGTCAGCACACCATCGCTGCCCGCAAGCTGCTGAACAACAATTCTGATCTCAACATCGTCTGCAAGGTGTACTCTGGCTTGACCGAACAGGAAGAAGCCCTGCTGTTTGCACAGCAGACGGGTATCTCGGCACCGCTTACGGCAGGTGCAAAGCTGCGCGCCAAAATTCATGGCGGCGACCCGGAAGCCATCGCATTTCAGAGTGCTACCCAGCGTGCTGGATTTGGCCTGAGCTTCAATCAGAGCCATGCAAAATGGAAAATCGCTTGCATCGCTACGGCCTTTGGTGAGTATCGGCAGCATGGCGAACGCATTTATACGGAGGCTCTCCGTGTTCTGGCCGAAGCATGGGAAGGCGACATTGATTCGCTTCGATCCGAGGTACTGCAAGGCGTTGTCCGTTTCATCGCTCTGTACGATCACGAATACGACCCGGTGCGGTTGATTCGTCAGCTCAAGCGTACAAGCCCCGTGACAATCTATCGCAGCGGTCAGGCCATGAGCGGACCGAACTATCAAAAGTATATGCATCAGATTTTGAAAGCCTACAACGGCTCCAGCCGTACCAAGAGCCTTCCCATTAAACAGTAAAACGCTTCATGCTCATGGCAGTTTTCCTTTCTCACTGCAAAGACCGTCCGGGAGAACGGTCTTTGCCTACATAGCGAAAAGGGGGTTGACCGCTATCGTTTATGTGACTAAGAATTTTGGCTTTCGACGTGGCGAGATTTATTTTGCTGACCTTGATCCACATTACGGCTCAGAGCAAGGTGGAAAGCGTCCTGTCATCATTATTCAAAATGATGTTGGAAACAAGTTCGCTCCGACCGTAATTGTAGCTGCTGTGACCTCACGTATTTCCAAAAAGCCTAATCAGCCAACGCACGTTCTTATTGACAAGAACCCCGCTTTCAGCCGACCATCTGTTGTGCTGTTGGAACAGATTTTCACGATAGATAAAGAACGTATCAACAATTTTATGGGGCTGACAAGCGAATGGGAAATGAAGCAAATTGAGGAAGCTCTTCTGAAAAGTCTTGGAATAAACAAATAGGATAGTCGTTTTCGATAAGTACGAATTGGAGATGAAAAGAACAGAAACTGAAAAGAGGTAGATATATGGCATTTGCACGAACCGAAGTCAGAGAGCTGGAGCCTATGGTAAAGGCTGGCAAGAAAAAATTCGTCCGCTATCAAGAAGGTGCCGAGCTGTACTCAATGGGACTGCATACATTTGAGGAACTTGCTAAAGAAGCCGGTGCGATTTACAAAATCCGGCGCGTTGTCCTTGTGAATCTGGAAATCTTTGAAGAATATTTGGATACCTTTAGAATGTGAAACAGCATACTCCGTTCTTCGGAGTATTACATATTGGAGAACCACTCAATAAAATTACTTTTGCGGCATCGTTGCAGGACAGGAGCAACTTGTGTATCCTTAGAGCAGGACGGACGTAACGTACTACATAGACCGTCATCAGGATATGACTGTTCTCCTTAAATCGAATTTTACGAGGTGAGAAGAATGGCAACAAGAAAAGATTCTCGTGGTTACTCCCTGAAGAAGGGTGAATCGCAGCGAAAGGATGGCCGTTATGTGTTCCGCTACACTACGCTCCGTGGCGAACACAGATCGGTCTATGCAAAGGAGTTGAGCGAACTTAGAAAAAAGGAAGTAAAAATCCGCAGAGCAATCGAGGATGGCCTTGACCCTGATCGTGCCGAGCGTATCACGCTGAACGAACTGTTTGACGAATACATTTCTCAAAAGTATGATCTGAAGCAGTCCACCATGACGAACTATAAATATATGTATAACCATTATGTTCGGGATGGTTTTGGAAAACTTCGTATCAGCAAAATCAAGTACAGCGATATTAAGAAATTCTATTACTCACTGATTTTAGAAAAAGGATTCAAGCCCAACAGTATGGAAATCGTACATACACTTTTGCATCCAACCTTTACAATGGCTGTCCGCGATGGACTGCTGCGCTTGAATCCCACGGAGGGCGTTATGGCTGAAATTAAGAAGAGCCACTGCTGGGAAAAGACAAAGCGTCATGCTCTGACTGTTGCCGAACAGCGTGCGTTTACCAATTACATCGCCAATAGCGAAGAGTATCGCGGATGGTTCCCGTTGTTTACCGTAATGCTTGGTACTGGCTGTCGCATTGGCGAGGTGTTAGGTCTGCGGTGGCAGGATGTTGATTTCAAGAATCGCACGATCAGCATCAACCACAATCTTGTTTATCGTGTGCAGGAAGATGGCACTTGCACCAACCATGTAAACTCGCCCAAAACGAAAGCTGGCATCCGCATTATTCCAATGATTGATGAAGTGTTCGATGCCTTTCTGGAAGAATACCAGTATCAAAAGGTCATTGGTTTCTGCACCGATGAAATTGATGGGTACTCCGGCTTTGTTTTCTGCACTGGCGATGGAAAGGTTTATCTCCCCAATGCCATCAACCGCACTATCCGCTCGATTTGTGCAGACTATAATAAGGAAGAAGAATCCAAGGCGAAGGAAGAAAATCGTGACCCGGTTCTTCTGCCAAAGTTTAGCTGCCATATCCTGCGGCACACATTCTGCACTCGCTTCTGCGAGAACGAAACCAACCTGAAGGTCATTCAGGAAATCATGGGTCATGCGGATATTTCCACCACAATGGATGTATACGCAGAAGCAACCCAAGAGAAAAAGAAAGAATCCATGACCTCTCTGCAAAGCGCATTGCTTGTGCGGTAAGGCATAGATTCAAAATAACAGAAATGTTCCTCTCTGCTGGACAAAGAAGCACATCTCGTTTATCACGGTTTGACAGCGAACAACACCCGTTGTCACGTTTTCCGTCACGCTCCGTCAAAAAAGGGCTGTGACCAAAACTGTACACAACTTTCGTGGACGCTGTTGGAGCTTGTTGGAGGGTTCATTGAAAAGAGGGTTTACTTCGTGGACGTTGTTGGAGTCTGACGGACGATAACAGAGCCAGTTCTTGCCACATCCCCACGATGAAGCCCATCGACCAGTAAGCTGCAAGAAAAAAGCGATAATACGAAATATTTGTTTGCTGAATTTCTTGCAAAAGCTGTGGCATCTCCGTTTTGACATCAATTTGACAGCAAAATCCCGAAGAATCACGTCCCGTTATGAAGCGTGACGGATTTCAGATAAAAACGCACAAGGCTTGAACAAAGCTGTAAGAGCACTTCTTGGAACCATCCGAGAGGTGCTCTTTTCGTTTGCTCCTGCGGCCAACTTCTGTCAGACAGTCACAAAAAACGGAGGATAAAATTATGAAAACCGACTACAAGCCCATCAAACCCATGAAAGAAATTCCCGACCAGCTTCGCAAACTGCGCCGCCAATTCCTGCGCTACCAGCAAGCAGAAATCGTGTACAGCCTGTCCCATAAGAAGTTGCTGGAGCTTGCCAGCGATGCCGGGGCCATTTACCGCTTCGATAGCACTGTACTTATCAACCGGGAGATTTTTGATGCCTATTTAGAACGCTTCCATGAGCCTACAAGAAAAATAACCATGAAGGAGGTCGAGGACGAATGAGCGGCAGCGTATGGATGTTCTCCGACCAGATCGACGATGAAGATATGGACTTCATGCGGCATGAGTTCGTGACTTACAGCATGGCAAGCGATTATTATGGGCTGGGACTGAAACCTGTCACCCGGATGGCACATGAATGTGGGGCTATCTATAAGATTGGCCGGAAGATTTTGATTCGGAGAAGCATTTTTGAAGAGTACCTGCGCCAGCAGAGAAAGATTTGAGGTGTGCAATGGAAAAGCCGAACACTAGATTGCATGATGAAAATAATGGGCCGGACTATGTGCTGGTCGAAGATTACTATTTTCCTGCCTTGATTCTGGCAGAGGATTCTCGTCCTGTTGGCCGCTGGGGTAGAATGTACAAACGGTATCTCAAAGAACATCATTCAGCACGGTATCAGGCCCTCCTGCTGTCTGGCAGATTGAACAGCTATCTGGCTGACATTGATGCACAGGCAGAGGAACAGTTGGAGTTGCTTACTCAGCAGATGGCTGAACGTGAGTGTGTGAACGAAGAATTGAAAGCTGCAAATCAAATGGAATGGGTGCAAAGGATGAACAGAATCCAGAATCGAGCGGAGGAAGTTATAAAAACGACTCTAATTTATCACTAAAGTAAAAATCCACGACTGGTATATGCTATTTGCGTTTACAAGCCGTGGATTTTATATTATTGACTGTCAGGATTCACCTAACATCATTTTTGATTTTGCACATCATCGATTTTTGCACGAAACAGGTCTTGAAAGACATTTTTCAACCGCTTCGCAGTTTTCATACGATAACGCTTGTGTTTGTAGCAATAATAAGCCGCTCGACTGGTTTTCTTCTCTATTCTTTGTTTGCGCCTTTTTCCACTTCGTCACAAACCATTCTAACAACGAAATTGGCATCCTGTTTGCACTTGGAAACAATATAATCTTTTGTTCCATAGGCAATCCCGTTCATTGTATACAAATGGCGTATGATTAAATTTTTGATATATACGCTATCAGAATCTATAAGATTCACTAGCTGGTGGTTTACAATGCCATAATTATCCGGATTGCGAGACATGGTGAGAAGAATACGCGTAGCATTCCATCTTATATCTGTATATTCTGAATGGAGCCACT
>ENA-OVGC01000354-OVGC01000354.1-human-gut-metagenome-genome-assembly--contig:-NODE-354-length-42993-cov-9.108249_pt1 | contig 42993 bp, 40 predicted proteins | sample MGYA00237768_ERZ505415 | MGnify/ENA primary metagenome ERZ505415 (study PRJEB26158, sample SAMN06016382) | human gut metagenome | biome: human gut; feature: ankylosing spondylitis patient; material...
TAGAGGCTCGGGAGGTTGTGGCCCGTCTCGTTCATCACCTCGACCACCTTGTCGTAGCTGACCAGATGGGCCCCGTCGGAGAGCGTGGCGTAGATGTTGGCATCCAGTGCGCGGGCGGCCGCTATGGCGTTGCGCTCGATGCAGGGAACCTGCACCAGACCGCAGACCGGGTCGCACGTCAGTCCGAGGTGATGCTCGAGCCCCATCTCGGCGGCATACTCAATCTGCGAGGGAGTGCCGCCGAAGAGCTGGCAGGCTGCTGCCGCAGCCATGGCGCAGGCGACGCCCACCTCGCCCTGACAGCCCACCTCGGCGCCCGAGATGGAGGAGTTCGTCTTGGCGATGTTGCCGAAGAGGCCCGCCGTGGCCAGCGCCCGCAGGATGCGGATGCGCAGGAAGTCGCGCGAGGTGGCCAGGTGGTAGAGCACCGCAGGAACCACGCCGCTCGAACCGCACGTCGGGGCCGTGACGACCGTACCGCCGGCGGCATTTTCCTCGGAGGTGGCCAGCGCATAGGCGTAGATTTTGGCCCGCGACTTGAGCGAGTCGGTATAGCTCTTCGACTTGACCCAGTAGGTGCTTGCCTTGCGCGCCACCTTGAGTCCGCCCGGCAACACGCCGTCGTTGTTGAGTCCGTTCTGGATGGTTTTGCACATCTGCTCCCAGATGGTGTCGAGGTAGTCCCAGATTTCAGGCCCCTCGCAGTCGTTGACATACTCCCAGTAGGTTTTTCCTTCGCGGTAGCACCACTCCTTGATGTCGGCAATGGTGGTCAGCGGATAGATGCTCCGGGGCTCCTCGCGGACAGTCTCTTCGTTGGCCAGCGCTCCGCCGCCGATGCTGAAAATCGTCCAGTTGTCGATGACCGTGCCTTCGCGGAGCGCCTCGAAGAGCATGCCGTTGGGATGGAAGGGGAGCACCGTCTCGGGACGCCAGACGATCTCGGTCGGGGCTATGGGTTGGAGCACCGAGAGGATGGCCACATCGGTCAGGTGGCCCTTGCCCGTGGCGGCCAGCGAGCCGTAGAGCGTTACGCGGAAGGCGTCTGCCCGGTTGCCGCGTGCGGCGAACTGCTCGGCGGCCTTCTTGGGCCCCATCGTGTGGCTGCTCGAGGGGCCGCTCCCGATTTTGTACAACTCTTTGAGCGATTCCATATCGTATCGTGTTATCCGGCTGCAAAGATACGCAAAGGAGGGTGTAAAAAGCCCTCTTCGCCCGATATTTTTGTCGGGCGGGCGCTCGTGTCATTCGCCGTGACAGGGAAACGGTGCGGCCGGAGGTTCCCGTCGCGCTGATGGGACCTCCGGCCGCAGAGTGTAGCCCCACCGCGACTCGAACGCGAATTTAGGGTTTAGGAAACCCTCGTTCTATCCCTTGAACTATGAGGCCCTGCAAAAAGATTGCGGTGCGTGCCTCCCCACGGGGGAGAGACGCACCGCAAAGATAGTAAAATATTCCGGGTTTCAGAAACGGAAGTTCAGACCGAGCGAGAATGTGTGGGCACGGGCCGTGTAGTTGCCCGAGAAGTCGGTCGTGGCCTGAGCCGAGTCGACGCCCAGCAGCTCGAGCACCGAGTTGGTGTAGGGGTAGGAGCCCGTACGCTCGGGGTCGGCCGAGTTGACGTAGCCGTAGGCCAGGTCGATGTCGAGCCAGCGTGTCGGACGCAGCGTCAGACCGGCCGTGTAGGCCAGCTTGGTCATCGAGGGGGTCTCGGGATTGAGGTAGTCGCTGCTCACGGGGCTCTCGTCGACATACATACCCATGCGGGCCGTCAGGAAGTCGCAGACGTGGTACTGGCCACCGATGCGGACCGCCAGCGTGTTGGAGTAGTTCTTGTCGCTGGCCAGAGTCATGATGGAGGTGTTGTTCGTCGGGTCGAGGATTTCGACATCGAGTCGGTCATAGGCGCTCCAGAGCACATACTGCAGGTCGACGGCGAACTCCCACTTGGGCGTCGGGCGGAAGCTGACACCCCACGTCAGCGAGGCGGGCAGCGGCAGCTCGGTCTTCACGACGGCCGACGAGAGATTCTGCAGCACTGCGAACTGGGGGGCTTGGAGCAGCTGACCGAGCACCTGCTGGATGGTGGGGTCGTCGATGGTCTTCAGGTCGATTTTGCCCGAGTCGACCTTCATGCGCAGCTTCGAACGGTAGGTGAAACCGAGCGACCACTGCTCGTTGATGTCCCACATGATGCCGGCATTGACGCCGACGGCCATCTTGGCGTTGCCCTCGAGCGCGAGCGACATGAGGCTGCGGTTACCGGCCAGCTCGAAGATGTTGGGCATGCCCGGCATGGCACCCTGCAGGGCGCCGATGAGCACCTGGTTCTGGATGTTGTCGGCACCGATGGGAAGCAGCGAGCGCGAAAGGTCGAACTTGCCCCAGGTCATCATCAGACCGGCACCAATCGAAAGATGCTTGCCGATGCGGAAGCCGACCGTCGGCTGGATGTTGTAGGCCGAGAGGTTGATGGACTGAATCAGGTGTGCGCCAGCCCAGTTGTCGCCCCAGTTCATCGACGAGCCGAAGGGGGTGTTGAAGGCCAGACCGACCGACATCCAGTCGAGGGGTTTGTAGTTGAAGTAGGCGTAGAGCGGCGTCGAGATTTTGTTGTCCGACGTGAAGTGTTTCTGGGGAGTTGCTCCCGTGTAGTCGGGCAGCGAGGTGTAGGTGGCTTTCGAGGCGATGCCCGTGATGCCGACCGAGAAGTCGAACTTCGAGTCCTGGAATGCGGCGGCGGCAGGGTTGAACCACACCGATTCGGAGTTGAGCTTCATGGCCGTACCGACGTGTCCCATACCGTTCTGTTTCGAGGAGAGGTTGTTTACCTGATATCCTTCGGCCGAGGCCGTGAGCGTTGCCGCAGCGGCGGCCAGAAGGAGGAGGATTTTTTTCATGACGTATTGGTTTGGTTAATATTCGGCGTGCCGTCCGGCGGCACGCAAAAGCGGGGCAAAGGTAGGAAAACTATCCGTGTGGCGCAAAGGAATTGGTCGGAAAGTCTCAAAAATTGGAATAAACGGTAGAGCTTTGGCCGGTATGTCGGGTCTGTGATGCGACAAGGCCGCACACGAGGTGCGGCCTTGCGCAGGGGAAGGACTCCGGAGGGGCTTTCGGGCTGCGGCGGGCGTTTTGCCGTGAAGCTTCTATTTGCGGCTGTTGTAGGCCTCGAGCGCCTTTTCGAGCAGGAAGAGGGCGCGCGTCAGGTCGCGCTTGTTGAGCACATAGGCGATGCGCACCTCGTTGCGGCCGTAGGCGGGGTCGGAGTAGAAGCCCGAGGCGGGGGCCATCATGACGGTCTCGCCCTCGTAGCTGAAGTCGCTCAGGCACCAGGCGCAGAAGTCGTCGCTGTTCTCGACCGGCAGGCGGGCCACCGTGTAGAAGGCTCCCATGGGGATGGGCGAGTAGACGCCCGGTATGCGGTTGAGTCCGTCGATGAGGCACTTGCGGCGCTCGATGTACTCCTCGTAGACCTCGGCGCTGTAGGAGCGCGGGGCGTCGATGGAGGCCTCGGCGACAATCTGTCCCAGCAGCGGAGGCGAGAGACGCGCCTGGCAGAACTTCATCACCGCGTCGCGCAGCCGGCGGTTCTTGGTGATGAGGGCGCCGATGCGGATGCCGCACTCGGAGTAGCGCTTCGAGACGGAGTCAATCAGCACGACATGCTCCTCGATGCCCTCCAGATGGCAGGCCGAGATGTAGGGCGAACCCGTGTAGATGAATTCGCGGTAGACCTCGTCCGAGAAGAGGAAGAGGTCGTAGCGTTTGACCAGGTCGCGGATGCGGTCCATCTCCTTGCGCGTGTAGAGATATCCGGTGGGGTTGTTGGGGTTGCAAATCAGGATGCCGCGCGTGCGTTCGTTGATAAGCCGCTCGAACTCGGCGATGTCGGGCAGCGCGAAGCCCTGCTCGATGGTCGAGACGACGGGGCGGATGACCGCACCGGCCGAGATGGCGAAGGCCATGTAGTTGGCATAGGCCGGCTCGGGGACGATAATCTCGTCGCCCGGATTGAGGCACGACATGAAGGCGAAGAGCACGGCCTCGGAGCCGCCCGTGGTGACGATGATTTCGTCGGGCGTGAGCTTGATTTGGTACTGGGCGTAGTATTCGACCAGCTTCTCGCGCAGCGAGCGGTAACCGTCGCTGGGGCTGTATTCGAGCACTGTGCGGTCGATGTGGCGCAGTGCGTCGAGGCCGACCTGCGGCGTAGGCAGGTCGGGCTGTCCGATGTTGAGGTGGTAGATTTTCGTGCCGCGCGCCTTGGCCGCTTCGGCCAGCGGCACGAGTTTGCGTATGGGCGAAGCCGGCATCAGCTCCGCGCGTTGGGAAATGGGTGGCATCGTTTGTTTCTCATTTTGCGGCCCCGGGCAGCGCAGGCGGACGCCTTTTGCGCGGTGTGGGGGCGGATGGTTAACCTGACCGTCCGACGGTGGGGTGGCGGAGGCCGGGCGTGGCTCCCGGAGGTGTCGCCGCGCCGGTCGCCTCGCGTTACCGGTCGGATAGAACAAAGATAGGGTTTTTCGCGCGAAAGAGGAAACCCGGCCCGGAAAATTGTCGTCCGGAGTGCCACTCGGGGCTCAGTTGCAGCGAAATAATGGCGCCGGAGATTTGGCGGAATGGAAAAACCGTACTATTTTTGTGCCCGGAGAGATGGCAGAGTGGTCGATTGCGGCGGTCTTGAAAACCGTTGAGCTGCGAGGCTCCGGGGGTTCGAATCCCTCTCTCTCCGCTGAACATACGTCCCGACAGACTTCGACTAAAGCATACGGCCGTCACGGATGAAAATGCTGCGACCCGCCAGGATGCAGCGCACAAAGCCTGTTTCCGTCGTCTTTCCGTATGGAAATAAGCAAGTTGTGTCACTCCACCTTGGGGACAGAAGAAGGATGGGATGTATCGGGACATTTTATTAATAATAAAAATCGGGCGGTCTGATTCACAGACCGCCCGATTCTGTATTTGAGGCCGGTGGCAAAAAAATTGCTGTCGATTCCCGCCACTCCCGGTTATTGGGATACGGTAAAGGTATAACATTCGCTTAATGTCGTTCGGGAATTAATCCGGTCGTAAGAATCCAATCCGCACGCGATGGCGCGTAGTGATACTTTTCCGTCGCTGTCTGTGGGGAATGACCACGTTTGGTAATACTGGCCATAGTAGCGGTATTTGTAGAGTTCGCCCATTTCTCCCAGCTGTTTGTAAATTTCCTCGGTCATCTTGTCCAGATCACCGCCGCCGAGTGAGGCGAGAGCTTTTTGGTAATCTGCCTCCGTAGCGATGTAATAGAAGAAGTAACAGTCTTCGATGGAGGGGGAGATGTCAATCCGGAACGGATAGCGTTGGTCTTCTTCGGGGCGATAGGAGATTTTCAAATCGAACGACACGTCAATCGTTTCAACGGGAGGCAGCGGGTTGGTCCGGAATATGCAGATGGAGTAATTGCCGTTGCAGTTTCCTTCCGGATCGAGGTCGTAGGCAAGTGCCACGTACTCCGTATCGGGCATCACTTCGCTTCCGTCGTTGAATTGTTGGAACGTGTTTTCTTCCTTGCTTGCGTTCGTCAGCAGATAATAGTCTGCAAAAGATTGCGGAGTTCCGCCCCATGTCATATAATAATTGAGCCATGCATCATATTTCTGCTGGGCATTCTCGATGACCCAGGCCGAAGGATCGGCTGCGATATGTTCGTCGTAGTAGGCTTTTGTAACAGCCATGTAGTAATACCATAGCTCTTCACCTTCGAGATTCTCCAGAATGACCTTGAAAGAGTCGCAGTCGGGTTCTACCGAGATCTTGAGCCGCTCGCTGAATGGGGGCAAGGCTTCTTGAGAGATGACGAAAATCAACGGTTCGGCCTCGCCGTACGAAATGCGGATTTCGGCCGTACGTGCTTCCCCTTCATTTGGCTCGATTGTAATCTTGGCGGTCGTATTGTCGGAACTTACGACGCGCGCCCAGTCGGCATTACTGTCGACGTAAGGCCGGTCTTCGGTTGTAATGGAGTAGGTAATCGTGAAACTTTTCCCCTTGTAAGGCACGGTCAATTGTTGTTCCATCTCGGTTGAGAGAGCCGGTATGGCGGGATATTCCTCGTCGTCGTTGCAGCCTGTTGTCAGATAGGCCAGACCGAACAGAAAAGCGAATATAGCTAGATATTTTCTCATGGTATCCTGTATTTAGTCGTTCACAATGATTTGTTATTGGATGGGCAGCTCGAAGTCCTTGCGGACAATCTGGCTGGTGATACGCCCGAATTCGTCGCATCCGCACAGAACAATGCTGACAGGACAGGTGTCGGTCAAATCCCACGTGTAAAGTCTCAAATCGGTGGACTGCCATGCACCGGTGTGGATTTCGCTCGCGGCGGTAGAGGAGAAATACGTGTCGAGATAGTTCTCAACGTAGCTCTGCAACTCGCCCCATGTATTGATCGATGATTCCAGCGTGGGTGTGAACGAACAGATGCAGAGATAGGGCACGGTCGTATTCGAAGGCGTGACTTTCAGGTCGATGTAACAATAGTCTCCACTTTGTGATGTCAGCGAGGCCTCGACGTCGAAACTGAGATCGATAGTCTCTACAGGCGGCAGTGGTTCGGTGGTAAAGCCTTTGGAGACGATTTCCCCCGTAGCGTTGCAGAAAGGATCGACTTCCATGCCGAATGCGACATATTCCGTATCGGGCTGGAGGTTGCTGAAGGTATGGCTGTTTCCGTCGGCCTTCGATATGGAGTAGTAGTCGGGGAATGTTTTGGGATTGTTGTTGTAGTTTTGATAGTAATAGGTACGCCACGACATGAACATGCCAATCGAGGAGTTCTTGTCGCAGTAGGTTGCAATCCATTTGGCCGGGTCGGGCGCAATCTGCATGTCGTAGAAGGATTTTGTCTCGACGCGCGGGCAAACCCAGTATTCTTCGTAAGGGTTCGACACGACGACTGTAGCACTGTTCATCGTAATTTGTTCGACTGAAAGCGAAATGCTTTCGGCAAAGGGGTCTATCTCTTTCTGATTGAATGTTACGATGATGTTGTTGCATTCGGGATAGGAGAGCGTTACGGTTCCGGTTCGGGGGACATCGACGAGCGGATCGATTTTGATTTGAGCTTCTGTCTCCGTATGTGACAGAACCGTTATCCAATCACAGGAGGCGTCGGCATAGGGCCGTCCGTTTTCGACGTTTTCGAGAGTATAACGGATTGTGTAAGAGCCACCGACGTATGGTACGACGATTGTTGTTTCGCCGTCAATCTTCAGTTCGGGCAGGAGCGCAGGGGCGTTTTCGGAGTCGTCGTTGTTGCATCCCATCGAGAGTAGGCCGGTCGTGAATGCCGATACCAGCAAAACCAATTTTTTCATAGGCGCGATGTATTAACATTTGAGTTAGTTGTAGGCTGTTTGGTGTGGCAAGGATCCGTAGAACAGAATGCAGGAATAACCTTTGGCCTGATGAGTCTCGACAAATACCGCTAACCGAAGCCTAATATAGTGAAATTTTTTTAAAAACATGTTATCCGTCGATTGTTTTTTTAATATTTTGCCAAAATCCGTCGATGCCGAGCGTGTTGAGCGGTAAATAGGGCTTGTTTTGAGATTTTTTTAATTAATGCCGTGTCCGGTTGAATATTGAACACGCAAATAAATCGTTCAAGCATATAGGCATTATGGCCATGGACTTGCATGAGAAGATGGAATGTGGCATTTCCATCCTTTTGCATGCGGCCTTTGCGGAATTGATTGCCGTAAGCGATGCGTTGAAGTGAAAAGTCCGGCTTTCTGAAGTCCGAGCACTGGCAGTCCGTGATTTCCGCATGCTGCTTGCTGTCCCTGGTGCAGAACTCCTGCGGGAAGCATCCTGAGGTATTCAAGGACATCACTGCTGTCTGCGTCTGGTCTGTCGAGAAGCGGAACTGCCGCCAGTCGTCCCTGTCCCCGTCGGGATACCAGACGGCAAGGCTTGCCATTCGCGTCAGGGACTTGGGTCAGGCTCCCAGCCCAAATGGTTTTCCTTTGTCGACTTCATACTCCGTACAACGGAAAAACGACAGGAAAGAAAGGTTGGCTCAAACCGTACGAAGGGAAGATGGATTTCTCGCAACTTGACACCTTCGGATGTAGGATAAAACAGGACAGCATCATTCCTGAACCTGCCGATGACATGGAAGCCGTTGTTTACGCATCGGCATGATGAGTGTGCTTTTGGGCACGAACGCATCTGTCACGACCGTGTTCGACACCTTTGGGCTGTTCCCGTCTTTTGATGAGATAGCCAGCATGCCAGTCGGCAGGACTCTTGTCAATGTTGTCCGGGGTTTGGTATCCGGTGTCTGGACTGAGCTTAGGGTCATGCACTCACGGTTGTCGACATCCATGACTCCTGTTCCCGTAATCTCCACCTCTCGTTTGTATTCGCTCGCACGGCCTGACCAGAAACATCCTATTCTCGGAGTTTTCTTGCCGGACTTTGGTATGGAGCCTGTGGCCTTCTTCTTGCCGGTGAGGTATTTCCCGACAAGGTGCTTGTTGAATGATAACCGGTCGAATGATTCGTTTTCAAAATGGATGCGGTGCGCCTGTTCGGAGAACTTTCCGTACCGCCCCGTCTGAAGGGAGTTTATGCGCCGGGTATGGTCATGAACGATTTTATCACATCCATGAAGCCCTTTTCAAACATGTTGCGTATATTTGCCACTGACTAGAGGACCTCGAGGCTTTCGGATTGGTATTGCGCAAGGATTGATTATTTAGTCATAATCAGAAGAGGTAGAATACTTTTAGTTTGCTGACAATCGATGAATTACACAATACTTTTCTTGTGCATTTCCAGCATTTTCCGCACTCCGGAGCACAGAATTCCTGCTGCCTGTAGATTCATCTATTGACAATAGTTCAATATAGAGGCTGAATATGAAACTATAGGTCCTGTATTTGGCAGCAAAAAGCAATATCTCGATTTGCTGCTCCTTGCTGATGAACAGGAGTCCATGATTGACCGCTATCTGGAACGCGGCGATATGTTTGTCCTGGCTGATAACGGCGAGGTCAAGGCTTCATGCGTCATAACTGACGAAGGCAACGGCATCTGCGAAATCAAAAGTATTGCGGTCTATCCGCGGTTTCAGCGGCGGGGGTATGGAAAAAAGTTGATACACTTTCTTTGGGAACACTATAAAGCTCGGTGTCATACGATGCTTGTCGGAACAGGAGACTCTCCTGCAACCATATCCTTCTACATGAACTGCGGGTTTGTGTATTCGCACCGGATACCCAACTTTTTCACCGACAATTATGACCGGCCGATTTTTGAAGAGGGCAAGCAGCTGAAAGATATGATTTACCTGAAAATGAGCAGAGATAGATAGTTGCAGGCCTGTAGGCCGCAAGGCGGTTGAATACCTGGAGTGCGTGGCCGAGGCAGAGTATCGCATGGCACGATGGTCGGCAATGTCTGCAATATGAGCAAAGCATGCGTTGAATTTAGATTCACAGAAAAATTCAAATATGCCCGAAGGCTAACCGGATATGCTTGTCTTAAAGCTGTTTCATTCGTATAAAAAATCGGGGCGCTTATTATAGAATGCTAATTTTTACTATCTTTGCCGCAGTGGCATGTAATTCCTTGGATATAAAACAACGGGGGCTCCGACCCGCCTTTGAAACCGGTCGGAACGACGTGGGATAAATTTTCACGAACACCTCGGGTTGGAATTACAAATATTTGAAGGTCAACGTGTTACAAATACGCGATGACAAGGCATGGATTTGCCCTTTGGTAATCCGGGCCGCCGAATATCTTCGAAACTTATCCATGGCAACGCCCAAGAGCAATACCTGGAGCTGGCAGGATTCGGTTGCCGAGCAGATACGCATCCGGAAAAACTCCAACATTGTCAGATGGTACGTGCTGACGCTGCCCACTTCGCGCAAGGGGCTCTATCAGGGCAACCCTGCGCTCGGGCTGCAGCGCGAACTGGAGCGTCGGCAACGGGTCGGTGAGCCGTCGTTCGAATATTTCGCCCCCTCGTACGTCGAGGCACGCGAACGGAACGGCTCGCTGGTCGATACGCGCCATCCGCTGCTCTTCAACTACGTCTTCATACATGCGTCGGAGGCTGAAATCTACCGGATGAAACGCTTTTTGCCCCAATACAGTTTTCTGCCGCGGGTCCGCGACGGACACGGAGAGCACTATCCCTACCTCACCGATACGGAGATGGAGAATCTCAGGTGGGTGGCCGCCTCCTATTCCGGCGTCCTGCCGCTCTATGTCCCAGAGCCCGGACGGCTGATGAAGGGTGACCGCGTGCGCATCACCTCGGGGCAGTTCAAGGGTGTGGAGGCCAGCGTCGTCATACAGCCCGGTTCGGGGCGGAAGGAGGTGATGGTCTGCGTCGAGAACTGCATGTACGTACCGCTGCTGATGGTGGAGCCCGGCCAGTATGAGGTCATCGCCCTCAACACGGAGAACCGCCATGTCTACACGCGTCTGAACGCAGACCGTCTGCCGGCGCAGCTGCACGAGGCGATGAGCCGGCTCCACACGCCGGAGGGCATAAGAGAGGAGGACCGCCAAACGGCGCGGGAGGTATTGAGCCAATACGGCAACCTCCGGTTCGAGAGCGACGTGATGCGCTGCAAGCTCTACGCGCTGCAGCTCCCCGCCTACGCAATACTGGGGCAGCACGAAGCTTTCGAACGGTTGCTCGGCACAATCCGGAACCTCCTGCCGCTGATTCGTGCCGAACAGTCGCAGGCGCTGTTGCTTGTTGCGCTCTATGGCTGTACGAACAGCTGCATCTACCGGGAGCAGGCTCACCGGCTTGTCGACCCGTGGCGTTCGGAGCCGAATCCCAAGAAAAACAAGCGGCAGCTCATTGCCCGACTCGACGACCTTGACCGTTGGTTGGGACATGACGCGAGGTAGGGCGGCCGCAAAACCGACTCGCTGGTGTCATAAAATAGATTTATAGTTGGTTGTAAACATATAATTTTCCATCATGTATCGTATCATTGATAAATTGCGACTGGACCGCTATGTCAATTCGCGGTTGATTCTCGCATTGGATTTGCTGGTCTCCATGGGGGCAACGGTTGTTGCGTTGCTGTTGGCGAGCATTTTACTCGGTGAGGAGGCTTTCTCGTTCAATCTCATGGCTTGGTGGCTGGGCGGAGCCTTTTTCTTTTCCTTGACTGCATTTTTGTTTTTGCAAACCCATAAGTCGATTATTCGCCATGCAACGTTGAGGGAGTTGGCGCGCCTGAGCGTTGCGGTCTTTCTGAAGGGCGTCGGGGTTGTGGCCTTGCTGGAGGTCGTTTTGTGGGGCGACCTGCAGCCCGGAGTCTGCATCACGCTGCTGTTCGACCTGCTGCTGACCCTTTCTTCCCTGATAGTCATGCGCGTTGCGATGGTGGTTGTTTATGACCTGCTCAAGAACAGCCGTCAGAAACACCGCAACTGCCGTCGGATTCTTATCTACGGAACCGGCGACAAGGGAGCTTCGCTGGTGACCCAGCTCCAGAATTCGTCCGAGTACCAGGTCATCGGTTTTCTCACATATGGTAAGGCTCTGAAGAATCACATGCTGGCCGACTTGCCGGTATACTATTTCGAGACGGAGGATAATGTCAAGTATCTGCATAACCGCAAGGATATCGACGCCATCCTGTTTGCCCATGCCCGCGAGGCCCGCGAGGAGCAGGAACGATTGATTCGTTTTTGCACGGATTGCAACATCAAGGTGCTGATTGCCCCCTCGATTGACGAGGTGGTCGACGGCAAGGTGCAGAAGCAGGCCATTCGTGAAATCAAGATTGAAGACCTGCTGGGCCGCGAGGAAATCAAAATCTCGATGGATGAAATTATCGCCAACTTCCGCGGCAAGACCATCATGGTGACCGGAGCTGCCGGGTCGATTGGTTCCGAACTGTGCCGCCAGCTGGCAACGTTCGGAATCAAGGAGCTCGTGCTGTTCGACAACTCCGAGACTCCGATGCACAACATCCGCCTCGAACTGGAAGACCGCTTCCCCAATCTGAAGTTCATCCCCGTAATCGGTGACGTGCGGATGCTTCCGCGTCTGGATTTCGCCTTCCGCACCTATCGCCCGCAGGTGGTCTTCCATGCCGCGGCCTACAAGCATGTGCCGCTGATGGAGGAGAATCCCTGCGAGGCCGTGCTGGCCAACGTCGCCGGTTCGCGCAACGTGGCGGACAAGTGTATCGAATACGACGTCGAGAAGATGGTGATGATTTCGACGGACAAGGCCGTCAATCCGACCAACATCATGGGCTGCACGAAGCGGCTGGCCGAGATTTACGTACAGTCGCTCGGTCTGGCCATCGAGGCCGGCAAGGTGAAGGGCAAGACGAAGTTCGTCACCACGCGTTTCGGCAACGTGCTGGGCTCGAACGGTTCGGTCATCCCGCGCTTCCGCGAGCAGATAGCCAAGGGTGGCCCTGTAACGGTGACACACCCCGACATCACGCGCTTCTTCATGACGATTCCGGAGGCCTGCCGTCTGGTGATGGAGGCCGCTACGATGGCAACCGGGACGCAGATTTTCGTCTTCGATATGGGCAAATCGGTGAAGATAGCCCACCTGGCCAAACGCATGATTGAGCTGGCCGGCCTGGAGGTCGACAAGGACATCAAGATTGAATACACGGGACTTCGCCCGGGCGAAAAGCTCTACGAAGAGGTGCTGTCGAATACGGAGAACACGCTTCCGACGTCGCATGACCGGATCCGCATCGCCAAGGTCCGCGAGTACGATTATGCCGATGCCCTCAAGGCCGCGCAGGAGTTGGAGGAGTTCTCGCGTGCCGTCGTCGTTCCTGATATGGTTCGCCTGATGAAGACGGTCGTTCCCGAGTTCAAGTCCAAGAACTCGCGGTTCGAGGAGTTTGACAAGACAGATAATCAATAAAAGTCATGATTCCTAAAGTTATCCATTATTGCTGGTTCGGAGGGAATCCATTACCGGAATCAGCCTTAAAATGCATCGCTTCATGGCGGAAATATTTACCAGATTATGAAATTAAGGAATGGAATGAATCAAATTTTGATGTTAACATAATTCCATACACACGAGAAGCCTATGAAGCAAAAAAATACGCTTTTGTCAGTGATTTTGCCCGCTTCTGGATTCTTTATAAATACGGGGGGCTGTATTTTGATACAGATGTAGAAATCATTAAACCCATGGATGAACTTGTCGCAAAAGGTCCATTTATGGGCTGTGAGATAGATGCCGAAAAAAATAAAGCTATTGCTGTAGCACCAGGATTGGGCATGGGTACAGTCCCTGGCCTCATCATATATCAGGAACTTTTAAATTACTATAAAACTATCCATTTTAGAACAGAAGAAGGAGATTTTAATCAGACTACAATAGTTCACTATACCACTAATATACTAAAAAAATACGGATTAGAGGAGACCCCCGGAATCCAACAAATTGCGGGAATATATATTTATCCCAAATGCTACCTTAATCCGCTGGAGGATACAACCGGACGATTAAACATCACAAGAGATACTTATTCCATTCATTGGTATTCGAAAACCTGGCTTGATGTTAGTCCCTTCAGGATTCGTATTGCGCGTATCTTGCATCGAATATTTGGTGTTACATTTTTCACTCGATTAAGAAGTCTCTTTAAAAGGAAAAATGATGATTGATATTGATTTGACAATATTCACTCCTACCTATAATCGAGCACACACTCTTGTTCGTACCTACAAAAGTCTTTGCAATCAAACAGATTCTAGATTTGAATGGTTGATTGTCGATGATGGTTCTTTAGACAATACCAAGCAATATGTAGAGAGATGGATTCTTGAAGGAAAAATATCGATTCGATATGTTACCCAGGAGAATGCTGGGAAGCACGTTGCTTTTAATCATGGTGTCCAACTTGCAAAAGGCTATTTATTTTTTACTGTAGATTCAGATGATTGGTTGCCCTCAAATGCGGTTGAATTAATTCTCAAACAGAGGCAACAACTAACTTCGAAGAATATAGCAGGGATTATTGCCCTAAAAAGTTTTGAGAATAAAAAAATTATAGGATCTACATTCCCAGATAATCTTAAATATGCTTCAGCTTATGGCCTAACAAAAATGGGATTTAGGGGAGAGCGTTCTTTCATTATAAAGACCTCCATTCTAAAACAATATCCCTATCCACAAATATCCGGAGAAAAATTCATGGGGGAAGCAGTCGTATATGATCAGATTGATAGACAGCACAAGTATCTTATCATCAATAATGTCTTCACAATATGTGAGTATCAACCGGATGGATTAAGCAATAATATCACCCGAATTATGCTACAGAATCCAGGTGGCTATAAGATATACTATGCACAACGAATCGATATAGCAACAAATTTAAAAGAAAGGATAGATTACATCATTCATTATTGGGCTTTTGCCTTAATGTCATCATCAAAAACATATCCCTACCATGGCCAACATCAATTTATGGTTCGATTATGTTTTCCTCTCGGTTGTTGTGCATATTTATACTATAAACGAAAGAATGTAAAATGAGCCATTTCAAGAATGTGCTTTTCATTGTCTTTGTCTGGATTATTTCATTCATTAGTCCATCAGGCTTTGCTCAAGCATATCACCTTCCCGAACTCATCGACAAATTAATCCTCTTTGTATCAGTAATCATATATTTTAAATCTCGGAAAGGAGTATTTCAGTTAAAAGGTATTCTTATTTTTGGAATTATTCTCAGCTTTATAATAATTCCCTTTATTACATGTCATAGCAGAGAGGGAGCATCGTATCTAGTTTCAATATTAATAATATATTGCTTCTCAAAAATAGGATTCGCCAATTCAGAGGTAAAATATTCGGCTTTAATTATTGGAGCATTAGGGCTTGGTGTATTGACTATTTATTGTTTCTCAAGTATATTAAGTGGCTGGAATGATAACGCTATCGCAATGACCGGCCTTTTTAGCTTTTTGTATTATGCTATTTATTTACATACCTTGTCTAGAAGAGGCTGGAAATTTCTGCTCTATAATATTGTAACCATTTTTTATACTTATTTATTGCTAGAAACAGATTGTCGATCAGCTGCCCTTTTTCTCATAATCACTCTTGTTACGATTCTTTTCCAGAATAAGACTTTGAATATTGTAAAAAAAAGGTACTTCAATTTTTTATTAATCAATTTCCCTCTTTTAATAGCTTTGTTGGTTATACTCCTCTCTCAAACCAGTTTGTATCAAGAGTTAAATTATTGGAGTATTGCTAAGTTCGACAAAGAAATCTTTAATGGACGAGATATCATATGGATGAGTAGTTGGGATACATTAATCCAAACATATTGGTTAGGAATCGGAGAATTCCACATTAACTACCATAATAGTGCAATGGCATGCTTGGCAGTATTTGGGATAGTCGGTTATTTGTCATGGGCTAAATTATTCATATCAATCCTAAGATTCTTACAACAATATATATTCGATTCCGTTGTTTTCGGGTGCATGGTTTCATTCTGCCTTATTTTTGCTCAACAGTCTGTCGATTTAGGGTTTATAGCTCCCCATCCTAATATGCTACCTTATTTAATATTAGGACTTGCTTATGGAAGAATAAAATATATAACAGATGGCTCCAGAAATCAGTATCATCGTTCCCGTTTATAATACAGGGGAATATTTAAAAAAATGCGTATTATCCATTCAACAACAAGAACTATTCAATATTGAAATCATATTAGTTGATGATGGATCACGGTTGGAGACTGCTAAAATTTGTGATGAACTTGCGCAAGGAGATATTCGAGTAAAAGTCATACACAAGCACAATGAAGGAGTAAGCATAGCCCGAAATGCAGGTATTATGTTTGCAAAGGGAAATTATATAGGGTTTGTTGATTCTGATGATTGGATTGCTCCCAAGATGTATGCAACCATGCTACGGGAACTCATCCGGCATAATGCAGATTTGGTTTTATGCGATGCAACAACTGTCAGACCAGGAAAAAAAGAGATGATTGATACATTCTCCTGTTTCCCGACATCAATTTTAAAAGAGAAGAAAGCTATCAATCCGCGTGAATTATTGGAGATTGCAGGTTCTGCATGTCGTTGTTTGTATAAGCGCGAATTAATAGAAAGAAATAATATCACTTTTCCAGTAGGACTAAAACTTTCTGAAGACCGAATATTTAATATTAAGGCCATTGGTAGCTGCAGACGTTTATATTACATAAAAAAATCGTTTTATTTCAGATTGATTCGCCAAGGGAGCGCCGTTAACAGTTTTCATCCTGACTTAATTGATACTATCTTACATGCAAGGCATGAAACGATGACTCAACTTCAGCGTTTTTGGCCTCAATCTTACCAAACAATTTATGAAAGGCAAACTGTATGGGCATTTTATGGAGCCTTAATAAATTATTTCAATTTAAAAGCACCCCTGTCTATCCAACAAAGATTTAGCTATATTCGAACAATATGTAATAATGAGGTATTACAAGATGCTCTAAACTCTATACATGCGGCAGATTTAAAAGCCAGACTAATAAAAGGGAAGCATGTACATATATTAAGCATCATCTCCCTAATTCAATCCCTTAAGAACTTGTTAAATCGTAAATAATACGATTATGACTGAACCCGCAATAAGTGTCGTGATGCCTGCATATAATGCAGAGCGCTACATTGCAGAAGCTATTGATAGTATTCTGAATCAGACATACTCTGATTTTGAGTTGATTATAGTCAATGATGGATCGAAGGATAAAACGGAAGAAATTATTTTATCATATTCAGATAATCGAATTAAATATTTAAAGAATGAAGCAAATCAGGGTATTTGTCGAACCTTAAATAAAGGGATAGACGCGGCAAAAGGGCGTTACATCGCACGAATGGATAGTGACGATATATCTTTACCATCCCGGCTGGGCTCGCAGTTTATATTTATGGAACGACATTCAAATATTGTGGCAGCCGGAAGTGATATTATAATCTTTGGAGAAGGTATTTCTCCTTATTTAGGGACAATGCTTCGCACCCCCCAAGAATGTAAAGCTGGATTATTATTTAACTCATGCTTTGCACATCCTTCTGTTATTATTCGAAAAGAGATTCTTGAGAAAGAGCATTTGATATATAAGGATGAGTATAAAGGATTAGAAGATTTTGAATTATGGTGGCAGCTAACTAAATATGGAGATTTAGCAAATATCCATCAACCTCTACTCAAATATCGAAGACATCCCCAACAAGAAACGCATCATGTAAGTGATAGGGTTGAAAAAATATTTAAGGACTTTATTAAAATTCGTTTTTTGGATTTAGATATTAAACTCAACGACTATGAAATAAATCTTATTCAGAAATATAGTAGATTACAATACAATCGGTTTACAGAACAAGAATTACTTAACTATATTAATCTATGTATAAGAATTCATGAACAATATCCGTCTACAGATTCAAAAGAATTGAATGCTGTAAAAATAACTTTAGCAAAATCGATATCATATATTGCTCAGAATTCATCGTTACCAAGGTCAGGATATTATTACATTAAACTAGCATTCCATAATAGAATTATCCCAATATCTTGGATGGGTAAAATTATTTTACATAAAATTCTCAATTTGTGATTAGTATTATTATACCGGCATACAATATCCGGGATTATATAAAATATAGCGTTGAAAGTATACTTCAACAAAATTTCACTGATTATGAGATTATATTGGTTGACGATGGATCCACTGATGGAACCTCTGATATCTGTGACAGATATGGACGCAACCACTCACAAATAAGAGTAATTCATCAAACAAACGGAGGTTTATCTGCTGCACGAAATACAGGTATCAACGCAAGTGTTGGAGAATATATTTTATTCTTAGACGGAGATGATTATCTTTCCGATGGAGCTCTGCAACTCTTGTCTAATCTAATATCTGAATCAGGGAAGCAATTAGACTTTATTCAATATAAATACGAGGAGGTTACGAACTATACTCCTCATTATATCCCGGCAGAGACTCCTAATCTGGATATAGTTCAGGCCCAGCATGAGATGTATAGCAGATTGCTTATGTTAGGAGGCATAGGTGCTTCAGCTTGTACAAAACTTATTCATAGAAATGTTCTCTCTGAGTTAAAATTCAAAGAAGGAATTATCCACGAAGATGAATATTTCACAACTCATTTAATTGAACGGAGTCAAAATGTAGGCTATATTGATTCTGTTTTATATAACTATGTCTGCCGTGAAAACAGTATCATTAGATCAAAGTTCACGAATAAGAATATGGATAAGATTCTGATTTACGAAGATCGACTACATGTCTTAAAACGATTAGGGTATGTTGATTTAATAAGGAAAACATATGAAAAATATTTTATTGAATTAGTTGTTTTGTATGTAAGAGCAAGGAATACAGGATTCAGTTCTCAAGCAAAAACGATTAGGACTCATATTAATCACATTGTTTCTACACAATCTCTACATTTGCAAGGGACAATGAATTATCTATTTAGGGGTATAAAGATTGGATTACCAGTCTTGCCCCTATATCGTATTTATTATAAACTACTTAAGACCTGCCATGAGTAACAAAATTAGAAATCTTTTCATTCACATAAAGAATGCATGGGACTGCTGGAAAGAACGACAGCATTTGGTCTATACTGATTTTTCAATTATCTCAAACAATTGCTGGGGCGGAACAATTTATCAGAAATTTGGGCTAAAATATACAACACCGACAGTCGGATTATTCATCATGGATGAGGACTATATCAAATTTCTAGAGAACTTACAATTCTATTTAACTAAGGAGCTTGTATTTATTCAGCCATGCCAGTCTAAATATTATAACTATCTAACAGCAGAACGTCATCGTGAGATAACCTACCCCATTGCACGTCTGGGAGATATAGAGATTTTTTTCATGCATTATCACTCAGAAAAAGAGGCAAAAGAAAAATGGCAACGACGAATATCTCGAATCAATTATAAAAGACTCCTTGTGAAAATGTCTCTGCGCAATAGTAACTCAGTCGAGATTCTACAACGATTTGAACAACTCCCTTACAAAAATAAAATCTGTTTTACAGCATTGAATTTCTCTGGAAGAGATATTATACAATGCCCCGAATTAACAACTCTAAATATTCAAGGAGGAGACGAGACATCGTATACTCTTCAACAAATCGATATTTATAATCTCCTAAATAATATAAAATAGGAGCTACAATCAAGATTCATTATTTCGGAATGAATAATAAAGGTGTTATACTAAATATGACGGCCAATGTCTTAGCATTTGGCTTAAGTATCGTTATTAGCTTTTTTTTAACCCCATATATTACAAAAAATGTGGGGATTGAAGCATATGGACTAGTTGGATTGGCCAACAGCTTTACTAGTTATATATTAGTTATTACGACTGCATTAAACTCTATGGCCAGTCGATTTATCATTATTGAGTTGTATAGAAAAAATATAGATAAAGCTAATAGCTATTTTAGCTCAGTCCTCCTTGCAAATACTGCATTTGCTCTTGTTCTTACAATCCCTTCAATCTGGCTAATACTAAATATAAACATACTCAAAATATCACCCAATCTTATTTTAGATGCACAATTGACATTTGCATTCATCTTATTAGGCTTTTTAGTCAATCTAATCGGTGCATTTTATGGGATTGTACTATATGCAAAAAACATATTATGGAAAGGTAGTTTCAGGGTAACAGAATCATATCTAATTCGACTTATCCTAATTTTTCTACTCTTTACTTTATTATCACCAAAGATATATTATGTTGTTTTAGCAACGTTTATAGCAAGCTTATATCCTCTAATTTTTAACATTCACTACACACGAGTTCTTATCCCAGAATTAAAAGTAAGAAAAAAATGGTTTTCAGTTAAAGCAATCAAGGATCTGTTGTTCTCAGGTATCTGGAATTCAATCACCAAGTTAAGCCAGATTCTACTAGATGGAGTTGACTTACTCCTATGCAATTTGTTCATCAATGGTGTAATGACAGGCAATGTATCCATTGCTAAAACAATACCAGCCTTATACACAGGGCTTGTTGCCGTCCTTTCAGATTCATTCTACCCTAAATTCTTAGAATATTATTCTAAAAATCAAGAGGAGGAACTTTTTGCAGAGATTCGTAAATCTATTAATGTATTATCGGCTATCTCTGGTATCTGCTTATCACTATTATTAGTATATTCCAAAGAGTTCTATAGCTTGTGGTTACCTAATTGTGATTCATCATTATTGCAAACATTAACAATCTTAGCAACAGGAACCATACTTATCAGTGGATGTGTTTATTCTCTATTTTCGGTATTCAGTTTAACTAATAAGGTTAGATATAATTCAATAGCTCTATTAATTACTGGTATTTTAAGTGTAGTGACAACTATCATCTGCTTAAAATTCACAAATTTGGGAGTATACGCAATCGTTGGAATAAGCTCTATCTTCGGAATTGTTCGCAATCTGGGATTTACTCCAATTTATGCAGCAAAATGCCTTGGATTACCTTTTTATACTTTTTACCCAGTCCTTATCAGAAATCTGATTAATATCATTTGCCTTATTTTAATTTGCATAGGAATAAAGCAACTTATACCTTCAAATAACTGGTCCAGCCTTTTTTTGAATGGACTTATTAATGTCATAATAGGAGCAACTACTACGGCATTTATTCTTTTTAGCAAAGAAGAGCGAAAATATCTTCTTAACAGCGTGTATAATCTGTTTTCTATATATGTGGAAAAATAAATATATGCTTCTTATTAATAATGATATAATATATGCGAATTGGAATTATAACAGTTTATGAACCAATTACAAATTTTGGGTCATATTTACAGGCTTATGCTCTTCGCCAAATCCTCACAGATTTGGGACATGATGTATATATTATTGCTAAAAATACAACATACACAACCATTATAAAAGCAATTAGCAAACTTTCGCCGAAGCGAGAGTTCTTTTTGAGAATACAGAAAGCTTTATATTGTATTAAAGATCTCAATCAATTTAAGATTATCAATAGAAATCAAATATCCTACTATAAACTAGATTGTTTAATATTCGGGAGTGACGAAATTTGGAATCTAGAAAACCCATATTTTAGAGACAATCTTTTCTGGGGTGTCAATCTGCCTGACATGCCGAAAATTGCATATGCAATAAGTACTGGCGCTGCCTCCAAAGATTTATTACTACAATATTCGCGATATATTCAAAATTTAGGTTCATTCAAAGATATTTTAGCTCGAGATAATCACACAAGAACGATTATTGAGGATATTGTTAAAAGGAAAATACAATTGGTTTGTGATCCGACATTATTATTACCTGTGCAGCATCTAACACGTTCCATTGCCATTCCGAAGAAGCCATATTTATTAGTGTATACTTATGGTGTAGATTCTCACCTATCCCATATAATCTGCCAATTTGCACAGAAGAACAACCTTCTCATTGTATCACCCTGTTTTTGGCATTTATGGGCGGATAAAGTCATCGAATGTTCGGCGCTACAATTCAGTTATCTGATTGCGAATGCCGAGTTTGTTTTTACGAGTACATTTCATGGAGCTATATTCACCTTACTAAACCATAAAAGATGTTGTATCCTTCCTGTTCGAGAGAAAGTCCGAGATGTCGTTGACAAATTAAAAGAGACACAACGACTTATTAAAACAGATTGCTCGCTTAGTGATTTTTCTCAAACGATGGAGCTTCCATTCAATTCAGAACTTTTTGAGAAGAATCTTGCTACATACAGATCCGAATCGTTACATGCATTATACAACACATTATCTAATATTAATTAAATTCATATGAATGCAAAAATAAAACAGGCTGTTCTAAAAATATTAAAGCTCGATAAAAGCAGATATTTAAAATTTCTTTATCGCTATGACATGCATCAATTTGAACAATATTCATGCATGAATAAAGCAAATCCAGAAACAATAGCCACAGAATTGCGACTTCTCGCTCACACTATAGAAAAAGCATTATCCTTGCCTGATTGTCGCCCAGATTTTGGCAAAGAGAAAGTAAAACGAATGCTATATCTATATAATCAATATGCAATCCTCCCCAGCAAACAAGATGACCAGATATTACAACTTGCAGCCTCAACAATAAAATCATATATCAATTTCCGGCAAGAGCATCAGATTGATGTGAGTTTTATTCCTACATCTATCACTAATGAACAAGTATCTAATAGAATAAAAGCAGGAATTCAGATTATTAATCGAGAAAATCAGACAACAAATTTTGCGGAAATAGCTCATTCTCGCCATAGTTTGAGATATTACTCCCCAAGAGAAATAGAAAGAGGAGATTTATTAAAGGCTATGGCAATAGCTCAAACGGCCCCATGCGCATGCAATCGTCAAGCAACACATGTTTTCGCTTGTTTGGATAAAGAAAAGATTACAGAAATTTTAAAATTACATGGAGGGATAAGAGGCTTTGGTCGACCGACGGTTATCTTTGCAATTACCGGAGACTTATGTCTATATCAGAATGAATATGAAAGAAACCTTGTATTCGTTGATGGAGGAATTTTTTGTATGAATCTTTTGTATGCATTAGATTCTTGTGGAATAGCCACCTGTCCTGCTATTTGGGGGAGTAGCCCTAGTGATGATATTCAGTTAAAAAAGCTTTTATCTATCCCGGATTCCCATAAAATAGTGATTTTGATAATTGGCGGTTATTTCCCAGAGACTAAATACAAGGTAGCATGCTCTCCTAAACGCGACATTATGAGTATTCTTCATATCATATAATTCCCATTCTCCACAATGATTAAACACACGCGAAACATAGAACAGATAAGAGATTGCTACGGATGCGGTGTCTGTTCAATAGCATGCAAAGATAGGCTAATTAAACTTCGTTTAAATTCAAAAGGCTTTTATGAACCATTTATTGAAGATAAAAAGAAATGTACACATTGTGGCCTATGCCTAAAAGTATGCTCATTCTCTCACCGTGATCTGGCTCTACAAAATTCCAGTCCTATAGGTTCATATGCAGGTTGGAGTATAAATAATATTTATAGGAGTACGTGCTCGTCGGGGGGGGTTGCATATGCATTTGCAGAAACTTTGCTTAATGAAGGATTTAAAGTATGTACTGTTAAATACAATGGAATAGAAGGTCGAGCCGAACATTATATCGCGCATAATTCAAGGGAGTTAAGTGCGTCTGTAGGAAGTAAATATATTCAAAGCTATACATATAAAGGATTCCAAAGCATAAATCCAAATGAAAAAAATCTTGTTATAGGCACTCCGTGTCAGATCGACTCTTTTAGACGTTATATCCAATTATTTCATAAAGAACATAATTTTATTCTTATTGACTTTTTCTGCCATGGAGTTCCTAGTCTGAGGTTGTGGCATAAATATCTTTTAGAAGTCAGGAAACAAGGGATAGACCCCATTTTTGTTTCTTGGAGAAATAAAAGCAAAGGTTGGGAAGATTCTTTTCAGATAGCAATTGATAACACGGAGTTTATGGGCGATATCTCCCAATTAAATGAGAAAATAAGACATTGCTACTATCGTGCTTTTCGAAGCGACAACGACCCTTTTTATTATTTATTTTTGAGTAATGTTTGTTTAAATAAAGCCTGCTACAAGAATTGTAAATTCAAATATAAAAAATCATCAGCAGATATTCGGATTGGTGATTTGTGGGGAGATTTGTTTAAAGGTAATGAGGACGGTGTGAGTGCAATTGTCTCGTTCACGCAAAAAGGTCAAGATGTAATAGAGCAATCCCAATGCAAACTTTTTCCTTACAAATTTGAAGAGATAGCTCAAGGACAAATGAAAGTAGCCCCCAAACAGACCTTTGTATATAATCTATGTCTATTGATGTTACGGATTCCGAGTCTGCGAATTTACACATTGCACAAGATAGTACATATCATACAACTTATTTCGTTGAATGTTAGAAAACTCCTAAGGTTATAATGGAAAAACAGAAGAATATTGGGGTTATAACCATGCATCGGGTCCTTAATTACGGCTCATATCTCCAAACATATGCAACCTACAAATTCATCCAGGCATGTGGATATAATGCTGTTATTATCGATTATTTATTCCCTAATAACTATCATAAGTCATTAGCCGCCAAAAGACTTAACACAACAAAAAAAACAAATTGGATTAAAAACAAAATAGCCGGGATTTGTTTCCGGTTAATCCGTCAAAATGAAGCTCTAAGAACTGAGAAGTTCTCATCGTTTTATAAAAAAGAACTAACCTTTACAAAAACCTATTTTTCTCTTGATGAATTGCAACAAGATCCGCCTATTTTTGATATATATATAACCGGAAGTGATCAAGTATGGAATCCTATTTGGGTAGGGATTGATACTGCTTTTCTATTATCATGGGTTCCTAAGAACCGACCAAAATATTCATATGCGGCATCGTTTGGTCTAAAAGAATTACCTTCTGATATCAGTCATTTTTACAAACCGTATTTAGAGCAATATACCGCAATATCGATAAGAGAGCAATCAGAGATTCTAGAAAAAATGGGACTACCTCAGGGAAAAGTTGTTTTAGACCCGACTTTTTTGCTTAACAAGGATGAATGGGGGGGGGTAATTACGTCTCAAAAACCTCTAATTCAAGGTCCCTATATTTTATGTTATTTGCTAGACTACACTTTCAATCCTTTCCCTTATGCTCACAAAGTGATTAAATATATTGCGAAAAAAACAGGGTATAAAATAGTAATGATAACATCTGACCCTACAAATATTTTGCGGGGCTATCAAGTCTATCCTAATTGTGGACCATATGATTTCTTGAATCTATTTTATTACGCACAATTTATCATTACATCATCTTTCCACGGAACTGCTTTTGCTATTAATTTTCAGAAATCATTTATCTCCATTGTAAATGATGAGCAGACCTTGGATAATAGACAGTTAGCAATAATAAAAGAACTGCATGTAAATCCATCCTGCATATTAATAAAGAATACCCCTTTAAAGGGGTTTGAACTACCATCGCCTAATTATCAGCTTAATGTAATAGAACGTTTGCGCAATATATCAAAACGTTATTTCCGGGATTTAATAATTGGTTGTTTATGAGGTTTGTCCGTGAATATCTAAGAAGGATAATCTTTAGGCTTCGCGCCGATTATACAACTGAAGATTTGGTTAAGAAGGGGCTTGTCGTTGGCAAAGACTTCAAGCGAATGCATGGGGTAATATTAGATCCATCTCATGTTTGGCTTATTCGAATAGGGGATAATGTCACATTAGCGCCACGAGTGCATGTATTGGCGCACGATGCCAGTTTGTGTCATCATTTAGGGTATGCCAAGATTGGAACAGTAATCATTGGGAACAATGTATTCATTGGGGCGGATAGTGTAATATTACCCAATGTTAAAATTGGAGACAATTCAATAATTGGGGCTAACAGTACGGTATCCCGTAATATTCCAGAGAATGTTGTCGCTGCGGGATGTCCTGCCAAAGTAATTTGCTCTATAGAAGAATATATAAGCAAGAATCAAGCATTAATGACGTACAGACCGTGTTATGGAGAGGAGTTCACCCTAAGGGGGAATATTACTCCAGAACAGAAACAACGTATGTATCACGAGCTCAAGGAAGGTCCAGGCTTCGTAAAATAATATTCACATATGAAACATCCTCGTATCTCTGTCGCAATAGGTATATATAATTGTGCGTTTACATTACAAGAAGCCTTAGATTCATTATACACTCAAACATATAAAGATTTTGAGATTATTTTATGTGACGATGGATCTAAAGATGATACATGGCTAATTGCCGAACGCAATAAAAAGCAACATCCTAATATTATTTTACTTCGGAATGATAAGAATATGGGGCTTAATTTTACGTTAAATCGGTGCTTATCTGTTGCGCATGGTGAATATATCGCCCGCATGGATGGAGACGATATCTCTTTGCCGACACGATTCGAAAAAGAAATCCAATTCCTGGACAGTCATCCGGAGTATGCGATTGTCAGCTGCCCCATGATTTATTTTGATGAAAACGGAGACTTTAGGACTGGAGTTGCAAGAACCAATTTTCCCGAAAAAAAGGATTTTGTTCAAGGGACACCTTTTTGCCATGCTCCCTGCATGGTTCGCCGGGAAGCATACTTAAAGGTGGGAGGATATTCCGTGGATAAAAAACTCCTGCGGGTTGAAGATTACCATTTATGGATGAAAATGTATGCCGCGGGATTCAAAGGCGCTGTTCTCAATGAACCATTATATAAAATGAGGGATGACCGCAATGCGGTCGCTCGCCGAACTTTCCGGAATCGAGTCAATGAGGCTTATGTTCGACATATTGGCTTCAAGATGCTCGGCCTACCCTGGTTCTATCAGATATATACACTTCGCCCTCTTTTGGTGGGATTGCTGCCTCGACCTGTATATATCTACTTCCACAAGAAAAAATTGGGGCGATAGTTATTCTTATCTCAATATTTTCATCTCTGAATGGCAGCTTTCGATTCAATATAGTATTTTTTCAATGAAAATCCTCCATGTCTTCACGCTGTTCACGACTGCACAAAGTTTCTTTGACGGGCAGTTCCGTTTCCTGAGCCAAAACGGATACGAACTGCATCTGATATGCAGTCCTATGGATGGTTATCAATCGTTCGTCGACAGGAACAATGTGGTCTACAAGTCTCTTTGCATCGCTCGCAATATCTCCCCCTTGAAGGATTTGAAGGCTGTCTGGCATATTTGCCGGTACATTCGTCGAAATCGGATAAAGGTCGTCATGGGGCATACGCCCAAAGGAGCTCTTGTTGCGATGCTGGCAGGATTTATCATGCGTGTACCCTACAGAGTCTATTATCGGCATGGGTTGGTATATACGACAGCTAAAGGTTTGAAACGCTTGGTTCTGAAAGCCGAGGAGCGTTTCGTCTCTCTGTTGGCAACCCGTATTGTCAATGTCAGCCCTTCGCTGAGCGCCTTGGCCATCAAGGATTGTCTCAATTCGGCATCCAAACAGCAAATTATTGGAGTCGGGACATGTGGAGGAATTGATGCCATCAATAAATTCAATCCGAACAATCTGGACGGCGCGCAGTTGATGACATACAGGCAATATTTGAAGTTGCAGGCCAATGATTTTGTTGTTGGATTCTGCGGGCGGTTATGCAGGGACAAAGGAATCATAGAGCTCATTGAGGGCGTTCGACTGTTCAGAGAGCGTCACCCTGAAATGTCCGCGAAACTACTCTTGGTCGGCGGGTTTGATTTACGGGATATTCTTCCGGCTTCAGTCAAAGAACAGATACTGCATGCTCCGGATATTATCAGTGTCGGGCAGATTCGGCAAGATATTGAGTATTATTATGCGATGATGGATATCTTTGTCTTTCCGTCATATCGTGAAGGATTCGGGATGAGTGTCCTGGAGGCCTCGGCCATGGAGAGGCCGATTCTGGTTTCGAAATCCCATGGCTGTGTCGATTCAATCCGGGAAAATGAAACAGGATATTATATCGGAATCTCCCCGGAGAGTATCTGTTCTGGCATAGACCGGCTTACGAATCCAGAGGCCAGACGTAAGCTGGGGCAGAAGGGCCGCCAGTTCGTTCTGGAAAATTATGACCATACGGTTGTATGGCCGGAAGTATTGAAATTCTATCAATCATTGAAATAACATGTACCGTCATTTCTTCAAGCGCTTTTTCGATTTCTGGATAGCGCTGATTGCCCTGCTGTGCCTGAGCCCTTTCCTGCTGATTATCATCCTCTGGCTGCATTTTGCCAACAAAGGGGCCGGCGTGTTCTTTACCCAGGAGAGACCGGGAAAAGATGCGAGGATTTTCAAGGTGATTAAGTTCAAAACCATGACGGATGAACGGGATGCCGCTGGAACCCTTTTGCCGGATGCACAACGTTTGACCCGAGTGGGGAGGTTTGTCCGCTCGACCTCGATCGACGAACTGCCTCAACTCATTAATGTCTTGAAAGGCGATATGGCATTGATTGGCCCCCGCCCGTTATTGCCCCAATATTTACCCTTATACAGTCCGGAACAGGCCAGGCGTCATGAAGTCCGCCCCGGCATTACCGGGTGGGCGCAATGCCACGGCCGAAATGCAATCAGCTGGTCGGAAAAGTTCAAGCTGGATGTCTGGTATGTCGACCACCTCTCCTTATTGACAGACCTGAAGGTAATCTTTATCACGATAAAAAAGGTTATTGCCAGAGAAGATATTTCTCAGGCAGGCCAAGCTACGATGGAATATTTTAATGGGAAAAACTGAATTATGAAGATTTTGATGATTCTTTCTAGTCCTGATAAAACAGGAATGACAACTCATACTCTAGATTTAAGTGTAGCCTTGGTTAAATTAGGGCACCAAGTCACCATCCTTACGAGTATTGACAAACCTTGTAATAATGAGCAGGATTTTTTTCTGAAGAAGTTCTCGGGGAATAATATACATGTTATAACATTCCTTCGGAGGAAAAAACTTATTGGGCAAATTGTTTCAACCATTCAATTTTTAAATGTCATAGCTAGAAGATGGGATATAATCCATGTACAATCACCCTATTATTCATTTATGCCGTGGCTATTGCATAAGCGATTTGTGTCTACTTTACATGTAAATGATTTAGTTCCTTGTTTCTACTATAAAAATGCCACACATCTAATTGCTATAAGCAAAGAGACGAAAAAATACGCAAAAACTGTTTTTGGTTATCAGGATCAAAAAATAACCATAATAAATCATGGCGTTTCGCCTCGATTTGCGGCAGTGCTAACTCGAGATGAATCTGATTCAATCAAAAAAAGATTAAAGCTTCCGTTAGATAAAATCATTGTTGGTCTTGTTGCATCTATAGAGAAAAGAAAGGGGCATGATTTGTTATTAAAAGCTGTAAATAATTTACCGCTTGACATAAAGTCAAAGGCGCATATTGTATTTGTTGGTAGCTCTAAAGATGGGAAAACGAATGGTTGGCTGCAGAATCTTATAAATCAATATGGCGAGAAAAGGGTTTCCTGGTTCCCATATCAAGATCCAGAACTCTATTATAAGATATTCGATATATTTGTTCTACCATCCCGATTGGAAGGTTTTCCACTTGTTGTTCCCGAAGCTATGTTAAGTGGGTGCTGTGTAGTTCGATCAAATACAGAGGGAGCATCGGAACAAATTGATTCCGGGATAAATGGATTCATTTTCAAGAATGAAGATGTTGAACAACTAACAGACATCCTCCAACAAATTATCCAGGATACGTCATTGAGGCAACATCTGGCTCAAGCAGGGAAGGAAAAAGCATTAGTGGAATTTACCAGTGAAGTAATGGCTAAAAAGACATTAGCTGTATATAACAAGGTCATTCATGAGAAATAACATTTTAATCACGTCTGCCGGCAAACGTGTCGCCCTTGTTAAAGCATTCAAGGAGACATTGAATAAACATATCCCTGAAGCAAAAGTATTCACAACGGATATGAATCCACACATGGCTCCTGCCGGTTATGTATCGGATGGATGTTTCTCCGTACCCAGAGTTACCAATCCCGATTATATTCCCATTCTGTGTGATATCTGCAAGAACAATGAGATTGGAATCATCGTTCCCACCATTGATACGGAATTAATCATCTTGTCAGAACACAAGACTGAATTGGAAGCATTGGGGGTTGTCGTCATAGTTTCTGACAAACAATTTATATCCACTTGCAGAGACAAACGCAATACCGGAGAATTCTTCGAATCTCATCAAGTCCGGGTTCCTCGTCCCATCGATATCACCCATCCGACATTTCCGCTTTTTGCAAAGCCCTATGATGGATCCTTGAGCAAGGATCTCCATTACGTAGCCTCCAGAGAGGAACTAACCCCCGAGATTGTCAACAATCCCAAACTTCTCTTTATGGAATACATCGACAAGGCAATCTACAAGGAATATACGGTTGACATGTACTATGGCAAGGATCATAAGGTCAAGTCGATTGTTCCTCGCGAGCGGATTGAGATTCGGGCAGGGGAAATCAACAAGGGTCGTACCGAGAAAGGCTTTCTAGTTGAATATCTGAAGGCCCGCTTTGAAACCATTCCCGGTTGTATTGGCTGCATATGCATGCAATTGTTCTACCGGCCGGACAATTCCGATATTGTTGGCATCGAGATTAATCCTCGCTTTGGCGGAGGTTACCCTCTTTCATATGCCGCAGGAGCCAACTATCCGGAGTTCCTAATTCAAGAATATCTCCAGAAGGAGCATGTGGAATATTCGGAGGAGTGGAAGGACAATCTGTTGATGCTACGTTATGATGATGCCATCTTCGTCTAGAAAAGTTATTCTATTCGATCTTGATGATACCCTTTATAAAGAGATCGATTTTGTAAAATCTGGTTATAGCGCAGTTGCAGACCTTTTACGCAAAAGCCATACAATTCCTACTGATGTTGAGAATCAAATGCTTATGTGGAGGGAGCAAGGTCGGAACGTTTTTGGAGAACTTATCAAGCAATATGCACCAGATTACTCGATTGACTCGTGTTTAATTACTTATCGAACACACAAACCTGCAATTCATCTGTCAGGAGAGACTATCAGACTGTTAAATGCATTGTTTGCAAAGCATTGCGTACTCGGCATCATTACAGATGGACGAAGTACAACGCAAAGGAACAAAATAGAGGCATTGGGTCTGCAACGTTGGATATCCTCTGAGAACATTCTTATATCAGAAGAGTTTGGTCATGAGAAACCAGCCGTCGAAAATTTCCAATATTTCGAGAATCGATTTCCGGGAGCGGAATTCACCTATACAGGTGATAATCCCAAGAAAGACTTCATTACCCCCAATAGACTGGGGTGGAGAACAATCTGCGTATTAGACAAAGGACAGAATATTCATTCCCAGGATTATAATCTGCCAGATGAATACCTGCCCCAAATTCGAATTGAATCTATCAGTCAGGTTTTATTATACATATAAAAACTATGCGTAACAGAATTTACCTCTGCTTGGCTCACATGTCTGGGGAGGAGCAGAAATTCATCAAGGAGGCTTTCGATACCAACTGGGTGGTACCCCTGGGTCCCAATGTCAACGGATTTGAAGACGACCTGAAGCAGTTCGTCGGCGAGGACAAGGAGATTGTTGCCCTGTCGGCCGGTACGGCAGCCGTACATCTGGCTCTCCTCGCATGCGGGGTCGGCCCCGGTGACGAGGTAATCGTCCAGTCGTTCACCTTCTGCGCTTCGTCGCATCCCGTGACCTATCTGGGTGCAACTCCGGTTTTCGTGGACTCCGAGCCCGAAAGCTGGAATATGGACCCGAAGTTGCTCGAGGAGGCCATCGAGGACCGTATTGCCAAAACCGGGAAAAAACCCAAGGCAATCGTTCCGGTGGCTCTCTACGGAATGCCCTATCGGATTGACGAGATTATGGCCATTGCCGACAAATACGAGATTCCCGTTGTCGAGGATGCTGCCGAGGGATTCGGCTCGCGATTCGACGGCCGTGTTCTCGGAACATTCGGCCGCTATGGCGTGTTGTCGTTCAACGGCAACAAGATGATTACCACCTCCGGCGGTGGTGCCCTGATTTGCCCCGATGCCGATGCCAAGCGTGAAATCATGTTCTATGCGACGCAGGCCCGCGAGGCCTATCCCTACTATCAGCACGAACACATCGGATATAATTACCGGATGTCGAACATCTGCGCCGGTATCGGCCGGGGTCAGATGACCATTGTCGATGAACATATTGCGCATCACAAGCATGTATGCGCGCTGTATAAGGAACTGTTTGCTCCGATTGAAGGAATCACGCTCCACGAGAATCCTTCGCCGCGCTACGACAGCAACTACTGGCTGTGCACCATCCTGCTCGACCCGTCTCTGCGCGTCAAGGGCGAGGAGAATGCCTACAAGGCGGCCGTTCAGGGTGCAGTAGGCGGTGCGGCCGGCGTAACGCATGCTGCATCTACGTTGCATACGGATTGCGAGCCGAACACCAATGTCGAGGCGATGCGTATAGCGCTGGATGCCGCCGGCATCGAGTCGCGTCCGCTGTGGAAGCCGATGCACAAACAACCGGTTTATGCCAATAATCCGGCGTATGTCAATGGCGTCAGTGAAGGGCTTTTCGCCAAAGGCCTGTGTCTGCCCAGCGGACCTTACGTCTCGGACGAGGATGTCCATTATATCGTAGAACAGATTCGGGCCAATATTCTTTAGGAATTGGCTGACTGTTCATGGCGGCAACGGCCCGGGGATTTCCCCGGGCCGTTGCTTGTTTCTGTATGTATTGGCCTTTAGGCTGAGGCGTTTATTTGTCATAGGTTGGCAGGGAGCGTTTGCCGGTCTGTTTTGTGGCGCGGTGCGCTTATGGCCGTAGTCTTGCGGAAAATTCACGGCGACTTATTCCCCTGTAGGTCCAGTGTGTATTGGGGGCTTTGATTTTCATGCGTCTGCGTATTAGGCAAACAACACGGGACGTCAGAATTTTATGTGTAACATTATGTGTAACATTTGCGCCCGGAAGTCCCTTTTTACCCCTTTTTCGCTCCTGAAACGGCACAAAAAAAGAGGTTGCAATCGATGCAACCTCTTGATTTTTTAGAGCTGTTGACGAGGCTTGAACTCGTGACCTCTTCCTTACCAAGGAAGTGCTCTACCACTGAGCTAATTCGACTTTCAACTGAAAATTAGCTTGTTACGGCATGGAAGAAGGAGAATTCGGGCGTAATGTGTAACATTATGTGTAACACGTCGTCCTGTGTTGTTTGCGGTTAAACAATAGTGAAATGCTTGATTGATTGATAAATAGAAAGAGTGACAGACTATTGAAAGAGCAATTTTATAAGCCCCTTGCTTTTAGCTTGTCACTTTTTGCTGTTGTCAAAGGAAAAAGCCGCATTTTTTCGGCTCTCTCCTTATCCTTTATGGATACGATGCAATCCAACTACAAACTTATCTCTTCTATTATTCTTTATTATCGCACACAACGTAACCCTCATTGTCAGCATTAATAAAATAAGTTATTCACTAAAATGCGATTAATCACTATGATTCAATCTTTTGTGACTTTATTTTTTCAAAATAGCTATTCTCAAATTCTGTCTTTTTGTTCATAATTTTTTCTTTCGAAACGAATCTCACATATATAAGACGACCTACATAAGCAGCCAAACCTGTTACAAAAGAATATGTAAGACCTTTCAACAAATGACGCCCTGCATCGCTTGGGATCTGATCTATGGTGTTAAAAATATTTACGATATTTTCTGCCATTAGTTTCTCTGGACCAAATAAGGCAAATAAAATATAAATAATAATAAATATAAAAGTTAAGAACATTATTGAAGGCCAAATAAAGCGCCATTTTTTCATTTGAGACCTGACGTATAAACTTTTCCCAAAATTTACAGTTTGATTATAACGCTTTACTATATCGGTTAAGTTCGTTTTTGTGGCCTTTAATTCTTCTTCTGTATTTTTAATTACCTCTTGGGCTATAGTCTGTTCTTGCTGATAGGTTTGTTTTTGTTGCGCTATTGAACCAGTCATAGTGCTAACCATACTCTCTAATTCATCTTGTCGTTGTTTTAACTCTTTAATCTTTTTATCTGTTTCCGATTGTGCAAATAATCTGGCTTTCTCATAAATAGCGTCATTATCTCTTTCTCCATTGATTATATTTTTAAACTTATTTTCAACAAGAAGATTCATTAAATTTCGTTGAGTTCCAGGATCTGCAGTAATTTCACTAATTCCTGCCAAAATTACTTGCAGTCGTTCTCCACTAATAGTTTGTTCATTCCCCCGAAGATTGAGAAAATTCACAAAACTTTTATAATCATTATTTGTTCGATTCAAAAATCGCAAAACAATGCTCAACCATTGGCTCGGAAGCAAGACTATAGGCACATTATCATTTCGCAGATAATCCCAACGGCGTAGAATTTGATCTGTAGAAATTAGAAAATAGCTCGTTTCATGGATATTGCTATTTTTATTTGCTCTTTTTGTCTCTAGCCATAAGATATTTTGGGCATCAATATAAGCACTATTTTCATATGCAGTATTATCCTGTTGTCTTTTCACCTCAAAGATTTGAGCCCCCATTTCCTTTAGGTGTCCATCTATCTCTTCATTTTCAAGATCATAAGGACACGTTCTATCAATCTCAATCTTAAATTTATCTACAAATTGATCATATAGATTATAAACATAGGCCAAAAATAAATCTGTGCTCCCATTAACTTTCCCAGTTCTCCATTTATGATAAAAATTACATATATCCTCATTAATGCTATTTTCAATATAGACAGAGGATGAAACTCGCGGATTATTAAATCGCCGAATGTTATCTATATGGAATTTTATGCTATCCTTGAATTCTGTCTCCGTAAATCTAGATATATATAATTTTTCCCCGACATCATTAAATTTCTGCAAAAAAGTCTTCGTTAGAGTTTCTCTTGAGGCCCCATTAATCCCTAAAGCTCGATATATTACATTGGCATCTAAATATATCTGTTTATTCCGTAACGTCTGAAACGATAAGCTATTATTTTTATTAGTAAGTATGCTATACTCAATAGCATAACTTGAAATATCAAAAATGGCCTTATCTTTTTGGGGCTGTTCCCAGTTTAAAAAATTATTAATAATATCCTTCTCTGACTCATTATAGTTCTGAGAATCAACTCTATATTTACTAGACGTTTGCTTTTTAGCATTAATTAATCTCTGAAAACTTCCGACATCATTACTAAATAATTCATATAAGAATCGATATATAATTTCTTTAGCCGTTATGTTAAATGTGGCCTCAAATTCTGCTATATAATCGTCAATGGTTTTATTCTTAATTTTTGAATGAAGAGTGTCCATCCTATTTTGTGTAAGACGGACAACCTGCTCTTTTTTGAAAAAAGACAATTCAAATCCAGAATTTTTAGGGGATCTAATTACATTAAGAATTTCCTCTTCGCTAAAAATGAGCTCATAGGTATCGTTAATATAATTGCATAAATTAGGGATTGATATAAATTTATTGCCATTTTCAAAAATAGCCGATTCAATAATTTTACGATGGGTAGTCTGCGGAGAAACCTCGTAATTATTATCAGCATATAAAATAGCCGATAATCGGAATAATTCATTTGTCGAGTTAATGTTCATATCATTTGAGGCTTATTCTTTACAAATATAATGAATTACAATTAATTATTTATGAGTACACTTACATATTTTTCGCAGAATCCAGCTAACGGGAATTTTATCACCTCTTCCCGTCCGTCGGGCGTTGTGTATTGGATTAGTATTGTATCGGCTTTTACGTGGTAGTCGAACAGATTTACCCGTTCGTCCGTTCCCTCTATTCCGACTTCGTTCTGTGTCATTATGCCGATTATCCCGTCCATCTCTTTAAGTTCGCACTTTCATCCAAATAGGTAGTGCCGATTCTTTGCAAGGATAATTTAGACGGGCTTTGTTATGTCTGCCATATTAGGGACAAACACATAAATAAATGTTTCGGGGTATATTCCGTCTTTGGGCTTCTCGACAAACAGGGCTATTCCCTCTATTGGGCTTCATCTGACCGTCTTTTGAATAATCAGCCTGTCTTCCCAAGTTTCGGACTTTCATTCTGTTTTTGGTTGTTTGTATTTATTCATATCGTACAAAAAATTATAGTGTTCCATGTCTATAAAGATAAGATTATTAGCAAAATAAAAAAAAGAGGCAGACTCCGCAAAAGGCTCTTATTTGCCTCTTACAAAGTCTGTTCTTTGAAATTGGATTACCACAATTTGTTCTCGGGATGTTCTTTGATAATAGCCATGATTTCTTCTTTAGTCATTTCGGAATGTTCGTCTTCACGGGCTTTTAATCCTTTGACTTGGTAATTCGTGATTTTTCGGGTTGTTTCATTCACATCGCTGTATATCCAAGCGTCAAAAATTGTATTTGGGTCATCCAGAAAAAGAACAGAAACAAACAGCCCACCAGCAATGAACGGTTCAACATTGTAGATGACAAACTTACTTTTTAAGATAGATTGATAAGAGGTTAAATTCTTATTTCCAATCTCACCTTGGAGGTAGGCGTCAACATATTTACGCAAAGTACGGAAGTAGTCATTATCCAACCAGTCCTTATCGGTCCAATGCCCGAAGCGAATGTCATTCAAAGATTCGGCTTCGTTAGGTCTGCTTGTGGAATCCTGTAAAACCTCCAGATCTTTCTCTTGCACAACAGGTTTTACAATGGATTCTGTTGTTGTTTTTGCTGGTTGAGTAGCTGTCTTTTGTTTGGAAGACTGACTGCCACATCCTGCAGCCAGCAGGAAACACAAAGGGATTAAATATTTTTTCATATGTCAATCAAGGAAGATGCGAACCTCCATTCTCAAAGGGCCTATATGAAACCCTTCTGAACAAGTCGGTCCTAAACTATTTCTTTTGAAAAATCAAAATCCAGCCAATCTGTTCATTCATTGGGTCAGAGAGTTGCAACGTGATGCCGACATCCGTTTGATTGACGGGCGCTCGATGCCAATAGACTGTTGCGGATTGTTCGTCTGCATGATATTGACCAATCACACGATGCCGCCATGCAAACCATGTGCGCTGAATATAGAGCGGCTGCCACTCCAAAGCGGCTGACTGTTGCAGGATTGACAACGATGATTCAGTCGTCAAGCGGAAATTTCCGTCGTCGGTCGCTTGCAGGGTCAAACGTTCACCAAGCTGGGGAGCATCGTACATCGTAAGAGAATCTGTATGAGCAGTTGATTTCGGACGAATCTGCCAATCAACTAATTCATAGTCTCCATTGAGTAATTCCAATCTCTCCTTTTGTGATATGGAATTCGCCCAAAGATATATGCCACATCCCGCAATCAACAGGACGAATATGGAACGTAAATAGTTGGTCATTGTAAATTCCTGTTTATTCTTTTTTGCAACTTTTTGTCTTTGTATCCGTTCTTCTTGGTTCGTTTTAACCAATATTTTGCTTGTTCCCAGTCTTGTTTGTCCGCATAGTAGTATGCCAGATTCCGTTGGGCCATCCACTCGTCCTGTTCAGCAGCTTTGCGCGACCAGATGATGGCCGAATCAATATTCGGTTTCTCTCGCCCAATCAAATCGGGGCGGTAGGCATAACAACCACCCAACTCGATTTGCGCCTCTCCACAGCCAGCCTTTGCTGACTTAAAAAGGCTTTCGATTGCCATATCTTTATCTCCAATTCCAAATAACATATAGTCTTGAAATTGTGAATATTGTTTGTAGACTAAATCGTTAGATTCAGCATTCGATTGTTGTGGTTGTTTTTGAACCCCGCAACCAGCAAGCAACAGGATAAAAAATAATATGTTATAATTTGTTAATTTAGCGAGGTGCCTCTTCATTATAGCTAATGTTGCCACTATATTTTGTGTATGTATAATTTTTCTCAATAGCATTTCCAATTATTCCTACTAAGAAAAACATGCCCACTTCACAGATAATGAAAAAGAGTCCTAACTGGTTAGTGCCTCTAAGGCGACAAGATTCATATAATGGATGCCCGCCTAGAATGTAGATTAGCACTATAAATATATAGATAATAGGTAGCCATAACACTATAGCCTTAATGAGATAAGATAATATCTTTTTAGAAATATTAGAGCATAGAGAACTATATAAATCTCCAGTAAGCAAATTTATTCGATATTTTACACCCTTATAAATAACAAACTCACCTCTGAACCTAAAGTCGATTTCTTTACTCAGTACACATGAAATTATATTAAGATTTTTATGGGCGCTATAATAGATATAACCATATTTCCCTTCTTTTGTCATCTCATAAACCTTGCCATAGGCAGGAACATCCTTAATCTTCCTTATTTTTTCATAGGCGCATGGTAAAATGTTATGATAATTATGAAATAATCCATATTTACCATCTTGTTTAATTATATTCAATCCTATTGGTGGATTTTCAATCTTAATTCCATCATAGGCGCACGGTAGAATAATCTTTGATGGACTATCTTTTAGGCGATTAAAACTAAACAAGCCATATTTCCCCTCCTTTTTGAGTAGGTAGATCGTATTATTTCTATCTTTCCCAATCTTGCTTATTCCTTCATAAATGCATGGCAAAATAATTTCAAATGTGTTTTCTTGATTAATATCAAAATAGAATAAACCGTTTTTTCCATTTAAAAGACCAATAAAAAGACCGTTCCTGTCTAGGCTGGAACTGGTAAAATAATCAGTTGTATCCCCTGTTGTACGATCTACGTAATAGTAATGTATAGTCGCCCCTTGAATTTCCTGAATCAAGGTGATCTCGTCTTTTTTATCTATCTCATTTCGCTTGGGCAACTGAATTGAATCATCTTCTTTGAACTGCTTTGAGGTTATAGGAATAGAAAGTGAACTTTGTGTCTGAGAGGAAGGTTGCGAAATTTCTTCCATGAACGAGGCTTTTTGGGCTACGTAGTCATTTGTTCCAAGATTAGAGAATGAAATATTGTCTTCCTGGACCATTATCTCTTCAGCTTTATTCGTAACCAGATCGTCGATGGCTTCAGGTGTAGCTGTCAAATTATGTTGTGTTATGCGCTCCCCGCAGTGCCAACAAAATTTTGCATTATTAGCCACGTGTTGTCCACAATTCGTACAGTACATAACTAATTTAATTTTAAGCTAATAAAATCCCTAAAAGCCCATTGGACGCCTTTTTTGTTTGCTGCATCATAAACTTCAAGAGTATCCCATCCTAACACAACAATACGACGAACTAATTGATTGTTGTAAAGAATAATTCTACCAATAGCTATTAATTCTTCCTTTGTCAAAGGTCTGCCACTTTTAACTTTGATTCGAAATCCAGACATCATCCATTTTGACATTTCATGTCGATAGTTGCTATTTCCACAAGATGTCGAGGCTTCTAATAACGAAGGAACTGCTCCTGAAACATAAGCATCTCTGGCACTATCATTCCATTCTTTTAATAATTTACGCCGCTCTGACATGTCTCGAAACCATTTGACTATTCGATCCCAAATCATAACAATTTTTAGTTTTCTTATTTTTGATTGCTGTGCAAATTGAGAATATATTGGGATACTGTTGTTGTGAAAATTGTAAAATTCTGTAACGGAATAGTCATGCTAAAAGTTAGACCATTTTTATCATAATCCTCAAAATGAATCTGATCAATTTTAGAGGAGTTCGTATTTTCTAACCTGAAACGACAATGTGCAATAGAATTTCGGATATGCTTACAAACACTTTGTAAACTTATTCTTTCTGGTCTATAATTCTTTTTCTTTTTGTCAAATATTTGGCAACACTTAATGTAGTTAGGGTCTATTCCCCATGTCGGATATTTAAGTGTGTAATTAGGTATTTTGTTTTTGTGTTTTTCATGAGCTATAAATAGCAATCCAACACATGCATTTAGCAGCAATGTGACATCGTAATATTCTTCAGGAGGGAAATTTAGTTCCTTGTATTGTTTGATGAGTTTCTGCGATCGTTCAATAAAGTTATAAGTATTGACAGGTCCCATAATCATATATTGCCATTTCCAACCCTATGATGGCAAGTTAGTAAATAAAAGAAGCGCAGGGCTGGAGCTTTATTTTAGTGCGACAGGTCGTAGGAAACCCAATAGATAAAATAAGCAACAACCCCGCGCCGTATCCGATAAGGATATGACGGGAGAGCCATGCCACCTATTCTCTCTATTGTGCTATGAATTTCCTACGTTCGTCGCACGAGAATAAAGTTACACTTCCGTAATTCAATATGTCTCCCACAAAAGTAGGAAACAATCGTTGGAAATGCAATGGCATAGGCCCTCTTTTTCAGGGTTGTTGTAACACAAATGTCGCCAAAACAAAGCGTTTCTCCAAGAGCCACTAATCTGGATTTAGAACTTTGTTCGTTGTAATATGGGGCTAATTGTCCTCGCAGATTTGTTCAATTACATGGTCCATGTAAATGGCCTGTCCGCTTGACGTTCGTCCCCACCAATGGCACCCCAGTTCGTCGATGATGATTTCGCCCTGTTCTTTCAACCGATTGGCCAGCCATGATGTTACCAACCACCACTCCAACACTTCTTCCCCATTAAAGGGATAGATGTACTCTTCGTCGATTCGTCCTGCTTGGATTAACTCGTCGATTACCGAACTTTGTCCCCACAAGACATGGAGATCGGTCATGCGTCGTGCCTGTTCTTGAATTGTGCTCATGATTATTTGTGATTAGAATATTCCCAAATAACCATAGAAACATAACTCCATCGAAAAGGGAATTGAATCCGCGAGCATTCAACTCTGTAAAGAATCTTTTCGATCATTGAATGAGCATCATGCCTGCCTTTTATATGGGCTTTTCAGAACGGGAATACAGGAACAGAAACAGATGTGGATTCTTAATAAGAGGATAGGTACAAAAAGATCCTTTCCCATAGAAAACGGGGCGGGGCGAAAAACAGGTAGTGCCTGTATGAACGGATATAATATTCTTTATTATTTTTTTGTATATTTGTTCAAATTAAAAAGAAACTACTATGATTGATGTCGAGATTAATGCAATGTCCGAATGCACAGATGCTTTGACTAAATTAAATGATAATGCAGCTCGCGCACGTGTTTTGCAATATCTAATTAGCAGGTTCGAGATAATAGCTCCTCAAAGCAATTATATTCCCGAAGTGCCTAATAATAATCTTATTTCTATGGGTCAGCAGCAACATCTACCTATCGAGAGTCCCTCAGACCCAATATCGACAAATGACAATGAAGATTATCCGATATTGAAAGATATTGTAATGAAAGATTTGCCAAAAACAGAAGCGGAATGGATTTTAATATTTGTGTTTTACGCTTCTAAGTTTGGTAAACATCCAACTACAAAAGACGATATAATAAGAGAATATAAGGAAGTAGGAAAATATTCCGAAACTAACAGGAAGAATTTAGCTTCCAATGTAGCTAGATGTGTTAAAAACAATTGGATAAAAAGTCTTAACAAAGATTCATATATCATTTTAGACGGGGGGAAGGATTATATTACTGAAATATTAGCAGGTCGCTCTAGGGGCAAAACTCGTACAAAAACTCAATCAAAGAGAAAAACTAATAATAAATGAAGAATTTTGATAAAGTCTTATCAATAATAGATGAATCTGAATTATCTAAGACAGATATAACACTTCTCTTTACTTGGTATCATATTTGTGTTTTAGGAAATGATAATATAGATGCCAAGATAATTAATCAATATTTTATTGACGCATCTTTACCTCCTCACAATATCACTCGGCTAAAAAATTATTTGAAGAGTGATAAGGCCTATGTTAAAAACGGGAAATTAGACTGTTACAAATTAAGCAGATTTACCCAAAACGAACTATCTGAGAAATATTCATCATATTTTGAAAATTCCCCTAAGCGCTTCTCTGAAAGTATTGACATTTATTCTATTCCATTTTTGACAGAAATGGATATAAATGCGGCAAATAAAATGGCAGAAATGTACGTCACTTTGTATTGCTTGGAGAACTCAGTACGTAAATTTATAGAAAAAACTTTATCCAAAAATTTAGGGGAAAATTGGTGGGAAAGTATAAAAAGTTCAGATTTGGAGAGGAAGTTCAAAGAACGAAAAAATAAAGAAGAAAGAAACAGATGGTTAAGTCCAAGAGGTGTAGTATCTCCATTATTTTATTTAGATTGGGGAGATTTAGTCAAAATCATTCGGAAACGAGAAGATTTATTTAGCAATTATTGTAGCCTTAAGTTTCTTGAATTGCGATTGGAAGAATTAGAAAACATTCGAAATATCATTGCTCATAATGGATGTCTCCCAGACGATAGTAGTGAGTTTGATAGAGTGAAACTATATATAAGCGATTGGTGCAAACAGGTGCAACCATAACACGACGCCCCGATTTATAGTCGGGGCATTAGAATGAGAATATTTTATGTAAGTAGAAAAGATTGCGAATGTGGTCCATTAACCTTTATCGCTTTTGAGGGACATAGCACCTTGACGAAATAAGCCAGCGACACGGATTCGGGGATTGTTTTGCACCGTTCATTGAGCGCGTAAATAACCGATAGGGGATTGTCGACAGGCAGATTGGGACTGTTGTATTTCGTAAGAATCCGATTCATTGCCTGCTCATTTCATTGCGGCGGATTCGCTCTTTTGGTAATGCAGAATCGGCATATCTCGTTATAAATAGCGTGCGCCGTATCTTTCTGCGGCGGATTTATAAAGCACGCTTCTGTTATTTCGTAGCCGTTCGGGATCGTCTGAATCAGCCCTAATCGGCAGCACTCCTTAATAAGAGTAGAAACCGTATTGCGATTCATCCCGACAGCATCGGCAATCTGGCCGATATTTCAAAGGATCGTATTTGTATTATTCAGACATATAGCCTTTAATAAGAGCAGAAATCCCGCTATCTTCGGCGGACGGTTCTTTGTAAAGAATCGGTTGTCCACAATATAGAAATTCGTTTGTGTGTCGGCTATATAATAGGAATTGCGGCGTTTACACCCGTTAATAATTTGGGTTGTAACCTGCATTGCCCCGCACTCCTTTAATCTTTGAATAGACCGTTTGACGGTACGGATATTTACGCCCGTTATTTGGGACAGTCCATCTTCTGTTATATGGCTTGCAGATGTCTTGTAGTCCGATTTGCATTTAATCGTTGCTCAAACATAAATGTCAGTCGGTTTGCCGTTGCCCGTCTGGAACTGGCAGATTGATTTTGGAATCGTAGTGTAATTCATCGTTAGCGACGTAATTAGTAAGTAAGCAACCGGTGAATACCGTATTGATTTGACAGAGAATATTACTATTAGGTCC
>ENA-OVGC01000397-OVGC01000397.1-human-gut-metagenome-genome-assembly--contig:-NODE-397-length-40637-cov-13.264945_pt1 | contig 40637 bp, 27 predicted proteins | sample MGYA00237768_ERZ505415 | MGnify/ENA primary metagenome ERZ505415 (study PRJEB26158, sample SAMN06016382) | human gut metagenome | biome: human gut; feature: ankylosing spondylitis patient; material...
AGTGTGACTGGAGTTCAGACGTGTGCTCTTCCGATCTGGAGGGAGATGCGGAAACGACAAATCCGGCAGCCGGGAGAGCGGCTGCCGGATTCGTGTACGGCGTTTTTTGCGGATGTCGGAGCGGTGTCGGTGCCGACGGCCGGGAGGCAGCCCTGCTGCCGGCACGACGGGCTGCAGGTGCGTCGGAGCGGTTCCGGCTGCCGGTGGGGATGGGCTGCCGGTGCGGTTCCGGCCGCCGCCCGTTACCAGCGGACGGGCTCCCGGAGGATGTCGCCGTCGGTGGCGTCCTCGGCCGTGAAGGTGCCGCCGCGGTACTGGATGCAGAGCATCACCAGCGGCTCCCGGCCGGTGTTGCGGACCGAACGGCGTCCGGCCGGCGCCACGCGGACCACGCTCCCTTCGCCGACGGGGAAGCTCTGGCCGTCGACCTGGAATTCGCCCTGTCCGCTCAGGAAGAAGTAGAGCTCCTCGTGGGTGCGGTGGGTGTGCAGGAAGCCGGTTTCGGTGCCGGGGGCAAAGCTCTGGAACGAAAACTCGGCGCCCGTCGCGCCGACGGCGGCTCCGCCGAAGACCTTGCCGGGAAGCTCCGCGTCGGGTCCCAGCGGCAGCCGGTATTCGCCCAATCGGGCCATCTCGCCCGCATCGACGGCGGTGAAGTGCTCGCCCGCCGCAATCTGTTTCATCTGTTTCATGGTCGTATCGTTTTTTTTTGAGGTTTGCGCAGTGTCGGTTCCCGGTTGAGGCTGTCGCCCCTGTGCAACGGCCCGAATGGGGGAGGGCGCCGTGTGTGCCAATGACCCGGAATACGGCGGCAAAGTTATGTGTTTGTTTATTGTATGTCAAGAAGTTACGTTTTGGTAACATGGTAACCTTTTGCTCGGTTTTGCTGAGAATGACCGATTTGCGCGGAGCAAAAAAAGAGGAATTTTTTCGACCCTCGGTGGTGCATTTCTTCCGATTTTGCGGTTACTTTGCAGAAGAGAGTCGCTTTGTTTTGTAAATCGTATGGAAAAACCTGTGCAAAAAAACTCCGCCGCGAAGTATTCGCTCGTGGAAATCTGCCCCGTGCGCAACGTCGTTGCCCGGTTCGGCAACAAGTGGTCGCTGCTTGTGATTCTGCTGCTCGACGAGAGCGGGGTGCTGCGTTTCAACGAGTTGAGCCGCCTGATTCCGGACATCTCGTCGCGGGTTCTTTCGGGGACGCTGCGCATGCTCGAAGCCGACGGGCTGGTCGACCGGCAGGTCTATCCGGTCGTGCCGCCGCGCGTGGAGTACCGGCTGACCGAGACCGGGCGTTCGCTCGTGCCGCTAATCGGACAGCTGACGCGCTGGGCTCAGGAGCACATGGGCGAAATCGTCGACCACCGTCGCCGCTACGAGGCTGCGCACGGGGCCTCCGCCGGGCATTAGGGCCGCCGCACCGGGACAGGAAATGCCCGCTGTCGGTTCTGGATGCCCGGTGTTGCGAGTCCCCTGCCGGCGGTTCTGGATGCCCGCCGACGGCCGCTGCGGTTCGGCACCGGGGAGCTTCGGTCCGCCCCGGCATTGCCCTCCGGACCCGCTCCGGACCCGCTCCGGCCTCACCCCGGCCTCACTCCGGCCCCGCCCCCGCTCCGGAACCACCCCCGGACCCGTCCCGAACCTGTTCCCGAGCGGGTCGTACATCGTGTGCCGGGGAGGCCGCTGTTGATAAATTATCGAAAACTTTGGCCGGAAATTTGCCGCAAAGCCCCCGGAATCGGCTATTTTTGTGAAAAACAACCGTGAAGTTATGGCAGAGATGAAACAATTCGGCCTCGATATCGACATCGATGATGCGGTGGCTCAGGGCAACTATTCCAATCTGGTAATCATCACCCACTCCACGTCGGAATTCATCGTCGATTTTGCGACGGTGCTTCCCGGAGTCCAGAAGGCCAAAATCAAGAGCCGCATCATTCTGACGCCCGAACATGCCAAGCGGCTGCTGATGTCGCTGCAGGACAACATCGTCCGCTACGAGAGCAACGTCGGCAAAATCGAGATTCCCCGTCCGCAGCCGGTTCCCGATTCGGGACCCAAGATGGGCCAGGCCTGATTCCGCGCGCCGGACTCTTCCAGGGAGGGGTTCTTCCGGGGACGGAATATTTTCGCCCCCCCCCGGCTCTCCGGGACTTGAGTTAGGGCTTTACCGTTTTAGGTTTTCGGGCTCCCGGACGTCGCCGCCCGTTGCCGGGCAGAAGGGTGCACCGGCCGGCGTGGCCCGTCCGCGCCGTGTCCGGCCTTATGGGTCGCTGCGGCGGTCGTTCTCCGGGAGACGGCTCCTCGTCCGACGGCATTTCGGACCCTGATACCTTGAGACTCTGAGACTCTGAGACCTTGAGACCTTGAGACTCTGAGACCCTGACGACCCGCCGCCTGCCGCCTGTCGCTCATCCCTTTTGGCCAACGTCTGCCGCTCATTTCTTTAGCCCGCCGCCCGTTGCCGGGCCTGCCGCTCCGGCCCGGCATTCCGGAGCAAACCGCCCCTGGCCGCTCCGCCGCCTCCGTCCGGTTTGTCCGGTGTTCACCCTCTCCGGTGCCCCCCCCACGATGAAGCACGAAGAGACAAAAACGTCGTCCTGCCATGTCGCAGGACGACGTTTTTCTTGTCTTGCGGGGCTGACCGCTGCGGGTCAGAGCGCCTCGCCGACGACATAGGTGCTGCCGCCGATGAAAATCATGTCTTCGGGCGTGGCCAGTTCGCGGGCACGGGCCACGGCCTGCTGGACGTCGGCCACCACCTCGCCGCGGAGTCCGTATTCGGCGGCGCGCTCGGCCAGCTCGCCGGCCGGAATCGCACGGTGGCTCTTCGCCTGCGTGAAGATGTAGTGGGCGTCGGCGGGCAGCAGCGGGAACATGTGGCCCAGGTCCTTGTCGTTCACCACGCCCAGCACGCAGTAGAGGTGGGCGTAGTCCGGACGCAGGCGGTTCAGCTGTTCGCCCACATAGGCGATGCCGTGGGCGTTGTGGCCCGTATCGCAGATGACGAGCGGCTTCTCGCCCAGCTTCTGCCAGCGGCCGCGCAGCGAGGTGTGGGCTGCGGCGTCGCGCGTGCCCTCGAGGAAGGCGCGGCGGCTGATGGTCAGCGGCGTCTCCTCGTGCAGGAAGTCGATGGCCGCCGTGGCCGTGATGATGTTGTGGCGCTGGTAGTCGCCCGCCAGGTCGAGCAGCACCTCGAAGTCGCGGCCGTCGCGCGTGCGGCGCAGGCGGAACAACTGGCGCTCGCCGGCCGGTTCCTGGCCGGTGCAGGTGAAGATTTCCTCGGCGTGGAGCAGCTTCGACTTATTGGCGGCGGCCACCTCGGCGAAGACGCGGTCGCAGCGCTCGTCGTGCTCGCCGATGATGACCGGGATGCTCTTCTTGATGATGCCGGCCTTCTCGGCGGCAATCTTCTCGGGGGTGTCGCCCAGCAGCGCCGTGTGTTCCATGCCGATGTTGGTGATGATGCTCAGGATGGGCACGATGATGTTCGTGGCGTCGAGCCGCCCGCCGAGTCCCGTCTCGATGACGGCCACCTCGACGTCGCCCTGCGCGAAGTAGTCGAAGGCCAGCGCTGCGGTCATCTCGAAGAACGAGAGCCCCAGCTCGACCATGCGGTCGTGGTGCTTGTCGACGAAGTTGACCACCTTCTGTTTGGGAATCATCTCGCCGTCGACGCGGATGCGCTCACGGAAATCCTGCAGATGGGGCGAGGTGAAGAGTCCCGTGCGGTAGCCGGCCTGCTGGAGCACCGAGGCGAGGATGTGCGAGACGGAGCCCTTGCCGTTGGTGCCGGCCACGTGGATGGTGAAGAAGTTGCGCTGGGGGTTGCCCAACAGACGGCAGAAGGAGGCGATGCGCTCCAGCCCCGGCTTGTAGGCCGTCGCTCCGTCGGTCTCGTAGGCCGGCAGCGACGAGAAGAGAAAATCGAGAGTCTGGGAATAGTTCATATCGTTTCGGGAGAGATTTTTTCGTATTCCTGGCCTCAGTCCACCAGATAGTTGCGCTTGCGGACGCGGTAGGCGACGTAGTAGAGCACGCAGAGCAGCGCCACGTAGCGGGCGATGCGGGCGATGTAGTCGCCGTAGCGCGTGTAGAAGGTGAGCCTGCCGTCGAGCGCCACCTCGTCGGTGAGCGTTCCGCGCTCCTCCCAGCCGAGGGTCCGGCCGATGTCGCCCCGCGCCGTGATGAAGCCCGACATGCCGGTGTTGGCCGAGCGGGCGATGGCGCGGCGGTGTTCGATGGCGCGCAGCCGCGAGATGGTGAACAGGTGGCGGTAGCCGGGCGTGTCGCCCCACCAGCCATCGTTCGAGATGATGAAGAGCGCCCGTGCGCCGCGGCGCACGAACTCGCCGCAGAAGTCGCCGTAGAGCCCCTCGTAGCAGATGGTGGCGGCCGTCTTCGTGCCCTCATGCTCGAAGACGGGGCCCGGTGTGCCGATGCCGATTTGGCCCAGCGTGCCTCCCAGGTCGATGACCAGGAACTTCAGCACGTCGAAGACCCACGTGGGGGTGTTCTCCACGCCGATGACCAGCCGCCCCTTGTGGTGGAGCTGGACGCGGGCGGCCGAGTCGATGCCCAGCGCCGTGTTGTAGATGTCGATGTATCCGCCGCCGTCGTAGGGACGTGCCGTTTCGGACTGCGTTCCTGCGGGGTAATGGCGCAGCGTGTTGGCTCCCGTGACGAGCAGCGCCCCCGAATTGCGCTCGCGCAGCAGTCCGGCGAAGCGCCGTACGGGGTCGGCCGTGGCAAGCGACCGCTCCCACCAGTAGCCCGGCACGGCGGTCTCGGGCAGCAGGATGTAGTCGGCGTCGGCCGGGGCTTCGCCCGCCAGGGAGAGCAGGTTCTCCATCTGCTGCTCCTCGGTGCCGGCGGCGAACTTGTCGTAGCAGTCGACGTTGGGCTGGACGAGCGTCACGCGGGCCTTCGTCTCGGGCTCCTCGTATCCCGCGTAGAGTCCCAGCGAGAGGAGCATCGGCACGACGACGGCCGCGGCGGTCACCAGCGCCCGCCGGCGCGAGGGGCTGCGCAGCGTCTCGAAGAGGAGGATGTTGACCAGCAGCACCCAGAGCGAGCCTCCGAAGACGCCCGTGTATTCGTACCACTGTATGAGGCGGATGTCGTGCGAGAAACCGTTGCCCAGGATGAGCCAGGGCCACGAGAAGTCCCCGACCGTGTACCAGTATTCGGTGGTGAGCCACCCGGCGACGAGCAGCGTGTAGGCCAGCGCCTTCGGAGCCCGTTTCGAGACGGTGTGGAACGACATGAAGGCGAGCATGTTGAGGAACGTCGAGGCGAGCGTCGCGGCGATGGGGCCCACCGGCGTGGCGTTCCAAATCCACCAGACGGTCATCGCGTTCCACAGCACGAAGGTGAGCAGCGCCCAGCCGAACATGCCCCACCACGAGCGGCGCGAACCGTCGCGTCCGTCGCTGAGCCAGAGCAGCGGGACGAAAGCCACGAGCAGCGTAAGGCCCGTCATGCCGAGCCATCCCGCCGAAAGCAGAAGTGCCGAAAGAATAGCTGCCGCGTATTTCCGGAGCATGGGGTCGTGGATTTTAACGAGCACAAAAGTAGTCAAAGCAACCGAGATTTTCAAAATAATCCCTATTTTTGTATCATAAGAATAACCAAAAACTCTTGCTTATGAAGAACTTTGCCTGGATGGGACTGGTGCTCTGCGCGGTGCTGGCCCTGAGCGGATGCTCCCCGTCGCACGACGGTTACCGAATCGAGGAGGGCATGCTCGTCTTCGACACTCCGGCCCGAGAGCCGGGACAGCGGTCGGTGCTCGGCCTTGCGGTGGAGCCCATCCCCGTGGTGCGGGTGGGATTCATCGGTCTGGGCATGCGCGGCCCGGGAGCCGTCGAACGCTTCACCCATCTGGACAGCGTGCGGATTGTCGCCCTGTGCGACCTCTATCCCGAGCGGGCGACCGCCGCACAGCAGCTCCTCGCCGAGCGGGGCCTGCCCGCCGCGGCCGAATACAGCGGCGAGGAGGGGTGGAAGGAGCTCTGCGAGCGCGACGACATCGACCTGGTCTACATCTGCACGCCGTGGCAGCTCCACGTGCCGATGGCGGTCTATGCCATGGAGCACGGCAAGCATGTGGCCGTCGAGGTGCCGGCCGCCACGTCGCTCGAGGAGTGCTGGCAGCTGGTCAATACGGCCGAGAAGACGCAGCGCCACTGCATGATGCTCGAGAACTGCGTCTACGACTTCTTCGAGCTGACGACGCTCAACATGGCGCAGCACGGGCTCTTCGGCGAGCTGCTCGAGGCCGAGGGGGCCTACATCCACAACCTCGAACCCTTCTGGGACTACTACCAGGGCAACTGGCGCCTCGAATTCAACCGCACGCACCGCGGTGACGTCTATGCCACCCACGGACTGGGCCCCGTCTGCCAGCTCTTCGACATCCACCGCGGCGACCGCATGCGCTATCTGGTGGCGATGGACACCCCGTCGGTCAACGGCCGCCAACTGGCCCGCGAAAAGATGGGCACCGACTCGTTCGCCAACGGCGACCACACCCTGACGCTCATCAAGACCGAGCGCGGCCGCGTCATCCATCTCCAGCACAACGTCTATACGCCGCGTCCCTACAGCCGCATGTACGCCGTGACGGGCACCGAGGGCTATGCCAGCAAATATCCCGTCGAGGGGTACGCCTTCCGTCCCGAGCAGCTCTCCGATGCCGGGGTCCCCGACCACGAGAACCTGAGCGAACACTCGTTCCTGCCCGATGCGGCGCGCGAGGCGCTGATGCGGCGCTACGAGCACCCCATCGCGGCCGAAATCGCCGAAAAGGCGAAGCAGGTGGGCGGCCACGGCGGCATGGACTTCATCATGGACTACCGGCTGGTCTACTGCCTGCGCCACGGGCTGCCGCTCGACCAGGATGTCTACGATGCGGCCGAATGGTCGTGCATCGGGGCGCTGACCGCCGCCTCGCTCGAGCGGGGCAGCATGCCGGTGGCCGTGCCCGACTTCACGCGCGGCGACTGGAACAAGGTCGACGGCTACCGCCACGCCATGGCCGAGTAGGTCGGCGTGCGGCCGCCCGGGGGCGGTGTGCAGTCCGGGGAGGTGTGCCGGCGATGCCGCCATGAGGGGGCCGACGGTGGCAGCCCGGGTGTCTTTTCCGTCTCCGGTGGTTCTGTTTGGCTGTTAGCTTTTTTTGTGGATATTTTGCTACCTTTGCCCCGCCGCGGAGCTCCGTCACGGTCCGGGTGTGGAAAAATTCCACGCATGTGTGGAGTCCGATGTCCCTGCAGAATGATTTCCCAAACGTGTATTTTGCTGTGATACAGCCGATTCGGTTTCCGGGAAAGGCTTCGGCACGGGGCTTGACCGACTCGGAGAAATTTTGTTGCATATTTTTAGTTGATACTCCTTATGAATTTCGAACGGATAAAGTCGGCCGTCGCCCAGCGGACCCCGGACTTTGTGAAAAACGCCTTTGCCCGGATTCCCCGAGTGGAAATCCACCTCAGCCGTTGGCAGCAGATTACGGCGGGAGTGCTCGTCGTGGTGCTTGTCGCAGGACTGCTCCTGTGGTATCTGTGGCCCCGCCCCGAAATCGAGGTGCTGCCCGTGGTGGAGGTCGAACCGGTGAAGACCGAGGACGTGAACATCTACGGCGAGTACGTGGGCCGCATCCGCGCCCAGCAGTTCGTCGAAATCCGCGCCCGTGTCGAGGGATACCTCGAAAAGATGCTCTTTGCCGAGGGTACCTATATTGAAAAAGGCCAGACGCTCTTCGTCATCGACCCGCGGCTCTACCGGGCCCGCGCCAACAAGGCGGCCGCCCAGCTCAACAAGGCCCGGGCGCAGGAGACCAAGGCCAAGCGCGACCTGGACCGCATCCGTCCCCTCTACGAGCAGAATGCCGCCAGCCAGTTGGACCTCGACAACGCGATAGCCACCTATGAGAGCGCCGCGGCCGACGTGGTGGTCTGCGAGGCCGACCTCACGCAGGCCGAGATGACGCTCGGCTATACCACCGTGCAGTCGCCCATCTCGGGCTACATCTCCGAACGCCACGTCGACATCGGTACGCTCGTCGGCCCCGGCGGCCAGTCGCTGCTGGCCACCGTCGTCAAGAGCGACACGGTGCGCGTCGACTTCAGCATGACGGCCCTCGACTACCTGCGCAGCAAGGAGCGCAACGTCAACCTGGGCCAGAAGGATACCGCCCGCAAGTGGAACCCCTACATCACGGTGACGCTGGCCGACGGCTCGCAGTACCCCTACCGCGGTCTGGTCGACTTTGCCGACCCGCAGGTCGACCCCCAGACGGGTACCTTCTCCGTACGTGCCGAGATGGCAAACCCCGACCACATCCTGCTGCCCGGACAGTTCACCACCGTCAAGCTGCTGCTCGACGTGCGTGAGGACGCCGTGGTGGTGCCGACCAAGGCGGTGGTCATCGAAAAGGGCGGCGCCTATATCTTCGTGGTGCGTCCCGACAGCGTGGTCGAGAAGCGCTTCGTCGAGACGGGCCCCGAAATCGGCAACAACATCGTCGTCGAGCGCGGTCTGGCCCCCGAGGAGGACATCGTCGTCGAGGGTTATCACAAACTCTCGCACGGCATACGGGTCGAGCCCGTGGCTGCAGCTCTGCGGACCGAGGGGCAGGACGATAGCGAAAAGTAACCGGAGGGAACAGAGCCTATGAAAAGCGACTTCTTTATCGACAGGCCCGTCTTCTCGACGGTGCTCTCCATCATCATCGTGATTGTCGGCTGCATCGGCCTGGCACTGCTGCCGGTCGACCAGTATCCGCAGATTGTCCCGCCCGTGGTGAAGATTTCGGCCTCCTATCCGGGAGCCGACGCCCAGACCGTGTCGCAGGCGGTGGCCACCCCCATCGAGCAGGAGCTCAACGGTACGCCCGGCATGATTTACATGGAGTCGTCGAGCTCCAACTCGGGCGGCTTCTCGGTGACGGTGACCTTCGACATCTCGACCAACCCCGACCTGGCGGCGGTCGACATCCAGAACCGAATCAAGGAGGCCGAGGCGCGTCTGCCGGCCGAGGTGGTGCAGAACGGCATCTCGGTCGAGAAGCAGGCTTCGAGCAAGCTGATGACCATCACGCTGCTCTCGAACGACCCGAAGTTCGATGAAATCTACCTCTCGAACTACGCGACGCTCAACGTGCTCGACATGTTGCGCCGTATTCCGGGCGTGGGCCGCGTGTCGAACGTCGGCAGCCGTTACTACGCCATGCAGATTTGGGTGCAGCCCGACCGTCTGGCCGCCCTCGGCATCACGGTCAAGGACCTGCAGAACGCCCTGAAGGACCAGAACCGCGAATCGGCCGCCGGCGTGCTGGGCCAGGCGCCCATGTCGGGGCTCGACGTGACGACGCCCATCACGGCGCAGGGCCGCCTTTCGTCGGTGAGCCAGTTCGAGGACATCGTCGTGCGGGCCAACCCCGACGGCTCCATCATCCGCCTGCGCGACGTGGCACGCATCTCGCTCGAGGCGCAGTCCTACGCGACCGAGAGCGGTATCAACAGCGGCAACGCCGCCGTGCTCGACATCTACATGCTGCCGGGCGCCAACGCCATGCAGGTGGCCGAGTCGGTGCGTACGGCCATGGATGAAATCAGCCGCAGCTTCCCCGAAGGCATCTCCTACGAGATTCCCTTCGACATGACCACCTACATCAACGAGTCCATCCACCACGTCTACCGCACGCTCTTCGAGGCGCTGCTGCTGGTGATTCTGGTGGTCTTCCTCTCGCTGCAGAGCTGGCGTGCGACGCTCATCCCCATCGTGGCGGTCCCCATCTCGCTCATCGGAACCTTCGGCGTGATGCTCATCTTCGGCTTCTCGCTCAACATGCAGACGCTGCTGGGTCTGATTCTGGCCATCGGTATCGTCGTCGACGACGCGATTGTGGTGGTCGAGAACGTCGACCGCATCATGAACGAGGAGCACCTCTCGCCCTACGAGGCGACCAAGAAGGCGATGAGCGGCATCGGCGGCGCGCTGGTGGCCATGTCACTGGTGCTCTGTGCCGTATTCGTGCCGGTGAGCTTCCTCTCGGGCATCACGGGACAGCTCTACCGCCAGTTTACCATCACCATCGCCGTATCGGTCATCATCTCGACCATCGTGGCGCTGACGCTCAGCCCGGTGATGTGTTCGCTCTTCCTGCGTCCCGAGGGCGCCGAGCGCAAACCCCGCTTCTTCCGCCTCATCAACCTGGGGCTGGCCCGCGGCAACAACCTCTACGGGCGGATGATTGGCCGCTCGCTGACCCGTTCGCGGCGGATGTTCGCCGCCTTCGGCATCGTGCTCATCGGCATCTGGCTCATGAACCGGCTGGTTCCCCAGAGCTTCATGCCCCAGGAGGACCAGGGATACTTCACCGTCGAACTGGAGCTGCCCGAGTCGGCGACCATCGAGCGTACGCGCGAGGTGACCGACCGTGCGATGGCCTACCTGATGAAGGACCCCGACGTGAAGTACGTGCTCAACGTCACCGGTTCGAGCCCCCGCGTGGGTACGAGCCAGGCGCGCAGCCAGCTGACGGTGATTCTCAAGGACTGGAACGAGCGCGAAACGGAGGACGTGAGCGAGGTGATGGAGCGCGTGCGCGAGGAGTTCTCGAGCTATCCCGAAAGCAAGGTCTACCTGTCGCGTCCGCCGGTAATTCCTGGTCTCGGAGCGTCGGGCGGTTTCGAGATGGTGCTCGAGGCGCGTGCCGATGCCGGTTATGCCGACCTGCAGCGGGCCGTCGATACGCTGATGTACTATGCCGAGCGGCGTCCCGAGCTGACGGGTCTCGCCTCGTCGATGCAGAACGACATCCCGCAGCTCTATTTCGACGTCGACCGCGACAAGGCGCAGATGCTCGGCGTGCCGATGTCGGACATCTTCTCGACGATGAAGGCCTTCACGGGCTCCATCTACGTCAACGACTTCAACATGTTCAACCGCATCTACCGCGTCTACATCCAGGCCGAGGCGCCCTACCGTGCGCAGCGCGACAACCTGAACCTCTTCTTCGTGCGGGCCTCGGGCGGTGAGATGGTGCCCGTCACGGCGCTCGGTACGACCCACTACACGACGGGTGCCGGCACCATCAAGCGCTTCAACATGTTCACCTCGGCGGTCATCTCGGGCGAGGCGGCCCACGGCTACAGTTCGGGTCAGGCGATGGACATCCTGCAGCGCATCGTGCGCGAGCACCTGCCCGAGAACATCGGCGTCGAGTGGAGCGGTCTCTCCTATCAGGAGAAGCACGAGGGCGGGCAGACCGGCATGGTGCTGGCCCTGGCCCTGCTCTTCGTCTTCCTCTTCCTTGCGGCGCAGTACGAGAGCTGGTCGGTGCCCGTGGCGGTGATTCTCTCGCTGCCGGTGGCCGGTATCGGAGCCTATCTGGGTATCTGGCTCTGCGGGCTGGAGAACAACATCTACTTCCAGATTGGACTGGTGATGCTCGTCGGTCTGGTGGCCAAGAACGCCATCCTGATTGTCGAGTTCGCCAAGGAGGAGGTCGAGAAGGGCCGCGACGTGGTTTCGGCGGCGCTCACGGCGGCACGGCTGCGTTTCCGCCCCATCGTGATGACCTCGCTGGCCTTCATTCTGGGCATGCTGCCGCTGGTTTTCGCCTCGGGCCCCGGTTCGGCAAGCCGCCAGGGTATCGGTACGGGTGTCTTCTTCGGCATGCTGGTGGCCATTACGGTGGGCATCGTCTATGTCCCCTTCTTCTTCGTCTGGATTTACCGGATTAAAGCCAAACTGAAAAAATGAAACGACTTGCAATACTGTGCTCGCTGCTCACGGCGCTTGCTGCCGCCTCCTGTTCGGCGGTAAGGGAGTGCAAGAGCCCCGAGCTGAACCTCCCGGCGACGATTGCCGAGGGGTATGCCGACTCGCTCACGGTGGCCGACATGGCGTGGTGGGAGTTCTACGGCGACCCGGCCCTGCGGCGCATCATCGAGCGTACGCTCGAGAACAACAAGGACATGCTCGCCGCCGCCGCCCGCGTCGAGCAGTTCCGTCAGCTCTACCGTGTGAAGAAGGCCGAGCGGCTGCCCTCCATCAATGCGCCGGTCTACGCCAACCGCGAGACGAACGAATACTACGGCACTCCCTTCAGCAACGACCCCGAAATCGGCGTGAAGGCCTCGGTGAGCTGGGAGCTCGACATGTGGGGCAACCTGCGCTGGGCCAAGCGCAAGGGCGGAGCCGAATACATGGCTTCGGTCGAGGACGAGCGGGCGATGCGCATGACGCTCGTGGCCGAGGTTGCGTCGGCCTACTTCAACCTGGTGGCGCTCGACAACGAGCTTGCCATCGTGCGGCAGACGCTCCGCACCCGCAGCGAGGGGGTCAAGCAGGCGAAGCTGCGTTTCGAGGGCGGTCTGACCTCGGAGACGGTCTTCCAGCAGGCCAAGGTGGAGTACGCCTCGACGGCGTCGCTCATCCCGGACCTGGAGCGCCGCATTGAAATCACCGAGAACAGCATCTCGCTGCTCATGGGCGAATATCCCGACTGGGAGGTGGTCCGCAGCGGTATGGATACCGAGGTGATGCTCTCCGACACGGTCCCGGTGGGCCTCCCCTCGGAGCTGCTCAAGCGCCGTCCCGACGTGCGCTCTTCGGAGCAGGAGCTGCGTGCGGCGATGGCTGCCGTGGGCGTGGCCTATGCCGACCGCTTCCCGCGGCTGATGCTGACCCTCACGGGCGGTGTCGAGGACGGATACTTCGAACACCTCTTCGAAGCCCCCTTCACCTATATGGCGGCTTCGCTCTCGGCGCCGTTGTTCGCCTTCGGGCGCAAGAAGGCGCGCTACCGTGCGGCGGTGGCGGCCTACGACCAGGCGCGGCTGGGCTATGAAAAGAAGGTGCTCGAGGTCTTCAAGGAGGTGAGCGACGCGGTGGTGACCTACCGCAGCGTCCGCAGTTCGGCGACGCTGAAGGCCAACCTGCGCGACGCGGCCCGCAAGTACGTCGACCTGGCGCAGCTGCAGTACCGTGCCGGCAGCATCAACTACCTCGACGTGCTCGACGCCCAGCGCCGTTATTTCGACGCGCAGATTGGCGTGAGCAACGCCGTGCGCGACGAGCACCTGGCGCTGGTGAGCCTCTACAAGGCGCTCGGCGGCGGATGGACCACACCCGAGGAGGAGGCTGCCGATGAGCCCTCGGGCAAGGCCTCCGGGCAGAAGTGATGCGTCCCCTGCGGCATGATGCAAAAAGCGGGAGTTTCGGACCTGGTCCGAAACTCCCGCTTCGCTTTTTGTGCCGTCCGGCAAATTTTTCCGGCAAACTTTTCCGGCCGCCTTTTCCGGACCGGCTGCTTTCCTGAGCCGGCTCTTCCCGGTTTCAGCCGCCTTGTCCGGGGGGGTGGCTTCCTTCCGGTGCGGCCTTTTCCCGCGGCCGTTACCGGCCGGCGGCGAACTCCTTGAGCAGGGCGATTTCCTCCGCCCAGCGCTCTTCGTTGGGCGTCTCGAGGATGAGCGGGATGCCGTCGAAACGGGCATCCTCGGCGATATAGCGGAAGCAGGCGATGCCCAGCGTCCCCTCGCCCAACGACGAGTGGCGGTCGACGCGGCTCTCCAGCGGCTTCATCGCGTCGTTCAGGTGCATTCCCTTCAGATAGCGGAATCCCACCACGCGCTCCAGCTCGGCGAAGGTCTGCTCGCATGCCTCCGGCGTGCGGAGGTCGTATCCCGCGGCGAAGGCATGGCAGGTGTCGATGCAGACTCCCACGCGCGACTTGTCCTCGACGCGGTCGATGATGTAGGCCAGGTGTTCGAAACGGTAGCCCAGGTTGGAGCCCTGTCCGGCCGTGTTCTCGATGACGGCCGTCACCCCCTGCGTGCGGTCGAGCGCCATGTTGATGGACTCGGCAATCAGGTCGAGGCTCTGCTCTTCGGTCACCTTGCGCAGGTGGCTTCCGGGGTGGAAGTTGAGGCGGTCGAGCCCCAGCTGCTCGCAGCGGCGCATCTCGTCGAAGAAGGCCTCGCGCGACTTCTCGAGCCCCTCGCGCTCGGGATGGCCCAGGTTGATGAGGTAGGAGTCGTGGGGCAGAATCTGCGCCGGGGTGTAGCCCAGTTCGGCACAGGCATCGCGGAACGCGGCAATCTCGCCGGCGGTCAGGGGTTTGGCCATCCACTGGCGCTGGTTCTTCGTGAAGAGGGCAAAGGCCGTGGCGCCGATGCGGTGCGCATTGCGGGGGGCGTTCTCCAGTCCGCCCGATGCGCTGACGTGTGCTCCGAAGTATTTCATGGTTGTCTTTTCGGGTGATTATTGGAACAAAGTTAATGTATTTGCAAATAAATTCCTAAATTTGTAACCAAAAGTCGTATTTAACTCATTCATTATGAAATACATTGCTCTGTTGCTGCTATTTCTGGCCCTCTGCGCGGCCCGGCCGTGCGCGGCCCAGATATCAATCGACGAGGTGAATGCCGAGGAGGAGACGGTCTCGTTCCGTGACCAGCTCAAGTCGACGGCCGTCGATGTCGATTACTTCAACCGGGCGAAATACCGCGCCGAGCGGGCCGCCATCCGCAAGGAACGCAACTACCTCGAAATCGGTTCGAGCCTGCAGGGCACCCTCTCGTCGTACAACGACCCGTGGATTGCCGTCTCGGGCGGTGACAACTCCATTGCGCTGATGGCGACGCTCTACCTGCGCCACACCTTCACCAAGAACCTCTTCTCCGTCTCGACGACCGTCGACGCCATGTTTGGCTACAACCGGATGAAGGTCGAGACGACGGGGGCCGACGGCTCCACGTCGAGCAACGGCGTATGGTTCAAGAACCAGGACGAGTTCGCCATCTCGGTGGCCCCCTCGTTCAAGATGGCGAAGAACTGGTCCTACGGTTCGATTTTCAAGTTCCGCAGCCAGTTCGCCAACGGCTACCGGTCGCGTACGCAGCAGACCTCGAGCGACCTGAAGAGCACCTTCATGTCGCCGGGCTACCTCGACATTTCGCTCGGTATCACCTACAAGAGCCCTCAGCCCAAGTTCCCCATCTCGGTCAACCTCTCGCCGCTGGCCCTGAGCGCCGTCTTTGTCGAGAACGCCGCCATCCGCCGCAATCAGGTGACCGACGACAACAAGCAGGGGTGGGAGGCCTACGGTCTGGCCTACGAGGACAAGACCTCGAAGTACGAGGGCGGCTCCTCCATCCAGCTCGACTTCGACCGCACGTTCGGCCGCAACGGTTTCCTGCGCTACCGCACGACGCTCTTCTCGTTCTACGGCTGGATTTCCGACATCGGCGTGAAGAACAAAATCAGCGACTACTCGGAGTGGAAGACGGCCTACGACGCCTGGAACAACTCGGAGAACAAGGACCCGAAGATGAAGCCTGTGCTGCCCATCCATCCGACCGTGCGCTGGGAAAATACGATTGAAATCAAGGCAACAAAATTCATTGCCACCACGTTGTCTTTCCAGCTCTACTACAACCGCGCGCAGAACGTCGACGTGCAGACGCAGACGCTGCTGAGCGTCGGCCTGAGCTATACGTTCAAGAACAAGTAATTCCGCCAAACAAGAGTCGGGGCGCGCCCGCGGCACGGCCGTTCGGGCGAAGCTTCGCTGCAAAGGACTATGTACAGAAATTCGAAACGCACCGTGATTTTCCCGCTGCTGCTGGCCGCGGGGGTGGTGCTCGGGCTGCTCATGGGGCAGTTCATGGGCCGCAACAGCGTCGAGGCCCGTCTGAAGGGGGTGCTGAGCCACATGGCCTTCCCCAACAACAAGCTCACCTATACGCTCTCGCTCATCGAGAACCAGTATGTCGACTCCATCTCGATGGATTCGCTCGCGGAGCATGTCATCCCGCTGCTCGTGCGCGAACTGGACCCCCATTCGGTCTACATCCCCGCATCGGAGATGCAGGCGCTCAACGAGCCGCTCGAGGGTGAATTCGACGGCATCGGCGTGGTCTTCAACATGGCCACCGATACGGTCATCGTGCTCAACGTCATCCCTCATGGCCCGAGCGACAAGGCCGGCGTGAGGGCCGGGGACCGCATCATCGAAATCGGCGACTCGCTCGTCGCCGGACGCGGCATCCCGCAGTACGAGGTGGTCCGCATGCTGCGCGGGCCGCGCGGCACGAAGGTGCGGCTGGGGCTGGGCCGGCAGGGTATTTCGGGGCTGGTCGACGTCGAGGTCGTGCGTGACGTGATTCCCATCCGGAGCGTCGAGTCGGCCTTCCGCATCGCCGACGGCATCGGCTACGTCCGTCTGGGTCAGTTCGCCCGGACGACCCACGAGGAGCTGGTGCGGGCGCTCGATACGCTGCGTGGCCAGGGTGTCCGCAAGCTGATTTTCGACCTGCGCGGCAATTCGGGCGGATACCTCGACCAGGCGATTCTGGTGGCCAATGAATTCCTCCACGAGGGGCAGCTGATTGTCTATACGGAGGACCGCCACCACGAGCAGCTGCGCGAATATGCCGACGGCACGGGCCGGGCCCAGGATATGGAGGTCGCCGTGCTCATCGACGAGGGGAGTGCCTCGTCGAGCGAGATTCTGGCCGGAGCGCTCCAGGACAACGACCGCGGCACCATCCTCGGGCGCCGCTCCTTCGGCAAGGGGCTTGTTCAGCGGCAGATTCCCTACAGCGACGGCTCGGCGCTGCGCCTTACCACGGCGCGCTACTACACGCCGACCGGCCGCTCCATCCAGAAGCCCTACACCATCGGCGACGAGGAGGATTACGAGGCCGACCTGTGGCGCCGTTACGAGAACAACGAGTTCTTCACGGCCGACAGCATCCACTTCGCCGACTCGCTCAAGCGCATCACCCCGGGCGGCAAGGTGGTCTATGGCGGTGGCGGCATCATGCCCGACATCTTCATCCCGGCCGACACGACCGAGGTGACGCCCTACTACATCGAGGTGGCGGGCCGCAACATCCTCTACCGCTATACGATTGAGTACGCCGACCGCCACCGCGATGCGCTCAATGCCGTGCGGAGCGTCGACGAGCTCGGCGCGCTGCTCGACTCGGACCGCACGCTGGTCGAGGATTTCGTGCGCTATGCGGCCCGCAAGGGGGTTGCTCCGCGCCGCAGCGACATCGCCCGTTCGCGACGGCTCATCGAGGTGCAGCTGAGGGCCTATATCGGCCGCAATACGGCGCTCGAGGACGACGGCTTCTATGCCAACATCTACCCGGTCGACAACGTCATCACGGCCGCCATCGGTCTGCTCGGCGATTCGGTCCGTCAGCCCGGTGCGGTGGCTCCCGCGCAGATAGCCGACGGCTCCCCTCGGGCGGAGGATTGACCTGCGGCCGGCAGGGTGCCGGCAGGGTACAGGCTTGGGGCTCCGGCTCCCGAACCTGTCGGCTTCAAAACCTGCCGGACCTCAAGACCTGCGGATTTCAAAATTTGCGGTTTTCAGAATCTGCCGGATTTCAAGACCTGCGGATTTCATAACCTGCCGGATTTCAGAACCTGGCGGTTTTCAGAATCTGCCGGATTTCAGCTCCTCCGGTAGACCACGTCGAGTCCTGCGGACCGGGTTTTGGGCAAAGCATGCGAAAGCGGCATCTTCCCTGTGGGGGGGAAGATGCCGCTCTCGTTTTCATTCCGGTGCGATTCCGGTGCAATCCGGTGTATTCCGGCTTGTCCCGGGACTCCGGTGATTTCGGTTGCAATTCGGTGTATTCCGTCCGTATTTCGGCCGTATTCCGGCTCGTCCGGGCTTATTCCGGGACTCCGGTGTTCCGGGTGCAATTCGGTGTATTTCGCCCGCAATTCGGCCATATTCCGGCCGCGAGCGCCGTCTGCTTCAGCCGGCTCAGAAGAACTTCACCGGACGGCCCTCGATGGCCGAGAGCAGGTTGTTGGCCGCCGACGAGGCTCCGATGCGGAAGAGGTCGGTCGTCAGCCACTCCTTGCCGAGAATCTCCTCGACAATCGTGTAGTAGAGCACGGCATCCTCGGGCGTGCGGACGCCTCCGGCTGCCTTGAATCCGACCTTGCGGCCCGTGCGGGCGTAGTAGTCGCGGATGGCTTCGCACATCACGACCGCCGCCTCGGGCGTGGCCGCCACGTCGATTTTACCCGTCGAGGTCTTGACGAAGTCGGCACCGGCGAACATCGAGAGCAGCGATGCCCGGCGAATCAGCTCGGGGGTCTTGAGCGCTCCCGATTCGATGATGACCTTCAGCACGATGTCGTCGTCCATCTCCTTGCGGATGACCTCCACCTCGTTGGCGGCTTCGTCGTATTCGCCCGTGAGCATGCGTCCCACGTTGAGCACGATGTCAATCTCGTCGGCTCCGTTCTCGATGGCCATCGCCACCTCGAGCGCCTTGACCTCCAGATAGGTCTGCGAGGCGGGGAATCCGCCCGCAACACTGGTGATGCGCATCGGCGTGCCGTCGACCGCCACACCGACCGTCTCGACGAACGAGGGGTAGATGCAGATGGAGGCGACGTTGGGAATGTCGGGGAACTGCTTGCTGAACTCCACCGTCTTGCGGGCAAACTCCGTTACGGAGGTCACCGAGTCGTTGCACGACAGGGTGGTGAGGTCGATGGCCGAGTAGCAGAACTTGTAGACCTCGGTCGTGGCATTGCGCGGGGTGAGTGCCTTGATGCGGGCTACCTCTTCGGCGACCTGAGCCTCGCTCTTCGCCGGGGCGTATTCGTTCAAATGATTGGCGTATTCCATAGGTTCAAAAGCTGATTTTTATTCAACGTCAGGCAAAATTGCGGCGGAGATGCGTCACTCCGGAGTTTTGCCGGAATCTCTCCCTTTACAAAAATAGGAAAATAAATCGACACGCTCTGCACTTCGTGGGCGGAATATTTTTCCCCGGAGACTTCTTCGTCTCCTTTTTGCAGGGAAAGGGCTTTTTTGTCCCGATTGAAGGCTTGGCTCCAGTCGGTCTTGTCCTCCTGCCCGACCTATAGCGGCGGTTGCGCGAAGCGCCCGAAGGCTCTCTGTCCGCATTCCTTCCCGGGATGGCTTGCGCCGGGTCCCTGCCGTCTTCCGTTTTCTGTTCGCTCCTGCGGCTGCTCCGGCCGGGTGTTGTTGTCACCGCGCCGGGTGTTGTTGTCACCGCGCCGGGCGTTGTTTTCGCTGCGCCGGGCGTTGTTTTCGCCGCGCCGGGCGACGGCTCCGCGTGTCTGCCTCCGGTCGAAACAAACTCCGGTCGAAAAAAAGTCCGGAAGCCATCGGCCTCCGGACTCTTCTTTGGGTTATCTGTTGCGAATTACTTCGCCAGAGCCTTCAGGTTGACATCCTTGGCAGCCTTGTCGGCGAGCTTCGGATTCTTCGAGATGGCGCTCTTGAGCTGAGCCTCGGCGGTGGTCAGGTCACCCTCCTTGGCGGCAATCACAGCACGCAGATAGTCAGCCTCGGCCGAGTTGTCCTTGGCAATCGACTTCTTGGCACCGGCCAGGTCGTTGTTCATCACCTGAGCGATGGCGGCGTTGTAGCCCTCGAGACCCTTGACAGCGTTCTTGTAGTCGCCCTGAGCAGCAGCCATGGCAGCCTTCGACTCGGCGTCGGCAGCCTGAGCGTACTTCTTGGCCTCGGCCGTGTTGCCGTTCGACAGGTTGGCCAGCATCAGGTTCTTGTTCAGCTCGGGAGTGGTGTTGCCCAGCTGGGCAGCCTTGCTGAACGACTTCAGGGCAGCCTCCTTCTCACCGGCCTTCTCCTGAGCGATACCCAGGTTGTTGTAGGCGCGGGCGTCGTTGTAGGTCTTGGCGGTGTACTCCAGAACGGCAATCTGTACGTTTACATCGTCGGTCAGCGACTCGGCAACGTAGAGCAGCTCCTCGTTGGTCAGCTGGTCGTACTGCTTGTTGTTGACGAAGGCCATGATTTCGGCATCGGTCTTGCCCTGGATGTCCGACGTGTTGATAATCTGCGAGCGACGGAGCTCGGGCAGCACTTCGGTCTTCAGCTCGTTGAATACCGACGAGAGGTTCTTGATCTGAGCCTCGCGCTCGGCGGGCGAGTTGTACATCTTCAGCACCTGGAGAATGAGGTCCTTGTCCTTGATGTTCGACTTCTCGACCAGCTCCTTGAAGCCGTCCCAGTCCTCACCGTAGGCGGCGGCGTCCACATCCAGACCCGAGTCCTTCAGCAGCTTGGCCACAACCTTCTTACCCGACTCGCTGCGGGCCTGCGAGAGCTTGTCGTTGAACTTCACCGGACCGTCGGGCGAAGCATAACCCTTCACGGCGATGCTCTGCGAGATGCGGTCGTTGCCCAGCTGCTCGTCAACGTTGGCCTTGAAAGCCTCGAGGTTGGCGTTCTTCTCGTTCTTCTTCGTCACGCGCGACGAGTTGATGGCGTAGAGCAGGTCGGTCTTGTCGACAACGGTGGTCACCTTCTTGTAGTTGTTGGCCATCGGAGCCATCAGGTCCGAATACTTGATGTCCTGCTGCAGCGTGTTCACGCCGTAGGCAACCGTCAGACCGAACTCCTGAGCCAGAGCGGCCTTGGCAGCCTCGTCGTCACCGGCCAGCACGGCAGCCTGCTCCTTGGTGGGCAGCGCGCCGTTGTTCAGGTTCACCAGCGTGAACTCCTTGCACTTGCCCTTCGGGCACTTGATTTCGGCACGCAGCTGGAGCATGCTCTGAGCCATACGTGCGTCGTAGGGGAACTCCACGTGCAGCGTGTAGTCGCCGCCGTTCTTCTTGTCAACGACCGTGTAGTTGTCGTCAACCTTCGAACCCTGGAAGTATTTGGTGGTGCCGGCAACCTCGCCGCCCTCGAATACGAGCACGGGCGTTACCTTCAGCACGGCCTTGGCGTTGAAGTACTCGACGGGGAACGTCACATTGACGTCGGCGGCAACGACGCCGTTGTTGAGGGCCAGAATCTCGGGCGTGCAGGTCACGTTGACCTCGTCCTGATGCTTGGCCATCTTCTTGAAGCAGTTACAGCTCGAGAACGCCAGCGAGGCGGCAACGAGCACAACGCTCAATTTAAACAGATTTTTCATAGCGAACTAAAGATTAATGTTTAATGTTTTTTCGTTCTTGCTTGCCGGTCGTTTCCGGCCGGAGGGTAACCAAATCGGTTTTTCTCCGGCCGGTAACAACGCAAATATAGGAAACTCCGGTTAATTGTGCAATATTTCGCCAAATTTTTCAGCGAATGTTTTTCCGCGTCGGACACCCCTCTGCGGAGCCTCCGGAAATCCCTCTTTGTCTCGGCTCCGTCAGTCGCGCTTGTCCTCCTGGCGGCGTTCGCGGTGGCCGCGGCGCTCGCCTCGCTCCTCGCGGGGACGGCGTTCGCGCTCAACCCAGCCTTCGGGCTTGGGCAGCAGCGCCTTGCGCGAAAGTTTCAGCTTGCCCGTCTTGGGGTCGATGCCGATGAGCTTCACGTCGATTTCGTCGCCCTCCTTCAGACCCGTCTCGTCCATCGTCTCGAAGCGCTTGTAGTCGATTTCCGAGATGTGGAGCAGCGCATCCTTGCCCGGCATGATTTCGACGAAGGCGCCGAAGGCGACAATCGAACGAATCTTGCCGTGGTAGGTCTCGCCCACCTCCGGAATGGCCACGATGGTCTTGATGCGGGCCAGAGCGCCGTCCAGCGCGGCCTTGTCCTGGCCGAAGATGTCGACGATACCCTTGTTCTCGACCTCGGTGATGGTGATGGTCGTGCCGGTGGTCTTCTGGATATCCTGGATGACCTTTCCGCCCGGGCCGATGACGGCGCCAATCATATCCTGCGGGATGGTAATTTGGACGATGCGCGGTACGAACGGACGGTAGTCGGCGCGCGGCTCGGCGATGCACTCCGTCAGCTTGTCGAGGATGTAGAGACGACCTACGCGGGCCTGCTCCAGAGCCTTGGCCAGCACCTCGTACGAGAGGCCGTCGACCTTGATGTCCATCTGCGTGGCGGTGATACCGTCGCGCGTACCCGTTACCTTGAAGTCCATGTCGCCCAGGTGGTCCTCATCGCCCAGGATGTCCGACAGCACGGCCCAGCGGCCCGTTGCCGAGTCGGAAATCAGACCCATGGCGATGCCCGATACCGGCTTCTTGAGCTTCACGCCGGCATCCATCAGCGCCAGCGTACCGGCGCAGACCGTAGCCATCGACGACGAGCCGTTCGACTCGAGGATGTCCGACACGACGCGTACGGCATAGGGGTTCTCCTCGCCGACGGGAACCATCGGCTTGAGGGCGCGCCATGCGAGGTGGCCGTGGCCGATTTCGCGGCGGCTCAGACCGCGGGCGGCCTTCGCCTCGCCCGTCGAGAAGGGCGGGAAGTTGTAGTGGAGCACGAACTGCTCGGTGCCCTGGACGAGCACCTCGTCCTTGACCTTCTCGTCGAGCTTCGTACCCAGCGTGACGGTCGAGAGCGACTGCGTCTCGCCGCGGGTGAAGATGGCCGAGCCGTGGGCGGCGGGCAGATAGCCCACTTCGCACCAGATGGGGCGGATTTCATCCGTACGACGGCCGTCGAGGCGCTTGCCCTCGTCGAGAATCATGTTGCGCATGGCCTTCTTCTGGACGTCGTCGTGGAAATACTTGTGGATGAGCGGGGCCTTCTCGACGAGCTCCTCCTCCGTATAGCGTGCGGCGAACTCGGCCTCCAGGGCGTTGAACGCATCCTCGCGCTCGTGCTTCATCGTGCCGCTGGTGGCGATGGCGTAGGCCTTGTCGTAGAGCTCGCGGATGATGGTCTGGCGCAGCTCCTCGTCGTTGACCTCGTGGCAGTAGGTGCGCTTGACATCCTTGCCCAGCTCCTTCGAAAGTTCAATCTGTACGGCGCAGTGCTTCTTGATTTCCTCGTGCGCGAACTTGATGGCGCCGAGCATCACCTCCTCGGAAACCTCCTTCATCTCGCCCTCGACCATCAGGATGTTGTCGATGGTACCGCCGACCATGATGTCGAGGTCGGCTTCGGGCATCTGCGAGAAGGTGGGGTTGATGACGTACTGGCCGCCGATGCGGGCCACGCGGACCTCCGAGATGGGGCCGCCGAAGGGGATGTCCGACACGGCGAGTGCGGCCGAAGCGGCCAGACCGGCCAGTGCGTCGGGCTGAATATCCTTGTCCGCCGAGATGAGGTTCACCGTCACGTAGACCTCGGCGTGGTAATCCGAGGGGAAGAGCGGGCGGAGGGCACGGTCAATCAGACGGGCAACGAGAATCTCGCTGTCGTTGGCCTTGCCTTCGCGCTTCATGAAACCTCCGGGGTAGCGACCCGCGGCGGCGTATTTCTCCTTGTACTCCACCTGAAGCGGCATGAAGTCGGTGTCGGGTTTTGCGTCCTTGGCGGCAACGACCGTGGCCAGGAGCATCGTGTCTCCCTGCTTCACCACGACGGAGCCGTCGGCCTGTTTGGCCAGTTTGCCCGTTTCAATCTCAATCTGGCGACCGTCGGCCAGCGTGATGATTTTGCGGACTGCGTTGTACAGCTTCTTTTCTTCCATAAAAATATCCAATAGATGTTTCGAATTGTCTTAACAAAATGAAGGCAATCCCGCATCGGGGAATTGCCCTCATTTGGTTCCTCGCGACTACTTGCGGAGGTTGAGCGTCTTCACGATGGCGCGATAGCGCTCGATGTCCACCTCCTTGAGGTACTCCAGCAGCTGGCGGCGCTTACCTACCAGACGCAGCAGAGCGCGCTGCGTGCCGAAGTCGTGCTTGTTGTTCTTGAGGTGCTCAGTAAGGTGGCTGATACGGTACGAAAACAGGGCGATTTGGCTCTCGGGAGAACCCGTGTCCTTGTTAGACTTGCCGTACTGACCGAAAAGCTCTTGCTTTTTCTCAGCTGTTAAATAAGCCATTTTGATAAAAGTTTATTTAGTTCCACTCTACGACGCATCCCCCTTACCGTGGATAACGCCAGAGCGTTCGGCAAAGGTACGAATATAATTGACAATTAAGAACTAAAAATCGAAAATTATTGCTAAGTCGCTGCTTTTTGCGCCCCGGAGGAGCGAGATATGACGGAAAATATTATTTTTGCCATTAAAATGACCGATGTTATGCTGAAACTGCAGACCCGCCTGACCGTGGCCGTGCTCCTTTTTCTGGGTGCCTTCTGGGCCGGAGGATGCTCCTCCGACGCGCGTTACGTGACTGTCGACGGGGCGATGCTCGGGACGACGATGCATGTGGTCGCCGACCTGCGCGGCCACTCCGCGCAGGAGCTCTACCGCGCCGCGATGCGGCTCGATGCCGAGGCCAAGGCCTCGATGTCGATTTTCGATTCGACCTCGCTGCTGAGCCGCCTGAACCGCAACCTCACCGATTCGGTCGACCGCCACATCGCCTTCAACCTGGCGCTGGCCGACAGCATCGGCCGTCTGAGCGGCGGCCGCTACGACGTGACGGTCAAGCCGCTGGTCGAGGCGTGGGGCTTTGCCGGCCGCGAGCGGACGCGCCATCCGAACCTCGATTCGCTGCTCGAATTCGTCGGACGCGAGAAGGTGCGCATCGACGGCGGGCGGCTCGTCAAGAGCGACCCCCGCGTGCAGCTCGATTTCAACTCGGTGGCCAAGGGCTATACGGTCGACCTGCTGGCGCGGCTGGTCGAGGAGCTCGGCGCGCGGAACTACATCGTCGACATCGGCGGCGAGGTGCGCTGCCGCGGCGTCAACCGCGAGGGCAACCCCTGGCGCATCGGCATCGAAACCCCCTTCGACGGCAACATGTCCAACGGGGAGTACCTCCAGAAGCGGCTCTGCATGACCTCCGGCGGACTGGCCACTTCGGGCAACTACCGCCGCTTCTATCGGGCCGAGGACGGCTCGAAGGTGGTCCATACGTTCGACCCCCGTACGGGTCGCAGCGTCGTTTCGCGGCTGCTTTCGGCTTCGGTCGTCGCCCCGACCTGCGCCGAGGCCGACGCTCTGGGGACGATGTTCATGGCTCTGGGGGCCGACGATGCGCTGCGCATGGCCGACTCGCTGCCCGGGCTGAAGGCCTACTTCATCCTTGCGGGCCAGGGCGATGAATACGAGGAGTATGCCACACCGGCCATGCGCGAGCTAATCATGGAATAGAGTGTTACCGATGAAGAAAGCGATTTTTCTCTATAACCCGCAGTCCGGCAAGGGACGCACCGACCGCAAGGTCGAGGACATCTGCGAGGTGTTCACCTCCTGCGGATACGACATCGAGCCGCTGCAGATTGATTTCGACGCCAACCCCTTCGACGGCCGCGAGCAGGTCGAACTGGCCGTGGTGGCCGGTGGCGACGGAACCATCAATTTTGCCGTGAACTCGATGAAACGCAAGGGGTTGGACATTGCGCTGGGAGTCATCCCGGCCGGTACGGCCAACGACTTTGCGGGGGCGCTCGGCATGTCGAAGAATCCGCTCGAGGCGGCGCGGCAGATTGCCACGGGAGTCGAGGAGCGGGTCGACTGCGGACGGGTCAACGGGCTCTATTTCGTCAACGTCTTCAGCTTCGGCATCTTCACGACCACCTCGCAGCGTACGCCCGACGAGCGGAAGCACCGCATCGGCAAGCTGGCCTACCTCATCGAGGGTATCAAGGAGTTCCGCGCGATGCATGCCGTTCCGCTGCGTGTGACGGCCGACGGCGAGGAGTTCGATTTCAACTCGCTCATGGTGCTGGTCTTCAACGGCGAGACGGCCGGCGGATTCCCGCTGGCGCGCCGTGCCTCCATCAAGGACGGCATGTTCGACTGCGTGCTGCTCGAGAAGCGCAACCCGCTGCTGTCGACCCTCTCGATGGGACGCTACCTGCTGGGCGGCAACCCCCGCGAGGTGCGTCTGGTTCGGGCGCGGTGCATCGAAATCACCTCGCCGGTCAACGAGCCGACCGACGTCGACGGACAGCCCGGAGCGGACTTTCCGCTGCACATCGAGTGCCTTCCGGGCGAGTTGCGGGTCATCTGCCAGCCCTGACGGGCGGCGGTTCCGGCGGTTGCGGCGGCCGGGCCGGTCGAGGCAAAGGGCGGTGCGGGGCGTTCCGCGCCGCGAAGCCGCAGGTTGGGAAAGACATCGGGTTGGAGCGGCGGCCTTCGGGCTCCGGATGCGGAGCGGCGGGCGGACCGCATTGTGGAACGAACGGAAGAGTGACTATCTAAAACAACGATTATGGCGGAGCGTGTCAGAGCGGCCAAGGCCGCAGCGAGTGCAGGACGGGAGAATCTCCACAAGGTTTCGATTTCGCGCATCAAGAAGGAGATGAGCGACGTATTCTATCTGTCGGACGATTTGGTCATCACGGCGCTCGACCCCCAAAGCAACACCACGAGCAACTATCCGGCATCCATCGACGGTTTCTCGGCCATCATCATGATGAGCGGCGAGGCGACCGTCTCCATCGACATGCAGACCTACCAGGTGCGGCCCAACATGGTGGTGCTCTTCAATCCGGGGAGCATCATCCGCACGGTGAAGTGCTCGTCCAATGCGGCGGCCTACTTCCTGGCCTGCTCCAAGTCCTTCGTCAACGAGATACAGATAGACCTGTCGACCTCGCTGCCGGTCTACATGCGTTTCGGCAAGGCCCCCGTGCTGGAGGTTTCGCCCCAGGACGTCGAGGAAATCCGCCAGCTTTTCCAGCTCATCAAGACGATGCTGCGCAGCGACAAGGAGCGTTATCGCCACGAAATCATCCGGACGCTCTTCACCACGGCCTTCTACCTCATCACGGAAATCAACCTGCGCGAGCGTACCGACCCGATGAAGCAGGGGCGCTGCGAGGTGCTCTTCAACCAGTTCATGGCGCTGCTGCAACAGTACAACAAGCGTGAGCGCAACGTGAGCTTCTATGCGCGTCAGCTCAACATCACGCCCAAGTACCTCTCGTCGGTGGTCAAGGAGGTGAGCGGCAAGACGGCGGCGCGGTGGATTGACGAGTCGGTGATTCTCGAGGCGAAGGCGCTGCTCAAGTACTCGGGGCTGAGCATCCAGGAGATTGCCTACCAGCTCAACTTCTCGACGCAGTCCTTCTTCGGCAAGTACTTCAAGCAGCACACCGGTACCTCGCCCTCGCGCTACAAGCGCAAGGGGTGAGCGGCGTCGGACCCGGCGGTGTACGGCGGTTTGGCAGTGCGGCGGTGCGGCGGTGCGGCGGTGCGGTGATGCGGCGGTGCGGTGATGCGCCCGGCTGGAGCCCGAGACGCGCGGCCGGGGACAGGACTGCGGCCGGTCGGGGAATGATGCGTCCGGCGGTGCGGCATGTGGCTTTGAAACAGTTGCGGCTACGCATATTGGCAAAAAATCAGGCCCGGAGCGGGAAACCGCTCCGGGCTTTTTCGGCTGTGTCGTGTCAGGCCGGACACCCGGCCTCCGGCAGCTCGGGACGGCCGGTACTGTCAATAGCCGTTGCTGTAGGTGTAGAAGAGCCAGAGCAGCAGCGCGGCGGCGATGAGCCCCGCCATCAGCGTGAAGAAGAGGAAAATCCACAGCGTCTTGAAAAGGGTCCGCCACCACCCCTGCCGGTAGACCGTCCGCGAGGAGACCAGCATGTAGAGGAAGACCAGCGCAAAGAAGCCCAGCACCACGTTGCCCGAAAACGACAGGTCGCTCTCGGGGTCGAACGAGAAAATCAGCAGGAAGGCCGGCACCGAGACCACAATGAGGAAGAAACTGTTGATGTGGATGGCGTGGACGAAGTGCTGCATGTAGTTCATCCGGCAGCGGCGGTAGCTCCAGGCCAGCAGCAGCGCGAAGAGCGGCAGCAGGAACATCATGTAGAGGGGCGTCCACTTCGAGAGCTGCGCCAGCACGTTGTTGACCATCGTCTGCTGGTTCATCCGCTCCAGACGCTCGCTCTGGCTCTGTGCCTTGCGCCAGTCGTAGACGGGTGTCCGCCCGGGGTCGAAGCCGTGCAGCGCCTCGATGGCGGCCGATTCCTCCCGGTCGTATGGGCCTTCATCCGTATCCAGCTCCGGCCCGAACTCCGCCTCCTGTGTGTCGGCCCCCTCGTCGGGAGCCTCCGCCCCGGCTTCGCCTTCGGCGGCCTTGCGCTCGGGCTGTTCATGCGGCCGGTCGGCCAGCTGCTCGGTCTGCTCCGCGGCGGAGGTCTGCTCCGCGTCGGCGAGCGCCTGGCGGGCAACCGCGAAGTTGAGGCTGTCCTTCTCGCTGAGCTTCGAGACATAGAGACACGAGTCGAGCAGCATGCGCGGCAGCTCGACGCGGGCGAGCCCGTGGCGCGATTCGAGCGGCGTGATGCGGAGCAGCGTATCGCTGCCGATGCCGTGCACCTCGAGCATCTCGGCCAGCCCGACGCCGTCGTGGACGTAGATGCAGGTGTCGGCTCCTACCCGTCCCGAACGCAGCGCGTCGAACATCTGCTCCGAGAACCGGTACGACCCATACCGCTCCTTGTGCATCTGGGCCTCGGCGCTGCCCGATGCCGCCATGAAGAAGAGGGTGAAGAAAATCACCGAGATGAACATGTAGAGCCGGAAGGGATGGACGTAGGAGTTGATTTTCCCGGCGTTGAACTCCGAGGTCAAGAAGCCCGGGCGGCGGAAGAGTAGCCAGAGCGTCCGCCACACCTTGCTGTCGAACTGGTAGACGTTTTCGAAATACTGCCTGATATACTTCCAGAAGGGTTGCTCGATGTCGAGCGCATACTGTCCGCAGCGGTGGCAGTACATGCCCTGCAGCCGCTCGCCGCAGTTCTTGCAGTGGGTATAGGCCGGGACGGTGTGCTTGCGCAGACGGCGCAGGCGCTGGTATTCGAGCCGGCGGCGGAGCGCGCGGCGACGGCGGCGGTAGCGTTCGCGCATCCGTTCGCGCAGACTCAACGGCCTTTGGGCCGGGGTGTCGGGGGTGTCGGCGCCGTCACTCGCTGCGGAGGCATCGTCCGCTGCGTCTGCTTCGTCCGGTGCGGAGGCTTCGTCCGCTGCGGCCTCGCAGTCGGGTGTGCCGAGGTCGGCATCCGCCTCTTTCGCCTCGTTTGTGCCGTTCGTCCGGTCGGGCTGTTGCGGCATCTCCGGTGCGGCTTCCGGAGCCGCGCCGGCAGGGGTATTTTCGGAGAGGGACTCGTCGTTGGGCGTGCGGTCGGCTGCGGCCGGCGGTGTGGACTTGTTGCTCTTCATGAGGCGGGGAGGTTCTGATGCTGTTTTGGTCGATTTTCCCACAAAGATAGCTTTTTTTCGGCAGTGCGCGCCGCCCGCGTGGCCCGAATCGGCCGCCGGGGTGGAAATTTCCGGCCGGCGGAGGTTTTCCGGCTCCGGCCGACGGAGGTTTCGAATTAAATTCCTATTTTTGTAACGGTTCCGTGCCCGACGGTGCGGGGCCGATATGGTACGAAGTGTTTCGTTACATTTTCTTTCACACTCAAACTTAGCAACTTTGATTAACAGGAAGAGATGTAGCCGGATGCTCCGTGAATGCTTGTATTGTACCCGTGCCTTTTTGGCGCGCCGTGTGCAATACACATTTCGCGTGGGCTGTCCGTGTTGCTTGTTTCTGTTAAGGGTAGCTAAGGCCTGAGTGTGGAATAAGTCAATGCGGCAACCCACGTTTTTTATGGTCTTCGATTACGACTATACGGGGAATCGTTCCCTGCTCGACCGTCCGACGGTCGCCTTTTTCGCCTCGCGCGAGGTATCTCCATCCCTTCGTGAACGGGCCCTCCGCTGGGCCGAGGCCTGCTGCCGCAGCGACCGTGTGGTGTTGAGCGGCTTTCAGTCGCCGCTCGAAAAGGAGCTCTTCCGGCTGCTGCTTCGTGCGCGCCACCCGCTTGTCTGGGGGCTGGGCCGGAGGCTTTACAGCCGCTACGAGCCCGAGGTCGAGGCGGCGCTTGCCGAGGGGCGCATGTTGATTTTCGCCGTGCGCAACGCCTCCCGGACGGGGTGGCAGACGGCGCAGGCGCGCAACTGCGTGCTGGCCTCGCTGGCCGACGAGGAGGTCTACGTCATCAACGGGCAGGGGCGCCGCAGCTCGCTCGGGGTGCTCAGCCGCCTTGCCGCCCCGACGAAGCGGGTCGAGGTGCTGGAGTGAGCGGCGGTGTGAGAGCGGCGGAGTGAGAACGGCAGAAGGAGAACGGCAGAAGGAGAACGGCCGGGTGAGCGGTCGCTCTCCGTGCGGTATCGGGGAGCGGGGAACGGGCCTCTGTCGGTGCGGCGCACGCGGCTCGGCCGGATGGGGCGGAGCGGTTGCCGATGGCGGCGTGCGGCCTTGCAGCGCAGAGCGTACAAACAAAGGCGGGACATTCCCAATGGAATGTCCCGCCTTTGTTCATCTGTTGCAGGGATTGGCCCCGGCGTTAGGCGCGCTTGCGGGCGGCCTTGGCGGCTACGGCCTTGTCCAACTCGATGATGAAGTCCGAGAGGACGTTCATGTAGTTGATGAAGGCGTCGTAGGCCGAGTCGTAGGGGTTGAAGTAGGAGTGAACGTCGCCGTCCGACAGCCACTTCGTCGCCATGTAGTAGAAGTGGTCCGAGGTCTGCATGAAGCTCCAGACATAGTCGAAGTCGGGATTCTTCAGCGCCGTGACCTTCTCCTTCTGGGCATAGAGCTTCGAGAAGGCCTCGTTCTGCAGCTCGTTGCCGAGCCATGCCGTCACGTCACGCTCCTCGTCGGCCCACGACATCACGTGCGGGCAGTGGAGCACCGAAACGGGCTGGTACTTCTTGGCCGTCTCGCTCACGGTGGCGAACTCCAGCTCGCCCTTCTTCGCGAGGATGGCCTTGGGCAGCGCCTTCATGAATTCGAAGATGCCCGTATCGGCGTTCTGGTGCTCGCCGAAGGTCTCGTAGTCCATGAAGAGGTTGATGACCTCGCCCGGCGTGTTCTCCGACGTGAGCCAGCCGACATACTTGTCGACCGTCAGCGGGTACTGGTCCCAGTTGCGGTCCGAGAAGCGGAAGGCGATGTCGTCCGAGAGCTTGTAGTTGCGCAGCAGCAGACGCAGCTTCTGGTCGATGGCGTTGGCATAGACGTAGTTGGGCGATTTCCAGCCCAGTACGTGCTTGGCACCCTCGGCCAGCATCGTCTTGAAGCCCATCTCGGCAACCATCGCGCCGATGTCGTCCGAGTAGATGAGCTCCGTGTTGCGGAAGGCCGTGGGCTTCACGCCGAACTCCTTCTTGAGCATGGCGGTGTGGAGCTTGACCTGCTCGCGGAAGTCCTCCTTCGAAGCCAGCGAGGCGAGCGAGTGCGAGTAGGTTTCGGCGAGGAACTCGACGCATCCCGTCTCGGCCAGCGCCTTGAACGAGTCGAGCACCTCGGGGGCGAAGGCGCGGAACTGCTCGACGGCCGTGCCGGTGATGGAGAACGAGCAGCGGAACTTGCCCTTGTTCTCCTTGATGAGCTTCAGCAGCAGGGCGTTCATCGGCAGATAGCACTGGCGGGCCACCTTCTGCATGATGGAGCGGTTGAGCAGGTCGTCCAGATAGTTGTGGTCCTTACCCATGTTGAAGAAGCGGTATTTCTTCAAGCGCCACGGCTGGTGCACCTGGAAGTATAAGCAAACGGTTTTCATAGGGGTTGTTTTTGGTTATTTCTTGTCGTTGATTGCGGCCTCGTAGACAGCCTTGATTTTGGCTGCTGCGTCGTTCCACTTGAGGTTGGTAACCTCCTCGAGGCCCTTCGAGGCGAACATGTTCGCCAGTGCCGGATACTTGATGAGGGCGTAGATGGCATCGGCCATGGCGTCGACATCCCAGTAGTCCACCTTGATGGCGTAGTCGAGCACCTCGGCCACACCGCTCTGCTTGGAGATGATGACCGGGACGTTCGAACGCATCGCCTCCAGGGGCGAGATGCCGAAGGGCTCCGATACCGAAGGCATGATGTAGACGTCCGAGAGCTGGAACATCTTGTGCACGTCCTCGCCGCGGAGGAAGCCCGTGAAGTGGAAGCGGTCGGCGATGCCGAGCCGTGCCACGCGGCGGATGACGTGGTTCATCATGTCGCCCGAGCCCGCCATCACGAAGCGTACGTCGGGAACCCGCTTGAGCACCTTGGCGGCAGCCTCGACGAAGTAGTCGGGGCCCTTCTGGTAGGTGATGCGGCCCAGGAAGGTGACAATCTTGTCCTTCACGCCGCGCTCGGGCACCTCGGTGCTGTTCTCGGCGAAGCGCACGGCGTTGTGTACCGTGACCACGCGGTCGGCCGGGATGCCGTAGCGGTTGATGACGATGTTGCGCGTGAGGTTCGAGACGGCAATCACGCGGTCGGCGGCCTGCATGCCGGCACGCTCGATGGCGTAGACCTGCGTGTTGATGTTCTCGCCGCTGCGGTCGAACTCCGTGGCGTGCATGTGGACCACCAGCGGTTTGCCCGATACGCGCTTGGCGGCGATACCGGCGTAGTAGGTCAGCCAGTCGTGGGCGTGGATGACGTCGAACTGCCCCTCCAGGTCGCGGGCTACCTGTGCGGCGACCACGGCGTAGCGGGCGACCTCCTCCATGAGGTTGGCGCCGTACTTGCCCGAGAAGGTGTAGCGCTGCTTCCAGGCGTCGGTGCACTCCCACACCTTCTTGCCGCTCTTGACGTACTCCTCGTGGTATTCGTCATACTCTTCGGGCGAGATGTAGGGGACCATGTTCGAGTCGATGTGGATGAACGACATGCGGCTCAGGATGTCGTCTTCGCCGCTTGCGGCCGAGCCGTAGAGGGCATCCACGTCGCTTGCGTTGACAATGTGGAGGAAGCGCTGGTCCTCATCGCCGTAGGCGTGCGGCACCACGAAGGTGACGTCTACGCCGTTGCGCGCCAGACCGCGCGTCATGCCGTAGCACGCTGTTCCGAGACCGCCGGCGATATGGGGCGGGAACTCCCAGCCGAACATTAAAACTCTCATAACTTATTCTTTTTTTGTTTTCTTCGTAGCTTGGGCCGCGGGTCTCTTCGCGGCGGCTTTCGCCGTCTTCGCCGTGGTCTTGGTCGCCGTCACCGCGGTGTCGGACTTCGCGGCGTCGGCCTTGGCTGTGGTTTTCGTTTTGCGGGTTGCGGGTTTCGTCTCCTCGGCGGCCTTGGCTGCCGTCTTGCTGCTCCGCTTCTTGGGCGCGGGCTCCGCGGGGCGGTGCGCCTCAATCATGCGGTAGATGTCCAGCACGGCCGCAACGCTCCATGCCTGCGATACGGCACCGCGGGGTGCATACGGGGGGTCGGCGTCGAACATCTCGTTGATGGAGCCGATGCAGTAGCTCTGAATCTCCTCGTTGAACGAGGCGAGCATCTCCTCGGCCTCGTGCAGGAAGCGGCCGCCGTCGATGTCGAAGCAGGCCTTGACGTAGAAGGCCAGGGGCCATACCCACACCGTGCCGTTCATTGCGGCCAGGTTGCGCTCGGCGGGCGTACCGTCGAGCATGCCCTTGTAGAGCGGGTTGCGCGGCGAGAGGGTGCGCAGGCCGCGCGGGGTGAGCAGGTGCTGGCGCACGACGCGCAGCACGCCGAGCTGCTGCTCCTCGTCGAGCATCTTGTAGTCCAGGCCGCAGGCGATGACCATGTTCGGACGGATGAACTTGTTGCACTCCATCTGGTTCACATAGTCGGCCAGGTAGCCTTCGGGCAGCATGAAGTGCTCGAGGAACGAGACCTTCGTGCGGGCGGGAAGCTCCTCCCACTCCTTGACGAAGGGTACGTCGCCGTTCTGGCGGGCAAGCGTCAGCGCGTAGCATACGGCGTTGTACCACAGTGCGTTGACCTCTACCTGGTAGCCGTTGCGCGGGGTCACGGCGCGGCCGTCGACCTTCGCGTCCATCCAGGTGAGGGGCTCTGCGTCGGACCAGGCCCAGATGAGGCCGTTGTCGTGGAGCCGTACGCGGCCGTCGATGCCGCGGCGGTAGGATTCGAGCAGCTGCTTCATCACCTCGCCGTAACGCTTCCAGATTTCCGCGGCACCCAGCTGCTTTTCGAGCTGCTGCAACGTCCAGAAGAACCAGAGCGGGGCGTCTGCCTCGGCCGAAGCGGAGTAGGAGCCGGTGAACATGCCGTCGCGCATTTCGCGCACGAGCGTGTCGAGCACGTCGATGCAGTCCTCCTTGTGGTCCTGTTCGAGCGTGATGCCCGGCAGGGAGAGGAAGGTCTCGCGGCCGATGACGCCGTGCCACGGATAGCCGGCCAGCACCTCGGTGCGGCCGCCCGGACGGCGGATGACGAACTGACGCGCCGAGTGGCGCAGGCAGCTGATGAAGTCAATCTTGTGGGTGCGGCGGGCAATCGAGGCCTCGAACACCTCCTCGATTGTCTTCGTCGAGCCCATCTCGTCGAGCGAGGCCGAGAAGATGACGCTTTCGCCCTTCTTGAGCTCCATCTCGAAGTAGCCGGTGGTGAGCAGGTCCTCGTGACCCTCGTAGCCGCGGGCCAGCTCCTGCTGGTACTCGAAGTTGTAGTACCAGTCGGGTGCGGGGACGAACTCCGCCTCGGGCTTGCTCGTCTGCAGGTAGAGCCAGGGGAACGAACCGTAGAGGCGGCACTTCACGCCGTTGACGGCCGGGTAGGAGTGCCCGTCGGCCTCCATGTTGGCCTTCGAGAGCGCGTGCTTGTCGCGGAAGGCGAGGAACGGACGCAGGCGCAGACGCGTCTGCGAGTGTGCGTCGACGAGCGTGTAGCGTATCATGAGCTGGGTGCGCTTGTGGATCCAGAGCATCTCCTTCTTGAGAATCACGCCGCCCACACGATAGGTAATCGTGGGGGTCGGTGTGTACTCGAAGTCGGTGATGTACTTGTGACCGCGCGGCTCATAGACGCCGGGGTAGCGGTGCAGGGCCAGGTTGAAGGACTGGTCATGCTGGATAACGGTCTCGTCAAGGGAGGATAGCAGCACGTAGGTACGGTCGCTGTCGTCGATGGGCGAGACCATCAGACCGTGGTACTTGCGGGTATTGCAGCAGACAATCGTCGTGCCCATGTAGCCGCCCAACCGGTCTGTCGAAAGCATTTCGCGCTGGAGCGAATACTCCAGGTTGCCTAATTCGCTTTTGTCGAAGGTTAATGCTGACATATAATATAATTAAGTATATTCGGTCTCTAAATATAATCAAAAAAGTTCAAACGGACAACGGGTTCGTCGAAAAAAACCGTTCCAGCGACCGTTTTACGCTTCCTGCCTCAGGCCCACTTCACCAGTGCGAAGTCCATGCGGTGCGGCAGGTGCGGGTTCTGCGGGAATACGCGCAGCGCAAAGTCGAACGTACCGGTCTCGTTGGGGGTGTAGTCGAGCGTGTAGGTGGCCAGTTCGCCCTCGACGGCCGATTGCGCGAAGGGAATCGTGCGCAGCACGTTGACGCTCTGTCCGCCCACAATCTGCTGGGCGATGACCAGCTCGGCGCCGATGTCGCCGGGGTTGAGTCCCGCCAGGTCAATCTTCAGCTCGAAGTGGTACTTCTCGCCCACGAAGACGGCCTCCTTGTCAATCTTCACGCGCTGCGACTCCACGATGCGCACGCGGTCCCAGGCGGCCGAAACCTTGCGCTTCCAGGCTGCGATTTCACGCGCCAGGCGGTAGCCGCAGGCCGTAATCTCGTGCTTGCGGGCGGCCAGCTTGTTGTAGAAGCGCTCCTCGTAGTCCTTGAGCATGCGGTTGGTGGTGAAGTTCGAGGCGATGTCGGCCACGCACTTCTTGATGGAGGCCACCCACTCGTAGGGGATGCCCTCGCTGTTGCGCTTGTAGTACTTCGGGGCAATCTGCTCCTCGATGGTGTTGTAAATCATCTCGGCGTCGAGCTCGTCCTGGTAGTGCTGGTCGGCGAAGGTGCGCTCCATGGGCAGGGCCCAGCCGGCGTCCTCGCGGTAGCCCTCGACCCACCAGCCGTCGAGCACCGAGAACTGCATCACGCCGTTCATCACGCACTTCTCGCCCGACGTACCCGAAGCCTCGAGCGGACGGGTCGGGGTGTTGAGCCATACGTCGACGCCCTGGACCATGCGGCGGGCGAGCTCCATGTCGTAGTTCTGCAGGAAGATGATTTTGCCCACGAACTGCGGCATGGCGGCCACCTCGACGATGCGCTTGATGAGGTCCTGACCCGGCTTGTCGTTGGGGTGGGCCTTGCCGGCGAAGATGAACTGCACGGGGCGCTCCTTGTTGTTGACGATGGCCGACAGACGGTCGAGGTTCGTGAAGAGCAGGTAGGCGCGCTTGTAGGTGGCGAAGCGGCGGGCGAAGCCGATGGTCAGCACCTCGGGCTTGATGCCCTCGATGACCTGAAGCATCTGGCGGGGCGACTCGAGACGTACCTGCGAGGGATCGCTGTAACGCTTGCGGATATGCTTGATGAGCTTGTTCTTGAGGAACATGCGCTCGTTCCACAGCTCGGCGTCGGGAATCTCATGCACCTTCTGCCATGCGGGGATGTCGTAGTCGTGGCCCTCGAAGCCCTCGGGGAAGTAGCGGGCGTAGAGGCGGCGCAGGCTCGAGGCAATCCACGTCGGGAAGTGCACGCCGTTGGTGACGTAGCCGATGTGGAGCTCGTTCTTGAAGTAGCCCGGCCACATGTTGCCCAGAATCTCCTTCGAGACCTCGCCGTGGAGCCACGATACGCCGTTGACCTCCTGCGAGAGGTTGCAGGCCAGCACCGACATCGAGAACTTCTCGTTGGGGTCGTTGGGGTTAGTCTTGCCCAGGTTGATGTACTGCTCCCACGTGATGCCCAGCACGTCGGGGTAGTGCGACATGTACTGGCGAATCATCGACTCGGGGAAGGCGTCGTGACCGGCCGGCACGGGCGTATGGGTCGTAAAGAGCGACGAGGAGCGGATGACCTCCAGCGCCTCCGAGAAGCTGAGCTTCTTGTGGTTGACCAGTTCGCGGATACGCTCGATGCCGATGAAGGCGGCGTGGCCCTCGTTGCAGTGGTAGACATCGTTCTTGATGCCCAGCTTGCACAGGGCGCGGATACCGCCGATGCCGAGCAGAATCTCCTGCTTGAGGCGGTTCTCCCAGTCGCCGCCGTAGAGGTAGTGGGTAATCTGGCGGTCCTCCTCGAGGTTGGCCTCGTAGTCCGTGTCGAGCAGGTAGAGGTCCGTGCGGCCCACCTGGCACTTCCAGACGCGTGCCGAGAGCGTGCGGCCCGGGAAGGCGATGGTCACGGTGACCCAGCCGCCGTTCTCGTCACGCACGGGCGAGATGGGCAGCTTGTAGAAGTTCTGAGCCTCGTAGGTGGCCTCCTGCGCACCCTGGGCCGAGAGACGCTGCGTGAAGTATCCGTAGCGGTAGAGCAGACCTACGGCCGTCATCGGGACGTTCTTGTCCGAGGCCTCCTTCAGGTAGTCGCCGGCCAGGATGCCCAGACCGCCCGAGTAGATTTTCAGCGACGAGTGTAGGCCGTACTCCATCGAGAAGTAGGAGATGCTCGTGGCGCCTGCGGCCGGCTTTTCGGCCATGTAGGCCTTGAACTGGGCGTAGACCGTATCGAGGTGGGCGAGGAATTCGGGGTCCTTCTCCAGCTTGTTGAGCCGCTCGACGCTCAGCTTGTCGAGGAAGGCGATGGGATTGCGCTGGCACTCGTTCCAGAGCACGGGGTCGATGACTTCGAACAGGTCGCGTGCGCCGGGGTTCCAGCACCACCAGAGGTTGCGCGAAAGCTCCTCGAGGGCGCGCAGCCGCTTCGGGAGGGTCTTGTCGACCATCATGCGGTTCCAGTTGGGCTTCTCGACGAAGAGCTGCTGGCGGACGAAGTTGATTTGCTCGTTCTTGCTGCCGCCGTCGGTGGGCACGGTGCGGTTGGTGCGCTCCACGGAGCTCTCGACCGCCTCGGTGTAGGCGCGCTCGTAGGCCGTGTAGAGGTGCTCCCAGAGCGCCGTCTTCGAGATTTCATAGGCCGACGTGCGCACCTGCTTGACCCGCTCCTCGGAGAGCTGGCTGAAGCGCACGAGCGCATCGGCGATTTTGCCCTCGACCTCGCGGGCATTGAAGTCGTCGCGGCGGATGACCTCCACGCCGTCGTGCTCCTTGTGCGAGGCGACCCAGAGTCCGAAGCCGGCCAGCGTCGTGGTGATGGTCGGTACGGAGAAGGCCACCGACTCGAGCGGCGTATAGCCCCACGGCTCGTAGTAGGAGGGGAATACCGTGACGTCCATGCCCACGAGCAGCTCGTAGTAGTTCTTGTTGAAGATGCCGTCGTTCTGGTTGAGGTACGTGGGGACGAAGATGACTTTCACCTTCGAGCCTGCGGCGGTCAGCACGCTGCCGTTGATGGCGTTGACGATGGGGTCCCACGTCTGGTTCTCGAGGTAGTGGGTCGAATACTTGTACTGGCTGCCGTCAATGGGCTTCGATGCGTCGGCGAGGTGTGCCTGCAGGTCGCGGCGCGGACCGCGGTTGCCGGCCGGTACGGTGATGTAGACCAGCACCTCGCGCTGGAGCTGGTCCGATGCGGCGAGCTGCTTGAGCGACTCGATGAAGACGTCGAGTCCCTTGTTGCGGAACTCGTAGCGGCCGCTGGTGCCGATGATGAGCGGCTCCGACGAGAACTTCTCGCCCAGACAGGCCTCCGCAACCTCAATCATCGCCTTGCGGGCCTCGGCGCGCTTGGTGTCGTACTCGGCGCCGCTCCATACGAAGTCGTTCTCGAAGCCGTTGGGCGTCACGCCGTCGACTTCGCGGCCCAGCAGGTACTTGCACTCGTTGGCCGTGATGTCGCTCACGGTCAGGAAGACGTCGTGGTAGGTGGCCGCCATCTTCTCGATGGAGTGCTTGGCCACGACGTTGAACTGGCGGGCCAGGCTGTCGGCGTTGAACTTCGTCAGCTCGCTGTAGAGCGAGAGCCCGTTGCCGGCGATGCAGCGGCCCGTGACGGTGGCGTGGGTGGTGAAGACGGTGGCGATGTAGGGGGTCGCCTGGCGCAGGTAGAGTCCGCCGGCGGCGGTCATCCATTCGTGGAAGTGGGCGACGACCTTCTCGGTGGCCGTGCAGAAGTGCTCGGTGTAGGAGGCGATGACGATGCCTGCGGCATGGCCGAAGAGCACCGGTTCGATGTAGTCCCACTGGCCCGAGATGGAGTCGACGTGGTAGGTCTCCCACAGTTTCTTGAGGATGTCGTCCTTTTTGGGAATGAGCGAGGTGAAGTCGACGAGGATGACCATCGGGCTGCCCTGCACCTTCCAGCGGCCGACGCGGATGCGCAGGCCCTCGGTGTAGACGCTCTGGCGCCACGACTTCAGCATCTCGAGGTCCTCTTCGAACTCGGGGTTCGTGCCCTCGTGCTGGAAGTCGGGACCGATGAGGATATAGTGGTCTCCGAATTTGCGGGTTGCGGTCAAGGCTTTGGTCGAGATGACGGTGTGGATGCCGCCAACCTTGTTGCATACCTCCCAGCTTACCTCAAACAGGTAGTCGGGAGTCGTTTTGGCGTTGCTCATGATATGATTCTTTTGTCTGAATTTTATTTTTCGGTACGGATTGGAAAATCCGCGCCGCAAAGGTAATACTTATATTTATATAAACCAACTAAAATAACAACATAATACGCAAGGCGCCGCAGCGCCTTACGCTTTAAGTTACATTTTGTTGCGTTGGGAAGTTACGTTTCGAAAAAGGCCTCGATGACGGCGTCCGAAACGAGGAACCGTTCGGGCGGAACGGCCACGTTTTTGCCCCGTATGACGAGCTCTCCGGCCCCGACGAACCGTTCGGCCGTGCGCAGGGCGTTTTCGCGCCGTTGCGGACCGAAACGTGCGGCGAGCCGGTCGAGGTCGATGCCTTCGGCCGTGCGCAGTGCCGTCATCACGTACTCGTTGTAGCGGTCGCGTTCCGTGAGGCGCTCGCCCCCGCCCTTCCCGCCGGCCAGGTAGTCCGTCACCGACGAGGGGTTCCAACGCCTCGTCCGCCCGTCGAAGGAGTGGGCCGCCGGTCCGATTCCGAGGTAGGGGACACCGCTCCAGTAGGCGCTGTTGTGGCGGGCGCGGAAGCCCGGGAGGGCGTAGTTCGAGACCTCGTAGTGCTCGTAGCCGGCGCGGGTGAGGGTGTCGTGGACGAGCAGGAACTCGCGTTCGCTCTGCTCCTCGTCGACGGCGCGCAGCTCGCCGCGCGAGGCCCTGCGGCCGAAGGCCGTGTCGGGCTCGATGGTGAGGTGGTAGGCCGAGACGTGCTCCACGCCCGCCTCGAGCAGCTGCGCGAGGCTGCGGCGGAGCGACTCGCTGCCGAAGCCCGGGATGCCGAAGATGAGGTCGGCCGTCAGGTTGCGGAATCCCTGCCGGCGCGCCTCGCGCAGCGCCTCGGCGGCCTGACGGGCCGTGTGGCGGCGGTTCATCATCCGCAGGCAGTCGTCGTCGAAGGACTGGATGCCGATGGAGAGGCGGTCGACGCGCGTGTCGCTCAGCCGTGCGAGGTATTCGGGGGTCAGGTCGTCGGGGTTGGCCTCGACGGTCACCTCGTCGAACGAGGCGTCGGGGCGCCGTTCGACGACGCGGTCGATGAACCGCTGCAGCGCCTCGGGCGGGCAGAGCGAGGGGGTTCCGCCGCCGAAGTAGAGCGTGCGGAGCGGTTCGCCGTCGAGCTCCGAGAGCCGTTCGTCGAGTTCGCGGTGCATCGCCTCGATGAGCGGCGGGAGCAGTTCGAGGCGTGCGCTCTTGTAGAAGTCGCAGTAGGCGCAGAAACGCTTGCAGAAGGGGATGTGGAAATAGATGCCCGCCATGACGTCGCAAAGGTACTAATTTTCGGACGAAACCGGCTCGCCGCCGGCCGTTTTTCGTCCGGTTGCGCAGCGGCGGGGCGGTCGGACGTGCGGCGGGCGTGCGGCGGCGTGGGACCGGCGGCGTGCGGC
>ENA-OVGC01000402-OVGC01000402.1-human-gut-metagenome-genome-assembly--contig:-NODE-402-length-40313-cov-7.968826_pt1 | contig 40313 bp, 29 predicted proteins | sample MGYA00237768_ERZ505415 | MGnify/ENA primary metagenome ERZ505415 (study PRJEB26158, sample SAMN06016382) | human gut metagenome | biome: human gut; feature: ankylosing spondylitis patient; material...
CGCCCCAACGGCGTGTGATCTCCGCGCCGAAAAGCGTGCCGAAGGCCCGGTCGGTGCAGGAAATGTCGAGCGCGCACTGCTTCGGAGCGGCCGGCTTGCCCTTCTTCGGCAGCAGCGGCAGAAGGACCTTTTTGTCAAGCGTCGCATCGAGCTTGAAGTCGAACCGCTGCGCCGGGTCATAGCGGCAGTTTTCCCCGCCGCAGCGGGCGAGAATGCCGGACACGTCCACCATGGCCGCGCGCTGGGTGATCTGGTGCGGCAGGATCTGCAGATACTCCGTATGGCCGGCCAGCTCGTCCACGGTGCACACGCCGAGCTTCGCCAGGATCAGCCGCAGCTCCTGCGCGACGAATTCCATGAAATTCACCACGTATTCGGGCTTGCCGCAGAAGTTTTTCCGCAGCTCCGGCCGCTGGGTGGCAATGCCCATCGGGCAGGTGTCGAGATTACACACGCGCATCATGACGCAGCCGAGGCACACCAGCGGCGCGGTGGCAAAACCGAATTCCTCTGCGCCCAGCATGCAGGCGATGGCCACGTCGCGGCCGGTCATGAGCTTGCCGTCGGTCTCGAGGCGCACGCGGCCGCGCAGGCCGTTGGCAATGAGGCTCTGGTGCGCCTCGGCCAGACCGAGCTCCCAGGGCAGGCCCGCGTTATAGATGGAGCTTCTGGGCGCGGCGCCGGTCCCGCCGTCGTAGCCGGAGATGAGGACCGTCTGCGCGCCCGCCTTGGCGACGCCCGCGGCGATGGTGCCGACGCCCGCCTCGGAGACGAGCTTGACGGAGATCTCCGCGTTTTCATTGGCGCATTTGAGATCGTAGATCAGCTGCGCCAGATCCTCGATCGAGTAGATATCGTGGTGCGGCGGCGGGGAGATGAGGGCCACGCCGGGCGTGGAATGCCGCGTCCGCGCAATCCACGGCCAGACCTTGCTGCCGGGCAGATGGCCGCCCTCGCCGGGCTTGGCGCCCTGCGCCAGCTTGATCTGGATCTCGCTTGCACTTACAAGATACTCGCTTGTAACGCCGAACCGGCCTGAAGCGACCTGCTTGATGGCGGAGTTTTCCTCCGTACCGAGTCTCGCGGGTTCCTCCCCGCCCTCGCCGGAGTTGGACTTTCCGCCCAGGCGGTTCATCGCAATGGCAAGGCAGCGGTGCGCTTCTTCGGAGATGGAGCCGTAGGACATGGCACCGGTTTTGAAGCGTTTGACGATGCTGGAGGCTGGCTCGACCTCGCCCAGCGGAATTGCCTTTGTCTCGTCAAACCGGAACCCGAGCAGACCGCGCAGCGTATGCGGCAGCAATTCATCGTCGACCATGGCGGAGTACCTGCGGAAGCACGCAAAATCACCGGTGCGGACGGCCTTCTGCAGCGTCAGGATGGTCATCGGATTATACATATGATCTTCCATATCGCCGCCGGAGCGGAGCTTGTGGAAGCCGGAGGAATCGACAGTCAGATCGACGGTCAGATCCATCGGGTCAAACGCCCGGTCATGCCGCCAGACAACAGCGTCGTTCATCTCCTGCAGGCCGACGCCGCCGACGCGGCTGACCGTGTTTGTGAAATACCGGTCCACGACATCCCTGCAGATGCCGACGGCCTCAAAAATCTGTGCGCCCTCATACGACTGCATACTGGAAATGCCCATTTTGGATGCGATCCGCATCACGCCGTCCAGAATGGCCTGATCATAGGCATCGACCGCGGCATAGTAGTCCTTGTTGAGCGCCCCTTCGGCGACGAGCTCCCCGATGCAGTCCTGTGCGAGATAGGGATTGACCGCGCTTGCGCCGTAGCCGAAGAGCGTAGCGAAATGGTGCACGTCGCGCGGCTCGGCGCTCTCAAGGATCAGGGAGATCGCCGTGCGCTTTTTCGTGCGGACAAGATACTGCTGCACGGCGGAGACCGCCAGCAGCGACGGGATGGCGATGTGGTTCTCATCCACACCGCGGTCGGAGAGAATGAGGATATTTGCCCCGGCGTAATACGCCTTATCACAGGCGACAAACAGCCGGTCGAGCGCAAGCGCAAGCGAGGCATTCTTATAATACAGCAGCGAGACCTTCTTCGCCTGAAGTCCCGGCATATGAAGCCCTTCGATCTTCATGAGATCCCGGCTGGTCAGAACGGGATTGTTGATCTGCAGGACGCGGCAGTTTTCCGCGCAGTCGGAAAGAAGATTGCCGTCGGAACCTGCGTAGACGGTCGTGTCAGTAACGATGGCCTCGCGCAGCGCGTCGATCGGCGGGTTCGTGACCTGCGCAAACATCTGCTTGAAGTAATAGAACAGCGGCTGATGCTTTTCTGACAGGACGGCCAGCGGGATATCCGCCCCCATGGAGGCGGTCGGTTCCGTGCCGTTTTTCGCCATGGGCAATATGGCTGAGTGGATCTCGTCATAGGTATAGCCGAAGATCTTATACAGGCGGCTGCGCTCCAGCGCCGTGTATTCCGGAACCTTCCGGTTTGGAATCGGAATATCCGCCAGCTGCAGCAGTTCCTGATCGAGCCACTCGCCGTAGGGATGCTCCGCTGCGTAACGGTGCTTGAGTTCCCGGTCTTCCAGAACGGTGCCGGTCCGGGTATCGACCAGAAGCATTTTCCCCGGCTGCAGGCGGGATTTGCGGACGATCCGCTCCGGCGGGATCGGCAGCGCACCGACCTCTGAGGCCAGAATCAGATAGCCGTCGTTTGTGACCAGATAGCGTGCCGGGCGCAGGCCGTTGCGGTCAAGCACAGCGCCGACCTGCTCGCCGTCGGAGAAGAGGATGGCTGCCGGGCCGTCCCACGGCTCCATCATGGAGGCGTAATAGTGGAACATATCGCGCTTTTCCCGGGACATATTCTTATCCCGTCCCCACGGCTCCGGGATGCACAGCATCACGGCCTTTGGCAGCTCGATGCCGCTGTACATGAGAAATTCCAGTGTGTTGTCCAGCATGGACGAATCAGAGCCGTCCGTCTCCACGACAGGATAGACTCTGGCGATCTCCTCGCCCAGAACCGGAGAGGCCATCGTCTCCTCGCGGGCAAGCATTCGGTTGATGTTGCCGCGGATGGTGTTGATCTCGCCGTTGTGAAGAATGATGCGGTTGGGATGCGCCCGCTTCCACGAGGGCGTGGTGTTGGTGGAGAAGCGGGAATGCACGAGCGCAAGTGCAGAGGCAAAATCCGCGTCCTGCAGATCCGGATAGAATTTCCGCAGCTGCCAGACCAGAAACAGTCCCTTGTATACGATCGTCCGGCTGGACATCGATACGACGTAGGTGCCGGAGACGGAATGCTCGTACTCGCGCCGGGCCAGATACAGTTTTCGGTCAAAATCCAGGCCGCGCGCGGTCTTTTCCGGGCGGCGGATAAAGCACTGCGCGATCGCAGGCATACTGCTCCGCGCTTTTTCGCTCAGAATCTCCGGACAGACCGGCACCTCCCGCCAGAACAGCAGCCCCAGCCCTTCGCGCGACAGGATCATCTCCAGCAGCTTTCGGCTGCGCATACGTTTGAGCGGATCCTGCGGGAAAAAGATCATGGCAACGCCGTAATCGCCCGCTTTCGGAAGCGGTTTTCCCGCCTGCCGCGCTGTTTTTTCAAAAAAGGCATACGGAAGCTGCGTCATAATGCCGACGCCATCGCCGGTAGTGCCATCGGCGTCCTTGCCGGTGCGGTGTTCAAGCTTTTCGACGATCTTCAGCGCGTCATCTACTGCCCGATGCGTTCTCTGTCCGCTGATATTGACAACGGCGCCGATCCCGCAGGCATCATGCTGGCTTTCCTGTTCGGTGAATCGCTGCTGATGTACCTGTTCCATGCTTTCCTGTCCCCTCTTCCGCTGTAAAGCCTGTGCCGCTTCACGCTGCATATTCTCCGGGAATGCGAACGCCTCCCAATATGTCCTCGTATCATATACATATGTCTTTATAAAAAGAATTTTTATTTATTTTAGTGATGTATATCGTTAATGTCAACAATTTTCGCCCGTTTGATTTATTCATATTGCTGAACGCTGCCTTCAGAAATTCTAATATTGCTTTTTCCCATGCAGCGCTTGACATTTGCCTGCAGTGCGCGTATAATGCGCTCAAACGGAATGGTTCGGCAATGTCCTTCCGGCTCATATGGAGACGCAGAAGCGGCGGCTGGATACAATTTTAAAGCATATTTCGTGATTCCTCTTTTCATTTGTGTTGACGGCGGCCCGCAGGAAAACCTGCGGGCCGCCGTCATATGCTATTCAGCAAATGCGTGCCTGTTTTACTCCTGATCCATACGCAGAAGTGTTCAGAACGCGGGGGGCTTTGAAAAGCTGACGGGGCTGCAGCGATTTCTCGCTGCAGCCCCGTTTAAATTTGTTCAGCGGCCCTGATAGTATCTGTACAGGAAGGTCACGATCTGGGCGCGGGTGCAGTAGGCGTCCGGGCTGAAGGTCGTGTCGCTGGTGCCGGTGGTGATGCGGTTGTCATAGGCCCAGAGGATGGCGTCGTAGTTGTACGCTGTGGTCTTGACATCCGCGAAGGGGTTGAACGTGTTGGGCTTGGCGGCGGAGGCGGCGCGGTAGAGGAACGTTGCGACCTGGCCGCGGGTGACCGTTACGTCAGGCCCGAAGGTGGTGGCATTGAGGCCAGTGGTGATGCCCTGCTCAACGGCCCAGAGGACTGCGTTGTAGTAGTAATCGTTGGGCTGCACGTCCGTGAACGGGCAGACGCGATATCTGGGCAGCGGGGAACCGGCTACGCGCCAGAGGAAGGTGACGGTCTGTGCGCGGGTGCAGACGGCGTTGGGCGAGAAGGTGTAGCGGCCCGTGCCGGAGGCGATGCCGTTTTCTGCGGCCCACTTGACAGCGTCGTAGAAGTAGTCAAGGCGGCTCACGTCATGGAAGTTGAAGCTGCCCGTATTGCCGCCGATCACGCCGGGGATGTAATCCATGCCGTCGTCGACATAGGGGATGAGCGTGCCGGTGAGGATGGTGTAGTTGTGCGTGTCGTTCGGGGTGAACGTCCATGCGTACGCCTTGCCGTCCTCAAGTACGGTCGTGAGGGGCAGATCCCACGCGATGGTGCCAGCCGGGCGGATGGTGCCGACGGTGAGCTTGGCGTCGGCAAGGGTCTTGCCGCTCGATTCGAGCTTCGTGTAGCCGGGCGTGCCGGTCGGGGTGGCCTTGGTGATGGTGAAGGTCGCCTGCGCAGTGCCGTAGCTGTTGGCATCGGAGTAGGCCGCTGTGACGGTGTAGGTGCCGACGGTCAGCGGGAGGCCCTTCGCGTCAAGCTTCGCGCCGTTCGAGGTCGGCTTGTAGCTGTAGGTCATGTTGAAGGAATTGCCGTTGAGCGTTGCGCGCTCGTAGGTGATGCCGGAGCCGGTGTAGACAGCGGAGCCGTCCTTGAACTCGATGGAGCCGGAAACGTCGGTTCTGTCGTGGGTCGAGATCGTCAGATCATATTCGCCGACATTATAGTTGTGGGAAACCGGCGTGACCGTGACGAAATAGCTGGCTTCGCCGACCTTACCGTTCAGCTGATAGGTGATCTTGTTTTCACCGGAAACAACCTCAGGCTCCTTTGCGAAGATATCGAGAACATTCCTGACGGAGAGCGCGATGGAGAAGCCGGTTTCGGTCTCGCCTGCGAGGAAGAAGTCGGACGGGAGCGTTCTGGTCTTCAGGTCGGTCTCGGTGCAGAGCTCGGAGATCGTGCAGGGGTTCAGGGTCAGGCCGGCCTTGTTGATGGTGAAGGTCTTGCTGGCCGTGCCGGTGAAGTTGCCCTTGCCGGTGACGGTAACTGTGGCGGTACCGGCGTTGATGTTGGAGGCGTAAGAAACGGTGTAATCCTTATCTGCCTCAAGCGTTCTGCCGCTGATCGCAACGGTCACTTCCGGAGTATGTGCCTTGGTGTTATAGGTCACGTCAGCGATAGGCGCGAACGTGCAGCCGGAAATTTCCGCAGAATTGATAGTGAAGGTCTTTTCCGTCGAGCCCGTGAAGTGATCGCCTATACCGGTGATGATGATCTTCGCAGTACCGGCGTTGATGTTGTTCTCATAGGAAACCGTGTAGTCGGTATCAGCTGTTAGCGCAGCATCATTGAAGGAAACGGCAACTTCAGGCTTCCATTCCTTGCCAGTGTAGCCATAGGGGCCGGCATCATAGGTGATCTCAGCGCTGGAGATGTCCGCCTTGGCAATCTCGAAGGACTTTGTGACTGTGCCGGTGTAGTTGCCCGTGCCGGCGACGGTGACGGGATAGCTGCCCGGCTCAGTGCCGGTCAGGTCGGAAACGGTATAGTCCGTGCCGACGGTCAGGGTCTTGCCGTTAACTGTGACGGTCACAGTCTGGGTCAGTTCATTGCCGGTGTAGGTCAGTCCCTTATCAAAGGCAACGTCCTTGGCTTCGATCTCGCGCGGTTCGACCGTGAAGGTCGCTTCTGCGGTGTAGATCGTGCTCTCGCTCTCGCAGGATGCGGTGACTTTGTAGGTGCCTGCGTCGAACGGCTGCGCGGTGGTGAGCACCTCATGGTTGTCCTTGTCGAAGAACTTGAACGTGACGTCGCCTGCACCTGCCGGTTTGGACTCGCCGACGCTGGGGGTAACAGTATCGCCGTAGGTGACGGTAGCAGGAACGTCGATCTGGAGTTTTTCCGTATCGGTTCTCTTGTTAATGATCTTGATGGTGAGCGTATTGCCGGACGTCTCATTGTAATTCGCCGAAGAGAATTTCAATGTAGCCGTGTCAGACGCGTTATTAGCAGCATCTGTCTTATCCGTATCTCTCAGCATAAACGTGACAGAACGCATGTCATCGCTTGGTAAGTAACCTGTAATCAGGCTATTTCCCGCGTGAGTAATCTCAATTTTAATGCCGTCCTGCGTCAGACCGAAATCAGCCGGAGCAACCGTGACTTCCTTTGTACCGAAGAGCACGGATTTTTCTGCGTCCGTCGGCGCGAGGTCGCCTTTGACGATCGCCCAATCCAGTTCTCTGGTCGTAACGGACTCGTAGATTGCATAATGCGCATCGTCCACCGCGCTGATCGTTGCAGCCGCCTTATAGGTGTTAACGTCCGTTGCCGTGTTGTTTTCGTAGTCAACCTTGATCTTGCCCTGCAGGTCTTCCGGAATCACCAGTTCAACCGTGTGCACAGTGCCGTCATATTTGAAAGCTTCTGTGTAGTCCCAGTCCTTAATATCGGCAATAGAAATTGTGGCCTTATGGACGGGCACACGAACGTTGAGCGAAAGCTCGGCATAGTTCTCGCTGTCAGTCGGGACAAACTTTGCCGCGAATGCTCTGCCGTACGGCTCAGATGTGCCGTCGTAAACGGTCGGGTCGCCGACGTCTTCGTTCGGATTTACCCATTCGAAGTGGCCGTCGACCGGCGTTTTGCTTGCATCACCGGCAACGATTACCGTGCCGCCGGTGAAGCTGAGGTTGCTGAGCTTCATGCCATAGTGCGCATTGGGCGTAGTGCCGGGCGTCAGAAGCAGCGCAAGGGCATCCTTATCCGCAGTCGTAGCTGTTACAACAGCCTTGTATGCACCGGCAAATCCGCTCTCCTCGATTGCGACCGTCTGCGGCTCACCGCCATTGACCGTGACGGTCAGCGTCTGGGCGTTAAGCACATGGTTCTTGTCCGCTTCCAGCCCGATCACGATGCTGTAAAGCGTGCCCGCCTTAAACTTCTCTTGGGAATCAAGCGGATTGCCATCGGTATTCGTGCCCTCATAGCAGGTAGAGCCCACAGAAAGGCCGGGAGTCGTCGTCTCGACGTTCAGGTCAAAGATTCGCTGACCCTTGGCAAAACTCGTGACCGTTGCAACGGGCGCGGTGATCTCCTGCTTGGTGATCGTGAGGGTTGCGTTCTGAACAGTCACGCTCTCATCGATTCTGCAGTTGTCTCCATTCGGCTCAGCAGTGACAGTATAGGTACCAGCATCTGCTGCAGCAACATTCAGTTCATTGCCGTTGTTGACAACGAAGCCAGCAGCGTCGTTGCCTTCTACATCCTTCACCTTGAAGGTGACGAAGCTGGTGATATCCTTATTAGAAGTAGACGTTGCACCCATGGTGAGCACTTCGTCGCTACCGTATGCGACTTCAGTCGGGTCAATAGTGGTAGCACCAATGGTTGGATTCTGTCCACCAGTAACCGTCAGAGCAAGCTTTTTTGAGAAATCTACATTTTCGACTTCTTCATCCTTGGTTTCACCATCTTTAATATGGTTGAAATAGTTCTCGCCTTCAAACCCAAACGAGTAACTGCCGTTTTCTACGTTCGTCTTTGCCTTGAGCAGCAAATAGCCAATCGTTTGCTGTTCACCGGATGCCAGCACCGGCTGATTCGCTGTTTTCTCGCAGGTACCTGCAAAAACAGCCAGTCCGGCAGTTCCTGTATTATTTTGCATTGTCCAGCCCTTCAGACCGCCCTTTGTAGATGAAGGCATAGCGTCTGGACCAACCGTACCGCTGTCATCGTCATTTTCAAATGTGTAGGTGTACGTCTCAAAAGCGTCCACATTATAAGTAAATCTAAATTTAAACCCAGACAAGCGAAGCGGGTCGGAAGAGGGGTTCGTTACGGAAATCTTAATTGCAAACGTATTGCCTGCTGCAATTTCCGTAATAGCATCGCCCTCAACTGGGTACTTCGATGTGTTTTTTTCCGTGAAAGTAACTGCTTCCAACTGAGCAGTCGGAGTCGGTTCAAATACGATTGCAGAAACTGGTGTTGCAAAAAGAGATACCAGCACGCAAACCGTAAGAACGATTGCTAATAATTTTTTCTTCATGTTTTTCTACCTCTCAGTCAAACGAACTTATGTTCTCTGCGACATACTGAAGGATCAGCAATGCGTCGGTTGTTTTGATCACGCCATCCTTGTCAACGTCAGCAGCCACAAACTCGTTTCCTTCCAATGTAATTGTTTCTGATACATGCTGCAACACCAGCAGTGCGTCAGTCGTTTTAATCTTTCCATCGCCATCCACATCGCCCAGAACGACATCCGGCTTCTCGCCGTACTTGAACGATGCGACCTTCTTGAGCGCCTTGTCGGTCGTGCTGATGTAGACGTTGTATGTACCCTCCGTCAGGGCCTTGGGCTTGAGGGTGAATGTCACCTTGCCAGCCTCCACGCTCGTCTGGTCGATGTACTGGATGTTGCCTTCTGTGGGGACGGCGCTGTCGCCCGCGAGGAGCAGGACGAGGGAATACTCGCCGGTCAGGCCGGTGCAGTTCAGCTCGAACGTGTCCGCGCCTGCGTAGAAGCCGCCGTCCTTCGTGCCGTTCGTCACGGCCAGGGGGCCGGTCACATTATAGACGCCGAGGACTTCCGTGTCTTCCGCAAACGCGGCTGCGGTGAGCATTGTGAGTGTCAGCACTGCGAGCAGCAGCGCAAGCATTCTTCTTTTCATGCCGCTTCCTCCATTGTCATAAATTGATCCGCATACCGCAGCAGGATCGCCGCGATCTGTGCGCGGGACGCGTTGGCCTCCGGCGCGATGCGGCTGCCGCCGACGCCGGAAACAAGCTCGTGGTAGACCGCCCACCATGTCGCGTCCTTCGCCCAGGCGGCGATGGTCGTGCTGTCGGCGAAGGTCTGCTCATAAATGCCGGTCAGCGTCAGCTCTGTGCCGCTCTGCCCGCCGTTCAGGCGGAAGAGGATGGCCATGGCCTGCTGGCGCGTGATGGGGGCGTCGGGGCCGAAGCGGGTGTCGGACAGGCCGTTCACATAGCCTTTTTCTACGGCCCAGCTCAGTGCGTCCTGATACCAGTCCGCGCTGGCGTCTGCAAACGAGGCCGCCTTGGCCGCGGCGGGCTTGCCGCACATACGCCAGAGCATGAGGACGAACTGTGCGCGGGTCACGGCGGCGTCGGGACGGAAGGTACCGTCGGAATAGCCCGTGACAAGGCCCAGTTCCGCCGCCCGCTCGACCGAGGCGAAGGCCCAGTGCGTGCTGGTCACGTCGCGGAAGGAGCCGGCTTTGACTTCCTCCTGCGTGGTGTCTGCGGGCTGCTCCTCTTCGGACTTCTTGTCGTCCTCAGCCGTTTTGTCGTCTTCGGATTTCTTGTCGTCGTCGGACTTTTTATCGTCCGCGCCCGGCGTTTCGCCGGTGGAACCGGAGCCGGTGCTGCCCTGCGCGATCAGCGCTGGGAGCGAATAGGAAAGCGCAAGCGCCTTGCCGTCCGTGTCAGACAGGAGCGCGTCGGCAAGGGTCAGCTTCGCGTCGCCCGCCGCCTTGACGCGGAAGGTAAACACGGCGAGGCTGCCATCGGTCTTGACGGCGGTGGTGGTCGCCGCTGCGAGGATCGCGCCGACGCCGCCGCGCGTTGCGTACGGGTTGCTCGCGGCGAGCATACCGGCAACGAGCGCGCCGTTTTCAATGCCGGTGCATTCGACAACGGAATCGTCGTAGCCCAGACTGAGCTGCACGGCGGCAAGACCTGTGTTGCCGGTCAGCTCCGCCGTGACGGTAAAGGTCTGTCCAACGTCCGGCAGCTTGTCCGGGGCTGTGAGCTTGAGCGTCGTGCCTGCGGCGCAGGCAAGCGGCGTCAGCAGCTGCACCGCCAGCAGCAGTGCGATGCCTATGGCCAATATTCGGTTGCGTTTCATTCTTCGCATTCCTCCTCATCTCGGTCGGACGTACAATCGGGGTGAAATTGTAACAGGGTGCTGCAAGAGTCTACACTACCCCTAGTATTTGTAGAATAATTATATACGAACTGTGCCGCAATTGCAAGATGCTGGCTGCTTTATTTCCGGGGATTTTGTAAAATGTTTCTTCAGAATTTCCGGGAGACGGGGCAGGCTGACGCAAATGCCGCCTGCCCTTATCGTGCGGGGCACGACAAGGGCAGGCTTTGGGGGCGTCTCAGGTCTGGAGGTAGTCATTGATGGTGATTGGCGTGTTCAGGCGCGGGGCGGAGGATGCGTTCAGGAGGAACAGGCGGCAGGTGTCCTGCAGGTTGAGTACAACGAAATCCGTTTTGGTACGCAGGACACCGATGCCCGTAACGCGGCCCTCCGCGTCATAGGAGACTGCGACGGCGCAGCCTTCGTTCAGATCGTCGGTCAGGGTGATCTTTCCGGTGTCCGTGTTGACGCTCCATGACGTTTCGATCTCGTTCCCCTTGTTATCCCAACCGTATCCAAACTTACTCGTACGCAGGTTGTCCCAGCGCGTTTCGCCGTCCCACAGGGCAATCTTGTAGCCAGCATAGGTATCGCCCGTCCAGCCGGACGTGCCGGGCAGGTAAAAGAGCGTCCAATCCGACGGGAACGAGCAGTTGGCGTTCAGCGTCCCGACAATCTGGGGCGCTGCGCCGAGGAAATACGCGCCGAGCGTACCGCTTCCATAATAGGAATATCCATAGAACGCCTTTTTTCCAATCGATTTGATGCTGGCGGGAAGGACGATTGCCTTTTTAAAACGGCAGCCGTCAAACGCTTCGTCTCCAATCGTTTCCAGTCCATCCGGCAGCGTAATTTTTGTCAGGTTATGCGCATGCATGAACGCCTGTTTTTCGATTTTCTTCAGCGTGGACGGCAAGCGGACGGACGGCATATAAGAACACTCGAACGCGCCTTCGCCGATCTCCGTCACGCCCTCCGGAATCGCGACCTCTGTTTTCAAGCCAGCCATAAATGCAAACGACAGCTTTTCAATTTTGGTCAGTCCGGCAGGAAGCTTCAGGCCGGTAAAGCCCTCGCACTGATAAAACGCCCATTCCCCCACCGTTTTGACGCTGTCCGGCAGGGACAGGGTTCCGCCGAAGCCGTCGCATTCGGCAAAGGCGTTCGCGCCGATGCTCGTCACGCCGTCCGGGATCAGCAGTTCGCCGGAAAAGTCTGCGTACGCGAACGCTTCTGCGCCGATGGTTTTCAGCGTTGACGGCAGCGTCAGGGTGCCGGTGATCTTGCCGTGCGCGGGCGAACCGCTGTATTTGCTGCTGGAGCAAAACGCGCCCTCCGCGATCTCTGTGACGCCCTCCGGGATGGTCAGACCGCCGGAGAAGGAGCAATATGCAAACGCATATTCACCGATTGTCCGCAGGCCCTTTCCAAGCTTCAGCGTGCCATCTGATATCACACAGTTGTTAAAAGCCATATCACCGATTGTTGTCACACTGTCCGGAATCAGAAGGTCGCCGGTCAGGTTTCTGCAGTAATAAAACGCACAATCATCGATCCCCTGCACATTTTTTCCTATTTTGATCGTGGTACAGCTTGAACTGTTGAATGCCTCTTTCCCGATCTTCGTGATCGAATCCCCGATCACAACGGTTTTGATCTCACTCAGATACGCGCTCCACGGGCGGGGGTCGGATTCGCCCCACTCGAATACATAATCGTTCATCACACCGCTGCCGGAGATGGTCAGCGTGCCGGTGCTGCTGTCAAATGACCAGTAGGCAGACGGGCCGCACTTCCCGCTCGTCCCCGCCGCCGACGCGCCGATGCACAGTGCAAGCAGCAAAAGCGCTGCAAAGAGCAGCCGTGTGATGTGTTTTTTCATTTCAAGGCCCCCGTTTTTTGTTTGTTATTTTATTATATCGTGCCAGGTTGGGAAAATCAACCGGAGCAAAGGCGGCGGTTTAACCGGGAATTGATTTGGATTTAAGATTCTGCGGGAAATATCACGAAGATTTAACGTAATTCTGGACGCGCATTTGACATTCTCTTTCTATATTTATGGCAGATAAAACGAATTTGGAAAGAGGTCTGTGCGGATATGACGATTTTTAACTTTTTAACATTGCTCGGCTCGCTGAGTTTGTTCCTGTTCGGCATGAGTGTGATGGGCACGGCGCTGGAAAAGCGCGCGGGCGGGTCCTTGAAGGCCATTCTGGCGAAGCTGACGAACGGGAAATTTTCCGGGCTTCTGACGGGGCTTGCCGTTACGGCGGTCATTCAGTCGTCCTCGGCTACGACGGTCATGGTCGTGGGCTTTGTCAATTCGGGGCTTTTGAGCCTCAAGCAGTCCATTCCTGTTATCATGGGCGCGAATATCGGCACGACTGTGACAGCGTGGCTGCTGTCGCTGTCCGGCATCAGCGGGGACAGCCTGTTCGTGCAGCTGTTGAAGCCGTCGTCGTTCACGCCGGTGCTGGCTGTGATCGGCATTATTCTGTATCTGACCGCAAAGGGCAAGAAAAAGGACACGGGCCTGATCCTTCTTGGCTTCGCGACGCTGATGTTCGGCATGGAATCGCTGTCCGGCTCCGTCTCAGGGCTGCGGGACGACCCGAACTTCACGAAATTCTTCCTGTTGTTCTCGAATCCCATTCTGGGCGTTCTGGCTGGCGCGATTCTGACGGGCATTGTGCAGTCCTCGTCCGCGTCGGTCGGTATTCTGCAGGCGCTGTCCTCGACCGGGGCTGTCAGCTACGGCGCGGCGATCCCCATTATCATGGGACAGAACATCGGCACGTGCGTGACGGCCATGCTGTCCTCCGTCGGCACGAACAAGAACGCGCGGCGCGCAGCCGTCGTGCATCTGAGCTTCAATATCATCGGCACGGTCGTCTGGCTGGCGCTGTTTGAGGCTGCAAACGCGATTTTCCGCTTTGCGTTCGTCTCGACCGCTATCGATACGTTCCATATCGCACTCATTCACTCGATCTTCAATCTGCTCTGCACGCTGATGCTGCTGCCGTGCTGCGGACTGCTGGAAAAGCTGTCGTACCGGATCATCCCGGATGGCCGCAGCACCGACACCGCAACTGTTCTGGACGAGCGCCTGTTTGCAACGCCCGCCATTGCGCTCGTCAAGAGCGAGGAGCTGGCCAAGCGCATGGCTGCGGACTCCGAGCTTGCGCTGCATGAGAGCTTACAGGCCGTGCTCGGCTTTACGCCGGAGCTGGCCGCCTCCGTCCGGCAGCGGGAGGACGATACCGACCGCTATGAGGACACGCTGGGAACCTTCCTCGTACATCTGGCCACGCAGCCGATGAGCGAGCAGGACAGCGTGGAATCGTCGAAGCTGCTGCACCTGATCGGCGATTTTGAGCGCATTGCAGACCACGCCGTCAATATTATCGAATCGGCGGAGGAGCTGAAGGAAAAGGGCGTTTCGTTCACGGACTCTGCAAAAAAAGAACTTCAGACGATGCTGAACGCCGTGAGCGAGATCGTTGATCTCACAAGCCGGGCATTTTTGCAGGACGATCTGACACTTGCGCGGCAGGTCGAGCCGCTGGAGCAGGTCATCGACAAGCTGAAGGACGAGCTGCGCACGAATCACATCGCCCGGCTGCAGCGCGGCGAATGCTCGCTGGCCGCAGGCTTCGTGCTGTCCGATCTGCTGACAAATCTGGAACGCGTGGCCGACCACTGCTCGAACATCGCGGGCTGTCTGCTCGACATGAAGAACGAGCGCATCGATCTGCACAAGTACCTCGGCGACGTCAAATCCGGCAGCAACGAATTTTTGATGCAGTACCATACGTTTGAGGAAAAATACAAGCTGGCGTAACCGCGCCGGACGCACAGACAATATCAGCACGCACCAGCGCCCCCTGTCATGTCACAGCATGACAGGGGGCGCTGCGGGTATTCACAGCAGAATGCAGATCATCCCGCCGGTGTTTTCGTTGATCATGCGGCCAAGGGTCTTTGTGAGCTTCTGTCGCGCGTCGTCCGGCATACGCATGATCTTGGCCGTGACGCCCTCGGAGACAAGCTCATAGAGCGATTTGCCGAAGATGTTGCTCTGCCAGAGCTTATCGGTGTCCTCTTCATATTCGCCGAGCAGATAGTCGATGAGCTGCTGTGATTCCTGTTCGCCGCCGACCATGGGGCTGATCTCCGTCTCGATCTGCGCGCGCATCATGTGGATGGACGGCGCGCTGGCGCGCAGCTTGACGGCGTAATTGCCGTTTTTCTTCACGATTTCCGGCTTTTCGAGCTTCAATTCCTCTGCGCCCGGCATGACGATGCCATAACCGGTCGCCTTGACCTGTTCGAGCGCGGTCTGTACCTTGTCGTAGAGCTTTTTCGTCTGCGAAAGCTCCCGCAGCATCTGCATAAGCGCCTCGTCGTCCGCGATCTCCACGCCCGCCTGTTTGGACAGCTCCTCATAGAACAGCGTTTCCGGCAGATGCAGCTCGCAGGTGACCGTGCCGGTTCCGAGATCGACCTCCCGCACGCGGAACGCGTCGACCGGATCAAGCTCCCGCAGCGACCCCATGACGCTTTCCGCCTCGCTGAGGCTCGTGAGCCTTGAGGCGCGGTCAAGCATTGCGTCATACAGGGCGGCCTTGACCGGGTGATCGTCCGGCAGCGCCCGCACCCAGCTCGGCAGGAAGAACCGCAGCTCCTCGACCGGGAACGCGTACATGACCGCTTCGAGCAGCCGCGCAATATCCTGCGTCTGCATCACCGCACAGTCCATCGTCAGCGCCTGCACGCCGTATTCGGCCCGGATGCGGGCGCAGATCGCGTCCGCCTGTCCCTTTTTCGCGTCCTGCGTATTGACGACGACCACGAACGGCTTGCCCGTCTTCTGCATATCCGCAATGGCGCGGGCTTCCGCCTCGCGGTAATCCTCGCGCGGGATATCCGTGACCGTTCCGTCCGTCGTGACGACCACGCCGATGGAGCTGTGGTCCTCCATGACCTTTTTGGTGCCAAGCTCCGCCGCCTGTGCCATGGGAAGCTCCTCGGAGGCCCAGGGCGTCGTGACCATGCGGGGCTTGCCGTCCTCCGTGTCGCCGACCGCGCCGGGGATCATGTAGCCCACAGAGTCGATCAGCCGCACCTGCAATGTCGTTTTTCCGTCCGGGCTGATGCGGGCGGCCTCGTTCGGGACGAATTTCGGCTCCGCCGTCATGATCGTCCGGCCCGAGCCGGACTGCGGCAGCTCGTCGGTGGCGCGTTCGCGCTCATAGACGTTTTCGATGTTCGGCAGCACGAGCTGCTCCATGAAGCGCTTGATAAAGGTGGATTTTCCCGTCCGCACAGGGCCGACGACGCCGATATAGACCGTGCCGTCCGTGCGGTCCGCGATCTGCGCGTAGATCGAACGTTGTTCCATATTCCCGCCTCCCGTCTCACATGGGGATCAGCAGCAGCCGTCCGGCGTCCGCCTCCGGCTGCGTCAGATGATTGGCCTGCTGGATCGACTGCGCCGTCGTCCGGTACTGCCGCGCAAGGTCCCAGAGCGCGGCGTTTTCGCTCATGCGCCGGATGACGACTGACGGCCGCTGCGTGTTCTGCTGCTTCGTCAGGTCGAGCGTCCCGCCGGACAGATTCTGCAGCGTCTGCCGGGAAAACGTCTGTACCTGAAAGACCGCGTCATAGCGCAGCTCGACCGCGCCGCTGCCCGCCGAGGCGTAGCCCTCCGGCTGGATCGTACACACGGCCTCGCAGAGGCCGTTTTCGCTCAGCGCCGTATGGCAGCTGACCTCCGTGCGGAACGTCTCGGCCTGCACCGCGCCGTCCGGGTCGGTATAGACGAGGTCCGCGCGCAGCGGCACATGGACGGTAACGCCGTCGTCTGTCCGCTCAAGCGCCTGTGCGTCCGGGTAGACCCGGCAGTCGAGCACGGCGGCGGCCTGCACCGGGAATGAGGCGCGGACAGGCTCGCGCAGCGTCTGCGCGTCGAGGCGCATGGTGTGCTCCTGCGTTTCCCACTGCGGCTGGAACTCGCCCTTGGTCGAATACGCGTCCTCACAGAGCGTCAGCGCCTGCGGCTGCACGACCATGCACTGCGCCAGCAGCCCCGCGCCGAACAGCAGCTTCTGCGACTGCTCCGACGCGACCGGCTCCAGCTGCACGCCGGTCACAAGCAGCACCGATTCGAGCGTTTCGTCCTGATCGTAGTCGCCCTCCATCTGGCAGTACTGCGAAAACGGCACGGAAAAACTCAGCGTCCGCAGGGCGTTTTCATTGTCCAGATAAGTAATTTGCAGATTTGCGGTTCCCTTCAGGACGGCCTTGCTCCCGACCAGCCCCTGCTCCTGCACGACCGGCGTGAGCGAACAGCTGACCAGCCGTGCGATCTGCGGCCTGCCGTCCGGCAGGTTCAGCTCCTCGCTGACCTGAAACGCGCGCTCGGAAAGCTCCACAGGCGCATTCGTCTCATAGGTCTGCGTTTTCAGCTGCAGGCAGGCGGGCGGATCCTTGAGGACGCTCACGCTCTGCGTCTGCGGCTCATAGCCGTCCGCCTGAACCAGAACGCTCACGCGCAGGAGCACCTTGCGCGAGTTGATCAGGCGGCTGTCCGCGCTGCGGACGCAGCACCGCACGAGCGTCTGCGTGTCCTCGCGCAGCTCGGCGCACTCCAGCTTGACCGTAAACGGCAGCTCGGAGGTCAGCAGCTGCAAGCCGCCCGCTTCGTCTGCGTACAGGCAGCCCGTGCGCAGCGTCCCCGTCACGAGAAGACTGCCCTCCCGGTTCGTTTTGCTCTGTACCTCCGGCTCGGCGCAGCAGATGAGCGTGCGGGAAGCGTCCGGCATACTGTCGGGTATGATGAGCTCCTGTGTCTGCTCCTGCGCAAGCGAGAGATGCGCCGTGCGATGCAGGCAGGACCGTTGTTTCTGTTCAAATGCAAGCTCCATAGTCTCAACTCCTTGTATATGTTCTGGGATATATATACGCGGAGCCGGACAAGGATATGTTTCGGAAATTATTTCAGCAGCAAAAGTCCCAGCACGATCAGGATCGCCGCGATCAGCACCCGCAAAAACCACCCGCACAGCGCAAACGACAGCAAAAGTCCAACGCCCGCCCCGATCAGAAGCAGCCCGAGCCGCTCGGTCTTCACACACATAAAAAATCCCCCCTGTCAGCATACGCGGGCAGGAGGAATCTGTGCGGGTCTGAACGCGTTTTTACAGCTTCGAGCCCACGGCCTGTTCGCGGCCGGTGATGAAGCGGCGGTAGATGCCGCCCTGCGCCATCAGCGCCTCGTGTGTGCCGCGCTGGACGATCTGTCCCTTGTCCACCACGAGCGTATCCCCATCCATTCCGCCGGCATTGACATTTTGCCCGCGTACTATGAGGAGTTCCCGAAAACGCACTACCCGGAGCTTTATTTTGATCTTCCGGCAGCGTTTCAGAGCGTCGATCAGGCGACGGACTTCCCTGCCATGTCCCGGCTGCTGTTTGAGATCGAAAATTACCGGAGCGAGGGCGCGGCGGCGGCGCTTTTTACGAGGCTAGGGTGTATCTGAAAACTCCCAATGTGACCGGCAGCGAGAAATTTTTGCGCTGAGCAAGACATTTTTTCGCAGGAATACTGACGTATTTCAAGGAAAAATGGTGCAGCGCAGCGTGAAAAGATCCGCTGTCCGGGTGCGTTGGGAGTTTTCAGATACACCCTAAGGTCACGGAGGCCATTATACTGCGGCTGCACGGGAAACGCGGAGTCCGGACTGTGCGCAGGCGGGAGGACCGGCTGTCTGTGATTTTTGTTCCGGCGGGGTTGACAAGGACTGTTTCCTGTTATATAATTTGCATTATATATAATCCAGATTATATATGGAGGCACAGCGATGCCGGCAAAAGCAAAAGTTACAAGGGAAATGATCGTGGATGCAGCCTTTGCGGTTGCCCGTGAAACGGGCGCGGAAACCATCAGTGCAAGGACCGTATCGGAACGGCTGCACTGCTCCACGCAGCCCGTCATGTATCATTTCGCGACGATTGAAGAACTGAAACGGACAGTCTATGCGAAGGCGGACCAGTACCATTCGGACTATCTGATGCGGATCAAAAAGCCGCAGAAGGGCGCTGCGCTTGGGATCGGAATGAATTATATCCGCTTTGCGATCGAAGAGCCGCATCTGTTCCGGTTCCTGTTTCAGTCGGATTACTTTAACGGAAGCACGCTGCTGGAGCTGATCGACGCCGAGGCGCTTACCCCTGTTCTTTCGGCAATGCAGGGAGCGCTGGGAATCGGCATGGCGCAGACGAAGCAGGTCTTTTTGACCGTTTTTCTGTTTGCGCACGGGTATGCAAGCATCATCGCCAATAATTCGATGAAATACGATGAAGCGGTCATCGATTCGCAGCTGCAGCAGGCGTACCGGGGCGCGATATTGGCCGCGCGGGAGGACGCAATATGAAGCCATTTGGCGGATTCGGCGAGGTGTGGTATAAATGACGGAAAATCCGCAAACAAAATCAGATTGGCTCTGCTGCCCCAAATGCGGCGGCAAGACAAGAACGCAGATACGCTCACATACGGTGCTGGAGGATTTTCCCCTGTTCTGCCCAAAGTGCAGATATACCTGTGTGATCCGTTTCAAGGACGGTAAAATCGAAGATATTAAACTGCCAGACGCTTAGACGCAGTGCAGACCGGGGAATCGGTTCGCACTGCGTCTATTTGTGTTCACGGCATTCAGGAGGAACCCATGAACTACATCCATATCACAAAAGAAAACCTTGACAAAGAGCATATCTGCTGCGCGATGTCCGGCAAGCAGAGCCTGGCGAAAAAGGAATGGCTCCGGCAGCGCTTCGACGAGGGACTTGTTTTTTACCGCAGCGAGGAGCGCGGCAAGTGCTTTATCGAATATATTCCCGCAGAAAACGCATGGGTGCCCATTGAAGCAGCGGGATATCTCTATATCAATTGCCTGTGGATCGCAGGCGCGATGAAGGGGCACGGATATTCGACCGACCTTTTGAACGAGTGCATCCGGGAGGCCAGAGCGCAGGAAAAGAACGGCGTCTGCATCCTGTGCGCCGAGGGACGGAAGCGGGAATTTCTCGCCGACCCGAAGTATCTGGCCTACAAGGGCTTCCGGACAGCTGATATCTCCGACTGCGGGATCAGCCTGATGTATCTGCCCCTTGTGCCGAACACCGAGCCGCCGAAATTCAGGGACTGTGCCAGACATCCCAAGGCAGACGGAGACGGCTTTGTCCTTTATTATACCGATCAGTGCCCGTTCACCTGCTACTGGGTGCCGCGGGTGCAGGAGACAGCGAAGGAACACGGCATTCCGTTCAAAGCAATCCATATTACCGACAGGGACTCTGCGCAGAATGTCCCCGCGCCGGTCACGACCTATGCCCTGTTCCGGGATGGGCAGTTTTTGACGCAGAGCATTCAGTCAGACAAGAAATTTCTGGCGCTGGCAGGCGTTCGGGACTGAGCCGCCGGGCATCGGAGGAAGAAATCCACGGAGGAAGATCGGATGAAAAACAGCGCGCTGGTCGTGATCGACCTGCAAAATGATATTACGAAGCACTACAGAGAGATCATTGACCCCGTCAATGCGGCAATTGACTGGGCCGTCCAAAAGGAACTGTGGGTCATTTACATACAGCACAACAACCTGTCCGCCGGAACGAGGACCTTCAAACCCGGCACGCGCGGCGCAGAGCTGGTGTCGGAGCTGAACGTCGTTTCCGGTCATATCTTTACGAAGTCAAAAAGCAATGCATTGACCAGCGAGGCGTTCGCCGCTTTTATTCAGGAGCATGGGATTTCCGAGTTTTACATTGTTGGGGCAGACGCGGCGGCCTGCATCAAATCCACCTGCTTCAACATGAGGAAAGGCGGATATGCCGTCCACGTGCTGTCGGACTGCATCACAAGCTATGATAAAAAGAAGCTGCCGGAGATGCTTGCGTATTATGAGAGTAAAGGCTGCTCTGTCACAGAGCTTTCTGACGCCATGCAGGCATATGCAGAGAATGGAGATATTGAACATGAAAAAGCTGTATGAGAAAAGCGAACTGACCTTTGCGCTTGTGTGGATCGCGGTTTACTGCGTTCTGCAATCGCTTGCGAATCCGCTCAACGAGATCATCGGCACTGCATACGCCGCAAGCGCTGCTTTCTGTGTTTTGCAGACCATTGTTCTTTTTGTCTTTATCCGGAGAAACGGCCTGCAGAAGCGGTACGGGCTTTGCAGATCCTCTGTTCCCGCCCGCCGCTTCCTTTACTATGTGCCGCTTGTGATTCTGGCGTCGGGGAACCTCTGGAACGGCGCTGCGCTCACCTGTTCGCCCGCAGAAACGGTCTGCCGGGTCGTTTGTATGCTCTGCGTCGGGTTTTTGGAGGAGGTGATCTTCCGGGGTCTGCTGTTTACGGCCATTGCAAGGAACAATATCAAATCCGCCGTTATCATCTCAAGCGTGACGTTCGGCATCGGGCATATCATCAACCTGTTCAACGGCAGCGGGATGGAGCTTGTCAGCAATCTGTGCCAGATCGTCTTTGCGATCGCGGTCGGCTTCCTGCTGGTCACGATCTTTTCCCGCGGCGGCAGTCTGCTCCCCTGCATCCTCGTCCATTCCGCCATCAACACGCTCGGCACGTTTGCAAATGATGCAGAGCTTACAATGCAGACGCAGCTTCTGCATCTTGCCGCTCTGATCCTGCTCACGGTCGGATATACCCTGATCCTGACACGGACGCTTCCGCGGAATACGGAGCAGGTGTAACACACGCAAGCTGGACAGCGCACGCATACAGGAACAGTACGAGCGCTTCCTGCCGGACTTCTCTTCCGACACCGGCTGGCGCGTGAGCCTGGCCCCGGATGGAACTCTGGCGCTCACGGCGCTCGACCCGGAGCATGGCGCATCCATCTATTACGCGCATGACGTGATGCTCGAGCCGATGATCTTCCGCAGCGTGGACTTTCCCATCGGAACGAATTGAAGCGATGCGGTCTTCGGCGCAGACTGATGCGGGCGGGGAGCAGCTGTGTTTCGCTTGGCATCTTCAAGCATTCGATACTGCTGGTGCATATGTATTCGCCGTGAATTTCTGTAAAACCAGTACACCCCGCCGGGCGGACAGAGCCGTCCGCCCCTACGCAGACCTTGAAAATCCCGCACAAAAAATGAAGGAACAACTGTTTTTGACAGAGTGAACGCCGCTGGCCTCTCGGCCAGCGGCGTGTTTTGGTTCTTGCTCAGCTGCGCTGCTTTGCCTGACGCAGGGCGAGAATGCGGTTCATTTCGTTGGATACGATCATGTAGCCCTCGTCGACGCCCATGCCGGGCTTGGCAAGGATCTGCACCGGCTGGGTCGCCATGGCGCAGTGGACGCAGACCTGGGCCGAGCGGTCCGTTTCGTTGCAGGTGCCGCCCTGATAGGCGCCGATGCCATGCGCCTTGCAGTAGAGCACTGCCTCAATGGTATTGTTGATGCCGCCGAGGTCGGGCGTCTTGATCTGCACCATATGACCGGCTCTGCGGTCGGCAAATTCCCGGATATCCTCGAGCGTGTTGCACCATTCGTCAGCGACCAGCTCGACCTGAATGCCGCGGCGGTCAAGCTCCGCCGTCAGGCCCGCAAGCGCAACGATCTGCGTTTCGCGGTCGCAGTCGCAGTCCATCGGCCCTTCGATGCGCAGATGGAAGGGCTTTGCCGCCTGCTCCAGCTCCGCAAGATAATCGGCCATGGCGGCATAGTTGTTGTTTCCGAACGCCGCGCCGATGGTGCCGTAGACGTCGATGTGCAGGACGGGCTGGTAGCTCTCGTCCGCGCGCATGGTCAGGATGCGGTCACGGAGCCATTTGACGTACTCCAGCAGCTTTTCGCCGTGCTCACCGAGCTTGGTCTGCACGTTGTTGATGAGCGCGTGCGGCAGCACCTGCGCGCGCTTGATGATCATCTTGTCGGCGTTGTCATAGCGGTCGTCGCCGGACTGCGTAAAGATGGGGATCGGCGTCTGGCTGACCGTGCAGCCGTATTCGTCCGCGACGACCTCGCACATCAGGCGTCCCGTCGCCTTGGCGACTGCGTCCAGAATGGCCTGCGAGACACCGTAGCGGATAGCCGTATGCAGGCGCTTGCCGTTTACCTCGATGGCCTCCATCTGCGCGCACAGGCCGCGGAAATCATCTGCCTCCCGGCCCAGCAGCATCGGGCGGACATACTGCTCGATGATGGGGATAAAGTCCTTTGCCAGAAACAGCGGGTCGCGTCCGCCCGCGCCGGAATACTGCACCGCCGCGCAGTCGCCGAAGGCGATCTGTCCGTCTTCCAGAACGATCATGACCGAGACGGCCTCGCCCTTCATGCGCACGGCGGAAAAGCCCTCCGTGACGGGCTGACCGATGTAAAACATACCGTCGTGACCCGCGCCGCGCTTGATGGCGCGCTGGTCATCAAAATAAAACCCCGTGCTGCCCGCAGCGCAAATAACATCCTTGATTTTCATGTTCTGTTCCTCCTGTTCCTTTATCTGGGCCGCCCGACCAGGCGTCCCTTGCTGATGGCGTAAACGTCGTCGGTCACCATCTGGAATGTCGCTTTCCGATGCTCAAACGCAGCGCGTTCCGCGATTTTTCCCATATGATAATCCCGAAGCTCCTTTGTAAACGGGAGATTGCCCATGTTCATGATGCGCACCGCGCCGTCGTTGTCGCGGCACGGCAGCATCTGACCGGCATTGAAGCGGCAGGGCGCGAACGGAACGTCCAGAACGCCTGCCTTTACGCCGCGGCACGCGCCGAGCGCGATATCGCCCATGCCAAGCTCGAAGCACTTGTCGACGATGCAGCGCGTTTCCTGCCGGATGATCTCCATTTCCTCGTCCAGATGCGTGTTGGCAAACGTCTGCTCGGTCATCATGCTGACGACCTGCCGTGTGCAGCGCAGCCCCTGCGCGTTCGCCTCCATCGTCGGGATGCCGATGGCCTCGTGCGGGCTTTTGACGATGACCTTCGTGGCCTTGGAAAGCGCCGCGATCAGCGCGCCGGTCGAGATGACGCCGAACGCCTTTGCCTCGTCCGCCGGGAAGCCGCCCATCCACTGGTGCAGCACCGTCGTGACAACTACGTCGTGATAGCCGTACTTTGCAAGATATTCCTCCGTCAGCTCCTCAAGTGTGCGGACTGCGGCGATGTCCTGGATCAGGTTGCCGCACTGGCCGTAGCCGACCGTGATGTTCTTTACGCCCTGCTCCGCCGCAAGCAGCGCCTCGATGATGGCGACCGCGTGGGAAATGCAGGGCGGCACGAGCGTGCCGGTCAGCGGCCCATACGGCTCACGGTTGATGGAAACGCCCATTTCCTCATACAGGCCGGTCAACCGGTCGACGTACTGCCAGTTGGCGATGGTCGTCTCCATCGGGACGTTTTTGCAGTAGGGCAGATTGTAGGAGATGCCGCCGCCCTCGTAGCTGGTGAAGCCGCCCGCGTAGGCGATCTCGGTCAGAAGCCGGGCGTCGGGGGTGCCGTGGCGCACCTGCACCGGCACATTGACGCTCTCCACGACTCTCCGGCAGCCGGAAACACCGTGGTTGACGGCCGGGAAGCCGTTGAGCATGGCGCGGCCCTCCTCCTTGGAGGCCTTGATGCCCTCCTCGGCCTCGTGATAGCGGTTCTGGCGGGTGTAGCTGTCGATGGTGGTCGGCAGCAGATCTGCCTCGCCCTCTTTTTCCAGATACTGCATGAGCTTGATGTGCTCCTCAAGCACCGGCACACCGGCACGCGGCTGGATGAGCGTCCTGTGCTCCTTTTTCGCTTCGATCAGTCTGGCGGAAAAATTGCGGCTCGGCTTCTGCTGCTTCTGATACGCCGCGGCCTCCGTCAGATCGACGTCCCGGCCCGTCGGCCACTGCTGCAGAACCTCCTGCCGCATTGCCATGAATTCCCCTTCCGGGATCTTTCTGTTCTGAATTTCCATCAGTTGATCTCCTCTTTCATGATTTGGAGCGCGATCTCCGGCTCGCTCTGCGCAAGCAGGCCCATCGCCGCCAGAATATAACGTTTGTCCAGAATGATATCCGCCTTTTTCGGACGGAGCGACGCAGGCGCAGCCGGGTCGCAGCAGGCAAAGCGCGCGATCTGCCGCGCCCGCTGCGAATGGATGAGGCTCCCGCCCGTCACGACGACCCTGCGCACCTCGCTCAGATCCTTTCCGCTCTGCACGAAGGTCTGTCCGAGCATCGTATACGTTTCCTCAAGCGTACCGGCGTGGCGCATCACGGCGGTCTGCACGGCCATGGAGGCGACCGCGTAATCAAGCATCTCCAGCTCCGTATCGTGCTCCGGCAGCGTCTGCGTATTGTGCGCAAGCAGCTGCACGAGTGCCTCCACCCGCTCCGGCGAAAGCCCGGAAAGCTCCGCCAGCCGCTGCGCGCCCGCCGCAGCCAGCACGCCCTCGATGGAATAGCGCATACCGATATCGCCCTCGACCGTCCGCTTGACATACGGCTCCGGCAGACCCTTGTAGACCCGGTTCATCTGCCGGGGCATCCCCTCGGCAATGGAATAGACGTCCGTCGTCGCGCCGCCGACATCCACACCGATCAGCTCCCCGATGCCGGGCGTTTTGTCCGTTCCCTTCGCCAGCAGCGTCATGGCCTGCATGACCGCCGCAGGCGTCGGCATCATCGGGCCGCTCATGCGCTCTGCCGCGGCGTTCAGGCCCTTTGCCTGCACGATGCGGCGCAGGAAAATGCTGCGGATGGTCTTCTGCGTGTCCTCCGTTTTGAGCACGCCGAATTTCGGCATGACGTTTTCGCAGACGGATACCTCGAAGCCCTCCAGCGTCTTCCGGCACTGCTGCATGGCCGTGCGGTTGCCTGCGAGAACGATTGGGAACTGCGGGCGGATCGCGGCGAGCATCTGCGCGTTATGGATGACGCAGGCGCTGTTGCCGCCGTCCGTGCCGCCGACCAGAAGAAAAATGTCCGGATTCACGCGCTGAATGGTTTCCAGATCGTCCTGCGTCAGCTCGAATGAAAACTGCCCGACGATCTTCGCGCCCGCGCCGAGGCTTGCCAGCCGCGCGGCCTCCATCGTCAGCTCCGGCACAAGTCCGCTGACCATCATCCGCAGGCCGCCCGCCGCCGAGGAGCAGGCATACGACTGCGCAAATGTCAATGGCCCCGTCTGCGCAAGCAGCGCGTCCAGCGCCTTCTGAAAACCGATGCGCACATCCGAAGCGACCGTTGTATATGCCTGCGCCGTGCCGAGAAGCTTGGCTGCGTCCAGATCAACGGCAGTCAGCTTCGTGTAGGTGCTGCCGAAATCCGTCAACAATACTGGCTTCATTGCGGTCCCTCTTCGGGATACAGGATCTCCCGCAGCGCGGCGATGGTCGTTTCCGGCGGCGTGCCGGGCGGGAAGGCCCGGTCAAAGCCCATGGCCTTGAAGCGCTTTTCCACGTCCGCGAAATCCTGCTTGCCGACGACGATATTGCCGCCGACGAGCAGCGGAATTCCGGCAAGACCGGCCTCGTCGCACTTTTCCCGCATGCCGCGGCAGTCCAGCTCCCCTTGACCGTAAAGCGAGGACACCACGATAGCGTCCGCGTCCGCTTCGATCGCCGCCTCGATATACTCCTCCTGCGAAACCATGACACCCAGATTCACAACGTCAAAGCCCGCCTCGGTGAACGCGTGATAGAGGATCTTGTTCCCAACCGCGTGCACGTCCGCGCCGATGACGCCGATGATGAGTACCTTTTTCCGTTCTTCGTTCATAGCTGCACCTCATACTCCGCTGCCGCACGCTTCACGCTGCCGCATACTGTCAAGATAGTTCTGTCTTCCGATCTCATAAAGGTTATTGCCCTCGCTGTCGATGATGACCGTCACGGGGAAATTCTCGACATACAGCCGCCGCACGGCCTCCGGGCCGAGGTCGGGATAGGCGATGACCTCCGCTTTTTTGATGCACTGGCTCAAGAGCGCGCCGCAGCCGCCGGTCGCGCCGAAATAGACGGCGCCGCAGGCGCGGATCGCCTCTATGACCGCCTCGCTGCGCTTGCCCTTGCCGATCATGCCGGTCAGACCCTGACGCAGCAGCGCCGGACTGTAGGCGTCCATGCGGTAGGAGGTCGTCGGCCCGGCCGAGCCGATCGCCTGTCCCGGCTTTGCCGGCGTCGGGCCGACAAAATAAATAACAGCGCCGCGCATATCAAACGGCAGGGGCTGCCCCGCTTCGAGCAGCGTGCAGAGGCGCTTGTGCGCGGCGTCACGCGCGGTGTAGAGTTCGCCCGTCAGCAGGCACATATCGCCTGCGCGCAGTGCGCGCGCTGCCGCGCTGTCAAGGGGCGTTTTCAGTTTGATCGCCATCTCAAAGCACCTCCGTTACATGGCGCGTCACATGGCAGTTGAGATTCACCGCCACGGGCAGGCCCGCGATATGCGTCGGGCTGGTCAGAATGTTGACTGCCAGCGCCGTCGTCCTGCCGCCGAAGCCCTGCGGGCCGATGCCGAGCGCGTTGATGCTTTCCAGAAGCTCCTGCTCCAATGCCCGGTAAAACGGGTCTTCGTTCGGCGTATCCAGCTCGCGCAGGAGCGCCTGCTTTGCCAGCAGCGCCGCTTTGTCGAACGTGCCGCCGATCCCCACGCCCACCACGATGGGCGGGCACGGGTTCGGGCCAGCGTCCTGCACGGTCTGCAAAACGAAGCGCTTGACGCCCTCCAGCCCGTCGGACGGGCGGAGCATGGCGATCCGGCTCATGTTTTCGCTGCCGAAGCCCTTGGGAGCGACGGTGATTTTGATCTGTTCGCCGGGGACAAGGTCAAAATAGAGCATGGCCGGGGTATTATCGCCCGTGTTGACGCGGTCAAACGGGTCGCGCACGACGGACTTGCGCAGCCAGCCCGCCGCGTAGCCTCTTCGCACGCCCTCCTGCACGGCGGCCTTAAGGTTTCCCGCGATATGTACCTCCTGTCCGATCTCCAGAAACACGCAGGCCATGCCGGTGTCCTGGCAGATCGGCTGGGCATTGGCGGCGGCAAGCTCCGCGTTCTCTAAAATCTGCCGCAGGATCTCCTGCGCTGCGGGCCATGGCTCTGCCGCCTGCGCGCTTTGCAGCTGCCGCAGCACATCCCGCGGCAGGTCATAATTGGCGCGGATGCACATCTGCGCCACGGTATTGGTCAGAAGCTCCGCCTGTATTTCTCTCATATTCCGCTCCTATTGTCCGTTTGACGGATCGTGTCCAGCAGCTCCCCGTCGCGCGAGATCACCCTTGCGACCACCCGGTCCGATACCGGAAGCGGTGCAGGAACACCTGTGATGCGCTCGGCGCGCTCTTTCAGCTCGTGAATGTCCACGACGGGAAGCCCCGCCGCCCGGAGGCGTTCGCACAGTTCCGTGTTTTTCGGGTTGACCGCGACGCCCGCCTGCGTCACGAGTACGTCCACATCCTGTCCGGGCGTGGAGATGCAGGTCACGCGGTCGCGCACGATGGGCAGCCGTCCCCGGAACAGCGGCGCGGCGATGAGCGCGAGCTTACTGCCGGCAGCCGCGTCGCTGTGGCCGCCGCTGCCGCCCATGATGGAGCCGTTGGAGTCCGTGTGGACGTTGATATTGAACGAAGTGTCGATCTCTGTCGCGCCGAGCACGGCAACATCCAGCGAGTCGACCGCCGCGCTCCGGCAGCCGGGGCTGGCGTACTGCTCCGCCGATACTTCGCAGTGGCAGGGATTCTCGCGGATGGAGCTTACTGCCTTCAGATCGAAGCACTGCACATCCAGCAGCGCCCGGAACAGTCCCTCGTTCAGCATATCGACCAGCAGGCCGGTGATGCCGCCCTGCGCGTAGCTGCCGTGAATGTTCTGCTGCTTCATGATTTTTTCCAGATACATTGCCGTCGCCAGCGACGCGCCGCCCGCGCCCGTCTGGAAGGAAAAGCCATCCTTGAGAAGACCGGAGCTGGCAATGACCCGCGCGGCGGTCTGCGCGATGGTGATCGCGACGGGATTGCGCGTCATGCGGGTCGTGCCGGAGACGATTCCGGCGGGGTCACCGATGGCGTCCACGGCGACGACATAATCCACGTAAATTTCCGGGATCGACCAGCCGCAGAGCGGATACGGCACAAGTTCATCGGTGATAACAATGACCTTTTTCGCGTACTGCGCGTCCGGGAAGGCGTAGCCCAGCGAACCGCAGGCCGATTTTCCGACCTTGCCCGTGCAGTTGCCCATCGTGTCGCTGCTTGGCGCGGCGATGAATGCAACGTCGATTGGGGTTTCGCCGCCTGCAATATCGCGCGGGCGGCCGCCGTGCGTCCGGAACTCCACGGGCTGGTCCATGACGCCCCCCGAAATGGCGCGGCCAAGTCCGGCGGACATATAGTTGGTCAGCAGTCTGCTGACCGTTCCGTTTTTGATATGCTCCAGCATCGGCAGGTGCACGTCGAACAGCGCGCTGGCGTTGACCGTCAGATCGCGGATGCCCATGGCGCTGATCTGCTCCATGACCATGTTGACGACATAGTCGCCGTTTCGCAGATGGTGGTGAAACGAGACGCACATGCCGTCCTTTAGGCCGGAAAGGCGGATCGCCTCACGCAGAGAGGAAACGACCTTGGACTCCTTCATTGCAGCGTACCTCCCTCCGCAAGAATTTCTTCCGCTGCGGCCAGCGTCTGTCTGGCCCGCGCGGCGATCGGCGCGTCGATCATCTTTCCGCGCAGCGCCACCGCGCCCTTTCCGCAGCGCTTTGCGTCCTCAATGGCCGCAAGCACCTCTCTGGCATAGTCTGTTTCGGCCTGCGAGGGGCTGAAGCAGCGGTTGATCGCGTCCAGATGCCGGGGCGAGATGGCCGCCTTGCCGGTAAAGCCCAGGCTGCGGGCAAGGCGGCTGTCGGCTTCGATGCCTTCATCGTCGTTCACGTCGGTGAAGGGGGTGTCGTAGACATCAATTCCGGCGGCGTGCGCCGCTGTGACGAGGCGCGTCCGGGCATAGAGAATCTCCAGTCCCTCCTTTGTCCGGCTGCAGTGCAGGTCGGCGCTCAGATCCTCCGCGCCAAGAAACAGCGCCCGCACACGCGGGGAGGCCGTCGCGATCTCGAATGCGTTTTCCACGCCGAGCGCCGTCTCGATCAGCGCGATGAGGCCAATTGTGCCCGGCTCCATGCCGCAGCGGCGTTCGATTTCGCCGATGGCGGCGTCGCAGCCGCAGACGGTCTGCCGCGACGCGGTCTTCGGGAGCATGATGTAATCCGGCCTCTGCGGCACGATGGCCTCTAAATCCTGTGCAAACAGCGGCGTGTCCGCCGCATTGACGCGGACGATGATCTCGCTGCGGCAGCGCTCCACATTCGTCACCGCGTATTTGACCAGTATGCGCGCCGCGTCCTTTTCATCGGGCGATACGGCGTCCTCCAGATCAAATATGATGGCGTCCGCGCCGAAAAAGCCGCAGCTTGTCATCATTTTCGGGTTATTTCCGGGTACAAAGAGCATGGAACGTCTCATGCGGTCCCTCCTTCCGCCCGTGCGAGCGCGGCTTCCAGCCGGGCACGCAGGATCCAGTCGAGCGCGCCGTGGTCGTCTACGGCAATCTCTCCCTGCTGCACGTCTGCGGCGCGCAGAACGCTGTGCACCGTCTGCTCGATCGCAGCGCCGAACTGCAATCGGACGGTCGACGCGATCCGCAGCTCAAGCGTTTCAGCGGGCCGCACCGTGACCAGTACGTCCGCCGACTCCGCCGCTCCGGCAGAAGCCTCGTTTCGGATAACCACCAAAATTCCCCCTTGTATGTTTTTCAATATTTCATGCTGCTTGCAGCAGATTTTCCTTGATTAAAGCGGGCTTTATCCTCTATACTGAAAGAAAACGGCACAGGAGGCAAAACGCCCATGACGACAAACGCGATTCAGAGCAGCCATATCTACAGCACGTATTTTGCACCCCGCGGCCGCAGCCGGATCTACACGCTCGGTATGCAGATCGCGCAGCTTTATCTTTCGCCCTTCGACCAGATCATCGGCTTCATCGGGGAAGCCGGCTCCGGCAAGAGCGTGCTCATCAAGGGGATGTTCCCCGGCATCGAGCTTACGAACGACGACGATGGCGTCAACGTCCGCCCGCTCCCGCTTCTGGAGCAGGAGTATGAAACGGGCTTTTTCACGCCGCACACCTACCATCTGGACATCCGCTTCGAGACGGGCTTCCATCAGCTCTCGGAGCTGGCGGACGCCGTCCGGCTGGCTGTCCGGCGCGGCAAGCGCATCATCATCGAGCATTTTGACCTGATCTATCCCCTGCTCGGCGTCAACGCGAATCTGCTCATCGGCGTCGGCGAGCAGATCGTCATCACGCGGCCGAACCTCTTTGGCCCTCTGCCGCAGGAGCTGTGCGACATCGTCTATCCGTCGCTTGCCTATCGCCTCATGGCGCACAGCGCGGAGGATCTGTGCGAATACGCCATGACGCAGGAGCAGATGCTTGCGTGCAGCCACGGCGATATCCGCCACGGCTTCGTGCTCGAATTCAACGAGCACCAGCCGGATATCGATATTCCCACGCTCGAAGCGCGCGTCAACGAGCTGATCCGGCAGGATCTGCCCATCGACTACTATGACGAGAGCCACATTCTGCTCGGCGGCGCACAGCACTACTGCACTGGGCCGCGCACCCATGTGCGCTCAACAGGCCGCATCATCGGCTTCCGGCTGCTCGATCATTTCATCTACGACCACTTCCACAAGACGTATATGCTGGTCGGCTGTGTCGGAGACGATTCTGAGGAAAACATCCGGAAGCTCGAAACAATCCACGGGTGAGGTGTTGGGTTATGCAGCGCACCTGCATACCTGGTTGTAGGGGCCGATGCCCACATCGGCCCGTTGGGAAGTTACGAATGTGCCGAAGATTTCCGTTAAAACGGTGCATTCTGCCGGGCCGACGTGGGCATCGGCCCCTACAGTGTGCTGCGCAAATCTGCGGCTGCCCAACGGGCGGAGCAGAGCCCCGCCCCTACCAACTGTGTTCAAGGCAGGCTGCTTTTTGCATAAAAACCGAGTTTCCTTGCGGAACAGGCAATGTCCGGATGGGCATTGCCTGTTCTTTTGTCTAAACGACGTTTCCTTTTTTGATTACCGTATCGACCAGATTGCTGCCAAGGCGGTAGCAGATATAGTCCAGATCCTCTGCGTTCCAGATGAGAATGTCCGCCTGCTTGCCCGGCTCGATGGAGCCGATGCGGTCGGCGCGGCAGATGGCGGCGGCGCCGTTGAGCGTCACCGCGGTCAGCGCCTGCTCGGGCGTCAGCCGGTAGCGCAGGCAGCCGAGGCTGATGACCAGCTGCATATTGAGGCACGGGCAGGAGCCGGGGTTGAAGTCCGTCGCCATGGCGACCGGAACACCGGCCTGCACCATATCCTGTACGGGCGCGTAGGCCGCGCCCAGATAAAAGCTTGTTGCGGGCAGGCAGCAGGCGACCGTGCCGCCCCTTGCCATGGACGCGATGCCGGACGGCGGGCAGACGATCAGATGCTCTGCCGAGACGGCCCCGATCTCGCCTGCCAGCTCACTGCCGCCGATGGCCTCGATCTCGTCCGCGTGGATCTTGGGCCGCAGCCCGTGCTGTCTGCCGGTGAGCAGGATGCGGCGGGATTCCTCGGCGGAAAAAACGCCCTTTTCGCAGAACACATCGCAGAATTCCGCAATGCCCTGCTCCCGTACTGCCGGAAGCATTTCCTCACACAGAAGCTCCAGATAGCCCTGCCGGTTGTCCCGGTAGGCTTCCGGTACGGCGTGCGCGCCCATAAAGGTCGCAGCAAGATCCATCACATGATGCTTTTGCAGGTTTCCGATCACGCGCAGCGCTTTGCATTCTTCCCCGGTCGACAGGCCGTAGCCGCTCTTGGCCTCTGCGGTCGTCGTGCCAAAGCGGAGCATTTCATCCAGCGCGGCGGAGGCCTTCGCCTCCAGCTGCTCCTCGCTTGCCGATTGTGTTGCACGCATGGTGGACAGGATGCCGCCGCCTGCGGCGAGGATGTCCAGATAGCCCGCGCCGTGCAGCTTGAGCGCCAGCTCGTTCTGCCGCCAGCCGCCGAAGATCAGATGCGTGTGCGCGTCGACCAGACCGGGCGTGACCAGCTTCCCTCCGGCGTTGATCGTCTGCGCGTCGGCAGCCGCAGGCGCTGCGCCGGTCCCGACCTGCGCGATCAGATCGTTCTCGATCAGGATCCATGCGTTTTTCAGGATGCAGATCTCGCCCTGTGCCCTGCCTCCCCGCGCGGCGGTTCCCTGCGGCGTGGCCAGCATACCGATGTTGGTGATCAGCGTTCTTTTCATTGCCTGTTCCTTTCCCGGTCAGCGCTCCAGCTGCGCCACAGCCTGCTCGACAACGGCGCTGTCCGCCACATAGGGCATTGTGATGTGGTCCTGCCCGGCGTAAAGCTCGTTATATTCCGCCGCCGTCGTCATGGCGTGCTCATTGCAGGCCCAGCTGCGGCGGGCGACGCCGACCATGGTGTCCCACGGCATTGCCATGCGGAGGATGGTATCGACGCGCTCCGAGCCGTCGAGCACCATGCCGAAGCCGCCGTTGATGGCGCGGCCGATGCCCGTGCCGCCGCCGTTGTGCAGGGCGATGTAGCTCATGCCGCGCGCGGCGTTGCCCGCATAGCACTGCGTTGCCATTTCGGCCATGATATTCGAGCCGTCCTTGATGTTGGACGTCTCGCGGAACGGCGCGTCCGTTCCGCCGGTATCGTGATGGTCGCGGCCAAGGATGACCGGGCCGATCTCCCCGTTGCGAACCATTTCGTTGAATTTAAGCGCCAGATTCATGCGCCCCATCGCATCCTGATAGAGAATGCGGCACTGTGTCCCGACGACGAGCCGGTTCTTCTCCGCGTCGCGCACCCAGACGTAGTTGTCGTAGTCCTGATAGCGCCGGTTGTGCGTGCGGATATATTCCGCGGCGGCCATGTCGGTCTTGTGCAGATCCTCCGGCTTCCGGCTCAGGCAGCACCAGCGGAACGGGCCGTAGCCGTAGTCAAACAGGCACGGGCCGAGGATATCCTCAACGTAGGACGGGAACACAAAGCCGTCCAGATCGTTTTCGCCGTTTTTGCAGACCGCCTTCACGCCGGAATCATAGACCGCCTTCAGGAAGCTGTTGCCGTAGTCGAAGAAATAGGTGCCCCGGTCGTGGAATTTGCAGATCATCTCATAGTGGTGCTGCAGCGTTTGATCGACCAGCGCACGAAACGCCTCCGGCTCCTCGGCCAGCATCCGCGTGCGCTCGGCAAAGCTCAGGCCCTGCGGGCAGTAGCCGCCGTCATACGGCACGTGGCAGGAGGTCTGGTCGCTCATCAGGTCGACGTGCACCTGCTTTTCGTACAGATATTCCAGCAGATCGACGATATTGCCGTGGTAGGCGACTGCGCACGGCTCGCCGTTTTTCTGGTGTGTCCGGGCGATCTCCACCGCCTCGGCCAGATCCGACGTTCTGTGGCTGACCCAGCCCTGCGTGAAGCGCGTATCGATACGGGAATCGTCGACCTCGGCGATGATGGACGCCGCACCGGCGATCTCCGCCGCCTTGCCCTGTGCGCCCGACATCCCGCCAAGGCCCGCCGAGACGAACAGCCGTCCGGCCAGATCCTGATCGTTCGGAATGCCTAGAATGAGGCGGCCTGCGTTCAGAAGCGTGTTGAACGTGCCGTGGACGATGCCCTGCGGGCCGATGTACATCCAGCCGCCCGCGGTCATCTGGCCGTAATTCGCCACGCCCAGCGCGGCGGCGCGGTTGAAATTCTCCTGATCGTCGAATGTGCCGACCATCAGGCCGTTTGAAATAATCACGCGCGGGGCCAGCCGGTGGCTGTGGAACAGGCCGAGCGGATGGCCGGACATAACGACGAGCGTCTGCTCGTCCGTCAGCTGTTCAAGGTATTTCTTGATCAGGCGGTACTGCATCCAGTTCTGGCAGACCTGGCCTGTCTCGCCGTAGGTCGTCAGTTCATAGGGATACAGCGCGACGTCGAAGTCCAGATTGTTGTCGATCATGACCTGGATCGCACGGCCCTCAATGCAGCGGCCCTTGTATTCGTCGATCGGTTTTCCATAGATCGCGCCTGCGGGACGGAAGCGGTAGCCATAGATACGGCCATGCTCGGCCAGCTCCTGCGCAAATTCCTTTGCCATCTGCGCGTGGTGATCGGGATGGATGTAGCGCAGCGCATTTTTGATCGCCAGCGCCTGATCCGCCCGGCTCAGGTGCGATTCGCGGCGCGGTGCGCGGCGATAGCGCGGGTCTATTTCCGGGTATTCCGGCAGTTCGTAATCAAGTTGTAAGGTTTCAGTATGTTCCAGCTGCATCGTGATCTCCCCCATTGATGATATTGTAACAGCTTCTCTTGCATTTTTCAATTCATTCTTGCATGAATGCAGGAATTCCTGCGTCATTTTTCACTGCACGCAGCCAGCATCGCCGCGTAGCAGCGGTCGGCGCGCGGAAGGCCGGTATCGAGCAGCTTCTGCCCCGCTGCGCGCGCACCGGCGGCAAACGCGGCGTCGTGCAGGGAGCCGGTATTGATGCACACGTTCAGCCACGCGCCCTGCATCCCTGCGCGGAGGCTGAGGCAGGCGACGCCAAAGTCGCTGGCCGCCGTTGCGTTCGTCTTGCCCAGAAGGCTCTCCAGCAGCTCCAGCCCCTCTGCGCACAGCTGCATCACGGCAAGCGGCGGCTGCGTGCAGGCCTTGAGGCCCTGTTCGATGGCGCTGCTGCGCGCCTGCTTTTCCTCGGGCGTCTGCTTCGGCATCGCGTAGGCCGCGCTGACCTGCAAAAATGCCTGCGTGTCCTGCTCCATCGCGGCCAGCAGCCGTTTGCGCAGCGCGTCTGCCTGCGCCTGTGCGCGGAGCGCAAGCTCCTGCACGGCCTCATATTTTTTTCTGCCGAGCGTCAGGCCGCTGACCATTGCGGTCAGCGCCGCGCCGACCGCGCCCGCCAGCGCTGCGGCGCTGCCGCCGCCGGGAGCCGGAGACGCGGAGGCGATCTCCTCCGTAAAGCCGCGTACCGTCAGTTCTGCCAGTTCCATGCGTCACACCTCTCATTCCATCCCAATCAGATGATATTCCATGACCTGCTTGCGGCAGTCATAATTTTCAAGCTTCAGATAGAATTCCGCGCAGTCGAGCAGCGCCTTTGCGGGCGTCAGGCCGACCACCTCGGAACCAATGATCCGCGCGCCGTAGCGGTCGGCAAGCTGGCGCGTCATTTCAAAGGCGTAGTAGATCGGCGTTTTTTCAAAGTTTGTGAGATTCATCGACACCTGCGCGATGTTCCGGCCCTCAAGCATCACGCCGATGGCCTTGCAGCAGGCAAAGCCGCCGTCCTTGGCGCGGATAGCCTTTGCGATCTTCTTTGCGACCTCGATGTCGGAGGTATCGAGATTGATGTTGTAGGCGATGAGCGGCATCCGTGCGCCGATGGCGATGATGCCCGCAGTCGGATGGATCCTCCGCTCGCCGTAATCCGGCGCCCAGTCCGGCTCCAGCAGCTTTTCCGGCATTCCCTCGAACTGCCCCTTGCGGCAGGCGGCCAGATTTCTGCGCTCCGGGCGCGAGGCGGAGTCCTCATACAGGAACGACGGCACGCGAAGCTCATCCCAGATGCGGGCAGCGACGTGCTTTGACAGCTCCACACATTCCTCTACGCTCGTGTCCATGGTCGGGATAAAGGGAATGACGTCCGTCGCGCCCATGCGCGGGTGCTGGCCTGTATGCCGGCGCATATCGATGGTTTCGGTCGCCTTTTTTGTCAGCTGGAACGCTGCCTCGCCCATCGCCTCGGGGGAGCCGAGCAGCGTAAAGACGCAGCGGTTATGGTTGCCGTCGGATTGTACGTCGAAGACGAAGCAGCCGGGGATGCTGTTCGCCGTGTCGACGAGGCCCTGAAACACCGCCGGGTCCTTTTCCCGACTGACACTGAAATTCGGAACGCATTCAACAAGCTTTGCCATAGTATTTCCTCCTTATGTTCATGTGGGAATCATCATTTATAAGTGAAACCGTCTGTCGCCCCGGGCGTGCGTCCATACACAGCCCGGGGCGGCGGTTTTCTCCGGCTTTACAGAAGCCTGCCGCAGACCTGTTCTGCGGCTTCGAGCAATGCGCCCGACTTGACCAGGCGGTCAAGCTCGGCCATCTGGGGGTACATGACGACATCGGTATCGACCGGCGGGACGGTCTGGCGGATTTTCTGATAGACTGCCGCCGTCGCGGGGGCGAGGAGCGACTCGCCGCGCAGCCACAGCGCCTGCGCTGCGGCAAGCAGCTCGATGCCGACGACCTTCTGACTGTTGTCGAGGATCATGCGGGCCTTTCTGGCTGCGGTCGTGCCCATGCTGACATGGTCCTCCTGATTGGCGGAGGACGGAATGGAGTCCACCGACGCGGGGTGCGCGTAGACCTTGTTTTCCGACACCATGGAGGCCGCCGCGTACTGCGTGATCATGAAGCCGGAGTGTACGCCGCCGTATTTTGTCAGAAACGCGGGAAGGCCGTTGGACAGCGCGGGATTGACCATGCGCTCCAGCCGGCGCTCGGACACGTTGGCGTATTCGCTGAGGGCTATGCCCAGAAAGTCCATCGCAAGCGCGACCGGCTGGCCGTGGAAGTTGCCGCCGGAGATCACCTTGTCCGCCTCGGGGAAAATGAGCGGATTGTCGGTCACGGCATTGATCTCGCGGCTGACGATATCCCACACATAGCGGATGGCGTCGCGGCTTGCGCCGTGGATCTGCGGGACGCAGCGGATCGAATAGGCGTCCTGCACCTTCTCCGGGTTGTGCGCGAAGGCCAGACGGCTCCCGTCCAGAAGCCGCAGCAGATTCTGCGCCGTGCGCATCTGCCCCTGCTGGCCGCGCAGCGCGTGCACCTCGGGATCAAAGGCACTCAGGATGCCCAGCTGTGCCTCGCACGTCATGGCGGCGGCGATATCCGCCGTTTTTGCCAGCTGCACGGCGTCGTATACCACGCCGCAGGCGATGGCGGTCATGATCTGCGTGCCGTTGATGAGCGCAAGGCCCTCCTTGGCCGCAAGCTCAACGGGCGCAAGCCCGGCCAGCTCCATTGCCCGTTTTCCGGGCATGACTGTTCCCTGGTATTCCGCCTCGCCCTCGCCCAGCATGACCAGCACAATATGCGCCAGCGGCGCAAGATCGCCGCTCGCGCCGAGCGAGCCCTTCTCCGGGATCACCGGATGCACGCCGCGGTTCAGCATGGCAAGCAGCGTTTCGAGCGTCGACAGGCGGATGCCGGAATTGCCGCGTGCAAGCGCGTTGCACCGCAGCAGCATCGCCCCGCGCACGACCTCGCGCGGCAGCGGCGCGCCCATGCCGCAGGCATGGCTGATGATCAGATTGCGCTGAAGCGCAGCTGTCTCCTGCTCGGGGACAAACGTGTCGGAAAATTTGCCGAAGCCGGTCGTCAGACCGTAGATCACGGCCTTCTGCGCAAGCTTTTCGTCCACGTAGGCCCGTGCCCGGTTGATTTTTTCCTTCGCCGGTTCGGAAATTCGCACCTGCTCGTTGTGTCTGGCCACCGCGATGACCTGCTCGATCGTCAGCTCCATGCCGTTGAGTTCAATCATGTCCTGTCCGCCTTTCACTCGATCTGCCGCACAGCGGCGGCTCTTCTATCTTACAAGTTGAACAGTTTGTTGTCAATACACCGCTTTCAAAATATATATTCTGCACAAAAGCACAGATTTTCCAGTCTCCGACCCAATTTGTTTTTATTCTTGATAATTCCGGCAAAACCGTGTATCGTATATATGATACTTTATAAAATCAGGAGAACGGTTCCATGAAAGACGGTTTTATCAAGGCCGCTGCCGGGACGATCGATGTCGTGGTCGCGGATGTGCAGTATAATACGGAGCAGATTTTGGCGCGGATGCGTGAGGCGGACGAGGCGGGCGTGAATCTGCTGACGCTGCCGGAGCTTTGCCTGACGGGCTACACGTGCGGCGATCTGTTTTTCTCCGACTGCCTGCTCGGCGCGGTCGAGCCTGCGCTGGCGCGGATCGTGGAGGCGTCGAAGGACCTCTACCCGGTCACGGCGGTCGGGCTTCCGCTTCGCTTCGGCGGAAAACTCTATAACTGCGCGGCAGTCGTCCACGCAGGACGGCTGCTCGGCGTGGTGCCGAAGACGCATCTGCCGAATTACGGCGAATTCTATGAGCTGCGGCAGTTTTCCTCCGCGAAAACGCTGGAGGGAAGGACGTATACGCTCCCGCTCTGCGGCCAGAGCGTGCCGTTTGGAACGGAGCTTCTGTTCTGCTGCTCCGGGATGCAGGACTACACCTTCGGCGTGGAGCTCTGCGAGGATCTGTGGGTTCCCTGCCCGCCGTCGACGCGGCTCTGCGCGGGCGGCGCGGCCATCATTCTGAATCTCTCCGCCTCCGACGAGGTCATCGGCAAGGCAGAGTACCGCCGGTCGCTGGTCGGCGCGACGTCGGCGCGGCTGGCCTGCGGCTATGTCTACTGCAGCGCGTCGCCGACGGAATCGACGCAGGACATGGTCTTCTCGCGGCACCATCTGATCGCGGAAAACGGGACGATCCTGGCAGAAAACGAGCCGTTTGCGGACGCTTCGCTGACGGTTTCCGAGATCGACGTGCAGCGGCTCATGCACGAACGGCACCGCACGACGAGCTACGATTCCGTTCCCGGCCTTCAGGCGGTCGTTTTCGATCAGCCGCTGCGCGACACGGTTCTGACGCGGCGCATTGCGCCCAATCCGTTCGTCCCGCCGTATGACGAGCAGCTGCGCGCCCGCGCGGAGGCGATTCTGCGCATCCAGTCGCAGGGCCTGAAAAAGCGGGTGGAGCACACGCACGCGAAAACGGTCGTGCTCGGCATTTCCGGCGGACTGGACAGCACGCTGGCGCTGCTGGTGTGCGTGCGCGCGTTCGATCTGGCCGGACGCAGCCGGAAGGAGATTCAGTGCGTCACCATGCCGTGCTTCGGCACGACGAAGCGGACGAAGTCCAACGCGGCCAAGCTCTGCGAGGAGCTTGGCGTCAGCGTGCAGGAGGTCAATATCACGGCCTCCGTCCGGCAGCATTTCGCGGATATCGGCCATGACGAAGCCGTGCACGACGTCACCTATGAAAACTGTCAGGCGCGGGAGCGCACGCAGGTCCTGATGGACATTGCGAATCAGTCCGGCGGACTGGTCATCGGCACGGGTGATCTTTCTGAGCTTGCGCTCGGCTGGGCGACGTATAACGGCGACCATATGTCCATGTACGCGGTCAACTGTTCGGTTCCCAAAACGCTGGTGCGCTACATCGTGCAGTATGAGGCCAGGAGCAGCGCGCCCGCGCTGCGGGACGTGCTGCTGGATATTCTCGACACGCCCGTTTCGCCGGAGCTTCTGCCCGCGGACGAGAACGGGCAGATCGCGCAGAAGACAGAGGATCTCGTCGGCCCGTATGAGCTGCATGATTTCTTCCTGTACCATCTGCTGCGCTTCGGCTCACGGCCGCGCAAGCTGTTCCGGATGGCGAAATACGCGTATGGCGGCAGGTATCCGGACGATGTGATTCTGCATTGGTTGAAAACGTTCTGCCGCCGGTTCTTCCAGCAGCAGTTCAAGCGCTCGTGCATCCCGGACGGCCCGAAGGTCGGCTCCG